>Ga0209757_10000064_pt1 | contig 33211 bp, 38 predicted proteins | sample ETNvirome_6_1000_FD_185472 | JGI IMG/M metagenome (GOLD analysis project Ga0209757, IMG submission 185472) | Marine viral communities from the Pacific Ocean - ETNP_6_1000 (SPAdes) (version 2) | ecosystem: Environmental > Aquatic > Marine > Oceanic | place: Pacific Ocean | collected 2013-06-19 | reverse complement strand
CATCAAGTCGTCGGCGTCCGACCTGTCGTCCGGGGTGGACCCTTCAGGCATGTATGGGAGCCCCACCTCTGCGGCACCCCTGATCATCAGGGGCTACACATCGACGGCAAACGATGGCGGCATAGGTGTCGTGGATGGTTCAGGCAACTCGATAATCAGCACCACTTCCGACTTCGTGCACCTCATAGACCTGCGGTTCACGAATAGTGGAAGTTCGGCACTCGTTGTTGGTGACAACAACTGGTCGGTGATGCGGTGCCAGTTCGATAACACGACGGGCAACGCCTTGGATCTGGACGACGATGCACGCATCGTGAACTGCTATTTCAAAGACATCGGCGGTGTTGCAATTTACCCCGCCCAACGGACGTTCATCAGGGCCTGCACTTTCCATAACGACGGGGGAGGCAAAGAGTTTACCAACGCGGTGACTGCGGCTTCGACTTCGGGGTGGATGATTGTCGAGGAGTGCATTTTCAAGCTGACCGGCGCGTCTGTCGGGGTGACGCACGGCGCAAGCAGTGGGTACCTTGAGGTCCGAAACTGTTCGTTCTACTCAGTCAGCGGAACCGGGGCGGGAGTCACGGGAGATTTGTCGTTCCGTGTCGCGGTTTGCGTGAACAATCTTGTTGAGGGTTTCTCCGGCAGTGGGGGCTACGGGATTCGCCTTAGGTCGTGGGAGGCCATCACGTATGGGAACAACGCGGCGTACAACAACGCGACCAACTACAACATCACGTCAGACACAGTGTTTGACCTTGGCGACAACGAGGCTCTGTCCGCCTCGCCGTATACAAATCCGGGCAGCAACGACTTCACCCCCGTGGACACCGGCAATGTCCTTGGCGGGTCATACCCCACCGCACTGAAGGGTTTTACTCACACGCAAAGCCGGGACAAGGGGGCAATCCAGAAGGATGCTTCCGGCGGCGGTGGCGGTGGTTCTCGCAGGTCTCGCATCAGGACTCATAACTAGGTGGTCTCATGGCTGTATTCAAGAATGTGGCGAGCCAGAAGCTGGCGGTCTTTGCGTGGGACACAAGTGCCGACACAGAGAAAACCGGTGACGCTTCTAACATTACGGGCAAGATCAGCAAAGACGGGGCGTCAATGGCAACCACCAACGACACGAATCCCACCGAGCTGGACGCAACCAATGCTCCGGGAGTGTATATCTTCGACATGACTCAGGCGGAAACCAATGCGGACCTGCTTGTGATCTTTGCAAAATCGTCTACATCCAACATCAAGATAGAGCCTGTCCTTTGTTACACGGTAGCAGTTGGCCTCGGGAACAGGGTGTCCGTTGACGCCACGGCAATCAGTGGTGCCACCGCTGCGGCAGATAACGTGGAAGCAAATATCTCCAATCTGAACGCAACCGTATCCTCTCGCTCCGCGTTCAACTCCGCGACAGACACGGTGGATGTGGGCAAGATCAGCGGAGATTCGACGGCGGCGAATAATGCCGAGTCATTCTTCGATGGCACCGGGTACGGGATACAGGCCGCGAGTGCTCTAGCGACCGTGGACGTGGGCAAGATCAGTGGTGACGCCACGGCAGCGAACAACGCCGAGTTGTTCTTTGACGGGACCGGGTACGGGATACAGGCCGCGAGTGCTGTCACGACCGTGGACGTGGGCAAGATTTCAGGGTCCGCGACTGCTGCGGACAACGTAGAGGCCAATATCGGGAACCTTGATGCAGCGGTGTCGAGCCGGTCCACCTTGTCGTCAGCCAACGTGAACACTGAGGTGGTTGATGTCCTAAGGGTGGACGCCTTGGCCGAGTTGGCGCAGGGCATTCCTCCGGCCACACCCACGATGTCCCAAGCGGTCATGCTCTTGTACATGGCGGTAAGGAACCAGCTCACGGTGACCAGCGCGGAGAAGGCGTTCTACAATGATGCCGGGACAAAGGTCTCCAAGAAGGTTCTGAGCGACGACGGGACGACTTACACCGAAGCCGAGGCGGTTAGTGGAGCGTAGCAGTGGCAATTGATACCCAAGCCAAGCGTCGTGCCGTGGCCGCCATCCCATGTTTTCCGTCACCGATCTTGGCGGACGGAACGATTGACCTGTTCGACAGGTTTGCCTCGGGCTGGTCGTATAACGTGGCATTTGTTCTGGTCGTGGAAACACCCGAGAAGTACCGTCCAAGTTCGGTAGACTTGGCTGGTAGCAGGTATAGTAGGGTGGACACGACAACGTATCGTCCGGCCCGTGCCCCGGATACTGCGGCGAGAAGGTCTTCTAGACCAGATAAGGAAGTCTGATGTCGGACAAATCGTCGGGGCAGATACGAATTCGGGACTTCCCGGGCTTGGTTCTGGAGGTGGAGCCTCGGGATCAGGAAGCCGGTTCTGCCAGCGAGCAAGTCAACGCCATATCGACAGACATCGGGAGCCTCCAGTCTCGCGGTGGGTACGACGTGGTTACATTTGAAGGGGAATAGCCGTGCTGGATATTGGATTTATTGGTTACGTTTCGGTTGGTGGGACACTGCCGCTGGCGATCCAGTGCCGCAACGGAAGCCAGATTGTGACTGCTCCCACGGCGGCACCAACCTACTCCATTTACCCCAGTGGGTTTGGTAGCACGGTGTCCACGGGATCGCTTGGCTCCTCAGACACCGACTCGAAGACAGGGTTCCGTACAGGGTCGCAGGTCATCAGCGTCAGCTACTCTGCTGGAGAGTTGTACACGATTATCTTTGAGTACGCGGAGAGTTCGAACGCCCGGTCGGCAATCGGCACATTTCAGGTAGTCTAATGTTTCTAGGTCGGTACAAAAAAGGTGATTGGCTCCCGCTGTCAGTGCAGTGCCGGGACAACCTCGCGGTTGTTGCGCCGCTGGCTGCTCCGGCCATCAACATATACAACCCATCGTTCACGAAGATCATCAATGCGAGATCCATGCCCCCGAGAGACCCGGGAAACAGGACGGGGCTGTTTGAGATAGAGCAGTTCCTCGGCTCGGAATTTTCTGTGGGGCTGTACAACGTGCTTGTCACTTACGGCATCTCCGGGAAGGCATTTGCCGACCAGTTGTGGTTCGAGATGGTTCCGTCAGGCCACCAAGATGGGTCGTACACCAGCCTGTATTTCTATGAACGCCCACATGCCGACTACGTCGTCGGGCAGCTTGATGTGGACTCCCTAGAGTTCAGAAAGAATCCGGCGGCAGGCGATGGGTAGTGAAACAAAGGTACGAGTTCCTGTGGCCTGCTTCACCGAGGCGGCCAATGGGCTCCTGTATGTAGCTCACGGCGACCGTCCAGTGAAATACTGGGACGGCTTTGCCACAGGGTTTGTGAATGCCGGTGTGCCAGCACCAACGTCCAAGCCGGTGGTAGGCTCCAGTGGAACCGGTGTTCTCGTCGGGGAATACTACGCTTATGTGAGGTTTCTGGACTCCCGGGACAACGTGTCCAACCTGTCCCCTATTTCAGATGCCCACAATATCAGCATTACCACCGGCACAATCACGGCGGCAACCAACGCCTCGCCAATCAAGATCACGACCACCTCCCACGGCCTGTCCACGGGTGCCACGATCAAGGTGTCGGGGGTTCTCGGCAACATTGGCGCAAACGGAACTTTCGTCATCACCTCGGTAGATGCCCACACGATTACTCTGGACGGCTCCTTAGGTACCGGAGACTACATTGCCGGTGGAATCTGGAAGAGTGGTGCGGCACAGATAAACTACTCGAACATCGAAGTCCCCACGGACGCCCGCGTCGTGAAGAGGCAGATCCTCAGGAACCGGGACGGGAACCTGAACACGTTCTACGTGGATGTGGAGGATACGACCCTCTCGGGAACGACGTTCTCCTCAACGAAGACGGACGCTCAGCTCATCACCGAGGTTCCCTTGCAGGCAGTCGATGGAACAGATTTGAATGTGGGTAGGCACGGTGAGCCGCCGAACTACAAGAGGGTACTGGTCAGTCACTACTCCCGGCTGTTCGCGGCAGTGGACCTCATGTATACGGTGGGCGCTGTGGCTGTGACCAACGGGAGCGCGACGGTTACGGGCATTGGAACCGGGTTTACTGAAGAGATGGCAGGTCGGCGGTTCTATCCGGACGGTGCCAGCAACACGACCAGCTACTTGATCAGCTCCGTCAGCAAGACCAACCAGACGGCAACCCTCTCTGTCGTTTACGCCGGAACCTCCGATGCGTACATGGCATACGCCATTGCCCCAGAAGACGATGAGCGGCTGGCTGTCAGGTACAGCGAGGCCGACCTGCCAGAGTCGTGGGATCCACTGTCTCTGGTAAAGCCGACCCCAGATCCGGGATCAGGCAGCATGACGGGGCTGTTGTCCTTAGGCACAAACCTCAGCATCCTGTTTGAGCACAGGATTTTTTCCTTGGCGTATGTAGCCAACCCCCTCAGGGACGGCCAGCTTCGCAGAACTGCGTGGCGCGGCTGCCTGAACCAGAAGTGTTTTCAGGTGGTGGACGAAGCTGCGTTCATCATGGACCGGGAGGGCGTGTACATCTTTGACGGCCAGTCCGTTCAGGATATTTCAGGGATGATCCAGCCACTGTTCGAGGGAACGGACGAGTGGTCCCTGAACCGGATGAACTTTGAAAACGCCCACTCCGTGTACTCTCCTCTCGAAAAGACGATCCGCTGGTTTGTGTGTCTTGGTGGTTTCCGGTATCCGCGCCACGCCTTGGTGTTCCAGCAGGAGCATCAGCGGTGGTGGATCGAGCAGTACGAACATCCTGTTCCGGCATCAACCCGTGGCAGCATCGGCAACAGGCGGAGGGTTCTCCTTGGCATGGATGCTCGTCGTGTTGGGGCAGTGAAGGTTACGCCGCTTGACGGCCCCTCGAAGAATGACGCCCGGACCAGATCGACAGCCACGAGCAGCACTCTGGTCACCATCTCGGACACAGCCAACAACTTCACCGGGCAGCTATACGAAGGAATGCCGATCCAGATTTCAGAGGGGACAGGGGCGGGGCAGTCTAGGGTGATAGTGAAGGTGGAAGCAACCAAGCTCACGGTCAGCCAGCCTTGGGCCACCCTTCCTGACACTACGTCGGTGTACCAGATCGGTGGTGTGCGGTGGAAATACAAGACCACGCGAATGCGGTGGGTTGTGGATTATGATGGAACCAAGGCAGTGCGTGGGTTCGAGGTGGGCTTCGAGCCACTGGACAAGCCCTCCACGCTGATCATTAGGAAGTTCACGAACTACGATTCCTCGGCAGAGAAGTTGCAGTATGACCGGTCCTCGGTTGAGGGTGACGGGGTCAGCACCACCGCCGGTTCAGCAGACATGGTGGTGGACCTGACAGACACAACAGGTATGGTGGCGCAGTCTCTGGACGACTATATTACCCCGAGGTCCAAGGCCAACCACCTGTTCCGGCTACAGGTGGAGGGCGTCACCAACGGTGAGCGGCACAAGGTCTACGAGTTATCCGTTGACGGGGTTTACCAGTAGATGTCCCTCCGAGCACTCTTTGGCAGCGTCATAGCCAAGCTGCGACTTCGCAAGAACGACTCCGTTCAGGCCTTGGCTGAGGAGCTGTACACCGCCCTGACATCGGACGAGCCGATTGTCTTGAGCAGTCGCATCGTGATCCACAACCCAACCAACGGCCCCGCCATCTCTATCGTGAACACGGGGAACACGACCCACGAGGGCATCGAGGTTGTGGACAAGGATGGGCATCGAGTCATGCTCGGCATCGGCCATGGATCGGCTGGCATTTACGCAAGCAATATCCAGTACAGGCCAGAATTCAAGAGTGACCCCAATGCCGTTCAAGACCTGCTCAGCCAGCTCGGAAACAGGGGTGGCAAGACAACTCTGTCTCCCAACACAACTGAGGAGACTGCCGGAACTCCAGCGGGCCCCGGGGTTGTCTCCTCTACGGGATTTACCAGTGACGGGGTTGGAAGCGGCTACTCCTATCCTGATGCAGGCTCTGGTGTACCGGGACTCGTCAACGACGGATCATCAGACTACGTCCCCGTTCCCGGATTAGGGGAGATGCTGGGCTCGGTCCAGCTATCCACTCGTGATGGGCACGGTGGTGCTGCCGCGACCCATCCCCCGGATGCAGCGGTCCAGATGGGGCTCAACGGAAACCCTGTCTGGTGGCCTAAGGACATGCACTCATGGATGATCAACCGGTGTACCGTAAACGTAGACTACGGAGACTGGCTGGAATGCACCCGGTTCGGTATCGGTGACACGATCAGGGTGGCCAAGCCGTACTACTTGCAGAAGACACCGTTTGACGGTGAGACAATCGACGGCGTCACATACGCATACACGAACAACCAGTGCCGTACCGCCACCGTCTCTGGACCTACAGTCACGACGGAGGTGGTTACTCCCGAGTGGATTGTGAAGAGCGGCGACACTCCGGGCGATGTCATCTACGTGAGGTGGGTGTCCAACGGAACCAACGTGATGGGGCAGGAGTACATCGACATCAATGCTGACTCTCGCAGCTGGATAGTCAACGCCAGCGGCTGCACTACGGCATCCAGTAATTCAGGGACTGGCAGTTGCCCCGGCGGGGCATGCGTTTTCACGTGGAACAGTTCAACTGGAGTGTACGATAACACATCGAATACTTGCAGTGGTGGGTATGGATGCCCGGCACCGCCTCACCCTGACGAGTATCCTCATCTCGGAAGCCCGGTGAGCATCTGCTGCCTCGAAGAAGAGGAGCTCTAGTAAAAAAGTGTGCCACTTTACCACACTTTTTGGCATGCCTGCGGAAATAGGGTAGGATACAGCAGCAGTATTCTGAAAGGGAAGTCATGGCGTTCAGACCGGGGGTAGTATTCCGAAGGAATGACGGCACTTGGGCCAAGTGGGTCGAGCAAGAACCCGGCACGACCGGGACAGTCCGCCACACCGATGGAAAATACTACAAGCTCACACCCACTGACGAGAATGGCGTTCCAACCGGCGGTGAGGGGCCAACAAGGGAGGGCGGCACACCGTCTATTCCTGCTCCTGCTCCCCCGCCGAATCCGTCTATTCCTGCTCCTGCCCCCCCGCCGAATCCATCTCGGCCTGCTCCCGCTCCCCAGCCGAATCCATCTCGGCCTGCTGACTCTTCCCTCGCGACTCCCGGTGACATGTCTGGTGCCCCTATTGGCCCGCAGGATCTGCGACCCTATGACCCCGTCACCGACCCCGCCCTAAGTCCTTACCCTTCCCTCGACCCTTCCCTCGCGACCCCGGGGGACACCACAATTTATTCCGATCCCCCCGATTCCGTGCCTCCTACTATTCTCCCGGGCCCGCCCGTTCCCACCGGCGCTCCCACCGGCTACACACTCGATCCCCCCGAACCCGCCGCCCCCCCCGATCCCACCATCAACGTGACGGGTGCCACTACTTCACCTATCACTGCTCCTGCCGGAAACGCTGGGCAGTATGGCGGCCCCACCACCGACTTCTGGTCGAGAGATTGGCAGACCCCGGTGCAGGGGACTGCTGACATGGGCGGCCCCCATCAAGCTCCCTTAGGCAACATTCAAAACACTCCGAGTGGCTCAGCGATAGCGCATGGTGGGCAGCATGGGCAGCAGGAGATGATCTACCAAAACAGCGTGTCAGACGGAACAAACCCTGTGGCTGGTAATCCATGGCGTCCACCGGGCCCCGGGCCCGGTCCGTATGAGCCTCAGCAGTCCGGCGGCGGGCGGGTATACCCCGGTGGTGGTTCCCCCACAAACACGGGCATGCCGCCGCAGTCCGGGCAGCCGACAGTGGGTCATCCGTATCAAACATTTCCTAATCCCCAGCAGCCCCAGCAGCCCCAGCAGCCGACAGTGGGTCATCCGTATCAAACATTTCCTAATCCCCAGCAGCCCCAGCAGCCCCGGCAGTTGCAGGGCGGTCTCCAATCTGCGCTGGGTTACAGGCAGCCCGGCCCATTCAGGCGAGGATAAATCATGCCGATATACAGAGGCAGACAGAACGCAGAGGCGTACAGAGGCGCGGTTAACCCGACGCCTCTTCGGAGGAGGCCTCTGACTAGGACTCAGCAGCTCCGTCATGATAATCAAATGGCCCAGAATCGCACTATGCTGAACCAGCAAACACAGGCTCACAACGAGCGTGTGGGGCGCGTTGGCTGGGAAGGGCACCCCGGTACATTGAGCACACCTCCAGTCCAGCAAGGAGCAATCGGGGACAACAGCGGGAACGAGTCTGAGGCGCAACTGCTTGCTCTGCTGGAAAAGTACAATGCAGCACCGCTCCGTGGTACGACCCCACCCCCGCCCGTTGCCGTCCCGCCACCGATAGCTCCACAGCAGCCCCCGCCCGGTGCCGTCCAGCCTCCTGCCGGTGTTGAGCCTTGGCAACGGCAACAAGAGCCTTGGGAAGTACCCGAGGTATTCAATGCAAGTATGCCGCAACAGGGGCGGATAGACCCCGGTGGGGACGCCAATAAATCGAATTGGTCCCTGAACTGGGGGCAGCAGCTTCCGCCCGACTTCATGAGTCCGAGAGCCGAAGCGCATCCCAATACTGGGCAGCAGCCCTTCAACCAGCCCGGCGGCTTCGTTCCTCCGGGCACGCAAGAATGGCTTGACGCGGGCAGACCAGACTGGTCAGGTGGTCGTCCCGGTGGTGGGGGGGAGGCTCCTCCATACGGCGCAGACAACCCGAACATGCCCGGCTTCCCCGGTGGGGGCGGCCGACTTGGCGACGCTATGCGGCGACCGGGGCCAGAACTTCTTCCTGAAGACAGGGCTGCTGCTAAGCAGTTTCACGACGACAGAAAGGCGTGGGATTCGTCTCTTCAAGAGGCTGGCATTACGGTCAGGTGGGGCGGCGGGTGGATCGACGACGGTCCCTTACACGGGAACCATGACAACAGGAGCTGGCCCACAACCTTCACCACCCAAGACGGAAGAACCTTTGGTGAAGACGACATGCCGTGGGAAGAGTTTGGTCTTAAGCCAATGCCAGTCGCCCCCGACGCTGGACAGGCCAGATGGAGAGCTATGGCCAAAGAGATGGGATGGGATCCAGAAGGATACCGTCATGGTCCTCCGCCCTTCCGTGGTGGGCAGCCCGGTGGTGGAATTATGCGGCCACCGGGTGGCGGATGGGGTGGAGGAGGGCCAGACGTAATCACCCCTGAGCCACACCCCGACTGGGTTGGCCCAACCGGCGCGCAGCATCGAGACAAACTTCAGGAGATCAACCAAAAGTATCAGGGCATGCCCCCCGGCCGGGAAAAGATGGACGCAATACACTCAGCCCTTAGGGAGTGGCAGGCATCGTTTGGCAACCCAAACGATCCGGGGTCGTGGGGAAATCGTCCCGGTGGGCAGCAGCCTCCGCCATGGGATCCCTCGCATCGTCGGCCAATCGAGCCGAAGCCTCCATGGGAAGGCCCAAACCCAACACAACCTTATCCTGAAGGACCAGAGCAGGGTGACGACTTTAGGCCACGTCCCGGCAGTCCCGGTGGTGGAAACAAGTTTTACCCAGAGGGGTCCGCTGAGTGGGAGCAGGAGTTTGGTCCATGGAATCGTGAACTCAACCAACCGTCAGACATGGCGAAAGCGGCTCAGAATGCGGGATACCAATGGATCACCCCGTATGTGGGTCCGGGATTCTGGGGAAAGCAGGGAGCATACGGGGAGCCGATGAGCACCTTCAACCACACCTCGCAGGGGCCGCCGCCTTGGGAGGTGCAGCATGCGCAGATGCCTCAGCAGCCCGGCGGAGGCGAGAGCGGGAGCGAGGCGGAATTGCCGTGGACGATGAGAGAGCGTGGATACGGCTCGGTCGAGGAACTTCAGAGGGACTATCCGGATCTGTTCGACGGGAGACCCAGATTCAAGCCCGGAGTCGAAGACAACCCGCCACCACCGGAGGGTGACAACCCTTGGGCCAACAAAGACTGGGCGGACTGGCAGTTTGACAACAACCAAGGGCTGAGGGGCTGGACCGGTGATCAGGCCGCACAGATGAACGGAACTGTGTCCGATATTCAGGGTATGATGCGACAGGGCAGATTCAACCGTGGCGATTGGGACAGATTTATGCCAAAATCTGGTCGGATGCCAACCACGGTAGCCCCGACATACGATGGAATGAACCGAGAAGTGGGAATAGATGGCAGGCCGGTCCCCGGCGTGCCTCCGCATCTTCGCTATAGGTAACAGTCATGGCATCACTTGCGGGCACACTGGGCGGCAGCGGCAGCGGCTACAGGCCGGGCTGGGGCCGGGCTACGGGCGGGATGTGGGGCGGCGGCCCCGGTCCCGGATTCGGCGGTGTCGACGACAGGTACAAAGACGGTTCAGGAAGAATCATTTCTCCCGAGGGGCCGCAGCAATTTCCGGGGATGCCGGGGACTCCCTCTACTCCTCCGACGCATGGGACTCCCTACTTCCCGCCGCCAACTGCCCCCGGCGGCGGCGGCGACTGGCGGCCACCAGATGGTGGGCTACCGGGGTATGGGACTCCCTACATCCCGCCGGGTCAGGTTCCAAACGCTCCGGGATATCAGAACCCGGGAGGGACGTTCCCGCCAGATGTCAACCTACCGGGCGTCAACCCACCGGGCGTCAACCCACCGGGCGGCCCCGGCAGCGGTACCATTGGCCCTCCACCAGTAACCGGCCCCTCTCTCGGCACCGGCGGCGGCATTGGCTCCGGCGGCGGCACAGGGCAGGTTCGAGGGGCCGTACAGCCCCCGTCACCGGGTGCATCAGCCGGTAACATCGGTGTTTCCAGTGGGTCACAGGCAAGGAGGGCTCCTACTGGGGGGGGGTCTCAGTATACAATGGGGCAGGGCGGCGGCGGCGGCGGGAAGACACGTTGGACATACGGATTACCCACTTAGGGATTGGAGAAGGCAATGCCTCAGACTAGCGCACAAGGTAGATACAATCAGCAACAGTTGGCCCGGCAGGTACGTAGCAGGCGGAATGCGTTGGCCGGAATGAAGGGCACCGGGCTGAACAAGCCGGTGCAGCATGTCAACTACGGATCGGGGCCTTCCTTTCCTAGCACGGCTCAGCCATCCGCCAATGTGGCTCAATCCTCTTCGGGCTATTACGGTTCTGGTGGCACCGGGCAGGACACATTTTTTGTCCCGCAGTTCGGGGGGCCAGTTCCATCATTCGCCCTCGACCCCACGTTGGCTGGCGGCAGCGTAAGCATCGACGACTTTGGGTCAAAGACGTTTCCGAACCTGATCCCCTTCTACAACGCAGCAATGACTTACGACCTCGGGGGTCGGCAAAACCAGCGTCAGGCTTGGGAGGCGGGCCTACAGAACGAGCAGGCTAAGGCGGCACAAAGAAACGCAGATATGGTAGCAGCAGCCCAGTACGGCGAAGGTGGCCTCGCTTGGGAGCAGTCACAGTTGGCCCGGGACAGACTCGGCCAAGAAGCTAGTGAGAGTGCATTCGGAAGGGAGCACGAGGCCGGGTTGCAGGCCGGAAGCCTTGCCAGCCAAGAAAGAGTCGCCAACATTCCTTACGATTTCAAAAAATTGCTCATGGAATCGCCTCTTATCCAAAAGATATTTGGATTTGGTGGCGGAGGAGAGTACGAGCAGCCGAGGTCGATCAACCCCCTTGCCGGTCCTGCTGAGGAGGAGTTCAACAGGCAGGAGTTGGCTTCCAGTGGCCGCCGAGCTGCCAACGAGGCGCAATACCTACAGGGTGACCTTGAGTCGTCCACTGGTCCCGGCGGAGCAGGCATGGCTGGTGGTCCCGGTGGCACCGTAGCTGCCAACAGGGCTGCGATGATGAGGCTTCAGACTCGCGCCGGAGAACGTGAGTCACTCCGCCAACAGTTGATTGAACGTGCGATGGCGACGAGAGGCCAGAACATTGGCCTCATCGGCAACATGTTTGGCTAGGAGAGAATGATGGCTGAACGGTTGTACTCTAGCCCCGAAGCAGCTCAGCGGGATATCCAGCTAGCAGAGCAGGAGTTGGCGAGGGCGCAGAGGGAGACGGGAGATGCGGTCAATGCGGACAGGCTTGTTCTCATGCGGGGTTCCCGGGCGGAACAGTGGCTGAGAAACCAGAACTACGCAGCAGGGACCGGCCCGGCTCCTCATCCGTTCCTGACTCACTCCTTTCCCCAGCCTTCAGCCCCTCAGGGAGACGAAGACCCTGAGCCGCAATACGGTTACGCCCGCGAAGACATGTCTACTGACCGGGGAAGATTGCCACTCAACGATCCCAGCATGATTGCATCGGAGCGGAGAGACAGGGTTCTCAACGAGGGAAGATCCCTTGCGGCCACGGGCATCGAGTCGGCTACCCGGAGGGGGCAGAAGCGTCGAGCCACCAGCCTGCACGGCCTGTTGACTTCCGGTTCCCCGTCAGACCAAGACTACTGGGCCGGTCAGAGGGAGAAAGTAAATCCAGCGATCCATCTGGGTGGTGGGGACACGGCTCGAAGGCTGAGCCCCACCAGCGACACGGCATACTCTTCTTCTACAGGGGTATTGATTGACGCGGATGAACGTCGCCGTGGCCCCGGCATGCAGGCTAGGGCGGAGGCCAAGGAGGAGGGCCTTAGGTCTTATGTGCACCCCGAGACGGGTGTGTCCTTGCCCATGAGGCCCTCGGAAGGCTGGTTGCAGAACGCTCCCGCTGGTGCTCAAAGACTTCAGCGAATCAAGGTGAGTCCAAAGACGCGATTGAGGGTCAAGGAGATCCGCGAGGATAGAAAGAAGTCGCGAGCTGACATCAAAAGAAAGCACCAAGCCAGATTTCTTGGTACTGGTGGGCAGCAGCAACAGCAACAGCCCGGCGAGGACACTGGTGTCGCAGGGCCACGACGTATCCGCCATCCGGTTGAAGACCTTACGCCGCAGGAGCGTCAACGGCATCAGGCTGGGCTGAAACGTGGCGACGAGCGATCAATTCGCTTCCAAGAGGCAGCGGATCGGCATGTCGAAAGCCGCCAAAGGCAGGAAACTGCACGGTTCACAGCCACAACAGGCCGAATAAACGTGTTGGGCGACCAAGACGGGGACAAGCCTTCCTCTGTCTTCAATCAGGACGATGCCAATGATATCGCATCAGTCACCACTGGCCCCCCGCCCGGTGGCACCATGACAGAGGGCGGCAGCCTCTACACGAAAGCTGCGAAACTGTGGAACAGGGCCACGGCAGCGCAGCAGAAAACCCCTGACAAGTTCGTCGCGTGGGCCTTGAATCAACAGCCCGGCCAGTGGGACGGTGGCAAAGAGAGGTACCTCAGGAATCTCTGGTATCGTCGGTACCAAATGACCCACCCGGAGGGCAAAAGCCTTATCGGTGAGGACCGACAGTACCTCCCGGTCCCAACCGATGACGGGTTCCATCACGAGGATGGCGGTTTGTGGCCCGAGTCGTGGGGCGGTAGCCCGGACATTCCTGATCAGATTACGATTTATCAGCAGCCCGGCCAGCACGCCGCGAACCCCGGCGGCGTGCCGAGTGTAACGAGACCTAGGCCTCCTCGAGGCCCCACTACGACGCTCCCGAACCGTCGCTCCGGCCTACATCCCTAAGGAGGGTATATGCCAACTCTCCTAGAGCGAGTCAGGGCCAACAGAAAGCGGCGCAGGGCCAGCCAAGCCCTGCTTGCAGCCACTCCTGAGCAGGAAGCGGCGGAGCAGGATCTGCTTGACGACCTGTATGGCGGTGCCCTGACGGGCGTGAGCTACGCAGCCGACACGCTGGACACCCCGGGCAACTGGGCCCGGGAGCTGCTGGTCGGTAACAATCCGCTTGGCCACACGTTCGATCCATCCAAGCGAGTCACTGGCAAAGACCTGTGGCGGCACTGGACCGGGGAAGACCCGGGCTTCTGGGGAGGCATGGCTGTTGAGATCCTGACCGACCCGTTGACTTACCTGACCGGTGGTCTCGGTGCCTTAGGAAAGGCGGGGAAGGTTGCGAAGGGCGCAGGCCTGATCAGCAAGTCAGACGATCTGGTGCGTATCGCTGGAAAGAAGGCGGCCCGCTTCAAGGAGGCCAGTGATCTTGGCGACCTCAGCAAGGTGGCTCGCACCGCACTGGATAAGAAGCATGCAGATAGGTGGGTCAAGATCGGAGAGGAGCTGGCTGGTGGTGGCGTGGGCATTGGCCCCCGTCGTGCCAGAAGCATGCTCTCTCCGAGAGACCTGATCAGCTACGCGGATGACCCGGACTTGGCACGTTCCGCATTCGGCCAGTCGATGGAGTCCTACGCCATCAAGAAGAAGATGGGCAAGGGATGGAGACCGTCTTGGTTCGACGGCCAGATGGACAGGAAGCTGGGTGCCCACCTTAGGATGGAAGTCCCGTTGTCTGGTGGGCTCGGGTTCAACGTGCCCGGATGGGCGACTCCCCACGCAGGACTCATGGACACGGTGGGTCAGAAGGCTAGGTGGGGTCGCACAGGGCGGACTGCCGCACGACTGCTCTCTGCTGACGTGCGTGGTGCCAAGACCAAGGAGTTCCAAGAGGCGGCCAAGGAACTGACCCGCAAGCAGGAGGTGAGCAGGCTCAAGGCTCGCCAGTTTGTGGCAGAGCAGGCCACCGCCGCCTCCAAGATGTCCAAGAAGGCGTCTGATCCTCAGGCGATGCGACGATACTTTGAAACCGGTGCCAACCCCGGTGAACTTTTTTCAGGTGCCGACAAACAAACGCTAGCGACACTAAAGCAGCAGTTGGGGGAGGGCTTTGAGGACTCTCTGGTCCGGGCACAAGAAGCTGGTGTTCCCATCGAGAGGCTGGTGGACCCGGCAGGGGTGGACTACTTCCCCCGGTTCGGTGTTGGTGGTACTCCGCTGGCAAGCAGGCCGGGCATGCTGTTCTCTCCATCAGACCCAAGCAGCTTGGCCCGTGCGGGCCACCTCAAGGGTGTCGCTGGTGGCACGGAGCAGCTTCGCACCATCGTTACGGACACGGAGGTCAACACGCTCGTCGAGAGGATCCGCAACCTCAAGAACTTCCCTCACCTCAAGGCGGGGAGTGAGGCCACAGAGATCAAGGCCCTGACCAAGGATCTGGACGGGCTGCTGACGAGGAAGTATGGGAACAAGCTGCTGAACCCGGACCTCAACAGCGGCAAGGCGATGACCACCCTCTTGGCCGGGGGTGTACCCGACGCAGTGACGGGCCATGCGAAGGCCATTCGCAACTGGATGGTTGGACTGGAGCCTGAGGCACGGAGGATGGGGGTGTTTGCCAACCACCCATTCGCTGACGCCGCCATCAGGCTGACTCGTGCCGAGGATTCTATCGCAGCCTCGGACCTGATCATGGCCAAGCTGGCCCAGCACGGAGAGCATGCAACCATAGCTGGAACCAACATGCCCGGTGGCGTGCCGCTCCGCAAGGTGCTGCAAGACATGCACCTTGTCGGTGACGTGGGCGAAGCGGCACCGACCCACCTGAAGAAGCTGTTTGGCGAGTACACATCGGCTGGCAAGTCGGTGGGCGGGGACATATCGACCATGGTCGATGACTTCTTTGTTCCCCGTGAGGTGTACGAGGAACTGACCCGGGTCAACGACTTCTACAAGGTGCCCGGTGTGATGGGGGACATGAAGAAGGGGTTCGACGCCTTCCTCACCCTGACAAAGTCACACTTGACCACGCCATTCGCTGCGTTTGCCGGGCGAAACTTCATGTCCGGCCAGTTCAGGAACTACGTCATCGGTCTCCACGGCTTGAAGTCCATGAAGCAGGCGCACGACTTGCTCGTTGGCAAGACCGTGAAGGGCGCACGAAACATTCCGATGGTCAAGCAGATGCTGGCCGGTAAGGCGGGCAAGGTTACTGACGAGTCTGCTACCGAGCTCCTAAGGGAGCTGGTGTACAAGCACGACTTGCTGCCCGCCACCAGTTACGGCATTGATCCCGTCACCGCCAAGGCGGTGGGGTCAGGGATGAACCCCCAAGGTCTGCCCGGTTTTTCACCAGTCCAGTCTCCGTTCCGGGGCGGCCTGATTGGGAAGTGGTTTGGGTTCGGGAAGGACGTGACCCGTAACCCCTTCGACGTGGCTGGTTCATACCGACCCAAGCTGGGACGAGGGGTCCGGGGCAAGGTGGACCCGACCAAGTGGCAGGCAGAAGAGGTTCTCCAGACCCGCTTCGGCCCAGTCTCTGCCGGTGTTGAGATCAACATGTGGGTGGAGGGAATGAACCGCATCTCCCCCATGATCGAGGGCTTGAAGCGTGGGTACACTGACGACGCCGCCGCCGAGATCGTCAAGCGGGCACAGGTAGACTACAGTGCCAGAAAGTTCAGTGCATTCGAGAGGGAGAAGCTGCAACGCATCTTCCCCTTCTTCAAGTTCCGGCAAGGACAGTTCAAGTTCCTGCCGGGGCACCTTGCCGAGAAGCCCGGCGGTGCTATCGCTCAAGTCCTAAGGGGAAGCAGGCTGGCTCGTGGTGACGAGATCATGCCGGAACACGTGTCGGAAACGGCAGCCGTTCAGGTTCCGGGCGGCGGACCCTTGTCGCCGGACGACCCGGAGACTCTGCGGTACCTGACAGGCTTTGGCCTGATGGCCGAAGACCCCTTGTCGTTTGCCTTCAACCCTCTGAGCGCACAGGCATGGAAGACAACTGGTCTTGAGCTGCTCTCGTCCATGCGTCCCGAGATCAAGGGGCCACTGGAGTTTGCCACCGGGCAGTCCTTCTTCCAGCGTTCGCTCGAAGGCGGTCGCCCCATGTCGGACATCGGATCTCCGATCAGGCAGATCGCTGCCAACCTCAGCGGCCAGCCGCTGGAGGACAGGGACTTCGACCGTGGTGGGCCATCAATACCAGAGCAGATGCTGATGAACAGCCCGCTCAGCAGGTACATCACCACGGCTCGCCAGATGAGCAGCCCGTATCCGCGTGCGTTGCAGGGCCGGTACAGTGACGCCGCCAAGGCGGCCTTCAACCTGACGACCGGCCTCAGGTTCACTGACGTAACCCGACCACAGCAGCGGGGCATCATCCGGCAGCGTGCCGAGGCAGCCATCCGCAACCTGCCGTCCCGTGCTGGCCGAGACTTCCTTCAGGCATACGTTCCCAAGCGAGACATTGCTGAACTTGCCACCGGAGGACGGGTGAGAGAGGCGGCTCAGGCAGAATCCCTCAACCTCTTGCTCCGTCGCCTAAGGGCAGAGTCGAGAGAGAGAGCCAAGTCCACACAGGAGCGGAGACTTGGTGGTTCCGAGGAAGTACGCCAACATCAGGCAGAGATAGATGCTATCATCGAGATGCTTAGGCAGAAGCTACCGGTAACTGAGTTATACAGGAGATAGTCATGGCTGAAGACGCGAAGAAGGGTGGGGTCAAGGGCCCCGTCGAACAAGGCAAGTCCGTCCTGCCAACCGGGGACATCAAGAATGTCCAAGGCGATCAGGGATTCGGAGGGAAGAGCAGCAAGTAGCCACCCCCCCGGAGCAGGAATCACTACGCTGCGGTGGTGGTTCCTGCTTCTTTTTTTCACCTTGACTGCCCGGAACGCAGGCGTTACGATTGGCTGCCATGAATACAAACAGTGCTATCGACCAACTGTGGACTGTCAAGGAGGCCGCGAAGCATTTCGGGGTCACCGATTCTTATATCAGGAGGCTGTGTCTGGAGCACCGCATCGGCCAGAAGATTGGCCGTGACCGGCTGCTTGCAGACACCGACGTGGCAGCTCTCAAGAAAGTCCTGCCTAACGCCTGATAGTCCTTGACCAAACGCGGAATACTTTTTAGTATGCCCGCTCTGTTCCTCTAGCGTTACGATGAAAGGGAAGTCATGCTAGTGTTGGCACGCGGCGAGAACCAAAGGATCTGTATTGGTCCTGACATCACCGTCACCATTCTGGAAACGACGGGGAAGACTGTGCGTATCGGGGTGGAAGCCCCTGATGACGTGGTGATTTTAAGAGAAGAGTTACTGGAGAGAGCCGATGAAGCTGTACGAGATGCCGAGGGTGTACGAGAAGATCTACTCGACCATGACCAAGGACGAGGAGGTAACGGACGAAGAAATGCTGGCGGAATTGTCCAAGGTAGATGACAACTTCCGGGCCAAGGTGGAGAACTGTGCGAAGCTGATCACCCAGCTTGAGGCAACGGCTGAGGGCTGTGGTCGGGAGATAGACAGGCTCACCAAGAGGAGGCGGTCGCACGACAAGCGTGCCAAGTGGCTGAAGGAGTATGTCCAAGAGTGCATGGTGGACATGGGCATGAACAAGGTGGACGGCGACATCTTTCGCGTGTCCGTCCAGAAGAACCCCACCTCGGTGCTTATCGAGGACGAGGCTGCGATACCGGAGGAGTTCTTCGTCACGCCTCCTCCTAAGGTGTCGAAGTCAGCGATCAAGGATGCCATTGATGCCGGGGCTGAGGTTCCGGGATGCAAGCTGCAACAAACAGAAAGTTTGAGGGTGAGATAATGGCCAAGCCAACTAAGCTCGTGAGGGTAATGCTAGAACAGTACGGTCTGGACACAGAGACCTCGTGCTGGGACTGCCACGGAACTCTCGTGATCCTTCACAAGGCGTGCCAGATCATCGCCCAGAAGTCGGGCATCGAGTTCGGACTGCCCTACTTGGTGGAGTCGGAGCCGGAGAGCGGGACCGTAGTGGTTCTTGTAACAGGAACCATGGAACTGAACGGGCAACGCCGCACGGAGTGGTCGTTCGGTGAGTCCTCCTCCAAGAACAACCGCAACTCGTACCCCTACGCCATGGCGGAGAAGCGAGCCAAGGATCGTGTGACACTCGCCCTCGCTGGGGTGCATGGGTACGTCTACTCGGAGATCGAGGCAGACGAGTTCCGTGACGCCAAGCCCGACGCCTCGGAGCCACAGCCGGAACCCGAACCAGAGACACCCGCTGTGGAACCGGGGCAGGTTGATGCCGTAGCGGAGCTGAACACTCTTCTTCTGGTATTAGGGTGCGAGGGCGGTGATCACGCCAACGCCATATGCGGGTGGGCATGGGGCAACCCCACCATGGGCGTGGACAGTTGCCGACAAGACCAGCAGTCAGCGATAGAAACACTAGTCAAGCTGGACGACAAGGAGGCCGAGGGTGTGTCGCGTGATGACATGCTGGCGGCAGCCACGGACTACATACAGGAGCATCTCGCGTGACGGAATACACCGTAAGCCAAGTGGACCCCAGTAACCTGAAGCCTCACCCTGCCAACAGCGTCCTCTATGGGGACGCTGCTGTATTGCCACAGGATTTTGTGGACTCAATCAAGAATGGCATCCTTGAGCCACTGTTGGCCACGGGTGACATGACAATCATATCGGGACACAGGAGGCGGGAAGCTGCCGTGCTGGCTGGTCTGGCGACCGTGCCAGTGGTTGTTCGCCCCGACCTGACTGACCCACTGGATGTAGAAGAGGCACTCATCCTCGCCAACAAGCAGCGAGTCAAGGACAACCTGCAAAAGGCGAGGGAGTTCAAGCGTCTTCAGGAGATCGAGTCCAAGCGAGCAGCGTCTCGCAGGGGCCGCAAGAAAAAGAGTGGCAGTTTGCCACACAAAAAAGAATCCCCTAAGGGCAGGTCGATAGACATCGCCGCGAAGCAGGTCGGCATGGCTCCGACTACGGCACGCAAGGCAGCCAAGGTTGTTGACGAGATCGACAAGGCTGAGGCCGCAGGAGATACGGTCAAGGCCAAGGGTCTGTCGGATAAGCTGAAGACCAACGTGTCGGCAGCACACAGGGATGCCACCTCCAAGAAGCAGAAACCCAAGGGGGTTCCCTCTAACTTGGTAAAGACCTTCGAGTCCCAAGAAAAGTACCGCAGCCTTGTCGCCAAGCTCGGGTCAATCCGCAAGGAGATCCTCGACCTGTCTCTCGAAGAGGGCGGTGAGCGGATCCTTATTCACAACGTGCGGGTTGAGGTGAAGAACCTTCTTGAAGTCCTGCACGCAGCCACCCCGTTCGCCGTGTGTCCGTACTGCTCCGGCCCCGGATGCAAGGAGTGTGAGGAGTACGGGTGGATGACCAAGGATCGGTACTCGGGGATCCCTAAGGAGCGTAGATGAACACTAGCGACAAGTGTGCGACGGTGCTGAGGGACTACCAGCAGCAGGCCAAGGCTGCGATCAACGACGAACTTGGCAACACGGATTCCACGCTGGTTGTCATGCCGACAGGGACAGGCAAGACAACCCTCTTCCTAGACGTGGCGTGGGACTGGCCACAGGGGGACGTGATTGTTCTGGCTCACCGGGAGGAGCTGATCTGGCAGCCATGGAACCGATGGCACGAGATGTTTGGTGAGTACGGCGAGGTCGAGATGGCCGAGCATCGCCGGATGCGGTACACCAGTCGCTCGAAGATAACCTTCGCCAGCAAGGACACCCTCTACCGCAAGGACCGCCTTGAGGATGCGTTCCCAGATCCTAAGGCGGTGGGCCTGATCATCATCGACGAGGCACACCATGCGGTGCGTCACAACAAGACATACCAGAACATCCTCGATTATTTTTCGGTCAACCCTGACCTGAGGATACTGGGGCTCACCGCCACGCCAGACAGGTCAGACGAGGTAGCCCTTGGCCAGAACTTCAAGACGGTGGCGTTTGATTACCCTCTTTGGGATCCGACTGGCGGGCCGAGTGCCATTGGCGATGGATGGCTGGTCCCCATACACCAAGAGTTCGTGGTGTGTGAGCAGCTCGACTTCTCAAAGATCGGCAGTTCGTCGGGAGACTTCGTGGCCAAGGACTTGGACCGCGAGTTCAGCAGGGAGGCACTGCTCCACCAGATAACAACCCCCACGATGGAGGTGGCTGGTAATAAGAAGACCATGATCTTCGCAGCGGGTGTGAAGCAGGCCAGCCGGACAGCGGAGATCCTCAACAGGTACAAGGATGGTAACGCCTACTGCCTCGTGTCCCGGGTGGACATGGACGACAACCATGACGCAGTCGTGAACAGCAGGGACAAGGTTGCTAGGCAGAGACTCCTAAGGAGGTATGCCAAGGATGAGTTCCAGTACATGGTCAACGTCGGATGCCTGACTGAGGGCTACGATGAAGCAGGGATTCAGTGCCTTGCCATGGGTAGAATTTCCAAAAGCCGCTCACTCTACGCGCAAATGGTGGGCCGTGGCACCCGTCCTCTCCCCGGTGTGGTGGATGGACTCGGCAGCCCAGCGGAGAGGCGGGCTGCCATCGCGGCCAGTGCTAAGCCGCACCTCCACGTGTTGGACTTCGTTGGAAACTCCAAGCACAACCTAATGTCCACAGCGGACATTCTCGGTGGCAACTACAGCGAGGAGGGGGTGGTAGAGAAGGCCAAGGAGAAGGCCAAGGAGTCCGGGGAGGAGGTCGATATGACTGAGATCCTCAAGCAGGCAGAGGAGGAGGTCCGCTTGGAGCTAGCCGAGAGAAAGTCTCTTGGCGCGCGGGCACGCTATGACCGGAGGGTGGTCTCGGCGTTCGAGTCGGTCGGCGTGGTCCCGACTCGCGAGCCCGGCTACCACCATGGACGGCTCGCCACCCGGCGTCAGCGAGAGGCACTGGATCGGTTCAAGGTGGAGTCGCACGTCGTCGAGAGGCTCAGCTTCTGGGACGCAAGCGTCATGCTGGACAAGCTGGTCTCCCGCGTGGACTCGGGGCTGTCTACCTATAAACAGTCGAAGCTGCTGTCCCGGTACGGCGTCGATACCAGCAGGCTGACGTTCGACAGGGCGCAGGAACTGGTTGGCAGGCTCATCAAGAATAACTGGAAGGGACTCTGGTGATACGACCACTGGCCGAGAGGCTGCGTCTACACCTAGACGCTGACGAGGTGCGAAGAGAGGACATGCTTCAGGTCTTCATGCTGGGAGCCGCTCTGGTTGACCATGAACTGCGTGCAGCTCTGGTGCCGGAAGACTTCATCGAGATAGACATGCAGTGTGCCATGTCTGAACTCAAGGAGGGAGGCTCCTACCGCTACCTAAGGGGCATACTCCACGAGCTGCTTGGCGTGGAGTGGATAGACGGGGATGGTCCGCCACTACCCAAGCTGGTCGAGAGGTTGAAGCAGAACGGAAAGAGGGCAGGGGTTCTTGATATGCTGGTTCAGGCGATGAGATCCCTTGAGGGCAAGCGAACCGATGATGATATCAGTAGATTCTTTGAGGCCTGTGAAGAGGCGGGGAGACGAGCCGGTGCCTGTCAACAAACAGCTACGGTGGGAGTACCTGACACTCAACCCTGAGGACGAACTGGAGAAGCATCTTTCCGGTGAGACATGGGACAAGGTGCGTGATGCGTGGGGGTACAGCACTCCGCCATACGGCAGCGAGGTGGTGCATCACATCTGGCGTGGCGGGATAGGGTACAAGTGTGACATCCAGTCACTGCTAATCACGGTGTCGCCAGCCGCACACAACTACGTCCACAAGTGCTCCAAGCATGGCGTCGTGGCCTGTGTATACACCAAGATGCTGAAGGGGGAGTTTGATCCCGACGAGGTGAAGGACGCCACTGGTCTAAACCTGCTAGCACTGCTGACCATCTGGAAGGATAATGAGGAGGTGACCCACCCGTATTATGTCGGACTCATTACCGAGATCGAGAATGGAATCGTTCGAGATAGTGATAACCCTCCCTCCTAAGGAGCTTAGCCCCAACGCCCGCCCGCACTGGGCGGCCAAGTCTAGGGCAGCTAAGTCTCACAGGCTGGAGGCTAGGGTCATGACGACCACAGCCTTGCTGGACGTGGCACTGGGGGTGGACTGGTCCGTCGCTACTGTCAGGCCGGTGTTCTTCCACAAGACTGCACACAAGCGGGACAAGGACAACCTCTCGGCGTCGCTCAAGGCGGCGAGAGATGGCATCGCTGACGCCATGTCGGCGTGCGGTATGATCGCGGACGACAACGGGTTCATCCCTCTGCCGCCCACGTCTGGCGTGGACAAGACGGGGCCACGTGTGGAAATCGTGGTGACGGCACGTCCCGATCTGGCTGACGTGGTAGAATGACAGTAGAAAAGGCGGGCATCCTTGCCCGCCCGGACAGGAAGGAGTCCTTTCCTACCGTTACGTCCATCCACATTATACGGGAGAACATGATGTCCGGCATCTCGATGCTCGATGGCAAGCACCCCGTCTGGAACATCTGTCGATTGTTCGTGGTGTTTGTAGGGTTTACAGTGTTCAGCTACCTGAACGCCGACAAGTTTGACGAGTCAGAAATCCGTACCATCCTTGAGGTTGGAGCGTTGATATCAGGCTTCGAGTTGGCGAAGAAAAAATTTACTACGCCTAAGGAGTAAAGACTTGCGTGTAGGAACGCCCACGTTACAATGCGGGGCACGAACCGGAGTTGGTCCGGCCCGTGCCCCTAAACCACCGGAAGGAAAAGGGACAACCGATGGTCTGTAGAGACTTTGCCAGAAAACTGGTGTTCTGTGTAGCCCTCTTGTCGGCAGTATGCCACGCCGGTCCTAAGGATTCGTCGTGCCATGTGTCCGGCTGTTCGGGCACACTCGTTTCCAAGGGCCGGGTCCATGCTTTCGGACTCTCGGCAGCCCACTGTGCCGAGGTCGGGAAGTCTGTCCAGTTCAAGTCGAGTGACGGACGCACTGGCACGGCCACGTGGATCGCTGTCGATACCACGCTGGACCTTGCACTGTTCCGTATCGAGACCGCTCTGTGTATCGAAGCCTCATCGTTAGGGCCTGCTGGGCCACAGTGTGAGGCTCACGGCGTGAATGGACACAAGACCCTCAAGCGGAAGAAGCGGGAGGTGATCTTCGAGGTTGGTACCAAGCGGCAGTACACGCGCGACGAATACTCCGTGGAGAAGGGTGACTTTGCCAACGGAGACAGTGGTGGTGGCGTGTTCTTCGAGGGTAAACTCTGCGGAGTTATCTCTCACGGCCACAAGAAAGATGAACTCTACGCTGCTACCCATGAGCAGCTCACGGGGTTCTTGGCCAAGCAGAAAGAGTTATTGATGCGGGCCACTCCTAAGGGCTTGAATGGGTGGGGCGACAAGGACCGGACAAAGGAAATCATCGAGCTGAAGAAGCGGGTTGCCGCACTGGAGGCCCTCTTGGAGCCTGCGGCACCCTCCTCTCCCGGCCCGGCTGGCCCTCCCGGACCTGCTGGACCAGCCGGTAAGGATGGTCCGGCTGGAAGTGACACTGATGTCTCGCCCCTTCGGGCGAGGCTTCTTGCAGTTGAGAAGTGGATTGCTAATTTCCACGCCAAGATTCGAGTACGAGTTATCCCTAGACAGAAGGAGCCCTCAGATGGCTAGTAGTGTTGACCTTCAGGCGTTGTTGGAAGCCGCGAGTGCTGAGCGAATTGGTCGTCAGGGTGACGCCTCCGCCACCACTCACCTGCTGATCGACCGAGTGTTCACCAAGGTTCTGAGTGAGCCGGATGTGATGGAGGCGGCGGCTGCACGTCAACTCCTCATGCGTGAAGCACCCATCGGTAATGCCTGATGCTGACGAACGAGGAGCAGCGGCAAGAGGCTAGCAGGCTTCTGTCTCTGGACGATCAGGGTCTAGAGGTAGAGTCTGTCGCCTTAGCCTTGCGTGTTGCCGACCAGTCCGAGCAAGCGATGAGGGAGCTGGAGGAACTCGACCGGGAGTTCATCCAGATGCTTGATGCAAGAAACAGCGAAGAGAATAGTCGCGCAGAGGAATCGCTGGAAGGGTCTGATGGCTAACATGTGGGCACACGACATGTCCGAACGCATGAGGATGCGGCGGAAGGTGATCGCCCGCGACTCAGGCCTAGGTGACATGGATGTAGGCACCTTCCCGTCTGAGGGGGCCACTCACACCCTCATAGAGAAGGGGGTCAGCCCTCTGACAGCACTGTTGATGGCTGGTGCCATGGGCGTAGCCGGTGCTGGCGGGTACTCGTTGCTGAATAACAATTCTGTCACCAGTGGTGACAATTCTGTCACCCAACCTCCTAAGGTGTCAGCCCCAACGCTTGAGCCGATAGACTTGGAGATAGAAGTGATCGGGGAGGCGGAGGGTCCGGTCATCAAGAGCGTGGTGCCGATCAATGACGATCAATGACGACGCCCTGTACGTGTACCGCGCGCGCGTACTAAGGGTGGTAGATGGCGACACCGTGGATGCGGAACTTGACCTAGGATTCTCGGTCAAGATCACCCACAGGCTGAGGCTCTACGGCATTGACGCGCCGGAGACAAGGGGTGCCGACAAGGAGCGAGGCAAGGAGTCCAGAGATCATCTTCTCAAGCTGATCTATCTGAACTGCCTGAACCAGCAGGGGGGAAGGGTGCTGGACAGCCCTGTCGTACTGGTCAAGACTTACAAGGATAAGTCCGGCAAGTATGGCCGCATACTTGCTACGCTGATGGGCCTGAAGGACGACGAGCCTGTAGACCTGAACCAAAAGATGGTTGAGGATTCTTTCGCCAGTCTTCGTGAGAAGTGATCCTCTGCCACGCCTTGTATGCCCTCTGGCAGGCTTGCCACTTCCATCGCCGGTCCCACTCCATCTTTGCCTTCCGATCCTCTCTCGCGGCAAGCACGGCCTCTATCTGGTTGCCTATCTTCTGCCATGAGAGTTCTCGGTGGTCCCTCAGGTAGCATATGTACCTCATGACCACCAACTCCTCGAAGTCTGGCACCGCGACCCTGTTTTTCCCCTTGTACCTGAACCCGTAGGGGGAGTGGCGGCAGTGCTTCCTGTTCCTCACCTTCCTCTCGGCAAGAGCAGCCTTCGTCCTCTCGGACTTCACGTCACTCTCCCATTGAGCCACGCTGGCTAGGATGTGGAGGGTGAGCCTCCCGTTGGCGGTACTCATGTCCACCCCGAGGTCGAGGAAGTGGGCATTCACACCCCGGAGTTCCCACATTTCGTTGGTGGAAAGGAAGTCCTTGACCGAACGGAACGCCCGGTCAAGCCTGAGGAACACAACGTGGTCGCCCTTGTCTAAGAGGGCGTGCAGCTTGGCACCCACGGGCCTGTCCACAAACGCCACGGTGTAAGCAGATACGCCAGCCTCCTCATACACCCCGCCCCACCCGAAGTCTTTGTACTCCGGCAGGGTAATCAGGTACTCGTAGTATGCGAGTGCCCTCCGTTCCTGAGCAGCCAGCCCCATCCCTGAGGCTGCCTGCTCTTCAGTGGACACACGGATATAGGCATACACCTTGGGCATTGTCACTCTCCTTTGATATGACGCGAGAGCAACTGTCTCATATCTATTCCGTCCCCTTTGACAAGGCGGTTGATGATGCCCTCTGCGACACCCATGTCGTCGGAGAGCCCCAACAGCCAGCCCGGAGGGATATTCTCGATGCCCCATGCGGCACCGGCAAGCTGCCCAGCCACAGCACCAACAGTATCGGTGTCTCCACCTAAGGACACTGCCTTCCTGACAACACACGAAAATGCGGTGCGATCAAGAACTCCCGGCGGAGTCTGGAAGCACCAGAGTGCAGCGTTCAAGGTGTCTCCAACGAAGCCACTCACTCCACGACTCCCTTCCCTTCTGGGGTCTTTCCCCTCACTGAACTCGTCATTGACACATGCGTGCCCCCTGATGAGGGTGCATAGCTGCTTGGAAAGCTGCCCGGCAGCAGCCATGCACCGACGATGTCCATGGGTGGTGGTGCTAGACGCTGCGCCCAGTTTCAATGCCTTTTCAGCAGCCTCCTCAGGATCCTCCGTGTTAAGGGCACACCATATAGGGACGGGTGCCAGCCTCATGATGGATCCATTCCCAGCAGATCGTCGGCCAACAGGCCTTCCGGCAAGGTCAGGGTCATGAGTCTCGGCATAAGTGTCCAAGGCTAGGGCCGTGGTCCTCCCTATGTCAAAGCACACACCACGTGAAGAGTATTCACCGTGGTACATCCAGTTACAGTACCGCTCTAGCTGGTCAGACCTGTCCCACCCAACGGTAGCCAAGCTGTCAGCAAGGGCTAGGGCCATGGCACCATCGTCTGTCCACTCACCCGGCGATACGTCGTGCATTCCGCCACGTGCATACTCCCCCTCCTCAGGCACGTCATATGTGCCCTCTTCCAAGAACTCGAACGGTGCGCCCAGTGCGTCACCGACAAGCAGTCCATAGATACATCCTAAGGCACGGTCCACAACGTCGGGTGTGACCCACGCTTTGTTCTCAGTCTTGGTACTCATCGTCTATTCCCCTTGAGTTGGTTGTAAAAGAAAACCTCTTCGTGGTTAGGGCACCGGCTGAGGTGTACCGGCTGGAGGTTGACGCACCTAGGAATCAGGCGCGCTCCGCTTGGCTATGATGACGAATCCAGAGGCGGCATTCCCTGACACTCACGACTGATCAGTGCCTCGGCTGACAGTGACCACCCCACCCTACTGCTTATTGGTCAGCAGGATGCTCGATGAAGAACAGTGGTGGTCACTCGAACCGTGGGAGGCACATCCCATAGTCACCCCCCTAGATCGAGGCCAGTGCTGTCCGTGCTGCATCAGTTCTGGTCCTGACCAACATGTTGTGCTTCACATACTCAAAGTAGGGCATGTCCAGAGCCTTCTCGATGAGAGTCTCACGAGCCCTCCAAAGCCTCATCGGAATAAGTTTGGAACGGATAGCCTTCGTCCCGAGCGGATCCTTCTTCCATATCAAGGTTCCGTCACTCTTCCTCTCCCTTGCAACAAACGCACATCGTCCCCCTTCTGCTCCAGTCCGGTACGAGTAGCACTCAGACCCGTCGTGGAACACGGTCTCACGTGGGCGGGGCAGCATGTCGTCATCATGCCAGTTGCCCCACTTGGTCACGGCGTAACAATCATCGCAATGCACTGGCGACCAGTCACCTATCCTTCCGAATCGTGGTTGGCAGAAGCCATCGTTCATTAGCTCAAGGCTATGACACTGGACATCCAGAAACACAGGCCTGCTCCTGAAGTATTTGCAGGACGGACACACCTTGCAGTAGAGGAGCCCACCGTGGCCATTTATGTCGGATGGCCCCGCAGGGAGGCGAGGTTTGCAATACTTCATGGCGATAGGACCGTCGCCCGAGTCTACCCGGAACTCCTCCCATCGGTCTGTGTCTTCTTCTTTGTCGGTATCAGGCTCAATGAAAACAATAGTCATCACGAATCCTCCATTTACAGTAGTGAAAGTTCCCGCTGACAGCGGGCATTCTTGGCACACCTGTGCCCACGTTCAGCAGTGTGCTGAGACAGTCGCGTCATCTCCCTCCTAAGGATCTTCAGGTCTCCGGGGAACACTCGTGAGGTGGACCATCCACACTGGCACCGATAGATCTTGTATCCATGATCCCAAAGGGTGCCGACATCGTGCTTCTCGACGATGTGGCACCCTAGGAATCCCTCGCCAGTGAACACAGTGCCACACAGGACACACTTGCTACTCATCAGGCACCTCCAGCTTGACAACCTTGATCCAGTCAGGAGGCGTGCTGTAGTACGCACCATCCCTCGTAATAGCAGCCACACACTTGGCATGAATCTCCTTCATGGGCCAAGGCGTCTCCCCGTCAGTCACAACAACCAATACGTTGGGCTTCGGTGTCTGCTCCATGGCATGCTCCATGGCACATGCCATGTCGGTGCCACCACGACCAATCAACTCCACCTGATCAGCCCTGAAGACTTTCTTGCACGCCCTGATGTCAACGTCAGCAGAGATGACCTCGACACCAGACTGAAGATGCCTTACAGCCTTCTGGACAACACCTAAGGCGAGAGCAAGATCATTCTTCTTCATGGATCCCGACGTGTCTACGATGATTCGTACCTCAGGTCGGGGCTGTCGATGGGCAGGAATCCTCAGCATGCCACGTGGCTGGCGAGGGTTCCGCTTCTTGTAGGTGTGCTCACCGAATCCATGCGTGGAGTTGACGGCATACTTGACCATCGCCCTGAGCTCAGCCAAGGGATCAATCTTCGGCTCGAGGATCAGGTCGATCACAGCCTGCATGTCACCAGACAGGTTACCCCTACTGATGGACTCCTTCATCTCTTGGACAGCCTGACGCCTCAGGCTGTCAATCTTGTACTCACTGATACCCGGCGTCTCTTCATCGGGTTCACCGAGTTCCCACTCACGTGGCTCACCATCAGATGCCGAGCCACCACCGCCCTTGGTGCGGTCAACAGGAGGGCCATCGTACCCGCCCTGCCCTTCAGAAGTGTCATCATCCTCTGGTTCAGCATCACCGGCACCTTGCCCCGGTCCTTTGCCTGCCTTCTGATCCTGAGGACGCTCAGTAGGAGAAGGCTCGTCACCCTCTCCGCCTCCCGATCCACCTCCTCCACCGGGTTGCTCTTCTTGCTCCTCCTTCTGCTTGCGGATCTGCTCGTAGTACCACTCGGCAGTCTTGTTGCCGGGGAGGTCAAACAGTTCCGGGTACACACACCCATCAACCAAGCTGATGCCACCTTTGCGTAGCGTGTCGTTGATTGCGGCATCAGTTGCCACGTTCCAGTCGAATAACATCTCGGGGTCAGCGTACTCCCCGAGTGTCATCCTTCGCCGCTTGGCATGATTCAGCACGACGTGCATACACTCGTGGACAAACACCCCAGCCAGCTCCTCCAGTGACTGGTCCTCATGCAGGAAGGCGGGGTCATAGTACAGCCTGCCGTAGCAGTCCACCGCCATTGTCCCGATGCCCGGTGTGCTGACGGGAATCAGGCCAAAGGTGATCTGAGACAGATACTTAGCCTTCTTGTGAGCAGCAAAACGAATCTCAGAAATCTTGTAGTCAGACATCAAACATCCTCCTTTAGAGCCTTGAAAATCTTGTTCTTCCTGTTGTTCACGAAGTCGAGATGCTTCCACTGCCCCACTAGGGTGGCACTGGTGGTGACAAGCTCTTTCCCCTGCACCTCGAATACCGGTACGTGTCCTCCTATCTCCTCGGCAAACTCTATGCTCATCTTGACCGCCTCTCGGTACGATATTCCAGAACCCTGATGAAGGAAGCGTCCGTCATGCCACCTAAGGATTCCATCAGCGTCACGACGGGCTATCAATTCCACGATAGCCCACCGTGACACCTGTCCCGACACCATATAACGCAGCACGATGGCTCTTTCGCCCTCGGCCCACTCGTATGATGACCCATCAACCAGAACGTCAGTCTGTGGTTCCATATCCGACTTCCCCCAAGGCACGACCGAACACTCGCTCAACCGAGTCAGCCATCGTGTCAGAGAGGACGGCACCACTAGGAAGGATGGGGTCACGGTACAGCGGGCCGCACTGAGAGAGTGAAGTCTCCGCCTCCCTGTCAGAGGTCACGATGTAGATATCCTGAGCAGCGTTCCACCTGTCCAAGCTGTTGTCTCTGCCCACGTTGCCGTTCAGGGCACCGAGGAAGACGATCAGTTGGTCAGTCTCCAACTCAGGGACAAGGCTACTGATGTCCTCCCGCTTGTCGGCACGAGCATCAATGACCTTCTGGAGGATCTCTTCGGAGTCAGGGATGTCGAGAGCCTCCCAGAACTGGAAGAATGCTTCTGAGGCACCCATTCCCACGTTGCCCTCCACAAGTTCCTTCTTCACACCATCGTCCACATCCAGTGACATGCCAGCAGCAAGGCACTTGGTGGCGTTGTGCCATGACCGTGGAGAAGGCCACGCCTTGGACCTCTCAACAGTAGACAACTTGGGTTCCCCCTCTTCGTCAGACTCTGGCATCAGGAACCGTCCAGTTCGACGATGGAACTGGGCAACCAACGCACCCATCTCCATCATGTTTTCCTCCCAGCTGTCTGGCAGGATAGGGACATCAGGAACCGGGAAGTTCCCACCTGCTGCCATCCCAGCCAGCCAGTCCTCTCTCGGGAAGAGCCACTGGTGGTGATACCACCTATTGGCCGTAGGTGCCTCGAACGGGAAGCCATTCGGTGTGATGCTGGGAGGATTGCAGGCTGCATAGATATCACAGTCATCCGGCAAGCTCTCGTCACCAACCTCCTTCTCGTTCGCCACCCTAAGGAGCGCAGCTTGCACAGCAGGAGCACAAGCCATGATCTCGTCGATGAACAGGTTGGTGGGTGTCTTCCGGGCATCGAGGAGGTACTTGGGCGGGACGATCTTCATGAACGTCAGCCCATCTTCCTCATCAAGTGCCGGATACCCACCAATGTCACCCGGTTCCCTGATGGAGCCGATCAAGGTGTACAGGGCACGCCCCTGCTTCCGACTGAATGCCTCCATGACCGCAGTCTTGGCGACACCCGGCATACCGTAGCACAGAGCTGGTACGCCACACTGGCCAGCCACAAAGTACGATAGATTCAACATTACACAACCTCCAAACACAAACACGAAACGGGAGACCACTACATGGGTCTGTCCCCTCTTTCTCTCTCTACCCTCGCCTTCGGCTCGGGTAGAGAGAGGAAGAGGAGACAGCCCCGACAGGATTGACTGATAATTCAGAGCCTGTACGTCCAACTCAACTACTCCAAGGTTTGCGAGGGTTGCGACCCCAATCCAGTGACCTTGAGAGCGTCCTCATATTTTGCCGGACGGTCTGAGGATGACCTGCGTATAACTAGCCGCCCTTCCAACAACTGCACCCTCGATGATGGGGGAGACACGGTCGCCCACAAGATCCGTACAGAAGCATCTGTCGCCTAGCCGATTTCGCCACGGGGCTGTCAAAAGTAGTTACAACTGAGCCAGTACAGCATGGGCTGCACTCTTGGTAGCGATGTCACACACCGACTTCAGCTTGTCGAGACCCTCGCCAAGCATCTGCTCGTAGTGTTCCACCTTCGCCTTCAGTACACGAGAACGCTCTTCTCGTGTCCTTAGGGCACGTTCACCAAGCTCACCGATACCATCAAGTATCTCAGCCGACTGTGCGTCCACTTCGGAAGTGATCGCATCAATCACCGCCTCTGCGGCCCTCTCATCCATGACGGTTCGCAGCCGGTACACACTGGACTCATCCTCGGCAGACCTAGACACGGCAAGTCCCACTTTATCCCAGAGGGACACAGCATCCTCCGGTAGCCAGTAGATGCCGCCACTTGGCCTCAGGCTGGTGCCTCTCAGGTGCTGACAGATGTCAACAAGGCACGAACCCATGGAGGAACCGGTGATAACCTCCCTGTAGTGGTTATAGGATCCCTGCACACCACTGGCGTCAATGGTGGCGTAATCCCACAGCCCCTCAGAGAAGGTGATCTTGTCATCCTTCACACGGGCAGAAAACAGGGCCTCGTACCCGTTGTTCTGCTCCTCCTTGTGAACCTCGACCACCTCGTAGCCATTGTCGCCACGGTTCCTGTGGGACTGGATCAGATAGTCCCTCGTGATGCCACGCTCAGGCACCGAGTCCTTCAGTGCGTTGAACAGGGCAGAATCAGGGGTTCTCTGTCCGGGCAGAAACTGACCCAGACCGATATGCCCAAGTTCCTGACCAAGGCCATCTCTGTTGGTCTCGCCAACACCCCAGTAGACAACAGCACCTACGGGGTCTACGTCCATTTTCTGTGGTCCCATCAATCCACCTCGTCATAAACCAGTTCGACAATATCCAGCAGGCGAATCACCTGCTCACGGCCACCAGCCATGGCGTACACCTCGGCCAGCTTGTCAGCCAAGAGGAACGTGTTCGTCATGTTGGAACGGTTCTTCTTGGTCAACAACTTCTTCCTCTGGCGAGCCTTCTGTTGGCCCGCCTTCATGCTGGCCTGAACCTTCTTCCGCTCCTTGGGTTCCATCTCGTCCCAACGCTTCTTCTGTCCGCTGCTGTGGTTTTCGGTCATGTCTACATGATCCTCATTCTGGGCCCGCCTTGGCAGGCAGTACGGAAAAGGTGCGGATCGAACTTCTCGTTGGTGTCACCAAGGATCTCTGTGAATCGGTGTTCAACCTCATCCAGAGCCTCCTCGGGAGACCTGAAGTCATGGATGTCATCCCGCACCCCTAAGATGACACCTGCAATCAACTCGAAACCCCCTCTACTCATCTGGCTCATCGTCGCCCTCCACACAGGCATGTCACTGGCAAGTCCATGGCTTGTCTCGCCAGCGTTCCACCACAGTAACGCTTACGTTTCCATTGTCAACCCTCCTTCCAGACAAGGGGCAGAAAGATCGCTCACCTTTAGCGTTCGCAGAACTCCCCGCCCCGCTCTCTACTTAGCCCCTCAATTGGTGGAGAAACGGACACAACAACGTGGTCGTTCTTTTCCACCTGTTTCCAGCCGCGATTGGTGTCGGCATGCAACCAATTATCTGGGCCGAACCACTCTTGGGGGTCGTGAT
>Ga0209757_10000063_pt1 | contig 33960 bp, 49 predicted proteins | sample ETNvirome_6_1000_FD_185472 | JGI IMG/M metagenome (GOLD analysis project Ga0209757, IMG submission 185472) | Marine viral communities from the Pacific Ocean - ETNP_6_1000 (SPAdes) (version 2) | ecosystem: Environmental > Aquatic > Marine > Oceanic | place: Pacific Ocean | collected 2013-06-19 | reverse complement strand
TTCCTTTGTTCCGATAATTTTCGTTTCTGTATATTCTAGCAAAGAATTTATTTTCTTTTGACTTATATATGAAACTTTTAAGGGGTTATCTATTGACTTGCCTATAAATTTAAAGTCCTCAAACTTTTCAGATTTATTAGCATAAATTCCAAGATAATCAATAGCTTTTAAAATTGTGTTTTTATTTTCCATTTTAGATAGTATTTATTAGTTAATTTTTAAATTAGATTTGTGATTATGTTAGTCGCTAAGATGATAAAAGCAACACTAAAACAAGATACTGCAATAGTATCAAGTACTTCATTAAAAGCTTTGTCTTTAGGGCTTAGCGTTTGGCTTATTGCGTATTCTCTAACACTATTCTTTTTAAGGAATGTTAAAAGCTCATCATTAGTTAGAATCAATTCGTTTCTTGTTTCTCTGTTTGTTACTTTGAAATATGTCATTTTCTTTACGCCTTTATTAGTGGATAGGACTTTTTCCGATTAATTATGGTACAAAGATACACCTTTTTAATTGCTATACTAATAAATTAGAACAAATATATAATTAATTTGAAAATTGTTAATAACTTTTTTATGCTCTTATCTAGTAAATTGCACCTGATGGACTTCTAAAAACTTTTGATATACTGATACTACAAAAGGCATAGAATCGCTTAAAACGGCTAAAACATACAAATAATTTGTAATTTAACATAATAAAAAAAACTTTAAAAATAATTTATTTTTTTATGCTTTTATCCAAATATTTTTTGTATGGCTGCAAAACTTAACATAATAAATATTATGTTAAATTACAAAAGTACTATGCACACATAGTAAAAAAAATTACACTATATATCCCTAACGACAGGCCTAGCAGTTTCAACAGCTTTGGCAGTTTCAATAGTTTTGGCAGTTTCAATAGGTTTAAAAAAAAATTGTTCAAGAAAAAATTTGAAAATAAAAAAAATAAAAACTTTGTCTTTTTTACTCGCTACTTTAAAGACAGAACGAGCCAATCACATAGTATAATCGGCTCACAATAACTGAAACATTTTTATCAAATTATCGTATAAAAAAAATAGCCAACAGTTTTCTAAGGACTGCTGACTATCTTTCAACTAAAAACAAGCGTATTATGAACACTTTTCTTTTAAACCTTTACATAGGTTTTGAATCTTAATATCTTATTGATTATAGATTGACTCACTTTATATAGTGAAGCCAACTGATGCTGAGTATACTTTCCTGTACTATAATCAGCTCTAACCTTCTCTGCTTCTTCATAAGTGAACTTACGCTTTGCATAACCTCCACCTCTCATATCTTTTCTATCGTATATATTTATACTCATATCATCTTATTAAAGTAGTTATCAATTACTTGTATACTCTCATCTAACCCTTTGGTAACCCTAGCACAATACCCTTGCTCGTTGAGGTATGCTATCCATTCTTTCTGCTCTTTGGTTGGGTAAGATTTTTTATCCTTCTTTATTTCTAAGAACAATCCGTGATAGACACCCCCCCCCTCTATAGTACCCCCCTCCCCATCTACTCCCCTCTCCATAGGGACACAGATTTGTAGGTCAGGGAATCCTTTTACATATCCTGTAGCCTTAGCCTTAACAGCTTGTTTGAAAGATGTTCTTATACCTCCTAAAGATGCACAGTACCACGCCTTTGGATATTTTATCTTAAGATATTTTACGACTCCTTTTTGTACTTCTTCTTCTAGGTTTCTCAATTTTTTTTGTTTTAATTGATTGTTGAATTTCTCTACGAATATCCATCATCTTATTATAAACTTTTACTTCCAACTCTGTTACATCTAACTCAAGTTCAGTAATTTCTTCCTGAACCTCTCTTAATCTTAAGTTTAAGAAAATTGAGTAAATTGCAACAACAACAAATAATATAGCTTCCATAATGTTTTATTTTAATTAATAAGCAGTTTCTCCATACTGACCTTCAATATAGATGTTTTTAAATGTTATATCTAATTCTTTATTCCCTGATTTAGCCTTTCTTAATATCTTCTTCATCAAGGAGTTATCTTTCTTTATCATTTCAATATCATTAGTCAGAACAAATGTATCAATTTTTTCGTATTTATAATGTCTTACTGAGTTTTTCTTTTTATAACCAAACTCTACGATAACTCTATAGATAGGGTTAGGCATTTCTCTTAACTTTATCCCACTCTAAAGCAGCTATCAACTGTTCTCTTGTGTGCAGCTTTCTAGCTTTATGTCCATATCTTTTAGCGTTGGTTCTGCTGTATTCTGAAGGCTCATAAACTAATTTAACCTCTCTTACTAATTCTTTTTTATCATACTTAACAATCCACCTGCAACTGTCGCACTGATTGTTTCTTTTTATATGTCTTAAATAACTCATCTTATTTATTTTCATTTTTATACCAAACTCCATAACCTTTTGCCTTACCTGTAAATGGAACTTTTTTAAGTACAACTAATTTTTCTTCCTTATCTTTTCTATACTTAGGATTTTTACTATTTAATTTTCTCTTTTTCATATCTATTGTTTTAGTTCTTTAATCTTCTCTAACTCAAACTCTAAGTGTGCTATTGCTTTTGTAATACACTCCACAGGTGTTGCGTGTTTTTTTTCTGCTCTTAATAAATAAGTTACTGCAGTACCTACATTGTAGGATAAATCAAATCCTGAAACAACTTTCCTTGCTTCATAACCATTGCTTCCAATGTAGTAGTGTGGTATTCTATGGTCTTTCATTTATTCTATCGTTTTCTAATCCTCCTGTTAATGTTTCGTGCTTATCAATGTTTTTTGATAAATTTTTGTTTTCTCTTTTTGCTATTTTTGATTCAACATAATTTAAAATTAATATGTATAGTGCGAAAAAACTAATCACAAGTAATATTCCTTTTATCATTTTCTTTTTTTTTATTTTTAAAGTAATAACTTCTTTTAATACTTCTATTTAGTTCTCTCTCCAAAATTCTTGAAGATAATCCCCCTTCATTCATTTTTGCTTCTGCAAATATACTAGCCAATATAACATAAGAATTAAAATCTTTATTTACCAATCTGTCTAAAATTTTAAACTTTTCTTTAGTACTTAAGGATAATAGTTCCTTTTTATTTATCTCCATCATCTGCAAATTTAGTACAAAAATAGGCTTCTAATACACATAATAGTATAATTATTCCCCAAATCGTTGTTAATATCTTCATTTTCTTAAACTTTCTCCTCTCATAAACACAACCTTACACAGCCTTTTTATCCTGTCGTATATCCTTTCTCCATATCTTTCTTTAATGGAACTAGCATCAAGGTTTGATGTTAATAAAAGCATTTTTAAATCATCTTCTGCTTCAAATATAGCGTTCTCTACTGCATCTATTTTAGTACCATAGTCGTTTACTATTTCCTCAGTACCTATATCATCTATAACAATGAAAGGGGTTTTATATTCAGTAACCTTATGTAGCTTCCTAGCAGCAATAGGTTTTAGTATTTTACCTTTCTTAGCGTTAAAGATTAAGGGTAATACTCCTGTAATTATTATTGATTTACCTCTACCACAATTACCCAACAGAAACAATCCCTTACCCTCTGTATCTGATAACCATTTTATAACCTCATCATATTCAGGTAGGTGCTTATACTTAGTAACTGTCTTATCCACTAGCATAAATGCTTCACAAAATAATGCAGCACACTCCTCAAGGCTACCAAATGAATATCTTTTATAATCCCTCACTTTAATGTGAGTTGCGTTCTTTAATGTTTCCTCTAATGTTCTCATATTAAAATTTATTATAATCTTTATTGGATAATTCTTTTCTGCCTGTCTTGTCTTTAGGCGTGTTCGCCTCCCAAGTTCTTACACAAGCTCTCCAATCTTTCATTTTGTTTTTACCTACTTTCCATCCATTGCTAGAATAAAAGTTATGAAACTTAACGCTATCTACCTTATTATTTCTTTCAGTACAATAAGCATCCACCTCATCTACAGTAGGTTCTGCAAATCTTTTAATGACAGGTTTCTTTATTTCATTCTCAAATCCTGCAACATCAACAGGGCTAATGCCTTTAATATTATATACATCATATTTATCTAGTAATTTTATTACAGCCAAATGAGGTCTTGAGTTCTCGTTAAGAGTTCCATACTGAAAGTCAATGAATTTTGGTATAAACCATTTATTGCCTTTATCAAAAATCTTTATTTGTTCTGCAAAAACTTTAGCTGCTTCTTTCTCACTTATCTTACTTCCAATTCTGATTGAAGCAACTTCAAAGTCTGTGTCCCATATTCCTGCGTGATTACAATCATCTAATATATATAACCATAATAACTTAAACTTTGCAGGAAGGTTTCTAATAAACCCTTTTTTCCATTTGTCCGAATCTGTAAATCTCTTTGCCATATTATATTTGTTTTAATAGTTGATTCATTCTTTTTTGCCTTTCATTAAATGGTAAGTCATCCCAATTTTCAGGCTTTATTATCCCCTCAGTAGCGAATATAATTCTCTCTTGAAATGCTAAAGCTTCTTTATCGGTTTGATTAGTCATTGAACCCATTTGCAAAAACATTTTCATAAAATCTATTTTATCCATAATTATTTATTTTTTGCGTAGCTAGTTAAGTACTTGTTTACTATTGATTTATGCTCCATTGAGCCATCATAATTGTCTGATACATCTTCAAAATCAATTTCTGTAGCATCATATGATTTATTGTAATTAGTAATTCCTACCTCATCATAATATTCATCTATTGCTAGGATGTCGCTATTGCAGTCAGGACAGAATTTATATCCTTTGAACTCGCTGTCTGATAGATTTTTACACCCACAGTAATAACAAGTTTCATTACCATCATCATCACAAAGAACCTCTGTGTCTTTACCATAATCAGAATACCAATAGCTTCTTTCTGCTCCACTAAAGTCCCCCCAATTATAATCACTCCAACTTTGCTTTTGTTGTTGGTACTCATACTTATTGCAACCTAATTCATTGATTATCTTATCAACCATATTTAAGCAGTTGTTTGCATCATAGAACTCTACAATTTCTTCATCTGTATGAGGTGCATAATAACCACAACTCATATTAGCTACACAAACACCAATACCATTGTCTGCTAATTGACCTACATCTGTAATTGCACCTGATGTTTCTTCATAACCATACTTCTTTAATGCAGGAGCTACACTCTTGCTAAATGCTTTACTGAACAGTTTACCTGATATATTATTTACAAAGTCCTTAGAACCTCTCCTGTCTCCTTGTAGACAATATCCTACATCTTTAAACCAATCCATATCTGCAGCTCTACTTCCTACACATCCTATTTCTTCTGAATGGAAGAAAGCACATTTTATATTTTCTTTACTGATAAGCATTTCCAATGCTAACCATATGCCTACCTTATCATCTCCACCTATACCTACTTGTTTGCCTGATTCTGAGTTAAATGCAAATAAGCAATTATCATCATCAAAAACTTTATAGTATTTATGTATATCGTGAACCGTGTCCGTGTGTGCAACTATACAAGGGTATGCATCTGCAATACCTTTAGTTACATATATGTTGCTATCTTTAATAACAACCTCTGCTTGAGGGACATTCTCTCTGCAGAATTTGTGAATATATGCTATCATATCAAATTCATTACCACTTGTGGTTTGAACGGATAGTATATCCATTAATAATTTTTTTCTCTCTAATAATAGTTTGTTCATAAGCGTTTTGTGTTTTAGTTAATAGTAGTTTAGAAAAGAAATGGGGGTTGCCGAGTTGGCTGTTACCCCCAAATCTATAGTGAATTTAAACCGAGTTTCAAGCATTTGACAATGGTCTGTTATCTTCCCTTAAATTCTATACAAAGATACGACAATTATTTGAATTGACCAAATAATTTAGCACTTTTTTTAAAGTATTTTAGAAGGGCAAGTCATCTTCCTCCTTAGGCTTGTCTGCTGTTACCTCTTTTGGTGGCTCATAAGTATTCTCAAAAGCATAGTGAGTTGCACCCTTCTCAGAAGGCTCTCTCCTCTCTGCTATTGTAATATTTACCCAACCTCTTTTGGCTATTTTTTGCAACTCATCCATTTTGAAACTTGCGTTAAATAAATCTCCATACTGCGTAGTTACCTTTTTGATACTACTTACTACATAATTCTTGTCTGCCATTTTTTTGTTTTTTAATTTTTAATTTGTATTCGTTTTTCTTTTCTATTAAGCAATTAAGCCTTTTAGATAGTATCTCCATTTTTCTTTCAACTGAAAGGACTTCGTGTTCATAGTAATTTTCACTTAGATAAAACATAGATTCTATTTCCTCATAATTCTTTTTGTATGATTTTAAAATCCTTACAAAATTATCGTGAACTTTAATGCTATGAACTATTGTTGCGTGATTTTTATTAAGTATATCTCCTATCTCTTGAAATGTCAATCCAAAAACATTTCTTAATAATCCACAGTAAAGCCTCCTAGCATCTACTATATCGCTTTTTCTACTCTTTGTAAGAATGATACTCCAATCTAATCCAAACCTTGAACATATCTCAGATTTGATTTTTTCATCTCTTTCTTTTGTAAATTCTAATTTATATCTATTCATTAGCCTGTTGCTTTATTATTGACTCAACTACTGTAAAATTATCTTCTCCTTCTACAACTATAGGCTCTCCACTTAAATCCACCTCTATAATATCTATCACATCTTTAACATCTATATTTAAGAATTGTGCAAGTCTTTGCATTTGATAGTATCTTAAGTGGTAAGGATTATCTAAATATTTTTCAATAGTTGAACCTTTAATATTCAATATTCTTCCAAATCTTTGTTTAGATATTCCTCTTATTCTTAGGATTGCTTCAAGTTCATTTCTTGAAGTTCGTACTTTTTCATAATCATTTTTCATTTTTAATAATCTTTAGGGTTAAACATTCCATTCTTCCTCATAGCTTCGTATTGATGCTTAGGGTCTAAATGTATTTCATTTTCTTTTATTTTTTTAAGTATTTCATCAGCCTCTATATCTGTAATCTCATCTAAAGAACTCATAATTCTTTGTTGCTCTGATGTAGGTATAGCTGTGTAGTGTAAGAGGCTCTCAATGTAATTTAACTTCCACATTTCTGCTTCTAATGGCTTTCCATCAAGAACCTCATCCATCCACTCACTCATTAGTCTACAATTTCATCTTGACCAAATACTCCTTGCTCATAGAATCCTGAAAGCTTTAATACTGCTCTGCTCATTGCTCTCTTTTCTGCCATAGCAACAGGAAACTTTTTACCACCTCCCATTAGATTAGAGTCTGATGCTTCTCCAAATGTCATTACATTTCTTACATCGTGTTCTCCTTTTCCTATTCTCATACTTGCAGTTGCTCTAAGAACAACCCATTCAGGAGTCATTGTAATAGGTTCATAAGCTATTTGTATATTTTTCTTAGATACAATCTTATCTATACCTGTTCTTGTGATAATTACAAATCCTCTTTTGTCTTTGTAAACATCCTCTTTAACTAAACCATTATCTAGGAATAGTCTTTTTAGAGTTTCTTCTTTTGTTTCTTTTACTTCTTTTACTTCAATCGTGCTTTCTACTTTTTTCATTTTTAAATTACTTTGGTTATTATTATGATATTGTTCTGCAATATCGGTTAGTGTGTTAATCTCTTGTGATTGCATTTGCTCTTGCATTTGCATAAATTCTTCTTTCATTCTTCCCATTACTTTGTATTTTTATAATCATCAGTTATTTCTTTTATAATACCAAGTAGCCTATGGTCAAATCTATCATTGTTATTTTTATAAGAACTCTCAAATATATTTTTGTCTGACTTCTCAATCTCTAATAATAATTTTTCAGCAGGCGATATGTTGTTAATTTTATATTCAACTATATTAGCCATTCTTGGACTTCCATCATTAGATACATACCTTGTTGGTACGGATAATGGTATACTTTCTATATCATACCCCTTCTTTCTAAGACTGTGTATTATAGCAGAAAGCCTATAAGCACCATACTGATTAATAGCTTCTTTTTGTGTTAATCTTCTACCATCTTTTAAGTGTTGTAGAATATCACTCGTTTGTGTTTTTGACATTTTAAATAGTTTTAGTTAATAATTATACTCCTTCGGTATTATCTGCGACAGAACATTCTTTTGAACAATATCTTATGTCCTCATCTAAATCCTCTCCACAAGCTCCACAGTTATATCTTTCTGCTTCAGGTTGGTCAAAATAATCCTCACACTTATCGCATATATATCCTTCAGGCTCTGCGTGTTCTTTACATTCATAGCATAATCCTGAGTCTGATATGTGAGCAGTACAGCAATAACTCATATCATCTAATTCATACCCTGCATTACAACAAGGGCTTGTTAATTTATTACTCATATCTATACAGTTTCGTTATTAATTCTAGGAACAAAATACTCATCTTTACCACATAGTCCTAATAAGTCGTGAGATAATGATTCTGCAAATTGATAAATATAATAAGTATCGCCTTCTTTAAAATCTTCATCAAAGCCATTACCCAAATAATATTCTACCAAATCAAAACAATAATCAGGGTTATCAGATAAAGTAAATACTACTATCTGTCTTTTGTATTTACATTCATCCATAAAAGGTAAATGATTTTTGCAAATCTCTATTGCTTTATCTAGGTAATCTATAGCTACACGGTGTCCCTGCAATAGTGATGTGTCTAGTTTTTTGGTTAAAGTTTTTTCAAGTTTTTTCATAATTTAGTGTTTTCGTTAATAGTTAGTTAGTTTGAAATTCTGTGCAAAGATACAACAATTTTTTAAACTACCAAAATATTTACAATGTTTTTTCTAAAAAATATACAAATACTTTATATTTAACCTAGTATTTATCTTTAACCATATCTTTATCTTTATCTTTAAGAGTATGGAATACCCTATAGAAAGGGTTATTTAAGGGTTTAATTTTAGAAGTAGTGAGTAAGTCTAGCTACCTGACCACTTTTTTTGTCGTGTAAAAATGCCTCACAAGCTTTTGGCACACCACAAAATCCTTTTCTTGAGTGCCAACTATCAGCAGAAGAAGGGCTTCTCATATATTCTACAGTTACACCTATAAAATCTTTAGCATCTAACCATTTATGCTTTACTTTGTGATGTATATGATGTAAATACCAATATCTAAACTTACTTTGACTCCACATTACAGGCTTTTCTTGAGCCATTAATAGTGGTAATTTATCCATTTTAGCACCATCTCCGTGTTCTAATCCTATAAGATTCTCTCCGTATTGATAATATTTTCTACTAGCAACTGAAATGTCAAATTTAACATCAGAAGCTTTCCTAAACCAAGATTTTAATGTGTGTGCTAAATGAAATCCACTTTGATAATCGTGATTACTCATTGAATGTAGCACATCTACAGGAGCTATCTCTCTTAATATTTCTATTACCTTAACATATAACATTAAAGCTACCTCATAATGTTCCCACCATTTACCATCAGTATCTTGATGAGTTCCTTTAGTTGTAGTATTATATACATTGTCTATGTGTAAAACATCATTACCAATACAAAATAAAATTCTATCAACATCAAAACCTTTAGACTTGTCTATAAGTCCTTGAACACCCTCTAAAACCCTCATAACAGCAGTTTCACAGTCGTAAGCTTCTCCTGTTTCTAATTCATTAGCATACTTGCCTATATGAATGTCTGCAGGATTTATAACTAAAAGATGTGTTCCTTTTTTTCTTTTTATTTCTTTATAGTCAGGAGAATATCCTTCTATAAATTTATTTACATTGTCAAATATCTGATTTTCATCTAATCCACAATCATCTTTTGTTACTATAGAGAACCTGTATTCCCCACTAGCTGATTGCCAATGCTTTACAGACACTACATCTTTTTTATCTATACCTCTTTCAGATAGATGTGTATCTAGTGCTGTATTATCGTTTATATTATCTACTGAATTTGCTCTATATTTATAAACAAGGTTTTCCTCATCTACAGATAGTCTTAATCTTCTTCCGTAATTTTTCATATACAAATTTATTAAAAATATATAACCATATAAAAAAAAAGTGAGAAGTTATTAACCTCTCACTCTTAACTACTAACTATCCCAAAATGAAAACACTCATAAAAGGGATGTAAAGATAGTAAATTATTTTAAATAACAAGTGTTATTTTTTTAATTTTGCTACATCAGCAATTCCCTGACCTAATATTAGTGTCAAAATAGCGTAATAAAGATTAGCTGCAGTAGCTTCATCTACCCCTAAGAATGTTACTAGAGCAGGAACAACTACAGAGCTGATAGCATACCAAAACTTTTTACTTTTAACCATTTGTCCAATAAGGAATTTTTCTAAAAACTTTTTCATTTTATAATTTTAAATTAATAATAATGCCAAATAACATTTGGACTTTTCTTTTTATCAGTGTCCAAATGTATGAAATTTTTCCCAATCCCAATACGATTAAACCCTGTTTTTATTGCTGCCTCTAGTATTCTATACCTTTCCTCACTACTTGCAGCGTGGATATCTACTGCATTGCAAGGTATATTTGTATGGCTTGAGTTTTTAACTCCACCAATTTTAGTGTTATGTTTCGGACTTCTATATCCTGAATTTATCTTAAATGGTATTCCTGCTAGCTCTCTACAGTTATCTAATTTCTTCAAAAATGCCAATTCCATATTTTCTCCTGAACCACTATCAGTAGGACAATCAAATTCAGATAATTTAAAATATTTAATATCCATATTTCTTAGTTTGTCGTTATACCACTTATTTCCCTTAACCTCTGTATTCTTTTTTGTAGGCATTTTGACTTTTTGAAGCATTTTTTGAATGAACTTCATTCCTTTTTCTGGCATAATTAAACTTAAAAATAAAATTAATTTTAGCCATATTATTTCCTCTTTGATAGCTTGTAAAATTTATAAACTGTAAAAACTATAGCTAATGATGTAGAAACAAAAAGAAGAACCTCATTACACTCACTCAAACTCAACCCTATCACTCCTCCATTTGCAATCAAAACCTCCGTTGTATCTTTCATTGTATTTTTCACTTTTTATTAATTTTCGTAACTAAATTCTAATGTTACATTAAAGTACGCAACATTACCACTTGTATCTCCTTTTATCATTGTAAAAACAATATCCCCCTCACTTAAGCTTGACGAATCAAATGTAGTTTCGGTAAGTTGTTGTAGTGCATCTAATCCTCCTGACAATCCTGTTATTGTCATCTCTTTAATCAAAGTAGGTGTCAATGGAGTGGTAACGCTATCAACAGGAGCAACCTTACATAGTGCTAAAGTGCAAGTATTGTCTGAAGCGTTTAAAGTCATCCAACCACTAATCTTTGCAACAGAGCAGTCGGATTGAACCGTATAACCACCTGCTTTAAATAAATCACTAACATCCATATCAACAGCACCAACAGTTCCACTCCCATAATCTCTATCGTGTTCAAAAGGTGCTTGTCCATCAGTAAAGTTCTTTTGTGCTTCATAAGTTGAGCCATTAACGGTTGAGTACCCTTGAAATTCCTTAACAGTAGTTTTTATTGAAGCTTTAGGAATCCACTTTAAAGAGCCATTTTGATAACCACCTGTGCCTGCTCCTTTAGTTAAGACAGTTTCATTACTTGCACCCTGATACCCTCTAGGGTTGTGTATATTAGGGTCTTGAAGATTTTTATGTTCGTTTGATGCCATATATTATTTTATTTTAACAATTACAATTTGAATCCCCCCTCAAGTATGGGTTTCCACAATTTGCACAGCTCTTTACTCCATTATACCCATATATACTGTCGTAGAAAATCATTCCGTGATTTTTATATGTATCACTCATAGATTTTGGCTTATTACTTTCAAATGTAGGATAATCTCCCTGCTCATCACTAGAATTTAAAAAATCCATCATATCTCTTGAGAATATTTCTGCCTTTCTGTATGTGTCTTGTTTGAAAGTATTGTAAGTGTCTTGACTTATAATTCTTGAGAACTCATCTGTATTGTGAACCACTCCACTAGAAGATATATTACTCATAATATCATTAACCACTTCAAACCTAACAAACCAAGAAAGACAATCCTCTAAGTAGTATTGCATAAACTCTTGATTTTCAGCAGTTAAAGTGCTATCATTATGTTGTTTTTTTAACTCTGCATAAAATTTCTCGCCTAGCAGGGGTCTAATATGTGCTAATTCAGCCAACACTATTGTGTTCTCAGAAATAAGAGCAGGGTCTGTGTTTTTATTAGTAAATGTTTTGTCAATTACCTCTCCTGCAGAAACTAATGTTATATATTGTTTAGTATTAGCCATATCTTATTGTTCTATAGTTATTTCTTTACTTTCATCAACCTCTCCATCCCCATCATCATCTCTCTCTGTAACTATAATTTCTCTATCAGCAACAAACATATCTCCATCCTCTAGCATAGGTAAATCCTCATCAATCAATGCTCTTTGCTCGTTTATAGTAAGAATTTGTTTAATATCAACATCATTAGAGTATGAGATTGGTGGCTCGTAATGTATCTTTAAGTCCTTAGGGTCATATCCCAACTCATTATAAAGAACAGTTCTTATCCCATTCAACAATAACTCAGAAGTATCTCTAATTACTGTAGTCATTACTAAATCATAAGCAATTCTAATCTCACTTCCTGTATTGTTCATCTTTCCTGAACTAACAATACCTGAAAGTGATGGTTGCCATCTATTAGCAGTTATAATATTTTGGTCGGTAATTTGTTGTAAATCAATCCAACTACCCTCTTGGTCATCTTTAATGATTTGAACATTAGCAGGAGATGTATCTCCATTCTTTACTATAAACAATATCTTACCATTATTTCCCTCTCCTACAAACTTCTTTTGAGCTTCGTGAACCATTTTCTGAGCTTCCTCCTCTCCCATATCTCCACTAATTTCAACAATAGCAGAAGGCTGAAATCCATTTAAGAATTTAGTATGATTCCATTTTCCTATCTCATAATCAACACAGATATGCTCTAGTGCTGCTACATAATCAGGAAGTCCGTAAAAGTTAAATGTAGGTTCGTAATCTTTAAAGTGAATTACAAACTTATTATGTGCTACTCTAGGATATAGAGGTAGTCTTTTTATTTTTTTGTCTTGATTCCAATACTTACACCAATCAGGGTTTACATAAACTTCTTTCTTGCTTTTACCCATTCTAACTGTTGTAGCATCTAAATGATATAAGTTTACTCCACCATCATAAATAACACACTCAAGGTATGCGTTACCAAAGGTATAGTAGTCATCTGCTAATTTCTTAAATACATCTCTTAATGATTCTTTATCTGCATTGACATCCTCAATAAATTCCTTTAATGATTCACTTTCGCAAACAAATTTAGCACCACTTGTAAATACAGTTTTCTGTGCTAATACACTTCTATGTGTAGCCGATTTTCTCTTAAGTTCTGCTAAATACTGAGGAAAAAGATTATCATCCCCAAAAGGAACCCACTCGTTGCTAAGTGTTTTAAGGTCTTTTACTTCAGTTATGCTTGGTGGGACTGATAGGTCAAATACTCCAAATTCAAAAGTATTAGTCTTTTGATTTCTTCTCTTTACTTGAGCTTTCTTTGGGCTTTTTGCTAGTGTTTTTTTCATTTGATTTTTCTATTTTGTCTATACAATCTGTTATATTCAATTCTTCATAAGCATAAGCTAAATCAGCTTGACTTAATTCTTTTCTAAAATCTACACTTTTTTTACCTGCAAGTCTAACCCCCTTCACTACCTTGCTGTTTACTTTATATTCTGCCATAGTTAAATATATATTTGTCAAAATTACACTTCTTTCTTTATTACAGTCGCACATTATTAAAAAGATATCAATAAGAAAGTGTTATTAACTAACACTCTCTTATGGATATTTTATTATTAAGCTCCTGTCGTTAATCCTAAACCATCAGCATCAATAGTGATAGTACCTTCATACTTTCTAGGTATTTCATATTGAATACACCCTATAGTAACCGTAACCCCAATTTCATCAGAGTATGCTGCTCCTGTACCTCCTTCAATAGACCTTAAAGTACAATATTGCTGCGTTCTAAGTCCCTCATCTTGATTATTTAAAGTATTTGAAACCCCAATAACTCTATTGTGGTCTTGATTTGCTGTAGGTGCTGTAACCCCTGAAGAATTATCATTGTTATCCACAATTAGAGCCATCATACAATCTCCACCTTCAAATGCGTGTAAGAGTCTAAATTGCTCAGGTGTAAGTCCTGGAATAAACCAAGAAACAGCACAATCATAAGCTGTAAACTCTTTACCCTCGTTAGTTGCAGAAATAGTTACTGAAGAAGATTCAATTCTGCTTTCAAAAACACCCCATTCTGCATCAGAAGCACCATTTTTAATAGATGTTATATCGTGATTTGCATCATCAAATACAACCACATCTCCTGATTGCCATTTTCTAAGTGCTATAAGTCTTGTACCACCTACTGCTTGTAAGTCTGAACAATTAATTGCCATTCCACTTGCTATTGCCATATTATTTTATTTTTATATTATTATTAATTAAGATGTAGTAGATGTCATACTTGCTGTATATAGACTGATAGTACCTGTATATAATCTAGGAGCTTCCCATTGTTTGCAGCCCATAGTTACAGTCCAACCATTATCATCATTATAAGCGGCTCCTGAAGCACCCTCTGCTCCTGTCATACTAGCATAAGTCTGATTTCTAATAGTTGCTTTTTCATTACTATACTTTTGGCTTACACCTAATACATAATTCTTACCATTATTTCCTACTGCTATTACCATCATACAAGTGTCCATAAGTTGCTGTAAAACAGCAGCTTTTGCACTACTCATATCAGGCATCACAAAACTTAAAGCACACTCATAAGAAGTAGAACCATTTTCTTTAGCTGCAGTAACAGTAAAAGATGGTAATTCGTTCTTGAACTCAAAGTTTTTCCAAGTAGCTGTTGAACCCCCTGTATCTACAATGCTAGAAATTGCGTGAGAAGTAGAGTTGTTTGAATAACTAATAGTATCTCCTGAAGCCCAAGTTCTGATAAGAATATTTCTTATCCCTCCTGCTGCTTGTAAATTATCACAAGTTATATTTATTCCTGTTGTTATTGCCATTATTTATTATTTTAAAAGTTAAAAAAGTATTTAGGGAGGAATTTCTCCCTCCCTGTCTACTATTAAATATTACCCTATTAAAGTAGCACCATTAACTAAAGAGTTCCAACCATAGTTGAAGCCCATAGTAAATCCTGCTCTTACATACATATTCTCAGAAACCTCATCATAGAACATTTTTAACTCGTTCTCAGGTCTTGAAACATCCGTACCAATAAATAAGTTAGCTTTTGCTGTATAAACAACACCATTAGTTGTTTGATTAGTTGTTGTTGCTCCTGATTGAGTAAACGCTTCAGATACATCAATTCCTGAACCACCTGCTGCTAAAGCTAAAGCTACATCCCACTCATACATAGGAACAACCTCAATTCCTTTGTAGAATAATCTTGATTTTCCTGCTTGTGCCTCAGAGTGTCCATAATCAACTGCTCCTGCTACTGCTACTGCAGTTAAACAGTTATACCAAGCGTTATATACATTTGGTGTAACAAACATTCTTTTCTCTCCTGCAGGTACTTGTTGTAATTCAGATGGTGCAGTATTAAACACATTATCTAATAATGAAATAACATCTGCGTTACTGATTAACCCCCCTACTGTTGCATAAGAAGCTGCTGCTGCTGTTGTTGTTAATGCTCCTGTTACAGGTGTGAAGTGTGCACTTGCTGTTCCATTTGCAGCTGAAAACGCATCTCCATCTGATAAATGCTTGAATAACCCATCTCCCATTGATTGGTAAGAACAGTCAGGAGTACTTGCTGAAATAGCAGCCTCTCCAAACCACATATTTCTAACCATATCGTTAGCAACACCTGCTCTTACTCTGTTAATGATTACTTCTGCTAATTGAGTTCCTGTTAAATCAGGCATATTAACTCCGTTTTTGTAAGACTCTACAATAACTTCATCGTGAAATTCTTCCCAACATTGAGTTTGTTTTACAGAAACATTTGAAACTGTAAGTGTTTTTTGTGTTATACTAAATCCTTCAGGATTACAAGTATTAGCTGTTCCACATCCTGAGTGTACTGCCGTGATACCTCTTAAAGCAGGTGCCATAGTTATATTTTGCTTATATTTTACTGAAGGATAGATAGTATAATTTCTCATAATATCATCTGAAGTAAACATAGGCTCTAGTAAAATTTTACTAGCATAGGTTCCTGTATAAGATGAACCCAATCCATTTAATGCTACATTTGCCATTTTTTTTCTTTTTTAATTATTAATTATTATGATTCATTTTAGCTACTAATCCGTTCCAAAACGCATCTTCTTTTTTCTCTACATCATTTTTTACTACTGCAGGGTCGCCATCTGTAGAGATTTCAGTACCCTTTGCATTTGCTTTACTTAATAAAGCGTTTAGTCTTTCTACTTCTTCAGTAAGAGTTTCTTTTTCTCCTTCTAATTCAGCAATAGACCCATTAAGCTCAATAGTTTTAGTTTCAAAATCTGAGAATTTGTTTAAAATCTCAGTTTCATCTGCTATAGTTATTTCACTTACTTCTGTTGATTCAACAGCCTCGTTGTCAGATGATTCACTTTTTACTCTTGCGATAATATCCTCAACTTTGCCATTAAACCAAGCTTTTAACTCATCAGTCATTTTTTTACTTTTTAAATTAACACTTAGTTTATTAGATATTTCCTCGTTTGTAATATTTTTAAACTTAGAAACATCATATTTGGCTGCTACCTTAATAGCATCCGAGATAGAATCTACAAAGCCTAGCTCATATGCTTCATCAGCATTTAACCAAGTTTCCTCATCCATCATTTCTTGTACCTTATTGTAAGGTAAATTTGTCTTTTTAACATATATATCAGCAATTTCTCCACTTATCTTATCTAAAAGTTTTGCTGTTTTTTTCATTTCTTTAGCCTCTCCCATTGCTCCACCCCAAGCGTTGTGAATCATAAATAAAGAGTTCTCAGCCATAACCACATTATCTGCAGCCAAAGCAATAACACTACCCATACTTGCAGCTATACCTTCAATGTAAACTGTAGTTTCAGCAGTTCTTTTTTTGATTACATTATAAATAGCCATTCCATCAAAAACATCTCCACCTACACAGTTAATGTGTATGTTTAGTGCAGAGTTTTTAAAAGGCTTAATTTCATCAATAAAGGATTGTGCATTTAGTCCATAAGCACCTATCTCATCAAATATATAAATATCAACTATACTGTCTGATGCTTTTCCACTTATGTTATACCAATTTTTCTTCATAGGTGCAAAAATATATTTTAAAGATTAAAGTTTTGCGAAGTTTTAGGAATAAATTTTAATAAGTTATATTAGATGAGGCTTCTAGCTTCTTTCTCTCCTTATAAACTATAGTTTGAGCCTGTCTTTCTGATATATGATATTTAATAGATAAATCCATAAAAGTATAAGTTCTATTACCTTCATTAAACTTTAAAATAGTATCAAAATCATATATTATCATATAATTTCTTAAAAGCTTAGGACTTATTATCCCCCTTTCAATTAAGTGTCTAATTGTGTCTTTTGAAGTAGGGTCGCCAAACCTTAAAGAAACCTCATCATTTAATATCTCTAAATATTCCTCAACAACCTTAATGTCATTTTGTCTTTTTGCCATATTATTTATTTGATTTAGTTTTTTTAGATTTTGCTTTTGCAGTTTTCTTGACCACCTTTAACTCCTCCTTCTCTTGCAGTTTCTGTTTAGCATCATTTATTTGTGTAGATATTAAATCAGCAAGACCGTGATAAAACTTAACAACACTATCTCTACACCCTCTACAGGTTTTGCTTTGCCTTACATTTGGAAAGTGCCTGTGCCACATATTAAAGAAATAATTGAGAGAATGGCCATTATACATATTTTTGCCATTCATATCGTTGAGGTTCAATTTCTTTTGTGCTACGATTTCATTCTTTTCATCTTCTGTCAGTTTAGACAGGACTACATCAAATTGATTTTGCATATTATAAAGTTTAGTTATTACTCTTTCCATTTACCTGCAGGACACTCCCCAAAGAACTCTTTAGTTAGAGTTGCTTTAGCATCTATAAAGCAAGTGCATTTACCACATCTTGCTCCTTTATTCCATTTAGGATATTTCAACATTAAGAAGTTTCTGTAAAAGTCGCACTTTTTACAGGTATCTAATCTATCTTTCTTTACTTTTTTATCAACAAACATTTGTTTATTTCTTTGGTTATTAAAAAGTTGCGTTAGCTTGTATAACACTAACTGTTGATTGGCTGTCTGTTATATCAGCTTCTACTACTACTACTTTTCTACTTCCTCCCATTGCTCCTAGCATTTGAGATTGATTATTTGCACTAAACTGAGCTTCAGTAAATTGAGGAGAACTTAACAATCCACCATCAGCAAACTTAACGCCACCACCTGCTGCGTTCATTTCAGATAATTGACCTCTAAACATTGCTGTACTTCTTTTATTGATTACAGCTTCTCCACCTTCTAGCTCATTTACTCTACCTCCTACTGAGAACTTAACTCCTCCTTGTGCGTGGCTAGGTCCGTGTACCATTCCCCCATTAGCATACTTGTCCCCCACTACCCCTCCTTCTTCAAATTTCATAACTTTTCTAACTAAAGCCATTGTAGCAATAATAGCTGCGATATTGAATGGGAAAGGGATAGCCATTGCACTTGATAAAATAGAACTTATGGCTTTTGGGATAAGACTAAGAGTTGTAGCTACTGTGTTAGCTATTGTAGAACCTGTAGCTATATTTTCTGATGCAGACTTTTTTATGTTTGCTATAGTTTCTAGGTTTGTGCTTAGAGAAGTTATAGCAGATATAGTATTAGCTACCATAGATATTTTATTCCCTGCCTCTTTTATAAAGTTAAGACTTTCATTATCTCCTGCCAATGAAGTTAAGGCACTACCTACACCACCCATAGCAGAAATCTGTTCTTCCATCATTTCCTTTTGCTTCTTATTGACCTCAATATTATTCCTTAAAATGCCATTATTAATATCAATCAACTCTAAAGCACCTGTTTCGTGCAGATTCTTCCTTGCCATTAGATAATCAGCCTCTAATTGTAACATACGATTATCAAATTCTATCTGACTCATCATAGTTGTTGATTTCTCTAATTCAAGTGCGATAACCTTGTCATCAAAATCTTTTTTAGCTAGTCTTTCTTTCTCACTTATATTTGTTTTATTTAATTGAAGCTCAAGTGTTAGTAATTTTGACTGTATTGCTATTCCCTCCTTTCCTAGTCGCTCCTCCTCTGTTAGAAGTTTAAATTCATCCTCAAGTAATTCTTTATTTATCTTATTTACTTTTCTTTGGTATTCAACTAAACTATCTACTTTGTCTATGTAAAGTTCTTGTGCTATATTTAGGTCATCATTAGCCTCATCCCTTCTATTTTGCAATGCTTCATCCTGAAATTGTTTATTCTGCTTTCTTACTAAATCATTCATCTTAATGTTAGCTGCAGTTATACCTTCTTCCTTATTATTCTCTTGGTTTAAATAGTCTTGGACTCCATCAATATTTGCTTGTAGCAATGCTTTTTGATATTCTTTTTCAGTTAAAACTAATTCTGATAACGCTTCCTTTCTTATTGCTATCTTTTCATTCATCTCAAATTGAGCTGATTTCTTCTCATTCTTTCCTTCTTCCGTTGCAGGTTCTAAATCAGCCAAAGCATCTTCTAATTTAAAATCTCCTATATCAAGCTTTCCTGCAGCTTCTTCTATTGAATTTGTTAATAATGTAGTCTGCTTGTCTATATAATTTTCGCCACTCGCATCAATTAAAGTTCCTAGAGTAAGACTATACTTATCCATTATTCCCATTATAATTTTCTCTGCCTTTACAGCAGGAGTATCGCCTCCAAAGAACCCAACAATTTCATTCATCCACATCCCAAAACCACCCTGAACCTCTCTTAGTCTTTTAATAAGCCCAACAATAGCTTCATCTGACTTTCCACCACCCATAGCAGCATTAAGCTCACTCATAGCCTGTTCTGCATTTACGCTAGTCTTTATTATCTGTGTTTCTTGCTCTAAAAATATTTTAGCCAATGCATTTTCTCCTATTTTTTTAGTAAGCTTATTCATTGAAGTAATAACATCTTCAGTTTTAGTTTTAACAGATATTAACTCCTGTCCTTCTAATTTTAACTCTTTATTTAGATTTTGAATTGCTCTAGCTTCTACATTTTTAGCTTGTTTTAGTTTATAGGCATTTTCTGCACTTTTAACCATCAGCTTACCCTCAGAGTTTAATAATTTATTTTGCTCTTTTCTTGATTCAATTAATTTTCTTTCCCATTCATCTAAGGTTTTTACTTTACTCTCTAAGTCTGCAGTTGCCTTAGAAACGCCATCTGTAAAATCAATAGCATCTTGAGCTGATTCGTTAAAGCTAGTCATATAATAAACTAAGTCAATAACTGCTAGTATCAACAGCCCTATACCTGTCTTAGCCATAGCCTTTCCAAACGATTTCATTGCAATAGTAGCCTTGCCTGTAACTAAAGTAAGTGCCTCCGTTCCGAATGCCTGTAAGTATAAAAATGCTGTCATTGCTCTTGACGCAACCCCTGCTGCGATTATACCTATTTTCCAAGAAAGGAATAGTGTTATAGCTTTCTTTATCCATTTTCCAAGAGTGATAATTCCATCAGTAAACTTCTTAACAGAATCTTCATTCTCTACAAATGAGTTCATAAGCTTGGCTAACCTCACTGCAGTTTTCTTAAGAGATTCGCCAAAATTTTTCATAACGCTAATAGCAACACCTTCAACTGCAGATTTAAACTTTAAAAAAGCACCCTGCAATGTATCTCCAACCATATCTGACATTCTCTCCCCTTCTCCTGTCGCATTAAGTAAAGCATCTCTCAGTACAGCAATATCATCAGAACCCTCCAACATAGTGGAGAACGCAGCAACCTGCCTAACATCCATAAAACCAAGCACATCAGTAAGGTCTGTTCCCTCATCTTGCAGACCTTTAAATGCTATTAACATTTCATCTAAATTAGTTATGGTATGTCCCAATGTTTTAGATAGTTTTGATGAAGGGTCTTGCATTTTTAGGAATATATTTCTTAAAGATGTACCTGCAATGGAAGCCTCAATACCTGTATCTGAAAGTTTACCCATAATAGCAGCAACTTCCTCTATTTCAAATCCTGCCATAGCTGCAATAGGAGCCACCTTAGTCATACTCGTATTCCACTTCTCAATATCTAATGCAGAGCTTGAAAACGCAACAGCCATAACATCTACAACTCTACCTGCCTCACTAGCATCTAATTGAAACCCTCTAATAGAAGCACCTGCAACTTGAGCAGCTCTAGCCAAATCTGTTCCTGTTGCTGTAGCTAAATCAAGAGTTGCTTCAGTAGCATCTAATATCTCTTGTGCTGTAAACCCTAATTTAGAGTATGCTAGTTGCAATTCTCCAACCTGAGTAGCAGTAAAGAATGTTGAACGACCTAAATCTTCTGCAGACTTAGTTAGTGCTGAGAACTCTGACTCAGTAGCACCTGAAACAGCATTTACCTTAGCCATAACAAATTCAAAATCAGCGAATGTGCTTATGAATGAGCTTACGACTCTATTTATAGTCCTAAAAGCACCAACAAGAATACCAATAGCTGCAGCACCTTTAATAAACTGCTTTGCCATACCATTACTAGCCTTAGTTGATTTTGTAGTGTCTTTAGTTGATTCTCTTAGATTTTTATTAAGACCTCTTAATGATTTTGATTTTACACCAATAGCTTTAGCATTGGCGATATATTGTTTTTCTTGTTTTTTAGAAGTAAACTGACCTGTCTTGGCTTGTTTTTCTGACTCCTTCTGCTCCTTCCTTAAATCCTTTAATTCCTTCTTTAAATCAGCAACCCTTTTAATGTTTTTGATTTCTACCTCTATCGCTACTTTACTTTTTATTGCCATAATTTTATTTTAGCTTATCGTTAATTGTATTGCTTTATTACTTCCTGCCCTTCCTATCTCTGCATCTATCTGCTTTAATATATCTTCTTCTACCATTTTATTTATACCCATTGAATCTGCAATTCCAAAAGCATAATCTATAAATCCTGTTCTTCTTGGAGCAACAAGCAAACCACCCTGTGTATAATAATTTTGCCTTAACTCCTCTGTTACACTCCAAATTCTTTTTTTGGAGAAGTCTAATCCCTTTAATTTAGTCCAAGCCTGAATATCTTCAAACTCAACATTTGGGACTCTACTATTACCATCATTAACTAACCACATATATTCAGTATCATTTACAACATCCATAAATAAACTATCTCCCCTCTCTGAAATTATAGTTCTAAATGATGAGTATAATTTTTTTGAAGCAAGATGCTCTTGAAATACAAGTTCTGTCTGAAGAAGTTCAATGTAAAAATCTCCTGCAGTTTTTAATGCTGTATCTATTATTTTATATGCTGACATTATCTATACAATTTCTCCCTCATCAGGAGGTATTGATAAATTATATTGTTTTGCTAATACTGTAGAACTCCCTACAATTACAGGCACCCTATATTCGCTTTTCTCTTTAACGGAAATTGATGATATATCTATAAAGCCTCCATTTATTGTAGATGAATAATCAAGAAAAAGTATATCGCCAGGAGAGTGAGCTTTAAAGCCAAAAACAAGGCTTGTTTCTTGATGACCTCCATCCAAAGTTGCAGTTTGTATATGCGACTGAGTTAAAGTATTGCCTGTGCTTGATTGTATATTGTAAAGGGTAGACACAGCAAGGGCTCCAACTGTACTCCCTGCTCCTAAATTAATATTAATCCTATATTCATTTTCAGGAATTAAACGACCTAACTCTTGGAATATCCCTGAATGACTAGATATTGACTCTGACACTACAGCGTGTATTCTAATAACATTACTGTTTGATTGAGGAACATTTTCTCCTACATCAGGATAAGCAGTTCCATTTGTCCCATATGTATACCAATTTGAGTTTTTAAAAATTGGCAATCCTGCAGTACCAACAACCTCAGTAGCATAATTTGTTAATACACTCTGTATCGCAGGGGTTTTTCTAGGTAGGGTATTTGTCGTAAAAGAATTATTAAGAGAAAGTATTTCCTCGCCAAAAATAGGGAAAGCAACAAATACATCTAATCCACTAATTAGTGGCATCCCATTATCGTTTATTTGTCTAATCATATATTACTTGCTTTTAAAATTATGTATTAAATGTAACATCCGTAGGCCAAACAGCTTGTAAATCCCAAAAAACTAGCTCTACTTTTGTTGTTTTATTGCTATTAGGCTTATAATCAATTACTCTGTTTATTCTATAATAATATCCATCTAAATATACTAATCTCCTTAAATCTAGATTAACCATATCTGATGCTTTTAAATTAAGGTGAACCACTTTAACTTTAGGGTTTATTTTAGCCATCTCAATCATCCCTTGATAATAAGTTTGATAAAGTCCTTTATATGGAAATGGCGAATAAAAAGTATCAGTAGAACAGTCCCAAGAAGCTTGATTTACACTATTATAAGTTAATGGAGGCAATGAACTCCCATAAGCGTGATAATTATCAGTACTACAACCCTTAGATAAAATAGGAAATGTAGGGTCGCCACCTGAAGGGTATGAGGTATATCCTGGCTGAATGTATTTTATAGCTTTAATACCTGTACCTGAGTGGTCTGCTCCATATTGCTGAACTTTAGCCCAATATTGATAAACAGCACTAGCACAATCATCTTTAACATAATGCAATAGTCTAGGAACAAATCCATAGCCCTTGTCAGGTCTACAACTACTTCCTGCAGTTGGAACAGCTCCTGAATCACATAATCCCCATAAGTTAGCTCTATATGGTGTTCTAGATGCAGTAAAAGAGCCACCTCCTGTCATACCATCTTGCGAGTTGTAAGTACCTGCAAAAAAAGGATTTTCAAAGGTAGCTACACCTGTTTCAAATTCCCCATCCACAAACTCTCTGTATGGGTACTCATCTGATATCCCACTCCAATAAGTATTACCTCTATGCTCAACTACCTTGTCATTTGAATCACTTTTATATTTAAATATAAACTCACTTTTAAGGTTGGAATTAATAAATTTATCCTCAAATGATTGTGATAAATCTATTTTTGAAGTCCAATCTATTGCATCTTCTATATTGTAGTAAAACTCATTGAACGGTTCTATATATACCCTTTTTGAATCAACATCTGTTGTGAATTGAAGATTGAAAGAGTGCATAACTCCTTTTAAAAAATCAAGCTGAGAGCTTTCATTATCTATAACATTTTTCAAATCATAAGTTTGCCCGTACTCAACTTTTTCTCCTGCTAACTTAAGAGATAAAGAAGCGTTTTGGTTTGAACCATTCGGAGTTCCTCCTACAGCTACACCATCCGTACCCCCAAACAGATATACGGCAGCTCCCAATGTGTCTGAGTTAGAGTCCAAATTATCCAATCTCCATTGCACTCTAAACCTTATTCTATCTCCTGCATTAAGATACCTATCTTCAATAAGAAGTTCTTCAAAATTTTGACTTTTATCATAAAAATCAGGCTGAGGACAAAGCCCTTCAAGTGAATTAGATGTAGTAACAGCCCATCCTTCTCCTATATTAACCCAACTTGTCTGCCCTACTGTATTTATCTCGCACTTCATCCTTAAGTAATCAAGAGATACATCAATAGCTGTACCTTCACATATGCTTTCTATCCAAACACTAAAATCATTAGCTTTAATCGTATAAAAACCATTTTCTGTTATAGTGAAATATCCTGTACTGTCATCATATATAGCACTATTTAGGTCAGTCCTAAAATAATCTGTACCTGAAGCTCCATCTCCATTGAATTTAATTGTATATTCTTTCCATACTCTCCAACCTGTTCCAGATGTTCCACTAGTAGGAGTATCAACAAAACCACCTATAAATCCTGTATTTACTATTCCTGAATGTTGATGGTTGAAATCTCCCACTATACTATTATTTTCGTATTTATCTGTAGGATTGTTATATACAAAATTTGGCAGAAGCATTATAAGTTTTTTAAACATATCACTTTCAATAAAGTTTGAATCTACAGTATACCCCTCTTGATTAAAAATAGCGTGAATTATATCGTAAATAAATATAGCAGGTCGCCAATCACAGCTAGGAACAGGATTAGGGTAAGGAGAGCCACTTCCTGAATTATAAAAACCATAATAACCTGTTTTGCCTGATGCTCCACCTGTTGCTTCATAAGCATTTAACAGCAACTGAATAGTACCTGTATCTCCACCTTCATTATTTTCCCCATATCCAACCATAGGATAAACGACAGGGCTTGTGTTGGTTGTTTGAGAACCACCAAAAGGAGTTTTATTTAAAGCATTATCAATTTCCCAAGTATCTCTGATGTCTGTATGGTGTACTTTTAATCCTATCCCTGTATTTGCTCCTTTAAAATTAAGATTATCCCAACCACTACCCTTAGCACCACCTTGAACAGCTAAGTCCATTAAAAGCTTATTACCTATATTCGCAGCCCATCCAACATTATTTCCGTAAAAAACACAAGAGTAGTATAAAGGATTAGATGCTTTTCCTATAGCAGTTATCTGAAGCAGCCCTGTTAGGATAAAATTATCGCCTACTACTATCCTCGCATCTTTTTTAGTGGCTATATTGTTATTTGGTATTTGCACTCCTTCGTAGTAGCTATGCTTTAAAATTCTATTATTGTTTTTTGTAGCAGGTATGTTAAATGTCTTACTGTATGTTCCTGTTCTTGAGTTTAAATCTCTAACCTCTGCTATTGAAAATGTTAATGCAAGTGGAAAGTCATCAGAATCTCCAACATCTAAAACCCCCATAACACTCTCATCAAACATTATAGCTTTTCTTTGTATTAGTTTTGCTTTAACTGTGGCAGTAACATCTGCAGTTGCAAATATTTTAAGTCCTGCATTTGCTTCACAGGTAAAAGCAATTGATACCGAACCATTAGATGTTCTTCTAAGTGGCAATAAGGCAGCATCAATAGTACCATCTGTCATCTGAGAAGAAATACCAACCTCTCCACTACTTGTGCTTCCTGAAGCGTGATTGTAATTAGATATACTTACCTCTATCTCATACTGAGCTGTATCTGTAAGATTACCACAAATAGGAGATATGTATTTTGTTGATGTTTGAGAACCATCAATAGATATTTGACCTATATTGTCTATTTCCCAATAAGAACTAGAAACAGCAGGGTCTACATTGTTAAAATTTACAAGATTTTGATTTGTAAAGCCTGTATTATTTTCTCTATACTTATAGTCTAGTAATTCAACTTTAATCATATTAATTTCTTTGAGTTAAAATACCTTGTGATAAAGTGTATTCTATATTGAACATCACAAGTCCTTCCTTTTCATTTACAGATGTTACTTCTGTATTAGTTAATATTACAGGAGTGTATATAGTTCTTGCAGGTCTTAAATATGAGTTTTTACTTGTTTGCATATAAGAAGCATCACTCTGATAATTTAATTCATCACTATCAGCAGTAGGTGTTTCTATCCATACATTTGGAGATGTAAACATCTCTCTAAGCCAAGTAGCTTCAAGTTTATTTAAAGGCTCTGTATATACAGCATTATTAACATTAGCATTAACACTTAAAACCTCTTTACCTCCTCTATAATAATCAGAACCCCTCATTGTGTCTGTTAGATATGCACTATTAGAAACTGCAATACCATCTTCATATTGATTATCTTGAAAGATTCTTCTGTTTGGTAGGGCTGTGTCCATTAAAGATTTCTCAATACTTATAGACTCTAATACATCTCTACGAGCAGTATATGAATCTATCCCACCCATACTATTAAGCCAATGGAATCTAACATTTTCATAAGATGATTTTTCTGTTCCACTTTCATCCATCCTATACCAATAAACATTTGAATGTCTTACATTGTCCCACGCAGATTGGTAATCACTATAATAATTACCTCTAACATACACTCTATACCACCCTGTATTAGCTATTATTGGTGTTATTGCTGATGTATAGGGATAATTTGCATTTTGTGGAGCATAAGCGTGTCCATTGATATACGCAGGAGCTACATTCTGAACACACATTTGGTTTTGTGCGTGCTCAAAACGACTTACACTTTCCTTTTGAAAATTATGAGATATGTCTGAACATATATGAGTGGTACCCCAAGTATTTTTCCATTCAGAACCTAAAACAAAAGATGAACCTGTAGTTCCATCTTTATTGTATGCTTGTCCATACACCTCATAAAGATTATAATGGTCAGTATCTTCATTAGTTGCTCCGTTAAAAGCATCTTTACAATAGAAATACAAAAATTCAGCCTCATCATTTACACTAACAGGCTTCATATAATTATGGCTTAGAGTATTAACCGATGAATTAGGGCAAGTTGTTAAAGCCCTTCTTTGAGATGATGTGGAAACTGTATATTGTGAAAGAATCCACATTTGATTAGAATATAATTTAGTTTTAAAATCAGGAACAGAATTTATTACTCTCACAGCAGATGTTGAAGTAACTCCTGTTGATGATGCTACTATTAATCCATCACTATCAAGCACCTCAAGCCTAGCATCAACTCTTATTGCCCTGTAAGTCCCATTTCTACTCACATTGTAAGGACTAACTGTTTCAGTTATATTATCTTGTTTAGCTCCACCACCATTCAATCCACCATATTCTTGATTTTGCCAAGAACCCTTCCCTATAGGAACTAAAGAGTATGACAATTCATCTGCAACCATATTTGCTATATCTATAGTAAAACTTTGCACATTAGGAACTGAACTATTTACAATATTTGTATTGACAATATCTCTCTTTTTTTTAATTTCTCCTAACAAATCCCAATCAGTAGGAAATGTACCTGTAGGATAATCTGTTGTTGAATAAATCTCAAACACTACATTAACTAAATCTCCTGTAACTGAAGGAGTGTAATTTTCATTAACACCTGTTCCTGTCCATTGAACCTGATAAATCATAGGCTGATTTGCTGAAATCAAATAATTACCCCTGTATCTGTTGTTCATACTCTGCATAGGAGGGTATGGAGCAGAAGTTTCTCCCCAATATAATGGTACTATTCCAAATTCCACACTTGTTCCTGATTTTAATGCTGTCATATCTTAATATATTTTGTATTTCTTGTTTAAATAATCTACTACTTTCGCAGTTTCTTCATCTGTTAATTTTCTATCATAAATGATTAATTCTTGCCAATCTCCATTTAAGTACCTAACATTTGTTAATGATGGAGGTACAAGCCCATCACTTTCCTTAGTACAACCAATCCTAAATTTGTCTTGCTCAAAAGATGTTGCACTTACAAAAGCTGCATCATACTCAGGAGCATAAAAAGTATTTACTGAATCATAGTAATTAAAATAAATTGTTGCTAGTGATTTTCTTAAAGAGGCAATATGAAATTTACCTGTATCAACTGTTCCTGTATTTTTTGTTAATAGTGTTGTCCCATCACTTACTGAAACCTCATAGTTCCCTGCTGCATTGGTTCCCATTTCTATATAAGAACCATCACTTAAATGAAAATAACCAAAAACAGCATCACTTATTCCATTTATCTTACTAACCTCAAAAACTGAGAATTGCTCATTAGATAAACTTGTAGTAAAATTATTTTGAGAATTTAAAATATCAGAATCAAAAGTAAACATAGTTTTATCTAGCGTTCCCCCACCATAACTATATCTTCGTGGCTGTCCAGCTGAATTAGAACTTGAGCTTCCTTGCGCCACTCCATTTCCATTTCCTGAGCCATCTCCAACAGCACTTACTTTTTTAGTAGGTATGCTAAATGTAACATTACTATCTGCTCTTAACCAAGATGTTAATCCACTAATTTGATTTGGATATACAGATACAGGAGTAAAGCACTTGCTAAACACTTTCCAATTAAAGTTCATTTTAATTTGCAGTACTTGGTCATTAGCAACTTCCTTGTTTCTTTCTATTGTTAAACTACCATCTGTTAGGTATGATATTGTTGTTTTACCTGCCTGTTTACCCATATATGATTTCAAGAACATATCTAGCCATTCATTCGCTAAATCTTGCAGGTTATCCCATCTTTGCTCTATACTTTCATTTTGTTGTTGCGTTCTATTGTATAAATCTGAAAAATAAACCTCAAAAGAGTATTCCTCCCAACCATTTCTAGGTGTTATCTCAGGATATACCGAATCAGGAGGTGTTATTAATAAAGAAGGGTACTGAGTGTTATGATTATCATTAAATTCCTCTGTATATCCAAAGAACTTATCTCCATAAGTCCATTTATCCTTCATTGTTGCTACTATATCTGTTAATCTTATTATTGCCATTACATTATTTTGTTTGGATTGTGTATTTTTTCTTGTACTTTATTTTCATAAGTGTTTTTTGCAGTTATCCAACTAAGATATGTAAGAACATTATACAGATTAGTGTCTTTAACGCTGTCTATAGCATTTTTACTACCTATATTAAACACTTGCTTCTCTGCCAACATATAAAGGCTGTTAAGCCAACCAAATGGCTTTATATAAATTCTATATAATCCTTTTGTATTCACAGTTCCTGTGTTTGTTGTTGTTTCTCCAAATACGAAGGGGTAAGTTTCGCTAATTTTTCGGTTTGCAGAGTCAAAAAAAAACTGAACTCCCAAATGATGTCCATTGTAAGTGCTTTAAACTTTTCTGCTTTTACTTCTATAGCATCATCATCATATTCTTCATCTAATCTTCTGCACAATATCGCCATTTGTTGAGGTAAAACATCAAATCTACCATTTTCCATATCTTTTATATACATATCAAGCTGAGTAGATTCAATAAAATCTCCATAAGTTGATTTTCTTAGAAATTCTGATGGAAAGTAGTATGTTTCTTCTTCAAATTCAAAAGAACGAGTCCCTTTTGGCTTGTATTCTTCAGTTAGCTTATTTATCAATGACAAAACCTTATTTATACTACTAACATCTACTAAAGATGTTTCTTCTTTGGATAAACCTGTTATATAAGTGAATATGTCAGCGTTCATCTGAAGTGTTTGAGCCTCCGTAAGCTCTACATTACTTGCAATATCAGAAAGAATATCTTTTTTAAGCAGTTCGTGTTTTTGACTTTCCACTCTCTCATCCTCTTGCTCTGCATCTGAATAGTGTTTTTTAATTATGGTAGATAATTCTCCCCAATACTTTACACTTATGTCTTTCCATTCAACAGGAATTACAACATCTCTGTCAATATTTTGACTTTTAATGTTAATTGTTATGCTCATTGATTTTATTTATATTAGTTAGTATTTTTTTTTGAATATTTTCTTTAGCTCTTATATCTTCTAGTATATCAGTAGTTTCTCCTATGAAATCTACAGTAGTTTCAAATAATTCCTCTGATAATTCATCCAATAAATCATTATTTTCTTCATTTCTAATGCCTGAGATAAATCCAACACAAGAGTAAAGTATTAAGTTTGGTGTCATATATGCTAACTCTGTTCTTCTATTAGGTGTTTCTATAAATTTACCATAAGCATTAGTGTAATCAATAATATTTTCCAAAACTTTATTGAAATCCAAGAATTTTTTTGCCTCAAATTCTTCTGTTGCTTGATAAACTGTCTTTTGCACAAAACTAATGTATTTTTGCAATATATCCTCGTGATTTTTATTAAGACTATTGAGTTCCATAAAGATTTTCTTATTATTTCGCAATTATATGATTTTTTTTTCTATTAGGTTGGAAGTTTTTAGAAATCAAGAAAAATAAACTATTTTTGCACTATTCCACATATTTTTATTTACAGCCATCACTAAGCAATCCACCATATCATCGTGTTTTGCAGATGGAAATTTCACTAATTGCTGTAAAAATTCCTCGTTCCATTTCCCATTAAGTAAACTTACTCTACCTGACTCTAAAGAGGCAGAAATATCCTGCACTCTAGCAACCTTATCTTTAGATGGTGGCTTATCCTCTCTTACATTTAGCCCTGTTTCTTTCTTTAGTGTCTGCACAATAGACTTTCCTGAAGCTTTTGGCTCTACATATATTCTACTTCTGTTTGTATATCCATTTTTTTGCACCCATTGAGGTATAAACTTAACTAAATCAGGAAATTCTTTATAAACATTTACACAATCTATGATTTGCCATTTATTATCTTTGAATATATAAGCTAATAATGCTGATGGGTCATTCTTTTCGTTTGATGTATATGCAGGGTCAATAACAAAATCAACTGTTGTTTGCTCTCCAATATCCATCATTTTGAATTTATCTATTTTAAGCCACTCAGCTTTTATCATTCCTGAGTTTAGAGGTGTTGGAGTTTGCATAAGCTGTCCTGCATACCCATAACTACCTAAAGCCTGTTTATAGTCATCTAAAATTGTCTTACTGAATCTATCTGACCAAAACAAACCATCTTTATCGTAATTACTCTCTAATTTTTTAGGTTTTACATCATCTGAAAGCTCTGCAGGTATACAAATATGTTGATATTTTAATCTACTATCCTTTCCATACAATAGAAATCCACTTAAATCGTTATCGTGTATTCTTTGCATAATAACTATCCTAATTCCTGTTAGTGGATTATTCAGTCTTGAGTAGAATGTAGTTCTATACCATTCGTTAGCATTTTCTCTTTCTATTTCTGATGCTGCGTGTTGAGGAGATACAGGGTCATCAACAATTAAGAAATCCCCACCCTGTCCTGTAACTGTACCACCAACAGATGTTGCTCTCCTAGCTCCTAAAAAGTTATTTTCGTATCTTGATTTTAGATTTTGGTCTTTTTTGATATGAAATAATTCTCCCCATCTCTCTTTAAACCATTGTGAATTTATTATATCCCTACTTCTTGTAGAATGTTCTATTGAAAGTTCTGCAGAATAAGATGCTGTTATGAATCTGAACTTTGGATTCTTTATCCAAGCCCATACAGGAAACATAACTGTAACTAAAAGTGATTTTGTAGAACGAAAGGGTATATTTATTACAATATCTTTCGTTTTTGGTTTATTGGCTATTATTCTCTCTGCTTCTTCTTGTAAAATATCACATAGATATTTATGATGCCAATTAGTAGATAGCTCAATAGAAGGTTCAACGATATGCCAAGCCTTTTGGAAAAATTCATAGAATGATAATTCGCATAATTTTTTTTCTAACGCAAATCTAAGTGCTTCATCAGTTGTTGTCAATGTCATCAAGTTTAGCTCTTAGCTCCTCAATGCTTACATCATCATTTAATTCTATTTTAACTTTTTTTGTTGTATTGTCAGTTATCTCAGAAGATGATAATTTTGGAACTGTATAGTTAAGTAGTTTTGAAACTGCATTTATATATGCTTCAGGATTTTGGTCAAATAATTTATCTAATGCCATTCTGATTTTAGTTGAATGACCTTCTAAAGCCCAAGTTAAAGCATTTCTACTAATTTTTGTAGCAGTAACATTATTTTTTTCTCCCTTCTTTCTGCCTTCTGTATTTATTTTACCTCCATTTGGAAAATATTTTTCAGCAGTATTTTTATAAGGATTTATTTTATTGAGATTATCCTCTCTCAACTCATCTCTTTCATCTTCACTCATATTAAAGTTGTTTTATAGAATTAGCTATTTTATCTATATACTCATCTAACTCATCATCTAACATAGATGCAGTTAATTCATCATATTCTTTTTCAAGTTCATCAACATCTACTTCTTCAGGAGTATAAGTAAATTTAACTACCATTTCTCTATCATCTTCTACTACTGTTATGATTACTTCTCCATTTGTATGAAGTTCCTCCATTTGTTCGTGGGTAAAATTCATAGTATAATCTACAGGTACATCTGATTCAGGTTTTAAAGTTTCCTCTAAGTATTCTCCCTGATTTGCTAATTGGCAATCCTCAAGAGTTTCATACATACACTCTCCTTCTTCTCCCCATTTATATAATCCTTCTTCACATTCTTCGCAAGGCATAATTTTCTTTTTTAAATTTTTATTTTTTTTATTTTATGACTGTTCACAATCTCTATACAGTATTAATGTTCCTGTTAGGATTTCTATCCATTGAAACTGAGCTAGAATTTCTGAGCCTGTCTTTAGTATAAAGCCATTACTTGAAAACGGGAAAATCCTATCAAGTGCACTATTGTCCATATTCACAGCAACTACTTTCCTAAACTTGGTGTTCTCTAATGCTACAATCTTATAAACATAACTACCATCAACACAACCCTCAACACCTGAATTAAGGCTAGCAGTTCCCTGCCTCCATTCTTTTTCAACCGAATCTGCATCACTTAGAATTATTGTCTGACAGCCACATTTCCCATTAACCTCATAGGATAAGTCTGCAGTTATTGCAGGAGCTGAATTAGATGTAATAGTTTTTGGTGGATGGTAACCTGCCATATCTTTTTCTTTTTTACAAATAAAGTAAAATATATTTCATTTCCTACGAAATTATAAGAAAATTTATTAACCTCTCTTTATTCATAACTTTATCTTTATCTTGTTCCTTATCTTTAAGAGTATTTAATACCCTTAACTAACCCTATATTATGAAATTGGATTTAATTCCATTTTCAAATTTTTTTATAATTTTTTTTTGCTTCCAAAAACTGCTGAATAATTAAATTATTTTCCTATACCTTTACTTCCTATAGAATATACTGTTGCTCATATCGCAACTAGCATATTTGATAACCTTCTTAA
>Ga0209757_10000062_pt1 | contig 34175 bp, 29 predicted proteins | sample ETNvirome_6_1000_FD_185472 | JGI IMG/M metagenome (GOLD analysis project Ga0209757, IMG submission 185472) | Marine viral communities from the Pacific Ocean - ETNP_6_1000 (SPAdes) (version 2) | ecosystem: Environmental > Aquatic > Marine > Oceanic | place: Pacific Ocean | collected 2013-06-19 | reverse complement strand
AAAACTGTCGGGCCGAAGCCCGATGGGTTGCCTCGCCTCGCCTCGCCGTGGCACGCCTCGCCACGCCACGCCTCGCCATGCCGCGCCACTGAAAACTGTCGGGCCTCTCGGCCCGATGGGTTGCCTTGCCGAGCCTCGCCGAGCCTCGCCTCGCCAGGCCAGGCCCGGCCTCGCCACGCCTCTGAAAACTGTCGGGCCGAAGCCCGATGGGTTGCCTCGCCCCGCCCGGCCTCGCCTCGCCCAGCCGCGCCCAGCCGCGCCAATGAAAAATCCATCAATAATATCCTTTCACTTCACCCTCTGCGGCGAGGGGAAGGCCCTCGGCCCATGCCGGCGGCTCGGTCATCAATGTGACCATTAGGTCCAGAGCCGCCCGCCCTTCAGCCTCGGCCACCTCCACGGTTATCGAATCGTGGACGTGCAGGCAGATTGGGAGGTTGGCTGCGGCGACCTTGAGGAGGCCGTCCGCGAAAATTTCTCGAGCGGTTGCTTGAACCAGGTTCTCGGTCAGCAGACCGCCCCACAGCTTCTTTCGGGGGCCGCCTCGGACGGTCGTTCCGGAGAGTCGTCCGGCCTCCTCCTTCACCTCGAAATACCTGATCGGCTTCCCGCTCCGAGTCTCGACCACGACGATGTCGCCGTCAGTCTGGGAGATGGACGCCGTGACGAAGTCTTCCAGCTTCTGCCAGAGGGCGGGGATGAGGGGATTCTGTTTCCGGTAGCCGGCTACCTGTTGGGCTGCTTGGGCGGCGTCGAGCGTGAGGTTGCCCGCCGTGAGGGCTTCCGCCACGGCGGCAAATCGCTGACCCCCGCAACCGTATCCCAGGCCGAGGACGCGAGCCTTGCAGAGGTGGCGAAGTTCGGGGGCGAAATCCTTCATCGGTTCGTCCTCCTGGTAGAGGCCGCTCGCTCGCCCGTGCGCTTCATATAGATCGATGCCCCCGGCGAGGAGGCCGAGAAAGGGCATGTCGCCGGCCAGCCAGTGGAGGATTCTGGGTTCGATCTGTGAAAGGTCCACGGTAACGAGGACTTTCCCGGCGGGGGCTGAGAGGCACTTCTTTACCGAGGTGCCCTCGACCTCGCCTCGCGGGAGGGCCTGGAAGTTCACGCCTCCGGTCCCCGACCAGCGACCGGTATGGGGAGCGCCGCAGTATTTCAGGCGAGTGGATACCCGGCCGTCGGGTCTCTTCCGCATGAGAATGCTTAGAAGCTGCTTGGCCGCCTTGGTAACCTTTCGGTGGCGGGTCATGGCGTCCACCCATTTACCCTGGGCGGGATAGGTGGCTTTCCAGACCATGCACTCGGGATCGTTCTCGTTGGTCGATGGGGGTGGGGGGATGCCGGCCAGTTTACACGCCTCGATTAGGGCGACGGTTGACCCGATGGCGGCGGGCTTCGGCCCGCGCCTCCAGGGGATCTCCTTTTCGCAGACCAATTCCGAATCCTCGAGGGCCATTATGAAATCGTTCGCCATCGGCCCGTCGAAGGGCAGCCCGGTGCCCGCGATCCTTCGGGTCAATTCGGACAGGAGGGCCTCCTTCTCGGGAAACCCGATTTGTAATTCGTTCCAGATGTCCCATGACGCTTTGGCGTCATCTAGGGCATACTGCCTGAAGATGGGGTTGCCGCCGACCATCTCTGGGTCCAGGCCCTTCATGTCGTCGCGGGCCTGCTTCGACATGTCGATGGCGAAAAGTTCTTTCGTCGCTCCCTTGAGGCTTCGGGGGACTTGGTGCCAGGAGGCCATGTCGGCGGTGCAGGTCCAGCCGGCGGGCTCGAAGGCGGGCATCTGGCCCCGGTGGATTGCGAGGCGGCAGCAGACCGAATCGAACTCGGCGTTGTGCGCGCAGAGTTGTTGACCCCGTATCCGCTCGACGGGTAACTCGAGGGGAGGCCCCACCCATTGGAACTCGGGACTCCAGAGGGCCACGAGGGTGACCCTGAACTGGGGGTTTAGGACGTATCGGTCGAGGCCGAGGGTGGCCACCGAGTACTGGTCCGACCAGACAGTTTCTAGGTCTAAAGCTATCATCCGTCAGGGCCTGTCGGCCAGGATGCGTTGGGCGTACCAGAGCGCGTCTTCGAGACTTTCGTGGGGGCGTTCGGGGACGTCTTCCCCGGTAATCCGGAGGCGCCACTCGTCCCCTTGCAGGCGAATCCGCGCCTCACCGCCGAGCGGATGCTCGACCACCACGAGGTTACCGCCTTCGCCGTTCGGGCAAGAATATTTCCAGTCGATTTCACCTGAGTCGTCCATGCTTTTTAGATGAGAAATCGAGAGACGACATGGTGGGCGGCTGTCCCCCTCGCAGCGCCCAGAACTTGGGGAGGCAGACCTTGAGGAATTTATGCCAGTCGGCTTGGGACATCTTGGGGCCGGGCGACCAGGGAAGCGCCCTGAGTTCCTCGATTGACATTTCACTTGGTCTCTTCCTTTCCATCCGTCAGTTCGTCGTAAAGTGTTATGAATGCCTTGGCCGATACGGCGGGGATCACTCCATTTCCGAGGGCTCGGAGTTCATCGACGCGGCTGTGTACACTGCTTCCCAAGGACTGATAGGCCGCGAGCAAGTCGGGTCCGTCCAGCCTATCGGGAGGCCCATCAGGGCCTCGACCCAGCGGGGTGATAATTTCATGCCCGACACTTTGCCTCGGTCTATCGCTTGTCCCGTCAGTGTGTCTTCTGGCTTGCCCGCTTTCGCTCGAGCTTGGTTCATCCTCCACCCGTCTGAATCCTTCACTCGAGGCGTCGCCCAACTCTCCTGCTCCTGCTTCGCCTTGACCGACAGGGGGAGGTGCAGATTGATTCCCTGCGCCTCCTTCTCCTTCCGTCTTTTCTCCCATTTCTCCGGCGGCTCGTCGTTCTCCTGCGCCCTTGGAGTTGGCCAAGACTCCTTGACCGCCCCCAGTAGGTAGGTTCCCTGATTCCCCTTCGGGCCGTTCGTTTCCATGTCGCACTGCTGAGTGATCGTTAGCCAGCACTCTGGCGGGTTCCCACCAGTATTGCTCCGCTCCGGGTCCGGCGGGGGCGAGGTCAATTCCGAAAGCATCACCGTCTCCTCCAGATAGAGCGGGACCGAGTTCTTCCCCTTGGTCGCTCGAAAGTCCAGGCACTTCTGCATCTGGGCGTCGTCCCTCACTCGACTCATCTCGGTTGGGGTCGGCCAAACTTCGGAGGATCTCATTCGGGCCATCCGCTTCATCAGGTTGTCGCCGTAGCCTTCGCTCGTCCAGCCCGGTTCCTGCGCTCTTATCGTGGGCCAGGAGGAAGAGTCGTTGTCTCTTGTGCGGCAGGCCCGCATCTCCTCGCGCCGTGAACAATCCCGCCGCAACTTCGTAACCCAGTTCGTCCAGGTCGTGGCATACTGGGTCTTTAAAGCCGAGGGTAAGGTGGCCTGCGACGTTCTCGCAGAAGACCCAGTTAGGTCGAACATCACTAATTGCCCTTTCGATGAAGGGCCAGAGGTGCCTTGGGTCTTCTTCGCCTTTCCTTTTCCCCGCCGTGCTGAAGGGCTGGCAGGGGTAGCCGGCAACGAGGAGGTCCACCATTCCTCGAAAGCGTTCGCATGGGAAGGTTTTAAGATTCGTCCATATCGGGGCAGCGTCGATTTGCCCCGCTTCCATACGGCTCGCCAAGATTTCGCAGCCGAAAAGTTCGATCTCCGAGTAAGCGACTGTGCGCATATTTCGGATAACTCGCTGGAGTCCCATTCCAATGCCGCCGTATCCGGCGCACCATTCCATGACCGTAAAAGGCTTTTCGACGTTATCCACATTTAAGCTTCTCCTCGATTAGCCGGCGCACCCACTCGGCCATCGAGAGGCCGTCCTCGTGCGCGGCCTCGGCCACCTTGGCCTTGAACCGTTCGGAGACCGGAACGGGAATGGCGATGCCCGGATCGCTGGGGGCCCCGTCGAGTCCCGTGCCGGTGCGTGGTTTTACCGCTAGTTGATTTCTCATGGCCTCGGATCGTAGTTCTTAATGGAGCGCCAGATTTCACAGGCCGAGACGAAGGTCTTCCACGCCTCGATCAATTCGTCGGGGGAGTACGAGCAGACCACGAACCTCCCCTCCTCGGTGGAACTGATGTAGCAGTTCGCCCCGAAGACTTCCCCGGCGAGCAGGGCGTCCTCGCCCCAGTAGCTTCCGGCATAGGCCGCGATCTGGTGGACCTGAAAGTCGTAGGACGTGACCTTCTTCCCCTCATAGGTTTTCCGGGTCTTCCAGTCCACGCATCCTTTTTGTCCGTCAGGCCCAAAGCAGATGATGTCCACCGTGCCGGCGAATCCGTGATCGAGGTTAACCAGCTTCTTCTCCCGCTCGATGAATTTCAGCATCTTATCCTGCTTCCACTCGAAGGCCGGTCTCACATAGGGCAGCAGATGCTCGGGCACCGGTTCACCCTCGAAGTATTTCTCGATGGCGTCATGGATCTCCGTCCCGAAGTCAGCCGCCTTCTCGACGGGTTCCTCCTGCTTTAGTCGGACTCGGAGGGCGAATTGGTCGGCATCCTCCCCGTCGATCCTCGGCAGGTCGAACGCGACCTTCGCCATCTCGTTCTGCTTCCACCTCTCCAGTCCCGGTTTCGCGAATACCTGGAGGATGGTTGTGACCGAGGGGATTAGCCTGAGCTTCCGGGCGTCCCGCAGGGTGGTGTTCCGCTCGAGTCCGTTCTTTCCTATCTGGGTGTGGGCCGCGAGCCCCTCCGAGGTATACCAGTGACCGCCGGAGGAACGGGGTTTCCCGACTAGAATAGCCACCTCAGAATGGGGTCGTCTGGGTTGGGACTTGGGTGAAACCGCCCAGCGTCTGCTGGACGTCGGCTGCCGGCTGAGGCTGAACCGGTTGGGCCGGTTGAGGCTGGACGTCGACCTCCGGTTGAGGCTGAACCGGTTGGGCCGGTTGGACCGGTTGAGCCGGTTGGACCGGTTGAGCCGGTTGAACCGGCTGCGAGTTGAAAGATACCGCTCCCGCCGGCGAGGGTGTGTGCTGAACCGGCGATGGGGCCGGCGCAGGTGCGGATGGACTCGCCGAAACGGGAACGGTAAAGTTTGCAGCCTGCGGAAGCTGGGCGGCCAGTTGCTCCATGACGGGGCTGATGCCGACCACGTCGGCGTAGGTCTTGCCCTTCTGCGAAACCTTGTGGGCGATGGTGATTTGGGCTCCTCGGCCTTTCATGGAGGAAATGTCGAAGCTCCCGTCGAGCGGGGGAGCGGACCCGAGCCATCCCGTGAGGAAGGCCATGAGGGCGCTCTTCTCGTGGCCGCTGATTTTCATTTCCTTCGTCTGAATCATGGAACCATCGGGCAGGCCGAAGAGGAAGCGGGTGAGGTCCACAAACTCGGTACGGGTGGGATCGTCATAGACTGAACGCTCGTGGCCGAGGGAGTCCTTGATGTCGATGCAGACGGCGACCTGTTGGCCGGCGGCGGGTGGATTATCTCCGAGAGGCCAGCCCGTGATGGGCCCGTCGTCGGAGGATGGTGATGCTGTCAGTATAGCCATAGTATTATTCGTTTGGGTGTTTACGTTATGTGAGAAAGTGATTCAGGATGAGCAGGGCGTCAGCCGTTTTGAGGGTGGGCTTCAGGGAGGGAAAGAGGCGATTGGCGTGGTCCCGCAGGACTCGCTTCTTCTTGGAACCGGAGGCCGCCCGGACTCCCGCGAGTCCCTTCTGCCAGTCGGCCGGACGGGAAAGGTGCAGGGGGATCTCCCTCGCCCGCAAACTTCCGCAGATGAATCCGTAGTTGTACCCCAGCTTGAAGGATGCCGAGGAGGGGATGGCCCTGCCGACGAAGGGGGGCACGAGTTCCACCACCGCCTCTAGGCTGGTGGCGTCGGCGTGATTGGCCAGGTGGTCGAGGTAGTCGAGCCACTCGGTTTCGTCCGTCCACGGGTAGAGTTCCACCACGTCGAGGGCGCCGAAGGAAACGGCATATCCGCCCGACGCTCCGGGGTCACTGGCGAGGACGATCCTCACGACGTCAGGATTGCGATGGCCGAGACCACCAGACCAATCGAGCAGAAAATAATCTCAAGTATGCACACCATTTTAATAATCATCGCCACACCTTTCGTTACCATTGGAATGCATTTCTCCCGCCAACGTTCAAGAAAAAAAATTCTCGGAGGATAAAAACCCCTCCCTCGCGCGCGTCTCTTTTAAAGGTAGCTCGGTGGGGCTATCAAAGTTTGGGGAGATTCCAAGCGCCGCCCCCCATTCTTAAAGGGGGTGCCCCGCGATTCTTGCGTTTTTTTGGGGAGAATGCCACTAAGCGGCGGTCGAGTCTGGTCTCTTTGGCTTGGCGCCTTCCGACTTCTTCCGCTCGTCTCGCATTTTTTTCCTGTAAAGATTAACCAGGCCGTCAATGAAACCAGCCAGTCGCTTGTCCGACATTTGCGATGCGATGCCATCGGGGTGGCTGAAATTGTACACTTCGGGTTTCTTATCTGGCATCTCGTATTTTCTCCATCGCCTGGTCGTAGGATATATTTAGGGCATCGGCCTTGTCGCCCTTGAGGAAAGCCCAAATATCCTTTTCAGGATACCATAGGGTTGCCTGAAGATCGGCCGGCGTCAAGTCGTATCCCTTTTCTCGAAGTATCTCCAGGGCCCGGCCGAACGCCTCAACGATGACCGCCCTCTCCTGCGGAGTCGGGATATCGATGGGCTTCAGTTTTCCACTGATGGACGTGGCCGCATAAGCCCAGAATGGTTTCTCTGCCTGTAGCTTAGATTTTTCCGCCTCGGCCTTGGCGAGGCGGGCTGCGAGTCGCTTGGTCGGTTTCCCGGTCCGAAATCCCTTTTTGGGCGATACCCTCGCCTGAAGCTCCGATTTGGCCTTCGCGACACTCCTTCCCGCTGCGGCAAACCTCCGCTCCCATTCCTTGGATAGTCGCCCCGCCAACTGGAAGACGGCATCGGTATTCGCCGCGCCCTGCTCATGTTCGCCGAAAAGCCTCTCGAAAGCCCGGTCTGAGATTTTGAAATGCATTTTTCCGTCTTTGGCGATGGAGCCTGAAATCTTCAGACCTCGCAAAAAATCAGGAAGGTCGAAGTCGGTCTTGTGCCTCCCCGTGTTTTTCCGGTGGGAATAAATCAGCCTCCCGATTGCTTGTGGAGAAAGGCTGACGTCCACCGACCTGCCCGTCAGCCGGCCGAAGGTTCGTCTCAACCACAGGTCAATGGTTACGGGATCGTAGTTGCCCTTGAGGTTCTGGAAAAAACCTTGCCCAATCTTCGGGCCGAAGACTGCGGAACCTTTCACGGCGTCATCCATTCTACCGTCGATGGCGAACTTCTCGTCACCAAAGAACTTTTTTCCGAACTGAGTCAACTCGCGGACCGTAAAATCCTTGTCAAAAAAACCAGGCAACTTGTCACCTAGTTTTGCCTCAAGCAAATCGAACGCTCGCAGGTTCTTGGTGATGGCCGGAGCCTTTTCCCCGTGGTTGATTTCATAGTCGAACTTCCCGTGCTTCGCCTTGTGCTCGTACTGGTAGACTGCGGCCTTGGCGTTCTCGAAGACGCGCATGTTCTGGCTGGTGATCGCCAACGCCCCCAGGAATCGGTCTTTCGCTTCTGCCGAGGTTTTGATTTCGGGAAAGATTTCCTCGGCTATGGTCATGGCCCGCTCAACGGCGGTCGTGTACCAATCCACGGCGTTGCCCCTTCGTTTAAGCGCCGCCTCGCCTTCGCCCGCAATCATATCAGCCAGCCATTCTATAGCCTCCGGCCCATAGTCGTAGGGGTCTATGGGCTCGCCGTACTTCTCGACGTACTTCTCTTGAAAGAGTTTCCCCACATCTTCATTGGACCCGGCTTGACCTCGTCGGTAGCCTGCGGGGAAGCTCGGGGAGTCGCCATCCCCCCAGGAGGAAACGGTGTTGGGCGAGGCATCCTCCGGGGCCGCCGGCAAAAAGAGCTTGTCGGAACCCCCACGGGCGACTTCGTGGCCTTTGCCCATTTCTCGGTAACCCGTATTATCCCTCGCCATCCACCGAATCATCTGGGAGGGGTAGTCTTTTACCACCTCGTAAGGCACATGCTTCCCTGCCGCGATAGCGTCTTCTATCGCCGTTTGATGCTGTTTCACATATGCCCCGGTATCCACTCCACTTGAAGCGTACTCCCTTAAAAAGACATGCTTGGGCAGTTCGTGCGGTTCCAACTCCCACGCAGGTTTGCCCAAAGTCTTCGCGATTTCCTGCTCGGTGCGGACGCCAATCTTGCTTGGCTCGGGATACGCGATGGAATCCCTTGGGTTCCCCGTCTTATTCGCCAGAGTTATGTGGTAAATTCTCGTCGGATCGGGATTGGTCCCAAGCAACTTCCCGCGAACCCAGTCATCCACCGACTTTTGATCGGCCACCTCCGCATACCACGACTCCTTCTGACCCTCTAGGGCGTGCCGGGGTTCCTTTAGTGTAATCTCGAAGTCAGGCAGGGGGAGAACCTTGCGTATTCCCTTGGGGGCTTTGTGGCGACTCACCAGGGTCAGGTGCATATCCTCCTCGGCTATGGGTTCCATGGTGGGGTCCCGCTCTAAAACCTCCGCCTGCAGTTTTTTAGCTTCGGCGAGGAGGGCGCGCTTTGGTCGATAGAGAAGTATACCCGATTCACCCACAGTCACTTCTCCCCTCTCTGCCTTTCCCTTCGGCGCCCCGGCGCGTTCCGCCGGCATGAAGAGCTTGTCCGGCGCCCTGGGGTCGAAAGCTCCCTTCGTCTCTCTCGGGGTTCCCGCCTCCCAGCCCGGAGGGGGCTCCCCGATCTCGCCCGTGCCGACCTTTGGGGCGCCCGTCTTTTCGGCGTCCTCGTTCCAGATTTTGGCGAATTCCGTTTCCTCCTTCCGGGGGAATCCTTTCTCGAAAGGCAGCATGGTCTGGCCCTTCTTGTCGATCTCGTAAATCAGTTCGGGGGGCCTGCCGTCCGAGGGGGCCTTCTCGGCGGGCATGTACAGCGTGAGATTCTCGACGGCCTGCGGATTCTTCGGGAGTTTGAAGCCGGTGTAGTAGGCATGTTCATACTGGCCGCCTGGAGGATTTTTCGGGTAGGCTGTTCGGAGAAGCACGCTTCTCCCGACCTTTCCGCCGCCTATCTTCTTGGAAATCTTTTTTGCGATGGAGGCGAGTTCGCGGTCATAGAATGCCTTCATGCCCTCGCCGCCGACCTTGAGGTCGAGGCCGGAGAGTGAACCAGAGGAGTCCTTTATTACTTCTCTGGCCAATTCCTTTCCAATTATGTCTTGAATTTTGTTTTCTGGAATCCATTCGTTGTAAATCCTACCCCCGTCTTCTAAGTTAGCCCCCGCCTTAGAAAATACGGATAGCAAACGTTGTTTCGGCTTATCCTCTAAACTTGTCCATTCAATCCGATCCACCTGCTTCGACAGATCATACCTCGCCGCCTGAGCCTCGCCGCCCAACCATGCGATTTCGTCGTAGCCGCCCTCGAGGGCTTCCTTGATTGCCCGCTTGAGGGCGAGGGCGGGCCAGTTCTTCTTGAAGGGCGCGTCTGGGACTCCCCTGCGCGGCGGCGTGCTTCGGTCAAAGGACGCACGAATAGCCTCTTCGGCTGTGGTTGCTGGTACGTTGATATGCCGCACCTCTCCATCCTCCCTGCGTACTGTCCAGTTCCCGTCAGGTTGGCGCGTAGCGATCCACCCCGATGTGGTGGTGTCACCATACCCTTCCTTCCTCCCCGTCTGATGCATATTCGACTGCGCTTCCTCTATGAACATCACCTTCTTTCCGTCTACGTTTATGCGGTCGTTCAGGCGAAGCCAGAGCAAGACGTTGTCCCCGAAGTGTAGGGGGTCGGGGAATACTGCCTTCCCCTCCTCGACCGGCAACTTGATCACCACTTCCCGGTAGTTCGTCCCGCCGGGTTCGTTCCATTTAGGATCGGAGAATTTAGGAGGATTCGGGCCGCCACCGGGATCGGTCATTTCCAGCACCTTCTCCTCCAGCCTCGGAGCGTTCTCCTTGACGAAGGCATCCACCTCGGCCTTGGTAACGCTCTTTCGATCCTTCAGCCAATCGATCAGGCCGATCTCGTCGGCGTATGCCCTGGCCCCCGCAGTCTTCCTCAGGGCCGCCTCTAGCTGCCCTCGACTGAACTTATCCTGCCGGATGCCCGGAAGGACGACGTCGCGGATGTTGTCCGACAGGCCGAGGGGGCGGTCGCCGGCCGGCATGAAGAGCCTGCCGCTCTCCGTAAATTCCCCGCTGACGGGGATCTCGTGGTCGGCGGCCAGTTTGAGGTCGGAGCCGTCGAATACGATAAGCTGGGTTTCATCCCGAAAGAAATCGGGATCTTCCCTCAGGCGTTTGATGCGCCGCTTCAGTCTTTTGGTGTCGCTGTCGCCGCGAAATTGACTCTCCCACATGCCGTCGAAACCCAGCGCCTGGAGCGTGTCGAACCCGTATTGGACGTGTTTATACGAGAGCGCCTGCTCGTTGAGACTTAGCTTTCGACTGCTCTCGGTATTCCGCCCCTTTTCCATGTCCCAGCCCAAGATTCCATGTTCCTCGTAGTATTCGTGCAAGAGCTTGGCGTGCGCCGGGTCCGAGGGATCGAAAATCTTCGTGACCCGCGTGATCAGTCGGACCGGGTCTCTAATCCCCGGCGAATACTCCCGAGCGAAATACTCATCCCTAGCGAGCCATACCGGCGAGCCGGGCTCGAAGGTCCACCGGCCCTCGGGGTCCTCCGGGGGTTTGAATTCGCCCTCAAATCTACCTTCCGACGCATATTCACTGCTGCCGCGAGACTGATGTAGCCCGACCTCTCCCCCATGAAAGAAGATGGTGGGCTCGAATTTCCGCCCAATTTTCTCCGCCAATTCCGGCACTTGGGTCCCGCTCTTCGTCAGCCACTTTTGGGCGAGCGGCGACTGGAAGCCCCTTTCCTCGAATGCTTGCCTCGGGTCTTTGGGCGCTCGCATTTCGGGGGGAGGGTAAGAAGGCTCCCCGAGGACCTTGTCAACCGGCCCCCAGTCCTCCATTCCATCGACCCACGCCAAGTCATCCGGCGAAATCCGGTTCGATTGTAGGTAACCTTCCACCGCATCGCGGGAAAACGGGCCAAAGACCTTTGCGTTACGGGTGATCCAAAGCTTCGGGTCATAACGCGGCCCCGCCGGTTCGCCCGAAGGGAGCGGCGGAAGTTCGTCCTCGCGGGGCATGAAAAGCCTATCTTCCGGCGGCCTCGCCCGCAAATCCCGGTGTGCGATCCTTCTACGTTTCGAGACCGCTTCGCGGTAGGCGTCGGCCTCGCGCTCGCCTATCTCGGGTTTGGCGAGGAGGGCCTCCTCCTCCGGCGTCAATTTCAAGGTGATATCACCTTCAGCCCGCTCCGGCACTGGGGTCTCCCGCCCCGGAAGGGCCTCCTCGAGGGCCACGTTCAGGGCGTCGTTCATGGAAATCCCTCGCTCGGCGGCCACCGCTTTCGCGCGAGCCTTTACGGCCGGCGTGGTCCGAAGCAGAATTTTCTCCGGGCGACCCTTTGACTCGGCTGGCAGGAGGTTCCGAGCTATCTTCTCATAGTTTACGGGGCGCTTGCCCGAAAGTTGGGTGACCTTACCGATCCGCTCGAGGCGGCGGCTCCTGTACGGCGGTCTGGGGGCCTTTTTGCCCAGTCCCGCAAGCCAAGGATTTGCGTCCAGTTGGGCCTTTCGCCCCGCACCGAATACGGAGTTGATGAGGTTTCGCTTTTGCTCTGCCAGGGCGGGGTCAGCATCAAGCAGGTATTCGCCGGACCTCCCCTCGGCGTGGTTGCGGTGGTAGCGGTCGAGGGCCTCGTGGAATGCATGCTTGGCGCCTGACTCGTCGGGACCGAATAGGCGAGCCATCTCGCGCGGCTGGGTACGGAAGAGCTTCTCGATGTTCTTGACCAACTGGTCGACGTTTACGGTTCGGATGAGGACATTGCCCTTCTTGGAAATTTCGATACCGTAGGGAACTTCCGTCACCATCTGGACGGATGCATTGACGTAACGGCCACCCCCTTTTGGAGTGGCCTTGAAATAGGCCAGGAGGAACTCGTCACCCTCTCCCCTCTCAAGGACCTCGTTAACCCTGCGGAGGAGGTCGATCTGCTCCTTGTTCCAGATGCCCTGCGTCTCGACGGCGTCGATGACCGCTTTGGATATGTAGCGGCCTTCAAACCGGGTTTCCCCCGTAGCCGTCTCGATGGGCCTGACGTGACCTTCGGTCAATTCGCCTCGCTCGTTGGCGGCGGCGATGGAATCCCTTACCGCAGCGGAGAAATCCCTGTTGTACTTTCCCCTCTCCCTGGGCGTCATGGCGTGGGATGCCGATACCTTGCCGTCCTTGTCCACCCGAAGGAGCGTACCCGCCCGCATCAAGTCGATTAGTTCGGGCTGCTTCGCTATGTCGGCGGCCTCGACCTTGATGGTGCTGACCTCCTCGGGATAAGTGAATTTCTTCCCCCTCGTCTCGAGGTCCACACCCTCCAGCTTCATGTTGTATTTTCGGACCAACTCGGTGACCTCGGGTATGCGCTGCATATCCTTGAACAGAGCGTTCGGGGAATCCAGGCCCCCCTCGGGTCGAAACCCTCCCCCCATAGTTCCAATCATCTTCTTGAGGAGGGGGCGGCTGTTCACCAGTTCGGTCTGCATCAGCCCTCTCATCACCGCCCCAATGGGGCCTTCGTGTAAGTCTCGATAGCGGCGCTTGTCGTTGAGTAGATAGTCAACCCCATGCTCGGCCACCAATTCCCGAACGACTCTCTCGTCCGTCATCAGGATTTCGCCCCTCCCCTCCGTCACCCCGATTGCCTCGCCGTATTCCTCCCGGCGTTTATCAAATTCTTCGTTGGTCTTGTATCGACGAGGGTTCCTCGGATTCCCCGCCTCGCCGATTATGATGTAGTCCCCTACCTCAAGTTCGGGGTGAAGACTCTTGGTTTCCGGGGTAACTCGCTCAGAGAAAAACCCCGGCGTATCGGTGAAGACGTTGCCTATGAGAAAGTCGTCGAACGCCTTCATCCCGCTCCGAGCGTCGACGTCGTGCACGACTTCGTGAGCAATGAGCGGCTCGATTGCCCTGGACGAATCCACGTTTACCTCGATATGGCCCACCCCGTGACCCGTACCGGCGTCCTCGACGTAGTGACCTCCCGCCTCCCCCCCTTTTCCCTTTCTGACGAAATGGAAGACCAGATCAGGGTGACTGAGTTGCTTGGAGGCGACTGCCATCTGTGTCGCCCTCGGCAGTTTCCCGAAAGCCTCCTTCTCGCCTGCGGGCAGGTAGTTGTCTCGGTAATAAAGCAAATCCCCATGACGGGCCTGTACGTGTTGGGCGGGGTTCGCGAATCGAGTCCATTGGCCGAATGCCCCGCCGCCGAGACCTAGGACGAGTCCCATGCCCACGCCCCCGAGCGTTGCCTCGGGCATTTCGCCGCCTCCCGCGACGTAACCAAAGCCCCCTCCAACTGCGCCGCCGTGAGCGGCTCCCTCCGCTATTCGTCCCCCCGTTTCCGCCCATCTGCCCACCTTCGTTTGATCAAGGAACCTGGCTAGGGCGCTCGAGGCCGGCCCCATGCCGCTTGTCCTCCCTGCGACGTCGGTAGTGCCGAACATCCTTTTTCCGATTCCTCCTTCAGCCGCTCCCACGGATCGTCTGAAGGTCGAACCTACCGTTGAACCAAAGGTAGTCCTGTCGATGGCCTGATCCACCAATCGTTCAGGCCCTACGGAGCGAAGCCTCGTTATGTACGGCAGTTCCGTCTCTGCCTTCATCATCTGCCTCCCGGCCACAGCGAAGTCCCTGCCGAATCGGGAAAGGAAGGCCGGGCCCAGGGCCGCCCCCAGGCCCAAAAGAACGTCGTAGTCGCTGTCCGAAAGACCGACCACTCCCAACCCAATCGCACCCCTTGCTCCATACTTTGAAACATAGCCGAGTACGTCGGTGGCGGCTTTTTCGGGCATACCGCTTTTGACGAGCAGGGTGACCGCTATCTCTGCGGAGACGGTGGATATAAAGTCAAGTACGCCGCCGAGGGTTTCGGCGGTCTTCCCACCGGCCACCATAGTGCCCCCCAGTGCGGCTGCACCGGGGGTGGTCCGTCCCGGTACGGGCGCGCCCTCCAAGGCGCCCTCTATCGACTTGCGAAGAGGGTCCCCCAAGGGGCGTTGCTTGGCGTAGGTTTCGAGGGCGACGGTTCGCTGCCTCGCGAGAGGAGCGAGCTTGCCCTCGTTCTCGGCAATCTTTCGATTGATGGCTGCGGCGTTGCCCAGCAATTTGTCGGCGACCCTGACGTCCGAGGTTTTCCTGGCGGCGACTTTCGTCGCTTCCCTGAGAAACAAAAGTTTTCCCGTGTCGTTGAGTAAGGCCATGTTCGCCCCCGTGAGGAGGGGTCTGCCTACCCCTGCGGCCTGTGCCGCAGCCCCAAGGGGAAGCCAGTTGAGAGGATCGGCTGCAAGAGCGCCTCCCATTGCCGCCGGCATGTCGGGCTTAACTTCACCCGAGGCGATCAATTCCCTGACCTCCGGGTCAACCCCCATCATCCAGAAATCGCTTTCCGCCATCTCGGCGGCTACATTCGCCCGCTGCTTCTCTATTTCGTTGGACTGTTTCCAGAACTCGTAGGACGATTGGAGATCCTCCTCAGTGGTTTCGTCGCCAAAGAATAGGTTGTAGAGAGGACCGCCGGGGACGGTGAGAACCCAAGGATTGCTGACCGCTTGGTCGAATACCCGTTTGCCCCCGGAAGCCAATGCTTCCCAGTTGAGGCCGACGTTGCCGAGGGTCTGCGACATCGTCGCCTTGGCCTTGGCCTCCTCCTTCTTGGTTCGCTCCTTATTCCCGCCGAGGAAAAAGTTGTATGCCGCAACTCCGGGGAAACCCAGCAGGTACGGCCTGTCGCCAGCCGCTTCCTTGGCGGCAAACTTTCCGAATGCCCCCACGTCCTTGACCAATTGCTTGCCGCCTTCCCACACCATCTCGGCGGCTCCCACGTCGCTCTTAAAGAACCCCGCGTCCTTCAATGCCTTGAAGGTGTCGAAATCCGAGAGAGCGACGTCCATCGTTATGGGCCGAGACGATGTGTTCGCGGCCTTGAGATAGTCCAATCCAGCCGGCGACAGGGGGAGGCCCATAGGGACCGAAGGTTCCTCTACCTCTCCCAGATAGTCCAAGGCGGCCTGTGATAAAGGGAGGCCCCTTATAGCTGTCCGACCAGCCATTCCCTACTCCTCCGGGGGGAGTTCAAAGAAAGTGCCGTCCTCGGCTTTGACTAATCGATTCCCACTCGGAAGCACCATGACGACGGTCACAGAAACCGGAGCCGTTTGCCCCGGTGGCGTGGCGAGGGGCCCCCGCAATCCCTCTCGACGAATTTTAAGGAATGACTTCGGAACAACATCCGCAACCGGCACGCCCTTCCTCTCGGCGACGTCGGAATAAAAGTCCAAGAATCCGCCTAGCTCGTCAAACTGGGCTTGTGCCGTGACCCCGGCGGAATCTAGGAATTCATCCCGCTGGGGCGCCGTAAGGCGCGTCCCCTTCCGCAGCTTATTGTAGAGATTTACGATTTGCGTGTCCACCCCCCCGGCCTTCTCTGCCGTGGCGAACTCTCCCTCCCTGACCGTGCTGCCCGGATCGAGGATCTTCATGTAGCCAAAAATTAGCGCGATGTCGTCGGCGGCGGTATCGCCCCTGGACGCCTTTTCCACCTTTTTATAGGCGGCATACACCTTATTAAAATCCTTCACCGAAGGCAAAGCTATGAACTCTTTGCGAAGGTCGTTCGCCGGCTTCGCCAAGGATGCCTTTATACTTAAACCCGCAGTCTCAGCGGTCAGCCTCGCCGTCCCAAGCTGGAGTTCCCGATCCTGCTTGAGGATGTCCTGTGCCTGTAAATCTTTCATGGCTCTCAACTTAGAAGTGGGCGACAGGTCCGATCTCTCTATATCCCCCCCTCGTGACTCAAAGCGTGGCGACAGACCTTGCGTGGCCGGGGACGGCAGGGCGTCCGGGCCGCCGGGACGATACCTCGTCTTGTCGATGACGGATTCCCGTGGAGGGGAACCCGTTGGCTGCGGGCCACCGAACCCGGTAGGCACCGGTGCGGGGCGAGTGGGCGTGGTCAGGAACTGAGCGAGTTTTTCGTTCTCAGTGCGAAGCTGCTGCCCCTGTTGGAACAGGGTTTTCGCAAAACCCGCCGTTTCCTGCAACCGCGCTTCGGTCTCAGCCGCCCGATCTTCCGCCAAGTTCAGCCTTTGCTGCTGCTGCTGCTCGGCCTTCAACCTGTCCATGCGGGCTATGAATTTCTCGGCGCCGCCGCCCAAGCGAATACTAGCGACGACGTCCTTGACTCTCTGCTCACGCTCGATTGGCACTTGCGACTCTTCGCCTGCGCCGTACATAGCTTCCATGACGACTGGATTCTCGGCCATGCTCTCGGCCAGTTTCTTCTCCGCTTTCTTCTTAAAATATCCCTCCCCAAGCTCGCGGAGGGCTTTCCCGATGCCCTGCCCCAGGGCACTGTATCCCCGCGCCTCGATTTCCGCCCCGCGATGCCTGTAATCGGGGACTTGAATTGCGCCCCCGGTGCTTCCGAAATATGGCCCTCTTAACGGCATCTTATGCTCCCTCCAGTACTGCGTCCATAGTGTCCCTCATGCGGGCCTTCGCGGGCTCGTCGTGGCGGATGCTCTCCGCTATGGCGGGACCGTGTTCCATGTAATATTCGCGCAGGTCGTCGGACGCTCGATTCAGCATCCATTCGCGGAAGCGCAGCCACTTCGGGTTGTTTGCGCCGTAGGCTTCGCGGGCGACCCAGCAAAAGGCCCCTATGATGTTCCCGATCATCGACATCTTTCCGGCTTTTTTCGTGGCTTGAGCCTCCTGCTGCGCCCCCCACATTCCAGCCTCTGCCGCAGACTTCGCGGACGTGTAGCCCAGCCCCGTCTGAGGGGTCACGAATTGAGGTCCCGCCACCAGCCCATAGTTCGCGGCTCGAGCCACTTCGGTGGCGCCGGGAATCGCTCCCGCTATCGGGCGCCCGGTAATCGCCTGAAACGGATCTGCCACAGTGCTGGTCTCCAGCCCGACCATTTGCCGGGCGTAGTCGCGCTCGGCCTGGAGGCCCGTCTGCCGCTGCCGCTCGGCCAGTTCACGCTGGGCCAGTTGGCGGGTTATGTCGGACTCAGCCGACGCCAACTCCAATTGCCGGCCTCGCTCGCCCGCCTCGAGATTCGCCAACTCAGCGGCAAATCCCTGCTGGGCTCCCAGTTCCCGACGCGCCTGCTCGGCGCCCAAATCCGCGAGGCGGCCCTGCATGCCCATCTGCTCGCGCGCTTGTTCCTGCTGAAGGCCCGCACCCACCCCGTAGCGCATGGCCTCATTTTTCGCGGCCTGATTCGCAAGCTGTGCCTGAAGATTTTGCTGGGCCCCGAACTGCTCCTGCTGTAGGGCCGCCTGGACGCCGAACTGCCGACGTTCGGCCTCGGTGCCGATATCCGCCATCCGCCCCTGCATTGCCATCTGCTCGCGGGCCTGCTCCTGCTGGAGTCCGGCGCCCACGCCGAATTCAAGCTGGCGATTTCGGGCGGCTTGGTTAGCCATCTGGGCCTGCATGCTCCGCTGAAGATCAGCCTCCTGAATACCGACTTCTTGCCCGAGCGCCTGTTGTGCAAAAGCACGATTCATGGCCTGCCGTTGACGATCTTCCTGGGTCAGGGCTGTGACCTCGCCGACTATACTCCCATAGTCACGCATACGGCCCCTTGCTCCCGAGGCCGTTCGACTCGCCTGTTCGATGTTGCGGCGTTCGCGCTCGGTCAAGCCGGCGCCCAGGGCATCCCCGGCCTCACCCATCAACTGCCGTCGAAGAGGGTCCGTGCCCGACGGCGGTCCCGTACCCGGAGCCATCAGTTGCGGCTCTCCGGGCGTTGCCGCCGATTGAACCGGCATGGAAACTCCGGGCGCGGGGGGAGCTTGTCCCGCCACACTGGTCGGGTCGAATGCGCCACCCTGCCCAATCCTGCCGCCACTAATGCCCGTGTCGGCAGTGTAAGTGTACCCCCTAGACATATCCGGTGCGCCCACTGCGTCCAATTCCTCGTACCCCGGTTCAACCGAAAGACTTGGCCCGGCAATCCCGGCGGAAGGAGTGTAACCGGTCGGGGCGTCCATAGTCGGGCCCCCGACAGCATCCAGTTCCGCGTAACCCTCGCCCGTCACCTCGGGCCGTTCCGCGCCCAACCGTTGGGCCTGCGCCTGAAGCCGCCCCTCGATGGGCTGGAGGTCGGGCTCCTCCCCGGTCGCGCGAGCCTCTACGAAAGCGGACTCGATCTGCTGCGGCGTAACGCTCCCCGCCTGTAGCTGGGAAGACCAGGCCGCGAGCCCGCTCGGATCGGGCTCACGGCCCAAGGTACGTAAATACATTTCGCGGACTTGCTCCGCAGCCGGTCCGGCCGCTCCCATACCCGCTCCGGGGATTGCGCTGGGAGCCGCAGCCCCTCCGGGCCCCAATTCGCGAGCCTGGGTGAGCGCCCCCGCGATGTCGCCCTGTTCGCGAAAGGCCGCCGTGGCTCTTCCGCCTAGACGCTCAACGTCGGCCAAATCCGCCTCGCGTTGCCGACGGGCCATGTGCTCGGCGGCGTCCTGCGAGGCCGCCGTCAGCCCCATAAACTCGCCGACAGACTGAGCGCGACCCGCTCGAACATCCGCCTCCGAGGCCATGCCGGCCTGGCCCTTATAGCCCATGAAATCCCCCTCCTTCAGATCCGTCAGGCGCTCTATTTCTCGATAGGCGCGTTCACCGGCCGCCGAATCCGGGTCCAGCGCCCCGGAGGTAAGCTGGTTTTTAATCTCCGTTATTCGGCGGTCGCGACCTACGCCGGAAACGTCTTCAGCGGTGGCGTACTGCGCGATTCCCTTCGGCCCGTAAAGATCGACGAGGCCCTCGCCCTCGCGGATGGTTTGGCCCGCACGTCCGGGTTCCCCCCGCGAGGCGAGCCACTTGTCGTTTATCTCTGCCCCGGTCTCGGGGTCTTTCTGATATTCGGGTTCCCGCTCGAACATGTCGCCCCCACCACCGATTATGAATCGCTCGGGGTTTTCGGATTTCTTGATGCCGGAAACCTGCTCCGAAGTCATGTACCCCCGCTGCGTCGCCTTGTCGTAGAAACGGTCAATATCGGTCTTACCGTCAGCGTCGGGTCTGGACATCGCCTCATCGGGCGACCAGAACCGACCGTTATCGAACCCTCCTGCACTAAGCTCACTCTGGAGAACGACGTTCCCTTTCGAGTCCAACAACTCGAAACCCCACCGAGAGGTTTCCACCTCACCCTTAGTGAATGGTCTTCCCCCCTGGGAAACCGGTAGCCCCGCATCTAGTGGTGTGCCACCCTCTGACCACGCCTCGCCCGTTTCCGGGTTTTCCTTCGGCGGATTCCAGTCTTTCGCCGGCCCCGTCCCAAAACGACGCCACTGGTACTGCTCGCCGTCGCGTACACTACCTGCCGGGACATCCTTATATCCGGTTATTATGCGTCCCTGATCATCGGCAGTCTGTTCGCCCCCCAGAAGCGTCCGACGCAGGACGTCGGTATCCTGCTGGGCTGCGGCCATGCGGCCGGGCCTTTCGGCGGCGACGATGTCCTCGAGCCCTCGAGGGATAATCTCTGAGAAATCGTAATCCTTCCCCTGGTAGGAGAGTGGCTTCCCTGTTACGAGAGCCAACTGGGCCGCAGCCGATTCCCCGAGCGCCTCTCCGTAGCCGGGCATTACGGGCTGATAGCTGGGGATTCCGTTGACCGGCCTCCCCGAACCGCCAAACGCCTTCATGAGCCGCTCCTCTGAGGGATTCACGTAGGCTACTCGCTCACCTTGAGGGGCCGAGCGATTCAGTCGATTTGCGGCTTGGCGCAGCGGGTCTCTGTTTCTCGTCATCATTATACTGTCCTTTCAAGTGCTTATAGTCGCCCCCAGAGCAATTCGCTTATAGCTCGAGCCATCATAAACCGCGAGGCAGGGGCTCCCGCCGTCGCCGTCAGGGCAAAAAATCAGATTTCCGGTGAAATTCCCCGTGGCCCCCGAAACGTCGACGCTCTGGAGGGTGAGCGGGACGCCGTTTATATGCAGACCCCCGGAGTTAAAAAGTACGCCACCCGTGATGCTTACGTTGTCTGAGTCCTGTTCGGCCAGACTGCCGACTGTGTCGGGGGTCAAAAGTTCCCCTACCCTGTACGACATTACGCGACCTCCAGGCGGGCCCCCAGGGCGTTCTCGGTTCCATCGATACTGACGTGGCGAAAGCTCGGGCTTCCGGCGGAAGTCGTAATCTCGACGTTGGCTGAAAACCCCCGCGCATGAGCGCCAAATCTCAGAAGGGCTTCCTCTGTGCCTGAAGCCGTGTAGCTTAGGACGGCGGTGGAAGTGTCGGGATCAACCGTGTTCACCGCGACCGCGATGGCATCCGACGCCACCACGTTCACGCCCAACTGACCGCGATTCCACCGCTTGACGGAAAGGTTTCCGAGGGAATAGTTCCGAGTCTTCAGGGCCCCGGCAATAGCCGTGGTCCCGCTCTGCGAATTGTCGCCTATCTCACGGCCACTATCGTCCAGACCAAGGTTCTCTTCCATGAGGTAGAAACCCTTTGGCATCGTGGCGAAAAGCCTAGACCGCATGGGATTCGAGCCGTAGGGCATCGTGACCCACCCGTAAATCCCGTCCGGGTAGCGGTCAATAGAGACCCAGGCCCCCAGTAAAATGTCGTAGACCGCCACGTTCCGGGGCGTCGTATCGCTCTCGGTTCCTGAGGCATAGCTTAGATAGTAGCGCCCATCGTGGACAATGCCGGCGGAAAGGTGGGCGTAGTCCTCGTTCACGTCGAGGATCTTGTTTTGAATCGGCCGGGATAGCGGAACCGCCTCGCCCTGAACTTTCGAAACCACTATCCCCATCCCCTTGCCGGGGTCCGATTGTGGCGTCATGATCATCACGCCGGCATCGGAAAGGAAGTAAGTCTGGGCCCCCGACTGGGCTATGCTCCGGCGGGCGATGCACCCATATTCGCGAGTGATCTCGTAATGCGCCGAAATACTAGTGGCGTGCAAATTCGTCAAGCAATGCACGGAGTGCCTCAAAAACACGATAAGCTGGGATTCGATGTAAGAAATCGCAGCGACGGCCCAATCCGCAGACCCCAGGTTCAGATAAAACTCAGACTCACTGCTTTTTATGCCGGTGCCAAGTAACTCGCTCGCCACGATGATCTGGGCACCCGTCTTCGACGTGGTCGAGGTGGCAACGGTGGGAGGCTGAAACCCCACAAGACGGTTGCATGTGTAGAGGGCGTAGTCGGTCGAGGGGAACGCATCCAGGCCGGCTCCGGGGGAGGAGGCCGATAACATCCCGAACTCCGAATCGACCACGGTCCCCGTGGCCGTGATGTCCCCGTCCCACTCGAGCGGACGCTGACCGAGTCGCATGATGTACACCTTCGAGAAAGCCTGCACTACGGTAGGCGTCTGGGCCGTCGTCACGGTCTGGCCGGAAACGTAGTTCACGGTCAGGCCGTTCGGCGTGTCCTCGTTCCAGAGGATGACTTTAGTCTTCGTCACCAGGACGAGCCAGTCGAGGTTGTTGTCGTCGGGATCGCTGTATTTTCCGGATGTGAATACCTCATCATCGCTGGCGGAATAACTGAAAGCGTTGAGGGGGCCGCTGGCGGTGGCCGCGAGGAAATCCCAGCCGAGGCGAACGGAAGCGCTATCGCCGTCCATCCGGATATTCTCGGCTTTCTGCACGAAGCCGGGCTCGAGGGACTCGGCCTCCATAAAAGTGTTCAGACCGCGAAATGCCACGTCACCCTCCGTCCGGACGGGATCGTCCAGCTTCCCGTAATTTCGGTAGCTCATTTTTTTCGAGTGACCTGATAAATGCGGATACACATGAAAACGCATGTGCAGAGCGCCGCCGCCAGAGACCCCAGGTGGGACCACTGGGATAGCCCCAGACTAGCGAGGAGTCCACCCATCCCGCCCCAGATAGTCCTGTCCGTCAGAAGCTCCACGTCTTAGAAAGTTTCCACAGCGAGCATCCGCTGAATAGTTCGATCACGGCTATCGAGACCACGATGACCGCCGCCCAAAAGATAATTTTGCCCCGCTTGCCGAGGGCCTCGTAAAACGTGAGTAAAGCTTTCATTTTTCCAGCACTTCCTTTATTTTTTTATGATTGGCCCGAGACCAGAAAACGGGAATCAGGAGAAAGGCCAGAACAACGAATGCCGCCACCTTCAGAGTGGTCCAGATGGCACCCGTCACGCTGTCCAGCCTGGAGCCGTGTTCCTGCATCTTCAGATCGAGCAGTTTTTTGACGTCGCCCTCACTCAAGGCCTGCAAAGTCTGCACGGCGGTCGCGGCGGCGGAAGTTTCATCGGATCGGGCCTGAGCCAAAGCCCCGGCGCCGTAACCGCCCAAAGCTCCTGCCGCAGCCCCTGCGGGGCCCGCTATACCGCCAATCGCCGCTCCCGAAACTGCCCCGGCAACCGGGAACAACGAGGAGGACCGGCAACCCATGCCGGCGAGGAATAACGCGAATAACGCCATGCCTACAAACGCTCTCATGGGGGAACCCCCGGCGGGCCTCTCCATTCCAACGTCGATAGAATCGCGAGGATTTCCGCATGGGTATACTGGGTTTTCCCTTCTAGAAAACTGGGCGTATCGCCATTGAATTTCACGAAAGTTTTTGTCCCGGCCGGATCGACGTTCCAGCGGAGGGTATCTGCGCTCGTCTCGAAGACCTTAGAAAAGTCTACGTTTTCGACGTCTTCGCCATCGATGATTACGTATTTCCTGCTCACGACGGCACGTCCTCCACGAACCCGAAGGGGGAGCCTATCGCCTCCAACTCCCCAGGATTCCCACCGGAGCCTAGGTCGGGGACAGTCGTCCCCGTCCGATCCGCCCCGTCCCCCATCCTCCACCACCCCAATGGACTCAGGTTCAATCCGTCCACCCCCAGCGCGGTCGGGACCTTTGGTGGAGCATTGTAAATGGCTTGGATTTGGGTGAGGGTGAGTTCTGAATCGAAAAGCGCGACTTCATCGAACTTCCCCAATGAATATAAAGTATGCTGGCGGCCTATGTAAAATTGTTGGGACGTGTTCGTCATCCCATCGTAGGACCCGCCCGAATAAGATGTATCGTCCACTTTGACTGAATTCAGGTAAATCTTTATGCCAGTCTCGCTCTTACTCCCGTCATATGTGAACGCCACGTGAATCCACGATCCCTCCTCGGGGGTCACCGCCGTGTTATATAGCCGGCCTATGTAATTTGTCCCCGGAGAGGGGTCTATCAGATAAAAATGCATCTTGTCGGAGATGAATCTGATGGTATATTCGCGGTTGCTTGAAACCCCCGCGTCCTTCGACGCGACGATAAAATCCGTGGCATCCGTCATTTTTATCCACGCCGACACACTGAAGGGGGAATCATTGCCGGCTCCATCGCCGAAACTAAAATCATCATCATCCCCGCAATCCATGTAGTCCTCGCAGCCGTCGAACGAAACCGAGTAAACGTTTATAAAGGGGGTTACGGCGGCGGCGCTGCCCGTTGCCGTGGCGAGAGTCCCGCCACCCAGGCCGAGGCCCTGAGATATGCCGGCGAAGGGCATCTCAGGCGTGGTGCAGAATGGCTTGGCCGGCCGAGTCGATGCTCAGAGAACTAAAGCGGCCATATAATACGTCCCCCTTGGCAAATTCGACGGCATCCGTGACGAGGTCAGCCGATCCGACCATGTTGCCCGTGATGGCCGTGATGGTGGTGGCTCCCACGAACTGGATGGCGTAGAAGTCGCCCGTGTGCGGACCAGCCGCAGTAACGTAGGTGCTGCCGTTGCCCCCGCTAAGATTATAAACGTTTACTTGTCCCATATCATGTTGTGGTTTGCGTTACTAAAAGTGTCGGCCAGTAGGCCGGATAAGGAGTGACGAGGACCTTGTTCTGCTGCTGGAGTCGCTCGTTCCGGTCCAACTCGTCCAAGAGATAAGCCTCGGCCCGCTGCTCCTCGGCAAAGGATTTTTCCAACTGGGAGTCGGCTCTGTAGAAATCAGCTACGGCAGCAGCCAAAAGAAAACGCTCGAGGAAAGCGGGGAGGGTGGTCGTGCCGTCCCCGTAATCAGTCGCGGGAACCTGCGACCCCACGACGTAGACCGTCGTCTCGGAGGTCTCGGCGGGCAGAACAAGGTAGCCGCCCATCAAAGTGTATTCGATCCTCTGGGCCGTTCGGTCTTCCCAAGGAACCTTGTTCCAAACGGAATAGACGTCGAAGAGGTCGGAAGCGTTGTCGATTTGGACGGCCTTGTCGGCCTTCATGGTGGAAGTGTCCACGGCGGCCACCGTCTTCGAGACTACGTTCAGAAGCTCGGGCCATTTCGCTTTCGTCCAGGCGCCCCGCACCCTGTCGTTCAGGCTGCGCTTGAGGGCCGTTTCTTCCGCCGTCAGGAGTGATGCCACCCCGATGGCCGAGGTGAAACGGTTCTTCAGATCGGTGTAGGAAACCGTTCTCATCTAGTCGCGCTTGCATTCGGGATTCCGCTTGAGGAAGTCCCTGCGGTATTCCGGGTCGGACATGCACCCCGGCCGCTCTTGCTCATGGCGAAGATAGGTCGCGGCATCGTAGACCGCCACCGGTCGGAGATTCTTTCCCCCCTTGAGGTGATCGTCGGCGGCCTTGCGGATCTTCCGACTTCGGTCACGGTAGCCCGCCTTTTCGCGGGCGACCTCCTGCTCGGCGCGGCGCATGAGGACGTCGCCCACTTCGCCGGCGCTCGCCTTCCCCTTCGGGCCTTTTCTGATGATAATGTTTACGCTCATAAAGTACTAAGGAAAAAGGGGCCGACCCTCCCCAGAGCCGGCCCCACACTTTCCCCCATAATAAACTAAACTAAACTGCCAATTGTCGGGTCAAACTATCGATCCCAAGGCGCGCGGATTGGTGACGCAAAGCGCAAGCATCGCCTCAACGAAGGCCCTGGGGCCAGCCGCGAGATCGGGAAGTTTCTCGGAGGTGATGCCCTCGAGGAACTTCAGGCTCACCGTGTCGTCGCCCGGAATGAGATAGGCCCGGCGGGAGTTCAACACGCCCTGGGCGGTGTTGTTCCCACTGGTCAACGTGCCGCCCGAAGTGTAGGCTCCCGTGCCGGCTACATTAGAGCCAACCGGGGGCGTTGCGTCGGTCGTGACCAAGTTGATCGTGTTGGTGGTCTTGCCGGCGACTTTGAACGTGCCGTTGGCGGCATCATTGCCTCCCACTCCGCTGATGGTAACGATGTCGTCATTAACGTAGCCGTGAGCGGCGGAAGTAACAACGATTGGTGTCGCGTTCGTCGCGTTCGTAATCGCCTGACCTTCCTCCCTTCCTAAGAATAGGTCCGGTATGACCTTGAGCACCCCATAATCTGATTGATACTCAGAAATTGAGAGCTTCAACGTGCCTCCCGCTACGCTCTGCTCGAACGTGGCCGAACCGGCGCTTGCGCGACTGAAGTCCGATATTTCGTTAACAACAGAAGGACCGGAAAAGAGCCGGAAATCGGTCTTGCTTCCGGAAGCCTCGTAGACGGCCTGGAGAAGAGATCGAAGATCGGATTCGGCCATCACGGCAGACCCTACGGTATTCGACAGATCGAAGCGACTGCCCGAAACGGCGGTGAAGCCGGCCGGCACGTCTCCCGTCCCTGCGGAGGGATTCGAGAACTCGCCGAGTCCGGTGGACAACGCTGCGACAGTCGAACTGCCGGTCACCTGCGAGTTGCCGCTGCCTATTGCGGTTTCGATGTCACGCTTCAACTCGACCAGGCTCTTCGCCTTGCTCGCTGCGAGGAGATCCTCACCGGGAGCTACGTCGATCATCTGCGCCTGCCGGGATACGGCATAGGTGCGCCGCAGAGTCGTCACCCGATTGCCCATGCGGGCCCGAGAGTCGATCTGGTTGACGAAGTCGGTGCCCCCTGCGGTCAGTGATAAATCGACGCCGTCGATGACGCCGGTGATCTCCGGATTCGAGAGCGTATCGACCAGCCACTCAACCAAAAGAGCCTGGGGCGCTTTAGTTTGCTTAAGCGTTGAATATAAGGGAGTTACGGTAGGTTCCACGAGTCTCAAGATATTGAGAAGGTCCTCTTTCGCGCCCTTATCGCTCGTTACGTTGTACGATGTTGCCAATGCCATTTTTTATTCCTCCTAGATGTTTTTTAAATGTTTTTAATCCGTTAGATACGCTGCTAGTTGTGCTTCCGAGACCGGGCCCTTCCCAAGCTTGGCTGTACGTTTCTTCTGTTTTCTACTTTCCTTGGAGTCGGTCGGCGGGGCCACGCTGTCCTCCGGACTGGGCGGCGCCTTCTTCCGTTTTCCCTTAGGCTTCCCCTTCTGTTCGGCCTTAACCGCCTCGATCCCCTTCACCAGGGTGGCGGTAACGAACTCCTTATTAGGGAGAGCGGCCAGTAGGGCTGCGTACTTCGGATCATTCGCGATCTGGCCGTACAAAAGCCTCAGGTCCGATGCGGATGATGACTCCTCTTCCCGCGTCAAAAGCCACGGGAAAGTAGCCACCGCATCCTCGGTCCATTCCCCCCTCTGGTGGAGAAATGATGCCCGAGCCGGAATCTTCTCGGTCAGGTATTCGTCGGCGTGGGCCAGGACTTCGCGGATCTCGTCTCCGCTGTATTCCTTTTCCCCCTCCTCGACAAATTCCTTCCCGATGTGAGACATGGCCCACTTCTTGGCTGACAGAGCCTCCTGCCTGATCTTCTCGAGATCCTGCATAGTGGCCACATCTTCAAGAGCGGGTGAACCTTGCGGAGTCTGCGCTTGCTCGGCGGGCCGGGTCTTGAGGGCGGCGATCTCGGCCCTTAGACCGGCGACCATCTCCTCACTCCCTTTCGCCCTGGCGGTCAACTTATTGACCTGCTTGAGCAGCTTCCCAACTCCCTTCGGTTCCTCGGCGGCTTCCTCCTCCGGTTCGGATTCCTCCTCCCCATCGTCCTCGGCCTCCTCGTCCTGCCCCTCCTCGGAGATAGACTGTGAAAGAACGTCTTCGCCTGCACTCTCCTCCCCTGCATCTGCCTCGGGCGTCTCCCCCTCGGCCTCAGATTCGGCGGCGCGATTCTCGCCTTCGGACTCGACCCGCTCCACGAAGGTGGCGGCGAGTTCGTCGACTGTCATTACGCCGGTGTTGGCTTCCTCTGTTCCCGTTGTTGGGCCCGGAACCTCGGCCACTAATTCATCTGACATAGCTGCGTTTTATTTCGGAGTTCGCCGTCTCGCCTGCGGAGGCCCAAAATGGACCCCGCCGATTTAATTATACCACGCAGCTACGCGAATTTTTCAGTGAAGTTCACAAAATGTGAAAGGCGTTCTTATAACGCTCATACTTCCCCCTACTGGCCGGATTCTGGGGGAATACCCGAACAGTCTTCCGCCGACCCAGGGCGTCGCGGGGTATCACGTACCACGCCCGAACGTCGGGGATGTCGACGTAAACCGCCAGAAAATCGAAACTATCGGCGCCATAAATCTCCTTCCCCCGACCGTGGCCCATAGTTACCCGGTAGCCCGACGAGCCAAACGGCACCGCCGTGCCCTTCACCTGGACTTTCCGAAGACCCTTCTTTCCGCCGACTACGGCGTCATAATCGAGGTGGTCGCCCTCAGGGCTCGAAACATCCAGGCCGCGCTTCAGGCAGGCCGTTTTAAATAGAGATTCGTAATACGTCCCCTGACGTTTGGGTCCGCCATGTTTATATGATTTCCTCGGAGTCATCATCATCGCCCTCCCAGTCGATGTAAGGATCGTCGTCCCCATCCTCCCCACCAATGAGGACGTCCGGCTCGAAAGTCACCACGGGCTCGTCCATCCATTCGTTGAAAACTCCCGCCGCGATCTCGGCCAAATCCAGGGACGGGATATCCGACTCCTGAACCCAGCGATTCAGGCAGATCCGAATTTCGCGAGCGAACTGCTCACGGGGCGTCAGGGCTTTCAGTGAAAATCCTCCATAGTCGGTCCAAAGCCCCTATCTCGCCCGCCAAACGAGCCAACTTTTGTGGACTGTCGAGGAGGTCGCCATCCTGAAAATCAGTTAAGGCGGCGTCACGCTCAGTCGCCACGTGTGCGGTAACGACCTCCCAGTCGTCCCGCCCCCGCAAACGAGCGAGGGCCAAAGGTAAAGTCATCTCGTGTTTTCCCATATCAGTGAAAGGGCTATTAAGAAAATATCAGTCAAGAGATCCCGCTCCAAAAAAAAAGGGTAAGCAGGACCAAAAAATACCAGTCCATCTGGAGATCCTTTCTCACTATTCAGACGGCTGCGGAAGTGCCGGGCACGTTGCCGGGGGCAGTCCCCAGCCGGCCCACGAGGGCGTTCTTCTGCTGCTGCTGTTGAAACTCTAGCTGAGACGCATACGTCTGAAGGCGCTCGGAGAAAAGCTGATCGGTCTGCATCCGTTCCTGAACGTCGGTTCCGGGGATCTCCTCGGTCCCCTGCAGGTACTGCTGCATAACCTGAAGTCGAAGCTCGGCATTCGCCCCTTCGGGAGCATTCACGACCTGCCCCGAATATATCTTCGCGAGGTCGGCGCTGGCCTCCATTACCTCCTTGTCGGTGGCCTCCTGTTGGGGCATAATGAGCTTACTTGCGAGGTTCGGATCAACCGCCTCGATGAATACCCTGAGATATTCGTTATATCTCGCCTGGCCCTGGCGGTCGTACTGCGCGAGGACCTGCCCTATAACTTCAAGCTTCTTCACGACTTTCTCCTGGTCGGCGTCCAGGGTATCCCACGTTAACGAGAAGTCATAAAGATCCGCAGTCTCGTCCACCATCAGGGTAGCCCCCCGGTCATTATTCATTACCCGGAACCAGATTTCAGGGCCCCCGTATTCTCGCTCCAAGGACCATATCTGCCGAAGAACCTGCTTCCAGCCCTGGAGCCAATTGTTCACCAGATTCTGCTTGAGGACGTTCGCCTCCACCGAGTCGTCCGGGCCGGTCGCGCGACCGGTCACCCGGTCAGCCAGAGCCCGCAGTTGCATCTCCACCTCCGTCGATGCGGGCGAGTATCGAGGGATCTCCATGAACCCTACTTCTCCCCTGCGGCGTACGGGAACCTGCGCCCCCGGTCCGATCCTCTCGGGACGACGGCCCACCTGGTACTCAATTGGCGGCACCGTACTCATCGAGGCCCGGTCTCTTCTCGCGTCCATTTCCGTCTTCACCGCCAACTGGTAGTCGCGAAGAAGTTCGGGGTAGCCCCGGCTGTCGAACAGCCTGCGAGACAGGTGTTCGCGAGTGATGGCGACGAACGGATAAGTTCCGCCATACATATTCGTGTCGTACTTCGCCCATCCCTCGGCTCGCTCTGAGAAAATCGTAGTCGTGCAGATCGGTACGCCGTCCTCGTCCGTTTCCTTCCGGTAGCAGGTGATGAGCCTGACGAGGCCGGCATACTGGTCTACCGGCTGGCCCCAGCCGCCCGACAGATAACTTAAATAGTTGTCATCCGTATGCATCGGGAAATCGCCCTCGGTGGAGGAGATGACCTCATCGACAAATTCAGAATCAAAGCCCTCCGTCACCACCAACTCCCGCAAACGTTCGGGCGTATAAAAATGCGCACAATAAATTGCTCGAGCCGACTGGAGATCGAGGATGTTCGAGTCCACGATGAGATCCCGCCCAAGCTCGTAGGCCCGGACCGCAGGGCGGTTCGCGATCACCTTCTCGCCGGGAATATCCGTGACGCCCTTCTTCCGCAATTCGTTCACCATCTTGCGGACACGCGCCTTCCGCAGGTTAGGGAAGGCCCCCTGCACCATATCGATGACGCCGTCGGTCATGTCGGGGTCGGCGATGGCCGCAGCTACGTCGGGAGCCTGCTGGGCGATCTCCTCCAAAGTCAGCGGCTCGTATACCCTCCGAACCTCACGCTTCCAGTACACGCCCAAAAAGGCGATGCCCGTCTCGAGCAGGTAGTTCGCGGCCACTCCGGCCTCTCGAGGCAACTCGTCCATCGTTGACATCCTCCACTGCATGAACTCAGTCACCATCCTAGCCGAGCCAATGTCGCCCGACTCAGTCGGGGCCGCCACCAGGTTGCCCTTCTTCAGGCTCCCCGCCAAAAGCGCCGCATCGGAGTCGATGAGCGGATTTATCAGGTTGGCCGAAAGGTCGCTCGCCCCCTCCCAAGGGAATGCGTCCTCACCCTCCTTCTGGCCGTTGCGGCCTTTCCCCGGCCACTCGTTCCGGCGGATCTCCCGAGCCGTCTCGGCCATGTCCTGCCAATATGATAAGTTTACCCGACATCGCTCGAGGTCGGACTTCAGGCCGTCCACGTCGGGTTCTTTAGCGTCAAATTCCTGTACCTTGTCATCTTCCATAATTCCCTCCCATCATACCATGCTTTTCTTCAATTTTTTCAGGGCCGATTCCTCGATTCGCATAATAGTCGCCGGACCCGCCCCCACGAAATCAGAGATTTCAGTCAGACTGAATTGCCGGGGAGCCCGTCCCCGCTTAATGCTCAATAAAGCCTCTTCCACCACCATTTCCCTTAACATAAAATCCACCCTCCGATCACGATCCGCAGGCGACTCAGTCGATTCGACGGTACAGTCCATCCTCCCCCTCCACCTTCGCCACCTTCACGCGGGCGCCCGGTCTATTGTTCAGCCAGTGCTTCGTCACCATCTTCGCATATTCGCCGTCCTTACGGTCGCCGAAGTAAATCATCAGGATTCGCGGATTCGGGCATGGTTTCAATATCCTGGCGTCTCGAACCTCCAGCCCGGTTGCCCGCGAAGTCAGGCGCTTCACGACGCCTTGGCAGGTCGATCGGGGGATGCCGGTACGCTCCGCAACCTCCTTCCAGCTAACGCCCTCCTCGCGCAGATTCATTATCTCGTCCTCCTGTTCCTCGGTCATATTAATATCCTCCCGTTCCGGTAGCCCGCATTTCATCTTCCCCGTAGTGCTCGAAATTTCCCACCGCGAAATAGCGGCAAATATCAGCCATATCTTTAGCGGGGTGCTTGAGGTCGCCGGTCTGGTATTCCTGAAGGCAGGCAATCAGATTCTGGCACTCCGACGAAAGCATAAAACGAGGCTTATTCTCCAGACTCATCGGCTCGGTCGTCTTCCAGGCGAGCAGGGTGTTGATCGCCTGGATTCCCGTCTCGATGTCGAGGCCCTCCGCAGGATAAACCGTGATCTCTTCCTCGGCGAGGTCATCTATTATGTTGCTCGAGCCCTCGGCCTTCGAGTATTGAGCCGCCCCCATCCGGGGGTCGATGATTCGCAGGCAGTCCCGCCCGTCCTCCATCACGCGAATGGCCTCGGCGTAATCCCGAATGCCGTAGCCGTTCGGTTGGGCCGCCTCGCCGGGGCGCCCCTTCTCGCCCTTCGACATGTCCATCCAGGCGCCGAAAGTGCCGAAGTCGGGGAACTCCGAGACCGCCCACGCAACCTGGTGGGCGTCTATCCCGAACAAGACCATCGTCCACGGCTTCGCTCCCGCAGGGTCGATGGAGAGGACCCAGGTGGCCGGGTTCTTCTCGGGGTCAACCAGAATGGGGATCTTCGCGGGGTCGACGTAGTTCTTGTCGCTCAGGTTCGGGAAGACCGTCCGGCTTGCTCGAGTCGGGACTCCGTAAGCTCGACACAAGATCACGTCCCGCTTCTCCCCCTCCAGTTGCGCCTCCATGTTCGACCATCCGCCGAAAGGATTTTCCGAGGTGTGGAAATAGACGACCGAGGATGCCTTCCGGAGGGGCTGCTGAACCAGGGGGACCCGCTCACCCGGAATCAGGGAGGCGGGGGCGTCCTCGATTGTGCGGGCGCCCGTCAGGAGAGACTTGACCACCTGGTTCCAGCCGTCAACGGCGGTGAATGAAATCAGCCCCTTCGCGGCCCTCGTCACGTTGCGAAAACGTATTGTTTGTAGCCAACTGTAAGGAATAAGTTCATCTGCCCAGAAACCGATATTCTCCGAGCCTCCCACAGCTTCCTGGGGGCTGCCGATCTCGCCGCCCTCAATGGTCGAGATGTCCTGGGACCAGTTCCGGAATATGCACTCTGAACGATTGGGTAGGCTGAACTTCGAGGCCGTGAATCCGTTGCGCAATGAGTATACGACATAACCGACGTGACCACGTCCCAAAGTCTTAAACTCCTTCGGCAAGTATTTGAATAAAAGTTTCTGCTGGAACTGTATACTGTTGGCGCTCGTTTCAGTAAGGCACCATATAATAGTGCCGGGGTTATTGACTAAACATTGTACAACCCTTTTCGCAGCCCATTCAGACTTGCTCGCGCGGTTTCCTCCCATAACGAGGATTTCCTGGTGCGTGGCCAATTCGCGATCCGCCCGCCTCCACGGCTCGAGTTCAAATCCGTGCCGATAGGGGTCGTCCCGTTCAGCGGCTATCGCGGACTCGCGCTTGTTATAATAGTCGAGGACCCTATCCGCCCCCATAGCCTTCATCTCCTCCGAGGTGAGGACGGGGACGGCTGGGTGCGGAGTCCAGGTGAGTGCCATGTCGCGGAGCATAGGCGGGGAAACGCCCAACCGCAACGCGCCAACTGCATAAATTTTTTTGCACGGCGTAATCGGTCGCGGTCCGGCGGGCCGGAAAAATCTCGACCCCCCCCCCCTCTTTGACCACTAGATGTAGTGACGAGGGTTGTGCGAAGGTCATGGGGTCGCCCCGCTTTTTTGCGTAAGTGCTTGGTTATGACCAGGAAAGGAACCTGAACCCCCTTTTTGCTCTGGTTCGCACAAGATTGATTATGTCTAATTGATGTTGCGGTGTGGCTTATTGAGAATAGTTTCTCATTAACCACACCCATTCCATGCCGACTAAAAGGAAACGCATCTACCAGAATGCAGATAATCTCCCCGCCACTATGGTGGAAGAGGAGGTCTGCCCCGCACTCCACACTGCCGCCGGCCTGAAGCTCCAGCGGCCTGATGCCTACGCCGGAGTAGTCCAGGGACTGGTCGAGGGCACCGCTCTCACCACCCTTCGGAAGAAGTACAAAGTGAGCCCGAATACCGTCGCCGTCATCAGGGCACGCGAGAAGGACGTTATATCGGCCTGCAAACCCGTTCTGAGGGGTCTGATAGGGTACGCCGCTCAAAGTGCCTTAGAGACCTTCATATGCCGCTTAGAGGACGGAAAGATACCGGATGGCGTATTACCGATTGCCGTCGGCATTCTCGTGGACAAGCATCGACAGGCCGAGGGCGAGCCCACTCAGGTCATCGAGGTGAAGCGAACGGCCACTCTGGATCAGGTGAAGAAGGAACTGGACTCCATGAAGGCCGCCGAAGTAATCGACATATCGGAGGATAAGGGGGAGATCCGCGAACGGATGATCCCGAACCCGTGCCCCGGCAAGGGCGATGCCGGCAAGCCGGTCAAGGAGCTTTACCTGGAAGACCCCACCCTTTAGGGTCATAACGCATGGCGTCATAGGACATACCCGGCAGATCCGCCTTCCCGGTAAGCGGTTGGCCTGATCTGACTGTATCGACGGTGATCTGGCTTGAGCGAGGCTAACCTGATCTAAGCGACGGTGCCTCTTGGGGCGGTCGGCCTGCTCTGGCGGTGACGAGGGCAGCCTTTTGTTTCCTCTTAATCGAAAGTCCTTCGGCTTCCATCCCGACCGGATCAAGGCGTCCTCGTAAGGGACGAGGGCCGGGTTCCGGCGGCCCGTCCTAGATCGGTGGGTGGAGCCTACGGAACCAGGTCTAATCTTTATATACCCCCTCTTAGGGGGTTGGTATTTTAGACCTACCTCTAAACGGTTCCTTTTTTGAGGGAATGGAAGGTGGGCTTTCCGGGTCCCATGACCTCGGTCTCGACCCTGCCGGCGATCTTCAGCTTGGAGATGGCCTCGTTGAATCTGTCCTTGGCCACGCCCTCCTCCTCCTTCGAGAGTCGTTCCCACTCCTTCCGGCCCAGCTTCACGTGTCTCTCGAGGACGGCGGCGACTAGTTCGTCGGCGAGGGGCTTGGCCGGTCTGCCGGCTGACCGTTTCGTGGTGGGCGGCGTAAAGAGATCCTCCGGCTTCAGTTCTTCCCGGTGGACGAAGGCGGGGATTGAATCCTTCGAGAAC
>Ga0209757_10000061_pt1 | contig 34272 bp, 51 predicted proteins | sample ETNvirome_6_1000_FD_185472 | JGI IMG/M metagenome (GOLD analysis project Ga0209757, IMG submission 185472) | Marine viral communities from the Pacific Ocean - ETNP_6_1000 (SPAdes) (version 2) | ecosystem: Environmental > Aquatic > Marine > Oceanic | place: Pacific Ocean | collected 2013-06-19 | reverse complement strand
ATGCTCAAGGTATCACTTCACTTAATGGGTCTATTTTCCAAGTACAGCAGGTAGTGGATGCAAACACAATTATATTGGATACCACATTCACTGGCACTTATACCGGTGGAGGAAAGCTGCAACGCATTTCAAATATCAATATCACCTCCAAACAGTGGAATCCAGGTACTCCTATTGGACAGCAATCTAGAATGCCCTATATTGATTTTCTTCTAGATCGAACCGAAGATGGGGAAGTTTCGGTCGACTATTTTATCGATTCCACCTCAGGTACCTCAATACAGGACCAGGTTGGCAGTGGTACGCTTTTGGGAAACAATACTCTCTACACGCGTCCCGAAGATAACAATACCTACCAACCCAACCAGGTCCGCATCTGGCACCGATATTATTTGCAGACTCAAGGACAATTCATCCAAATCAAAATCTTCATGGATGATGACCAGATGAGAGACAGCGAGATTTCCGAAAGCGATTTTGTCTTAGACGGCATGATTCTCTATCTTGAGCCGCAAGGGAGGATTATCGGATGAGTTCTAGTTTTGATGGAAATCCTAACAATCTTCTTCCGCAGACCTATATTATCCCAGACGATCCGCAAGAAAAGGATCTAAAGATTCGGCAGTATTTCAATGATTTGGCTACTGCCACCAATACTAAAGATTCAGGAATCTATGACGCAGTCGAGACCATAACAGGTCAGTCTTTCCTACCTCTGTTCAGCACTCAGACAGGCGCGAACGCCACATACCGCACTGTCTTTAGGAAAGTAATCGACTTCGGTGCCCTCCCGAATACCACAACTAAATCTGTTGCGCATGGGATTGCGTTTGGGTCGACCTTTAGCGCGACGAAGATTTACGGAGCTGCGACTGATCCAGGGACTTCATGGATTCCTCTTCCTTATGCCTCCCCGACGGCGGCAAACAATATAGAACTAAATCTAGACGCCACGAATGTGAATGTGATAACAGGTAGTGATAGGACTGCATATACGAGGACTTTCATAATCGTGGAATACATCAAGGTAGTATAGGAGAAACAAATGGCTTTTTTAGACTTTTTATTTGGAAAGGGAGAGAAAACGGAGCAATTCCAGAATTTCACTCCCGAACAACAAGGCTCCTTAAATGAAATTCTTGGTGGAGCAAGAAGCCAACTCCCAAGTGGGTTTGATTTTTTGAGCTCTATTCTCTCTGGATCTCCCGAAGCCCAAGCTCGTTTTGAAGCTCCGGCCAGAAGAGCTTTTGCGGAGGAAACTTTACCTTCCATTGCAGAAAGATTTACTGGCCTGGGAGCACAAAAAAGTTCTGCATTTGGTCAGCAATTGGGTAAAGCCGGAGCTGCACTAGAAGAGAATCTTGCCGCTCAACGAGCTGGAAGAAGTTTTGATGCTCTGAGCCAATTGCAGCAATTGCTAGGAACAGGCCTTACTCAGCAGTTCGAGAATGTATTTCGTCCCGCGACCAAAGGTTTTCTTGGAGGGCTGGGAGAAAGTGCAGCACAAGGGTTAGGACAAGCCGGTGGCATAGCAGGACTTCTTAAATTGCTGCCGCTTTTAGGACTATAGGTGACACATGGTACAGGTAATTCCTCAGACAGATCTAGGTGAAACTCTTGGACATGCTCTAGGACAGGGCTTTTCAGAAGGAGTCAATCAATTGACTTCGTACAAGCTCAACGAAATGTTGGCTGAGAGAAAAGACCGCCAAAGACAAAAAGAGCAAGAAGCCAAGCAACAAGCAGCGGCCAACAAACCTTTTTCGGTGTTCGATGTAGTAGGGGCTCTCGGTAAATTGGGGTTATCGAAGGATCAATTAGGTGTATTAGAACCCGAAGATATCCAGGAAATCGTAGAAATTGCTAACAAAAACATTTCAGAAATGGGGCGAGATCAAGCCTTCATTTCTGCCATGCAGGAAAAATTCAATCCCAAAACTCATGGATCGGATTTACCAGCCGGTCTTCAGGCTCTTCAAAATACTGAGATGAAGGAAGAAGAAAGCCTTTGGGATGTAATGAAGAAAGGACTTGAATCTTCAATTTCAGGAAGATTAGGGGCGATTGGAAGAGGAGAAGGCGCCGAAGAGTTCCAAAAACGTACCGAGTTACAAGACCCGGGATTTCTGAAAAATCTACTTTTTTCCCTCTCTAAATTTGGAGGGGACTTTCCATACTATGGAGCCGGTGGCGCTGCGGGTGCGGCCGCGGGAGGGGCAGCAGGCTCTCTCGCAGGTCCGTTTGGTGCTGCCGCAGGGGGTACAATAGGAGCTGGAGCAGGTGCTTTAGCCCTTCCCGCTATGATCGAAACGGGGCTGAAAGAATACCAAAAATATATCGATCGTGGAGGAAAAGGAACATTCGGAGATTTCATCAATTCCGCCTCAGAGACTTTGGAAGCTGGGACGAAAGGAGCCGCGGAAGGAGCTCTTTTAGGACCTCTTGCAAGACTAAAGGTCCTTGATAAAATTCCCGGAGCAAAAAATCTACTCAAGCTAAAAGGTGGCAAAGCAGTAGAGAAAGTGCTAAATACCGGGGCTCAAGCAGGGATCTTCACTACAGCTGTAGGAGCATCCGAAGGACGCATTCCATCTAAAGAAGAATATGGTCAGAACTTAGGCCTCTTCTTAGGATTGGATCTCTTCCATAACGCAGGGAAATATAGCTCGAATATCTACAAGCAACTCAAAGACGCCCAAATCCCTCCCAAAGAAGCGGCTACTCGAATTCAAGAAGTAGTGGAGGAAAAAGGCTATGACCTCAATAAGCCAAAAGATGTGGTCAGGGTTGTCAGGGATGTCACAGCTGAAAAGACAAAAGCTGGTGAAATTGCTAAAGAGACCTTTAAAGAAACGGAAGGTCCTCGTCAAACCCCCTCCGAAATAGCGGAGTCTTTATCTGAACGCCCCCTCGAAGAATATCTCAAAAAAGAAGCTGAGTCTAAGAGAAGAAAAGAAAGACCATTAACTGAGAAAGAAACAGCTAAGAGGGAAGCAGCTGGAAAAGAAGTCGAAGAAATTGATCGCAAAATCAGCAAGATTTCTGAAGATGTGGATTTTCTAAGAGACCGTCTAGACAAAAAGCTTCCCAAGGAACAAAAACAGCTAGCCGAAATTGCCCTTAATCAAAAAGAAAAAGAGCTGAAGGAACTGCGACGACGACGAGAAGATCAAGAAGGGATTGCTAAAAAAGGTCAGAAGCCTTTCCGAGAGGCGGATCTATTAGAGCCCATTGATAAGCATATTGAAGAATTGAGTCGTGCCGCAGCGAGTCCTGAATCTGCCACGTCGAAAGACCTTTTGCGAATGTTTGATCGCGATCAAAAGTACATTGATCGGATGTTCGACCTAGCAGAGAAGGGAAAAATCCCGGAAGTCAAATTTAAGGACCGTTACATTAAGACTTTGGAGGCATATCAACGAGGATACGCAGAAGCAGCCTCTAGAGCCAATCAATCCTTTGAGGATATGAAACCCTATGCTGACTCTGTGATAGGCCCTCAGATGGCAAAAGAAAAAGCCGTTTTGGACCGGTATCGTGAACTTTTAAGAAGAAACACTGATATAAATAAAGCCAAGATAGAAGCTCATAAAGACAAAGTTAATTCACTTGCACAATTAAAAAAGCCACTTGTCAAACAAACTCTTAAGAAACTCAGAGGTGATCTTAAGGACCTACAAAAAGACTTTGTCAAGCAAATCAAACTTGAAAAAGCGATCGAAGGTAAATTCGACCAAGTATTGAAAGACTCAATCCTTAAAGATAAGCCTAAGGATACGAATTTCCGTCTGAAAAATGCGGAGGCAGTCGCCGAAAAGCTGACGGATAAAAAGCTCGACGCGGGGGTCAAAGAAGCATCTAGAGAATTTAAGGTACCAGAAGGAAGAATCAAAAAACTGATGGAAAAATTGGGGCCTGAAGTCAGAGATATAATCAAAGACTTTAAAGAAGATCCCTCCAAAGGAATTAACAGAGCGCGAAAGCTCTATCGTCACATGCCTTTTACAGCTCAACTAGCAGTTGGTTCTTTGCTCTCCGCTGCCATGGCCGAAGCAGGAATTCCTTACTACGTACGTTTTTGGTTTATCCCATCTAATTCGATCATTAGAGGGGTCGCAACTGGGGTGGGTACTCTTCTTCGCAAGACTAAGAAAAACTTTCTTCTTGATGGTTATGCCAGAGAGATCGCGAATAGGAGGAAGCAATCTCTTGATTCAGCGATGAAGTATATAAATTCTCTGGATGAGAAGCTTTCACCGAAAGATAGAAAAGAAGTCCTGAAGCGATATAAGGAAGGCACTCGCCAGTTTTAAGGGTAATTGATGGCCCGATTGGATGCCTCTTTTGCCCCTTCGACAAGTTTCATGCATTCATTGATACAGAAATCCATATTTCTGTATTCCCTATGAAAAAGTGAGGATAACATATCCATTTGCTGCTGCCGGAAGGCTGGCATCTTTTTTAGAAAGATTTCTCTCATTGATGTGTCGTTCAATTTGATGGAGGGAACCACATCATGTGAATGAGCACAGTCAAAACCAATTACCCAAGTTTCATCATTTCCTTCTGAAAAAGTAATTCCTCCATGGACATCCCCATCCCCGAACAAATCATCATCTAAAGCCCATGGATGGTCATAGGGAATTTCCACATAGCCGCTCAAATGACCCCCAGAGATATATGTCATTTCTTTATCCTCGGCAATCATAACTCTTTGAACCATGCACTTAAACCCTCCATAAGTAAAGATAGCTTGATCGGGCTCTTCAACCCACTCTCCATTTCCCCACCATTGGAGTTTTTGTTCCGATGTGAAATGGTGTTTTAATTCTATCTGTAATGGTACGTCTCGGTCCATGGCACCTCTTGTCCGGTTTGATCGCGTACATAAGGAACTGTACAAGTATGAATGTCTTTCATCAAGTGTTCCATACGCGTGATTGTTTGATTTAATTGAGATTGTAATGCAATAAGTGTATTAAGGGATTCGTTTAACTTGTGTAATTGAGCTGTAGTTTGTTCAGCTTGAATAAGCATTTTTTCTTGGATCGTGGAAGTATCATATTTTACATCTCCAAACACCACTGATGTCAGGAGCAAAAAAGGAACAAAAAACAGTCTCATTAAAATCCTACGGAAGCCGAAAGTTCTACGCTAAAATCATAAATCGTCTGAGCATAATCCCCGGAATATCTACCGGACAAATTTATATGAACTTTGTCGCGTGCCTTATAGCTCAGTTTGGTATCTACCATAAAGGAATGAGGTAAATAGAGCTTTTTCCCCCAAAAATCTGCGGTGTTTTCATCATAGATGAAATTAGCAGTAAGAGGATGGAGATGGGCAAATGTCACTTCATAGAACAGATTTTCGAAGTTATGCTTGAATCCTAAACCCAGAGGTCCATAAGAACGATTCAGAGATCCAAGCATTCCTTCTCGTTTCATTACCTGATGGTGATTGTAGTGACATCCCCAAAATGGGAAAAACTCGAATTGCTCATACGGAAGGTACCAACGGAATTCACTTCGAGAGTGAATGAAGAGCAAGTCCGAGTTAGAAGAAAGGAGCATTTTGCCTGTAGCCTTAAGGCCTTTGGAGTTTCCGATTTCGTATGAAATAGCAATTCCACCTAAGTTATACCTATAGTTGGGCTCTTTATGGATGGAATAAAAAGACCCAACATCAATGGAGTGTGAAGCAAATATGGTAAACGGTGACAAAAGCAAAATGCTCAGAGCCTTTTTCATGGTACCTCCGGGATATACATATATCATATAGAGGTTTTTGAATTTCGTAAACCTTCTGTCTATGAAATGAATGTGTTTTTCACGAAAACAACATTCGTTTTGTGAAAACAACATTCGTGTCAAAACTTCGGACAACTTCGGACAAGATCATTTTCGTGCCCTCACGAAAAAGGTAAGGAAGAGAAAAAATCTCGGAAAATGCTCGGATATCCGAATTTATTTGTCGGCACGGGGGTGGCCACTTTTTTCTCTAGGTATTTGTTTGGGTTAAAATGAGGAGGGCAAAATCTTACCCGAACCCCTAAGTCAAAGTTGGAGACCCCCCTCTTCAAAAAACCAATCGCTTCTATGAAAGACCCCCTACTCAAACGAAAAACTTTGGATGGGGGGTTGTCTAAAATGTTGTAACTTTTTGACCCCTCCCAAAAGACCCCCTATTGTGTTTAAAAACTTAGGGGAGTAACCTTTTTGAGACATTAATGTCCAAAAGGTAAAAAATAGACAAGGAGTGCCATGCGAAAGTTCGGATATGCTCGAGTTTCAACGAGCCAACAATCATTAGACATTCAAATCAAAATGCTTAGAGAGGCCGGCGTCGACGACGAAAGGATTTTGACGGATAAAACTTCTGGAAAAGATGTAGAGCGTGATGGGTTGAAACTCTTGCGGATTAAAATCGAGCGAGGAGATTGCATCTATGTTTCCCAGTTGGATCGATTGGGAAGGAATACATATGACATGATTCAGTTGGTCAAAGAGTTCTCCGATCAAGGAGTTAATGTCCATTTCATAAAAGACGGTCTCAGCACCGATGGGCCCATGGGACGAATGCTCATCACTATTCTCTCGGCGGTAGCAGAATCAGAACGTCATCGCATTTTGGAGCGAACAAATGAAGGAAGAATCGAAGCCATGGCTAAAGGAATTCCATTTGGAAGGAAGCCGTCCATCGATCGTGAGAGAGTCAAAGAAATGGTTCTTGCTAAAAAACCCCCGAAAGACATAGTAAAGGAACTCAAAATAGGGCGCTCTTCACTTTATAAGGTGATGAAAGATTTGGAACTTGAGCCGACGGTAAAAACTAATCCCGTTTAATAAAACATTTCATAAAGTTGCTTTAGGATTTCTCTCTCTCGATCAGGTGTAAGGTCCAGAGAGGGAATTATTTCCAATATTTTTTTAGTATTATTATAATACTTTTTGTTTTGATTTATTAATGTATTTACAATAAACAATTGAATTAGAATAACAAAACATTGAATAATCATTATTATTTTCATTAAATACCGTGCCAATCCTGGGTTAATAAGGCATAAATAAACAAGATCAAAGCCCCCCAACTCCACTGTCTTTTAGAAAAAAAGACGACCCAAATAAACTCTGACATACAGCAATAAAACAGGTTCCACTCAAGAGTGCTCATTGTTGTCCTCCTGATTCAGTCTCCAAAGCAATGCGTCTAAGACGTATTTGCTCATAGAAATATTCCTCTTAAAAGCTACTTCCCGAAGCTTCTTATAGATTGCTACGGGCATATTAAAAATGTATCTGTGTACGTGTCTTGGCATATATATACGTATATCATCTTTCGAAAAAAGTATCAAGAAATGTAATTTTGTCTTATATGTCGGTTTATGGACAAAATCTTAACCACAATTCGAGGTATATATGGCGCGCATCAATAGAGCGGCGGGACTGGAAAACCCCCTACAAAGCGTATTTCCACAACCTGTAGTGGCCAATCGAGCGCCAACTACTAGCGACACAAATTATCCAATCGGCCAAGAATGGGTCGATAAATCCGCATCGGCGGTTTATTTCTTAACTGCAGTAACGGCTGGTTCAGCTACATGGGCCTTGGCATCTCCAGGTGCCTCGGATGTAGATACTCTTACTGGAGATACAGGAGGAGCACTTTCACCAACAGCAGGAAACATCAACATCTTAGGGGGAGATGGAATTACTGTAGCAGGAGCGGGTAGTACACTAACTATTAACCGAGATGCTGAAGGTGGTTACCCAATTACTCAATTCGTTGTAGGAGCTTCTGGAGAAGCAGGATATACCACAGTACAAGCAGGTATTGATGCTGCTAATTCGGCTGGAGGAGGGGTAGTATACATCCAGCCAGGAAGTTATACCGAAGATTTAACACTCTATGATGGGGTAGACCTATACGGTACTCCAGCTGTTTCTCAAAACGATGGATCTAGTGTCACCATTATTGGAACACACACTCCTCCCACAAGTGGACACATTGGATTCAACTCGATTTACTTCCAAGACACCACTGCTATTATTTCTAGTGCTGCTGCAGGGTCGACTCACATAGTTCTCTTGAACTGTGAATCTGCGGTACAAAATGGATATTTCTTTGACCTAGTCAATTGGACTGGAATTTTAGAAATTTGGGATCACAACCCTTCCGCTGCTGGCGCACCTTTTGCTGTTCAAGATGGAGGCATCAATAACACCGGAGGAGCTACGTTATTTATGTTTGCCGCTGGGTTTGGGTTTGGAACATCTAACACAATGAACCTGAGCGGAACAATCGTTGTAGGAGAAGCGGACATCTCTTGTCCTGTTAATTTCCAAACTGGATCTTCAATAGCCATTGACGTATGTCAATTTGCTCAACCGGTCACCTTTTCAGGTAATTCTACTGGGGCATTAAATACTTGCCGATTTAGTGGAGGGTCTTCCGCGGCCATTACCATGTCTTCGAGTGCGGCCATTACCATAGGGCAAACCGTCATCGAGAGCACTAATAACCCCTCCATTGCGGGAGCTGGAGCAGGTACTCTTACTTTGGGGACCTGTAATTTTACGGGTAATTCTGCATTGGCGGGGACCTTAACGGTTGCCTATGATACTACGGTCACCGGTGGAATAACTTCTGAAGGAGCTTCTACCTTAAATGGTGGAACCGTAGGGATTGGAACAGATAACGCTACCAATGCGATCACCATTGGAACAGGAACATCAGCTCGTACAGTTAGTATCGCTAATTCGGCAGCTGCTCATACTGTAAATATTGGAACTACAAATACAACTGCGACAACGACCATTTCTGCCGGAACTGGAGGAGTTCAACTAGTTGGAGAAGTTGATCTCACTACTGGCAGTTTACAAATTGAAGGAGCAGGACAGAGACTTGCTGTGGAAGGGGGGGCAGCAACCGACTTTATTGGACAGGCTACCTTAGTTGCGGGAACCGTTACCGTAGCCAACACTAATATTACTGCTAATGACAAAGTATTTGTCACACGAGAAGGAGTTGGTGCTTCAACAGCTCTAGGAGTACTCAATGTAAGTATTTCTGCTTCTACGAGCTTTACTATCACTGCTTTACAGCCTGGAACTCCAGGGTCAACCGAAACAAATGATGTTTCAGTAGTCAATTACTTCATCGTGAGACAGCTTTAATGACGGTATATAACCAAAACCAAATCTCACTACAAATCCCCGGGGAGAAAGGAACTTACTTTCTGATTCTTCCCGTGGGATCAAATATTGATGAAGCTTTGAAAAAACTTAAAGAATACGAAGAAACTCTTCTCACTTTGAAAGAAGCTAAAGAGAAAGAACCAATTAAAGAGGGAGAAAAGGATGGCACTGCCGAATAAAGCGCCTTGGAGCGAATGGAGTTTTCAACTTCGGGTAGGCGCAAATAGAGTGAATGGAATCTACTCTGAGAACAAATATGCCTTTAACCCTCTTATTGTGGGAACAACTGAAGACGTTTGGAACGAAGGGGGAGTCTTATCATTTCTTAGTGCGGCCGAAACGATGAGTCTCGTTTCGAGTGATGGAGCAGATGATGGTGATCCACAAGGAAATGGGGCTTGGCAGGTAGAAGTTTTTGGAGTGGGAAATGATTACCAGCCAGTCAGCGAGATAGTCACCTTAAATGGAACGATGCCTGTTGTAACCACTGCTTCTTTTTTGAGAATTAATCGAATGAGGATTATAGGAGCCGGCTCTAACGGCACGAATGTTGGAACGATTACGGCTACGGCCTCCACGGCTGCTACGGTGCAAGCTTCTATCGGTGCGGGATTAGGAAGTACCACTAAGAGCCAATACACAGTTCCCGCAGGATTCTTTGCGTTTGTCTTAGATTGGAAAGTGAGCACTCTCAACAACGATCAAGTAGAAGCAGATTTTCAGACTCGGGTAGAGGATGGCGCGTGGATTTTGCGGAATCGACTCACCTTTGTTGAAAGTGCGGTCGAGCAGAACTTTCTCTCACCTCTAGTAATAGCCCCAAAATCGGATATTCGGGTTCAAGCAGTACGCATTAGTGGATCCGGAAACGTTCGAGTATCGTCCAACTATGACTTTTACCTTGTGAAAGAGTCTTTGGTTGGTGAAAACAATGTCTTAAGAGGAGGGTAAAATGGCTTATGGAACAAGGGTATCATTTGATGCCATCCGAGAACTTGATTTCGGGGATATTTCTGGAACTTATGCACCCCTCGGAACTCCTTTTGGAGACCATGTGCGCCTCCTTTCTCTCAACAATTCGACCGATCAGCAACTCTATATCTCGTTTGATGGGGTAACTGACCACCTTCGAATGCCTGCCAACTCTTTTAAGCTTTTTGATCTTAGCGCCAACAAAGTAAGAGACGATGGACTTTTCATTGCAGTGGGCACCCAGATTTATGTAAGAGAGGTTTCTACCTCGGTTACGGCGGGAAGTGTGTGGGCTGAAGCGATGGCAGCTACAGGGGGAAAATAATGTCTCAGCAGGGAAGATTAGAAGACCAAGAAAGCGCTCTAGATACCCTGACCGGAAACACTGGAGGGCCCGTTTCTCCCGATGGTCTCGGAAATATCAATATCCTGGGAGCAGCTCCTTACACAGTGACCGGAAATCCCGGGACGTTCACTTTGACCATCACCGATGATGGAACAGTAGCCTATACCTATACAGCTGATACGGGCAGCGCCACTCCAGCAGCCAACAACCTTAACATCCTCGGAGATGCTACCCAAGGTTCTGTCACCTCAGGCGCGGGTTCAACGATTACAATAACCAATTCCGACGCGACGACGTCGCAAAAAGGCGTTCTTGAAACATCCACCGATGCCGAATCCATCGCAGGAGTGGCCACCGATATAGCGGTCGTCCCCTCCTCCTTAGCAGCAAAGCTGGGCGCCCAAACTGTCGATGGTATTGCGTACGGAACTGGAACCTCGGCCGCAGTGGGCTGGACTGCAGGTTTGACTGACGGACAGATTGCCATTGGTTCAACAGCAGGCGTACCAGCTGCTGCAAATATTACCTCCACAGGAGGGACGGTCACCATCACCAATGGCGCCAACAGCATCAATTTAGAGACCGATGGACAGGTTGCCATACAATTTGATACCGACTCTGGAACAGCAGTACCCGCCGCCGGGATCGTGGACGTGTTAGGTGGAACCCTAATGAATACGGCGGGAGCCACCAATGTCGTAACCATTAATGCGGATGACAATGTTGTTGGGTCAGTAGCCACAGATTCGGGAACAGTGACCCCCACCGTAAACTCTTTCACTTTAGCAGGGGGTAACGGAGCCTCTACATCTGGGTCTGGAGCCACAGCAACCATTGATGTTTCAGGAGGAGGACTCACCTGGAATGTGGAGACAGGTACATCTGCAACTATGGCAGTGGACAATGGATACATCGGGAACAATGCGGCGGGAGTAGATTTTTCTCTTCCTGCGACAGCGTCGGTTGGAAGTATCTTTCGCGTTACGGGTCTTCAAGCCTCCTGGACAATCTCTCAGAATGCAGGACAAACGATTTATTTTGGAACTTCTGCGACGACCACGGGAGCTGGTGGGTCGCTTGTCTCTACCGACGACAGAGATGCCATCGAGTTGGTGTGCGTAGTGGCCGACACAGACTTCCAGGTTCTCAGCTCAATTGGAAATATAACGGTTAATTAGGAGAAAACATGACAGTTCCCGGCAACAATGCACTTGGTTACCCTCCTAATTCTCAACCGTCTGTTCAAAGAATCACTCAAAACAGAGCCCCTACTGCCAATGATTATCGCAATTTTCGAGAGGGTGCAGAATGGCTTGATAAAAGCTCCAATGACTGGTGGAAACTGGCCGACATCACAGGAACCGTAGCTACATGGGTTCGTATTGGTGGTACTCCAGGAGATCTAAATACTATCACCACTCCAGATTCGACTGTGGTAGTTCCTACGTCTGGGAATATTAATTTCCTCAATGGAACGGGGATGAACATCACTGGCTCCGGGTCTGACATTACTTTCAATGTGGAAGGACAAGTTTTTCCATGGTCAGTTATCACTGGAGCTACTCAAGCGCTAAGTACGAACGCAGGATATTTTGCAAACGCCGGAGGAGGCGTTGCTTTTTCTCTCCCCTCTACAGCGGAGGTCGGAGATATTATTTTCGTATCAGGAATCAATGCGGGAGGATGGTCGATTACCCAAGCGGCCGGACAAACTATCCACATTGGAAATCAGGACACCACAACAGGGGCTGGCGGAAGTCTTTCTTCTACGGCGATTGGTGATTCGGTAACACTTGTTTGCAGCGTACAGAATACGGATTTTGTGGTGATCGCAAGCATGGGAAATATAACTTTTGTATAGGTGAATTATGGTAACGAATAATGCATGGAATTCTGAAGATCCAGCTCAGGTCGCCAAGGGCGGAAGCGGAGCGACGACTCTAACAGGAATTCTCACAGGAAATGGAACATCAGCTTTCACCGCGAATGCTGTGACTGAAAACGGAGTTTTAATCGGAGGGGCCTCAAATGCAGCTTCTAGTTTGGCTGTCGCTTCTGACAATACAGTGTTGGTGGGGAATACCGCAGCAGCTCCATCCTTTACCGGAACTCCCACTGTCACATCCATTGATTTTACTGCCAGCTCTACGGCTCTGGATTTTTATGAGGAAGGGAGCTGGTCCCCAGGAGTAGAATTTGGAGGAGGATCGACGGGGATTACTTACACTACCCAACAGGGGCGATATACCCGTATTGGGAATGTGGTTTTCGTGACTATCCTTCTAACACTTTCCAACAAAGGAAGTTCAACCGGGGCAGCTACAATCACCAACTTTCCTTTCACACCCAATGGATTTGTAGCTCAAAATACGTGCCGATTTACTTCTGTGCAAAACTATACTTTTAGTGGATCGAATACAAGTTTAGCTTTAGAAACCTCCGGGGTAACGGGCACCTCTTTATTTGTCCTAGAAGTCGGTACAACGGGACAAGCCTCCTCATTGAATACTGCATGGGCAAACAATACTCGCCTAGAAGGTAACTTTACATACCACGTCGCCTAACAATCATAGTAGCTTCGAAATTCCCAAAAGGCCTTTTCGGAGCTATTGATTAAATATACGCGGTATTTCTCCGCTTCATCTCTCTCTTCTTTATTATCCAGTTGTATCGCCATATTCAACCAGTGAACGCAGAAGTGAATTCGATCTCCCGGCTCCCATCTCTTTTCATCTAAAGCTAGCTCTTTGGAAACTAACATACTCTCTCGAGTCATCCCCTTTTCATGGAGGCTCCAAAGAGAACGGTAGACCTTATAGCTCTCAGCTGATTCCGCGAAAATAGGGCCAGTCCCAAAAAGGGCCAAGCAAAAGGACAAGATCCATAACTTTCTCCATCTCATAGTAACTCCAGTGGTCATGGTATTACTCGCCAAATACCATTTCCAAAAGTGATATCACGATATCGGGAGAGTTTTTTTAGGTCAATTCTATTTTTTTGATTTGGGAGGAATTATGCGGTACCACCCTATAGAATCAGATTTTTTTACATAACGATCGACGTCGATACCATCTAGTTTCATTTGATCAATGTCATACCGTGGTGAAGGAGCGACTCGTTGAATCTTAAATCCATAGGCAGTGAAATTCCCATCGTCTCCAAACTCTTCGATCTGTTTTTTCACTTCTTTACGTCGCTCAGAATACCCTTTTTCTTTTTCCCCAAGATCTTGGTATTCTAACAGCAGAGCATGAAGATTGTCGTCTTCTACTTCAATGTAATCGCCTTTCTCCGCTTCTGGTGCCTTACCTATTTGAACCAGATGCCAGAATTCTTTTCCTTTTTCCCGCATCTCTTTAATGCGCTTGGTGTTTCCAAACATATCCAAAGTAATGCAACAGCTGTGACGAAAATCCCAAAGAGCAATGAAGGCATTCTTTGGTTCGCACATCATGATTTGCCATTGCATTTGATCGTACCAGTAGTCGGGAATGATTTGCTGGTCTCTGGCCTTATCCAAAGTCGCTTCACTTACCGGACATTTGATCTCTACCAGAACCTTCTGATCGAAGTCATAACCATCCAAGCTAGCTCGAAAATAAGGGATTTCCGGGTCTTCTATGCAAACGGGCTTAAGATGTAGTTGCTCATGCTCGTTAAGCCATTGCCTTGCGATATCCTCGGTCTTTATGCCATGTTCCATCGCGCTATTCATGGGATCATCAGCTCGAAACTCACACTTCTTTTCCCAGAGTTGGAGACGTGTCGTGTAAGGATTGCTTCTCATGACAGCGCTAATATCGGAAGCGCCGATTCCGTTTTTTCTCCACTTGTGCCATTCTTCTCCTGATTGGCCTTCGCTAAAAGAGATAATTTTCATATTTTTCTCCTTCTACTTGAGTTCTTTTTTTAATTGAAGACCTATTTCTTCAATATAATTGTCTAGCCTCTCTATTTTAAGAGTAATAATTTCCTTTTCCTTTTCGAGAGTGAGTCGAGCGTGATAAAAGTAATCGATTAATTCTTTCATTTCTGAAAAGGTTTCTTTTTTCAAAACGGTATCTCCTCTTGATAGTCATTGGGTCCCGGACCAAAATGCATCTCTTCTGTCTGAGTTTGACTTTGGTAAACTGTTCCGCTTTGTCTAACTGATGGGCCTTCTTGCTTCTCCGAGCTGCCTACAAAGTTCAAAGAGTCAGGATTGATTCGCATTCGAATCTTTGTCTCTCCGTCTTTTCCTTGGTAGGTTTCGGGAATTCCTAAGTCTCCGACGATACAAATGCGAGAACCCTTATCAAGGTATCTCATCATCCCCTCAAATTGAGGAATCTTATCTTCCCAGATAGGGATGTCATACCATTGCGTCTTATCTTTTGAAACACGAACGGCGACGGTAAAGCTGATTACCTTCTTGCCGTTTTGGGTGAATCTTTCCTCCGGTTTTCTCCCGAGGTTTCCTATGATTGTTAGTTTTTGCATTCTTCTATCTCCTCTAAAAGAACCTCGTACATGAGGTTCAAAATGGTAGGTAATCTATGAGCAAATCCTGATTCCATGCTCATAAGGATTTTTTCGACTCTCGCTTTTTTCCGATGGACCATTTCCGGGTTGGCGCTGCACATATCGCATAAATACTTCTCGTCTTCTTTTTCTCGAGCTTCACCCTTTGATTGGGATTCCCATTCAATGCCAAAGCAGTTTCGGCATTCTTGGGGCAGAACAAATAATTGAACGCCAGGCCGGTTTTGTTCATCTTCACTCATTTTTCCCCTCCTTCATCCCCAAACGTAAGCCCATATCTTCGAGTTTTTGTTCTATTTCTTTGAGAGTCTTTCTTCCCATACTTCTCGCGGCCATAATGGTGCCGGGGGTTAAAGACGCAAGCTCCCCTACTGTTCGCACCCCTAGTTCGCTTAGACGATTGGTGGCTCTTACAGAAAATGCCACTTCATCAATTGGCAAAGTCCAAAGAGCCGGCTCTACTCCCTTTGGAAAATATCCAAAATTGGGAAGTTCTCTTTCCGTTAGAACACTCTTAACCTTCTGAAGATATTCATAGGACTCCTTAAACTCTTGGACGAATCGCAGCGCTTGAAGAGCTCCTTTCATTGCCAGATCTTCTTGCCTTAAAGGTTCAAACTGCTTGAGAGTTTTCACCAGCTCTTGGGTCCATTCCCACCGCGATCGCTTTTCTCTGTCGACCGTCGCAGCAAATTTTTCTCTTTCATCCAATAAACCCTGGACGGCTTCTCGGATTTTTCTCTGAGCTTCATCTACTTTCTTTTCAATCCCATCTACGATCGCTCGATAATCGGCTAGCTTTTCATGACTCGTGAGATTATCAATTAAAGTAGTGGCTTGTTTCATGACGGTTTTCTGGAACTCGTGCATCCGGTCCCAGTTCTCACTCATGGATGCTTCCATCTTTCTCATGTAGCCCATGAATTCATTCATATGATAGGCAAACTCTTTTTTGCTCATGAGTTCGCCTTCTTCTGATTTCTCCATTATGCCTCTTTGGCTCGCTTGATCTCTCGAATTCTCTGCAAGCACTTGGTGTAGTTTTTCGCAGGGAGGTCAGAAAGTTTAGCTATTTTAAATCCTTTGAGGAGGCTTTCGAGAACCTCTTCGAAACCTTCCAACTCATCAGCTAAAACTTGCAATTGCGCTTTGCTGATGTTACTCTCGCTCCCGTTGTCAGAAGGCTTAGAGCTATTTGGATTGGCGCGAGGGACAGCCATTGCTGTTTCACCATCATCATCCTCACCGGAAGCAACGACGCCCACCATGGCAGCATAGTTGTACCGTCTCAGGTATGTGATGTAGGAACCAATGGTTTGAATATCATTTTTTGGAGGAACGATAGGCATCATTGACTCCATCCATTGACCAGACGCGTGACAAAGTCTGGTGAATAAAAGGAGCTGACCCTGATCGTTTGGAATGATCCTTTGGGCGACCGATAGACCATTTTTAGCAAGAAACGGACGCGACGCCTTTACGATAGATGCTAAGTCCGCATAGTTACTCTTAAAAAATGGGTTCGTTTGGTCTGTCTTGGCAACTTCCATGTCGAGCTGGGCCTTGGCAAGCGCTTCGAATAGTTTGCCAAGGTCGGCCGATTCACAGGATTTCTGCCGGCTTAATTGCAATTCTTTGCGTAGGTCTGAAAGCTCTTGTTGCAAAGACTGTGTGATGAATGTGGGTTCTGCGATAGGTTCTGCACTCATAATATCTCTCCTTTTTGAGTTAAGTTATTCGCATAAGATTGGGTCAGTTGTACGCAAAAATCGAACAGCTCCGACCTTTTTTTTTGGAGTTTTGGCAAAGTTTGCGGCATTTTTAGGTCAAATACATCGCAAAGCTCTTCAAGCTCCTCTTTTAACAATTCTATATCACCTGTTACGAAAATATGTCGTATAATTTCTGCAACATTGATCTTTGCACTGTCATATTTATCCAGCTCATCGATGTGTACGTAATCCTCGTACGGATCATAATCATACTCATCTGGGTGAGTGGTCTTCCATGTGTCGTAACACATACTGCACCTCCGTTCTTGAGTTAAAAGTTAGGACTATGTTAACATTTTGGTAAATTTAATCAACCAAAAAAGTGACCTAAGATCATGAAAAGCACCAAACTCAAGCAATATTTTAGTTCCTTCAAGGTCAACCAAACTCGGTTTTCTCGAGAGGTAGGCTTGCATCCCAACCACTTCAGCCGGATCATCAACGGCAAAAAGGCCACTTCTACTGGGTCTATCAAATTAATGCGTTTAACGTTACAAAATTTATTAGACAAGAAATTCCAAGAACATGAAAAAAGGGGTATGGAGCTACAAGAACAACAACGGCTTCTAAACGAGGCTTTGGAGGAATTATGTCAGATAGCGCAAACATCGAAACCCTTGGATTCATTATCACACTCGCAGCCCTCGCAGCAGGACTTATTGTCTTGCGGTACCGAATCCGAGCATTAGAAGCTGCAGCAAGTGATAACAAAAAGAAATTGGACCGATGGGAAAACGAATTTCCTTTGGGGATCAATGATGTTCAACAGCAGATGATCAATGGCCATCGAAAACTCACCGATCAGATCGATAGCATTAAATCCAAGCTATTTAAATGACAATGTCTTCCTCTATGGACGGCATTTTTTTTTATGCTAGAAACACTGAAACGTGTATAAATAAAACAAGGCCCGGAAAAGTCCGGGCCAATCGAATATGAACATGTCAAAGAAGGAAGACCAATTCCTCAAATGACGAACTGAGTGTGTTATGTGTGTCCTTCCTCAGATCTTCTTTTTTTGTCCTGTGAAAAACCCTCTTCTGGAGGCCGTAATCATTAACCCCTTTAAACAAGGTTCCCCTTATGAACAGTTCCGACTATACATCAACTGATGGATTTTCTCCAAACACAGAACTCGAAAATTTCGAGAACGTGGTTAAAACCGCGGATTATTCCTATACCTTCAATGAAAATTGGCTGGATCATCTTTCTGCGGCGGAACTGGTTCTGTTTTGCATAGTCCGTAATCTCAGCTGTTCTTTTGGGTATTGTTTCATGATGGATGTGAACCTAGCCAAAAAGGCTAGATGCTCTGTTCGATCCATCGAAAGGACCCTTCGCATTTTAGAGGAGAAAAAATTTATTTATCGTAATACCTATCAGACGAGGGAAGGAAGAAAGAGGCATATAGTCCCGAAGGATCGGTATAACGATTACTGGCACAATGTTCTCAGCCATCCCAAAATCCCTCAAGCGGTTCGAAAGGACTTTCTCAAAAAAACAATGAATGTGACCGACGGCGACGATCCCAAGGGTACTCCTCAAACCCCGCCTCCTATTTCTCCCCTCTCTGATCCTAATCCTGATAAGGGGTTCCAACCGCCAAAAAAAGGGAATTCAGACCCATGCACGAAAAATGGCGGTTCTATAGCAACCACGACTTTTGGCGGCTCGTTATTACTACGTAATAGTAGTATAAAAGAAGAGCGACAAACGGAGGGAGCAAGCTCCCAAACCGCCGTCGTCGTGGATTCTTTTGAAACCTTGATTCGAAGAGAACTCAAAGAGGATGGAATCACGGGTCAACGAGCCGAGATGGCTGTCGAGTATTACCGCAAAAACAAAGAGATGGTCGACAAGAAGGATAACCCCATGGGGTGGATTATCCAGGGAGTCAAGAAAGGTTGGATCTCAGATGTCGTTCAACAGCAGAAAAAAGAACCACTAAAAGAAAAAACGACGGCGATCGAGGAAGCTGACCTTCCAAAAGCCCAGGCATTCTTGAAGAACCTCAACGAGAAGCTAGACCAAGATGTCATGAGGGTCCATGCTTCAGACAACTGCATCATAGTAGACCTCCGCAAGACGGGGGGCATGTGTCCTCTTCCACTTCGTGAGCCAAAGTCTTACCGATCTCTTTGGTCGATGCTCTACAATAACCAGCAAGAGAGAGCTTGCACTTTTTTCAAAAGCGAATTACCTGAATTCATTCTAACCCTCATCAATGGCAAAGGAGAGAACCATGCGTGTGTATGAAATTGAAGGACCACCAGTACCGTGGATGCGAGCTGGACGCGTCGGAGAAAAATACTACGACCGGCAGTTTAAAGAGAAAACGAGATACCAATGGACCATCAAAAGCGGCATGTCGGGCCTTTACGCGGCCTCTGGGCCCATAAAACTGGTTGTGGAGTTCCATATGCCCATCCCAAAGAGTTGGGCCCGTAAAAAGCGCTTAGAAGCGGTCGGAAAGCCTCACTCGGTGAGACCGGACTTCGACAACCTCATGAAATTCGTAGGAGATGCACTGAATAATCTGCTGTGGCTAGACGATGCGATCATCTATTGCGTCTCGGCAATGAAGTTTTACCAGATGGAGCCGAAGACTCGGTTCTTAATCATCCCACACGAAGGAGGTACTGTTGAGCCACTCATCAAAGATAATGAAAAAGCCTATGGATAGAGAAGAAAAGTTCATGGAACTCGCTCCGCGTCTCTTTGCGGACCACTGCTGGATTGATTGCGGGACCGGTTGGGATTGCATTTTGGAGGACTTATGCAGGAATCTGGAAAAGATCATCAACGTCAAGATTGAAGCAGGGTACTGGTCCGAGATGGATCATCCTGTGGCTACCCAAATCAAAGAAAAGTTCGGAACCCTCAGGTTTTACATCTCGTCAGGCACGGATGCGATGTTCGACCTCATTGAAGAAGCCGAGTCGGAAAGCTCTCAGACCTGTGAGCAATGTGGCTGCCAAGGGAAAATGAGGCAGGCGCATCTTTGGTACTCGGTAAGATGTGACACGTGCTGGAACAAAAACAAGGAGAATATATGTTCAGCTTCATAAATCGTTTCATACAGCGGTTTGTACCGCCAGCTGACCCCTCTCAAATCACAATTGCTGAGGCAGCAAGGAAGTACAGGCATATCAGTAAGGGAATGCTTTACTACCTTATCAACCGCAAGAAGGACCACAACCTCCTTCAATGCCTGGTACAATCAAGAGACATTCTGTACCTGGATGAGGATAAGTATGAAAAATATCTAGAAGAAACCTATGGGGATACTTAAGTCATGGACACTGTCCTCATTGTTTACATTAAAGACTCGTTCTACAAGTTTCACCGCTTGTGGAGCGAGCATACCTATGAGCTAGCTGACAACCAACAGCTAACCATCTACTCCATCAGCCGCATTTCCGGTGAGGCTAAGGAAAAGGCCATCTTCCGCAACTGGGATTATTTTATTATAGAGCGTGAGGAAGAATGAAATGTCAAAAATATAGCAGAGGGCTATACTGGAGTCAAATGAAAAGTTTAAAAGAACATCCGTTATTTACCCTCTGGCTGGTCATTCTCACCATTCTATTGGCGATTTCTTTTATCAAGGTGAAGGTGCAGGTGACCATCACCTCTAACGAACCTGCAAAGGTCTCAGTCGATAAAGACGTCCATTTTAACATGGGGAGCTGGCAGTACGAATGAGAGTTTTGTGCCTTTTGCTTCTCTCAGCTCCGATGGTGGCTTTCCCCATGTCCATTCGCGTCAATGTGGATGTGAATATCATCCATGGTGATGGGCACATCAACGATGGAGACAAAAACGAATCGGAAGATAACCGGGATAACTCCGGTAGCAATCACGAAGACAACTCAGACAGAAGCAGAGAGACTCACAATGACTAATTCATCTCAGTCAAAAACTAATGAAGGCCTCTTCCTTCTTCTATGGGCTTTTGGTCTTTTTTTTGGAGTGTTTGGGTTCTTGTTCCTAATCGACAAATGGTTTTGTCATCAAGCAACAGGCTATCTGATTGGAGTAGCTTAAAATAGTCCCCAGTCTCGGTCCCAAAGCATCTTGAAAAGCACTAGAAATCCCATCAGACGATCTCCTCGTTTTCCACTAGAATCTTGAGCGCCTCCCGTCTTTCCTCCTCGGACTTGCTTTCGTCTTCGTAGGTCTCACGGGCTCTTTGATTCTCTCTTTCTCTTTCCTGTCTTTCTTCCTCAGCAATTTCGCTGGGTGTCTTGACATGGATATCGATAACCTTCCCGTAAGCACTCGCTCCGATCAGGCAAATAAGCAGTGTTGAGATGTAGAGTTTCATGCTTGAAGTCTACGCTTTTGCCAAAAACAAAGCAAATGATCGTCTATTAACCGATTTAGTAGACATTAATTCCCCCTCTCTCATACGGTAAAGAAAAAAGTACTGATATGAAAATGAGAGAAGTTCAGGTCTCCACCGAATACGTTGAGACACTCTGTGAAAAGATGCTGGAATGGGTCAAGAAAGAAGACTCATACACCATCCCTCAATTTCTGCAATGGAAGGGGATCGGCTATCCCTACCTTAAGTACATCATCTATACCTACCCTCAAGCGCACAATGCCTTTGAGGTGATGAAGGCCATCCTCTGCAACCGATGGTTTTCCTTAGCTATGAGGAAGGATGAGCTTCCCCAACATCGGGCTAAGATGCTGATGAGATACCTGCGACTCTACGATTCTCACGCATTGGATGTTGAAGAGGAAGCGAAGAAAAGTGTGGCAGAGGCCGAGACAAAAGTACAGATGCAGTACTTAGCGGAATATTATGATCGATCAGAGCTTACAGAGCCATATAAGGGAATCTACGACCAGAACATTGACAAACGTCGAAGTTCAAAGAAAGCTAAATGAGTATTCCCCACGGCCTTACCAACTTCCCATCTTAAAAGCCCTACACAGCGGCTTTAAGAGAGTGCTTGCCATCATGCCTCGACGTGCTGGGAAGGATATCACAGCTCTGAACTTTGTAATCCGCCAGATGTACGACAATCCTGGCGTCTACTACTACATCTTTCCTACCTACTCACAAGCCAAGAAGGTGATATGGGATTCGATAACGAACGACGGCAAGAAGATTCTGGATTATTTCCCCGAGGAACTAGTGATCCAGAAGAACTCCCAAGAGATGAAGATTCGGATGCAAGCCAAAGATGGCCAGGAGAGTCTCTTTCAGCTTATTGGTTCCGACAACTACGACACTTTAATGGGAACGAACCCTAAGGGCTGCGTCTTTTCTGAGTATGCCCTTCAGGACCCCATGGCCTACCAATACATTCGCCCAATCCTGACAGCAAACGGGGGATGGGCTCTTTTTATTTCTACTCCACGGGGAAAGAACCACCTGTGGCAGTTAGCTGAACTGGCAAAGAACTCGCCAGACTGGTTCTACATAAAGCTCACTGTCGAAGACACAGAACATATTCCGCTCTCTGAAATCGAAAAGGAACGTGCCGAAGGGATGATGTCTGAGGACCTCATCCAGCAGGAGTACTACACCTCTTTCGAAATGGGTGTCGAAGGCTCCTACTACTCCAAGTATCTAGACTTAGCCCGTCGCGATGCTCGTGTGGGAGTAGTTCCCTGGGAGAATGGATTCAAGGTCCATACTGCATGGGATATTGGGGTCCACGATTCCACTGCCATCATCTTTTTCCAAGTGATCGGGCAAACGATCCGCATAATCGATTGCTACGAAAACAACAAGGAAGGGCTGGAGCACTACGCCAATGTATTGCAATCCAAGCCCTATCTCTATGGGACCCACATCGCTCCTCACGATATCCGCGTGAAAGAATGGGGTTCAGGCATTACACGCTTTGAAAAAGCTAGGCAGCTAGGAATCAAGTTCACTTTGGCTGATGACTATGAAATACCCGACGGTATCGAAGCATGTAGGTCCCTCTTTTCTAAGCTCTGGGTAGATGAGAAGAAAGCTGAGCCTCTTCTCAAAGCACTCGAGAACTACCGACAAGAATACGACTCTAAGAGAAAAGTTTACAAGGCTCGTCCTCTTCACGACTGGAGCTCCCACTTCGCCGATGCATTCCGCTACATGGCTGTCTCTATGAGCAAGACTCGAGACGGTCTTTCCAAAGAAGAACTAGAACAACGTTACCAAAAAGCGGTGCAAGGGTCGCAAGCCAATCTGCCTCCTATGTTCCGAGACCAACATCATGGAGGATTCTGATGCAGACCAAGGTAATCAAGTACGCCAATTCAAGAAAGCTCCGCAAAGGAGAAACATACCTAAGCAAGGTACCCACCAAATGCCAAAGAGATGGCTGGCTTAGCACTGAGCAGTATTTGCCCGAGGACTATGAACTGGTCCATCTCAAGTCCGACCTTCTCGGATGTGCAATACCCGGATGGGCACAAGGAAACAAATTCGTTGGACTGCGAGTTAAAGACCAGCCCTACAAGTATTGGAAGTTCGCCAAGGGAGAAAACTAAATGACACTATGGCCAATGCCAGGCAGCAACAGCTTCTGGACACAGAGATCCGACGACGACAAAACACTGAAACAACGGATGGAAGACACCTATGCCCAGAGCATCACAATCAACCAGAGCTATTGGTCCGAGGCCGATATTGACGCAAGATTCAAAGCCGGAGATCAAACCCTTTGGAACGATATTTATGGAAACCTGCCTGCCTTCCGTCGCCGAGTCTTTAATTTTAATCGCATACGTCGCGTTTGTAATATGATCACTGGCTACCAACGGCGCAATCGCAAGTCGACCGTCGTCGTTCCGGTAGAAAATTCCGATGAAATAACAGCAAATCAGTTTTCCCAAATCCTCCTTTGGGCTATGGAAAAGGATAAGACCCTAGAGACAATTTCTGAGGCGTTCGATGGGGCAGTAACGACCGGCATGAACCTCCTATCGGTTTGGATGGACTACAGGTCCGACCCCATAAATGGAGACATCCGTGTGGACAATGTGTCCTACAACGGCTACCTCATCGATCCCTTTTTCAAAAAGCATGACCTGTCTGACTGTAACTTCATTTGGACAAGAAAATGGCTCACCAAAACACAAATTAAATCACTGCTCCCTGACAGAAAAAGCGAAATTGATCATTTGTCGTCGAAAGGAACTCGGGACGGCAAGTTCCAATTCATGCCAGAAGCGTATAACTACGGAATGGAAGACCTTCTTTCATATGATGAGTACTGGTATCGCGATTATCGCATGCAGAAACTCATCGTGGATGTCAAAACAGGGGAGACGCTTGAATGGAGAGGGGAAGATGAAGACCTCAAGCGTTTCCTCGACACCTACCCCGAGCTTACTGTTGTGGAGAACCAAATCCAGACATGCAAGCTAGGAATTGTCGTACAAGGTGAGGTTCTTTATCACGGCCTTAACCCAATGGGCATCGACCAATATCCATTCGTTCCTGTTCTTGGTTACTACGAACCTCAAATTCCTTATTTTCCATGGAGAGTTCAGGGGGTTGTTAGAGGGTTACGCGACTCTCAATATCTATACAACCGCCGCAAAGTGATCGAGCTCGACATCATGGAGTCGCAGATCAATTCTGGATGGAAATACAAAGAAAATGCCCTTGTCAATCCTGACGATGTATTCCTCAATGGACAAGGAAGAGGTTTGGCTCTTAAAGAAGATGCCCAGATGTCTGACGTTGAAGCTATTCAACCTCCAAATGTCCCTCAATCGATGATTGAATTGTCCAAGATATTAGGCGATGAGATTCAACAAATCTCCGGAGTTAACGAAGAACTTTTAGGGTCTGCTGAGGATGACAAAGCCGGAATTCTCTCCATGTTGCGGCAAGGCGCTGGCCTAACGACTTTGCAGATCCTTTTTGATCAGTTAGATCATTCCCAGCGTCAGCTCGGGAATATCTTCATGGATTTGGTGCAGCACAATTTCTCTCCAGGAAAGATCAAAAGAATCATTGGAGAAGAACCTGCACCGCAATTTTACAACAAGGCCTTTGGGAAGTTCGACGCCGTCGTTGAAGAGGGGCTCAATACCTCTACTCAACGTCAGCTTCAGTTCAAGCAACTGCTAGCTCTCAAAGAAATTGGTGTACCAGTCCCCACTGACTTGCTCATACAGTCATCTACGCTTCAAAACAAACAAGAGCTCGTGGATGCGATCGGACGACAAGAGCAACAGGCAGCACAGCTACAGCAGGTCCAAATGGAAGCTGCTTTGGCCGAGCAGGCTGCAAAAACAAAAGACCTCGAAGCACGGGCAGAGGCAAACGCTGGACTCGGATTCGAAAGAGCGTCCCGCGTACAAGAAAACAGAGCACTTGCCATTGAACGTCTTGCGGAATCCGAGAAAGACAGAGAGCTGGGGGCACTTCATAAGGTCAAAGCTATGAAGGAGCTCGATTCATTGGATATCGATCAGGTTGAGAAGCTTGCTCGTCTCAGTCAGATATTAAAAGAGCTGGAGTCTCCCGAAGACATCCAGAGCAAACAACAAGTGCAACAACCAAACATAGAAGAATTAGCAGTTGCTGCTAAAGGAGAAAACAATGGCTAGAGAAGACAGACATGAGATGGACTCTCAGTTTGAAGGCATGATCAGCGAAGATCATAGCGCGCCTGCAAACCTTCCACAACACGTGGTCCATAAATTCTACCCCAAGTGTGGATACATGGACGCATACGAACTCGATGATTCCATCAGAGGCCTCGATGATACTCGTAAAGACGATATCAAAAAGATCGAGAGATACCACTCTGATGTGAAGTACTAGGAGATTCATATGGCAATGCCAAGACCGTCAGGAAAGGCTCAGAAGATCGCTGAGGAGGTCGTTCCAGGATTGAAGTCCAAGAACAAATCTCGCGGGAGAGTGAAAGATAAATCTCCACAAATCCTTTCTGAGGTCGAAATTATGCAAACACGAAACATAGAAAATAAGGAAGGTTTGAAATGAAACGCCGTAAACAGGGGTATAACGCCCGTTTAGATGAATCTCTAGGTATGAGACATAGAGGACATCACAGTCAATCTCTAAAAGACCGTAGAGACGAGTCTAAAGGGATGGAAAAGAAAGACACTGGCCACGCATACGCGGGCGACCGTGGGATGGATAAATCATACCATCACCACATGGCTCATGCACACCACAAGTACATGGCCAATAAGCACCGAAAATCGATGCACAAAGCCAAGTAAAAATATATGTCTTTGATTGGGGGTAAATTTTTACCCCCTTTAACGACAGATTAGGAGAATCCATGAAAAAGTCAGAGTATACGGAAATTGAAAAGCTCATCGAAGAGTTAGATGACATTCGATGCAAAGCTGTTTTTAGATTCATTATCACCATCCTCCGAGACATCAACCCCGGAGACGACGATGCCGTTTAAGTCAGATGCCCAAAAGAAGTGGATGTTTGCCAACAAACCCAAAATGGCAAAGGAATGGGCTGATCACACCCCTAAAGGAAAGAAATTACCGAAGAAAGTGAAAAAGGCGAAGAAGAAATGAAAGTAATCAGGAAAGCAATTAAGCACTTAAAAGACGACGTTAAGGGCTATGCAAAAGAAAGAAAGTACTTAAAGAAAGAAATGAAAGAAGACCGCGAACTGATGCGGGATCTAAACAAGGGGAAGACCAATGGCAGAAAGAAAAAGAAAGCGTGCTGCAAAGGATGCGAAGAAGGTCACGATTGCGAAGGGCGTAAAAGTAAAGCGCGGAAAAGAGTCAAAGATGAGAAAAAAAGCGGGCGGGTCAAACGTCGGCGAGTACAAAAAAGTAAAAAAGGGTGAATTCTGCGGACCATCTGGCGGAGCACCTAAGGGGTCCTATCCTGTTAACTCAGCTAAGCGATGCCGAGCTGCTCTTAGCTACGCTCATAATGCTCCGAACCCTGGGGGGATTCGCGCGTGCGTTAAGCGAAAATGCAAGGGTGAAGTCAAAGAATTCTCCAAAGGAAAGAAATAATGCCTCATCCAAAGAAAAAACGAGCGACGAAGAAAAAACTCAAACCGAAAGCGATGAAAGGTCTCAAAGATGACCGATCTTTAGGGAACTGGCTGAAGAAGCTCATAAGCAAGTTTGGAGAATCCAGTCATTTATGAAGTACCGGTGTCCCTCCTGCAAGATGAACTGGGAAGATGGAACAGAGCCTAAGGAAAGGTTCTGTCAGCCTCTTTGCATGTTCTGCTCTGGAAAACATACCGAGAAAGAATTGCTCAATTGGCAGATGGATCATATCAAGGAAATAAATCCTCCTGACCTGCCAGTAGTAATAAAACACTTTTATCGTTACGTAGAAAGAGAACTAAGCAAATTAGGAGGAAGACCAAATGATAATACCGGCTAATGCACCCGAGCCCGAAGAAAAGAAGACGACTGTAGGAGCAGAATCCCTTATACTAACAGAGAAGAGTATAGGAGAGATCGGTCCAGATGCCATCGAGCTTCAACAAGAAATACATCGAGGATCGAATTCAGAGAAATCGTACGAGGAAGAGGTTTGGGATACGATCGATCGGGGTCGCAAAGATTCCGCAATCTGTGGTGACTTCTATGTCGTCGTCCTCGTCAAAAAAGAACGTCACCTTCAGAACGTGGTGCGTCAACTCTTCTTCTATCGCCAAAGCTGTCCGAGCCCGGAGTATGATCAGACCGTCTATCGATACCACCGCAAAGATGACGAAATAGAATTTCTCTGGACAATCCCCAACAATGCAGCCTGCCAATTCCTTCCTAGAATGGGAACAGACCTTCCTGATGATCAGAAGCTCCTGGTCGAAATGGTTGAGGCTTTTCTCACTGGAAAGCTCGATCAAAAAGCTCGCATGCTCAACAAAGAACCTGAGCCAAAATTCCAAATGGTGAAGTAATCGTGATACTCCTTTGTGCCTTCACCGGCCCGGCATTTTGCCGGGTTTTTTTTATTCTCCAAAAAAAAGTAGTCTAAAATATTAGGATATAATAGACATAAAGGTAGTACTAAAAAACGGATGCTCACGTCACGAGCTAGTACTGACCCGACGTAATTAGCGCTTCGTCAAACGCACCTAGGAGATGATATGGCAGATTTAGAGAATGTAGCCGAAGAAATTCAGCAAGAGGACCTCGTTCAGCCTCAAGAAGAGCAAGTTGCTCCAGAAAGCCAATCTCCCGAAGTCGAAACGCAAGAGGTAGCGAAAGAGCAGTCTGATAAGGACCGCAACTTCATACGTCTTCGTGAGACTAAAGAACAACTTGAGAAAGAAAATCGGGAGCTCAAGAAGTACTTCGAATCGCAACAGCAACGGAAACCTGAGGTTCAAGAACCTGAGGAGGATGACTTCCCCGTTGATGATGACGATTTAGTAGATGGCAAGGTTGTCAAAAGGCTCTACAAGGAGATTAAAACCCTCCGCAAGACGTATGAGCAAGAGAAATTAGCGACAATTCCTGACCGCCTAAGAAGTAAGTTTGCCGATTTTGACCAAGTTGTGACGGTAGAAAACGTAGAGAAACTAAGAAACTCTGAGCCGGAACTGTACGAGTCCATCACTTCAGGGAAAGATCTCTATGCTAAAGGTGTATCGGCATACAAGGCGCTAAGAATGGCAGGTATTGTGAAAGAAGATCCTTACGTGGAACAGAAAGCACATGTCCAGAAAAACCAAAATCGTCCGGTTTCAACCCAGGCGGTTAAGGGCCAAGGTGCATTAGCCGATGCTAACGCCTTCGCAAAGGGACCACTTTCTCCAGAATTGCGTAAACGCATGCAACAAGAGATGGCTGAGGCAGTGAAAGCTCGGTAATTAACCGAGGTATCGCATGACCACAACAACGACGGTTCTGCCAGCGCCGGTCCAGCAGTCTTTTTCATACAAGCTGCTTTCCGTCCCTGTCCCGAACATGATCCACAACATACCTGCGATGCTCAAGCAAATGCCACGAAATGGTGGTACCACCTTGAGAATGCGTAGGTACAATCCTCTGGCTACTGCGACTGTTCCTCTCGGCAACACAGGTGTAACTCCGCCTCCGCAGACACTCACTGCTGTCAACATCGACGCAGAGATTGACTTCTATGGCACGTATATCATCTTGAACGAGCAGGTAACACTCCAGAACCAGGACCCTGTGCTCAATGAAGCAGCGCAGCGTTTAGGTGTTTCCCTTAGACAAACTGAAGACGAGTTGACACGCAATATGCTTGCGTCCACAGCGAGTTTCATCAATGCCACAGGGGGCACTAATGGAGATAATCCAACTGAGATAACTAGAAGTGATGTAGATGAAATTATCCGCACATTAGCAGATAACAATGCATATACTATCGCCGATAATATCGAAGGTGAAGACAAATTCGGAACAGCTCCTGTAAGGGATGCTTATTTCGCTCTCGGTTCCACTCAATTGATTGGAGACCTTGAGAATGTCAATGGATTCATCGCCAAAGCCCAATACCCATCTCCGATGCACGCGCTTCGTGAAGAATGGGGTTCTGTATCGAACTTGAGATTCTTGATCTCATCTATCGGTTCAGTTTCACCTGGTGCTTCTAACCTAGGCGCCGACGTGTTCAACATATTTTGTGTAGGTATGGAAGCTTACGCAGTAGTTGAACAAGACGGATACAGTGCTCAATTCATCTACAGACCCCCAATTTATGACGGGCCTTTAGCTCTGAACGCAAGCGTTGGCTACAAGTTTGCTCAAGTACCAAGAATCACTAACGATGCATGGGTTCTTAACCTACGCGCAACCCTAACGTCTTAAGGAGGCTGAAATGGACGGAACAATCATCCAACAAGGCCGCTTTACTTCAGCAGGGGAAGCGGTTGAACTTCAAATCCGATCAGATGTTGACTGGATCGAAGTTTACAATGCAACTCAGTGGGCTACAACTCAGTCTACAGGACGCGGAGTCAAGTTTTATTGGCAACGTGGTCTTGCGAATGGGTCAGCTTTTGAGTACACCAAAGTCGATAGCTCTAACGCCCTTCAAGGGGAATTCATCACAACTGGTGGATTTACTCTTCTTGATACAAGCGCGAGCCCTCTCGACACGCTAAACGCCACAGTAACGGCGATTTCTACAGCAGCAATTCCCGTGGTCACCAACTCAGGAACCAACGGTCTTTCTGCGGGAGATGTCGTGCGTATAACAAACGTCACTGGAGCACAACAGCTCGGTGGGTTTGATTTCACGGTGGGGAACAACACTCTTTCTTCTACAACTTTTAGCTTGGACTACATGTCTCAGCTAGCAGGAGCAGGAACTACTGGTTCTTGGAGAAAGATCAAGTTTGAGCCTCAGTTCTATCCACGTCATCGTGCGATCACAGGTATCACAGCCGCTTCAAGCGCAGTGATCACTATGTCTGTGACACACGGATTTACTGTCGGACAAGCAGTTCGCATCAAGGTGCCAGCTGCCTACGGCATGACTGAGATAGACAACCTAATTGGAAATATTACCGCGATAAGCACAGCGAACAACACGATCACTGTGGATATCGATTCTTCAACCTTCACCGCTTTTGCCTTCCCAGCAACTGCCGATGTGCCATTTACACCTGCACTTGTAGTGCCTGTGGGCATGGACGCAACTGGATCGACTGCAAACAGCCTCGATGACGCTACAGATAACGTTTCGTTCCTGGGGATTGAACTCGGTGCTGGTATCGATGGCCCTGCTGGAAGCTCCAGCGATGTCATCTACTGGAGAGCCGGTAAGTCATTTAGCGTATCGAACTCGTAAACCTGGTGGGGGACATTGTGTCCCCCTCCCTTTAATCAAGGAGAGAAAATGTCAGCAATTGCCAAACCAAGAAACACTCGGAAGATGACTCCCGAGGAAATGAAAAAAGACCGAGAAAGAGATCACAAAATGGTGAAAGGCATCTTTCGATGCTATGAGCCCCCTGGCGGTTCATTCACCTTTAGTTTCAAGAAGCACAAGGGCGACCACATCCTCAAATACACCATGGTCGATGGAGAGACTTATGAAGTGCCTCTTATGGTAGCAAAACACCTAAACCAAAACTGTTGGTACCCACGCCATTCGCATGTCATGGACATGAATGGAAAGCCGACAGTGGACGTAGGTAAAAAGATTAACAGATGCAGCTTCGAAAGCTTGGAGTTTCATGACGAGGACGAATGACCACTTTAGCAAACATCAGAACTAAAGTCAGAAGGCTCACTGGGAGACCTTCTCCGCAACAAATCACGGACGCCCAGATAGACGACTACATCAATACGTTCTATCTGTACGATATGCCGGAGCATCTCCGTCTCTTTTCTCAAGAGACGGTTTTTGAGTTTATGACGACGTCGAATGTGGATCAGTATGATTTGCGCACTCTTACTACCTGGACAGGAGTATCCGATCAGCCGATTGCCGATGTCTTCATCAACCTTAAACCTCCGGCGTACGTAGCGGGCTATCAATGCTTCTGGTCCCAAAGCCGGGAACAGTTTTTTAGAAATTATCCTGCGCTTGCGGAAATCAAAAGCACAGTAGAAGGGGATGGGACGCCAGGACCTTATGCGATTACGTTTGCCAATACTCCTCTCATTCAAACGATGGTTACTGTCGGAGCCATTGACGATACGGGAGCGACGGTCAACTGTATTGATGTGCCCACCGATCGGACAACAGGGACTTGGTCAGTTATTAATTCAAGCAATACTCAAGTAGGTTCAATTGATTATATTAACGGCACTGCTACAATCACGTTTTCCAATAACATACCTTCAGGCAATACAATTACTTTTACAGCAGTTCCTTATGTTGCCTCTCGACCTCAAGCACTGCTTTACTACAACGATATTCTGACTCTCAGACCTATTCCCGATGCTGAATATCTAGTCCAAATCAATGCCTTTAAGCGTCCCACACAGCTAATAGCCAGCGGTGAAAGCCCAGAGCTAAAGCAGTGGTGGCAATACTTGGCTTACGGTGCATCCAAGAAAATCTTCGAGGATTCCCAGGACCCCGAAAGTTTGGCAACTTTAGCTCCCGGATACAAAGAACAGGAAAATCTGGTTCTCCGACGAACCATTGTAGAGAGAACCAATCAAAGGACAGCAACCATCTATACAGAAATGACAGGCTATCCTTACGGCAACTTCAACGGTAGGTTTTAATATGGCATACAATTCAGACATCCCACAAGCAACAGACGATCCCTCTCAAAGCCAAGGACAAATTCTCGCAAACTTCCAGGAATTGAATACCTTCACCGCAGTCAACCACGTGGCTTTAAATGATGGAGACCAAGGAAAGCACAAATTTTTACAAATGCCTGAGCAGGGTTCAGCTCCTACAACTGGCGCTAACGAAGGAGGTCTTTATACTAAGGAGGTCTCCGGTTCAACACAGCTTTTTTTTAGAGAAGAGGCCAATGGATCCGAGAGACAACTCACCTCAGCTTTTAGTGCTGCAACGAATGGTACTTTGACCATTCCGGGAGGTCTCCTTATCCAGTGGGGACTAGCGTCCGGGGTAAGTACCGCGTCAAATATCAACTTCAATACTGCATTTGGAGGGGTTCCTTACAACGTTCAATGTACTCTGCGAAGAGGAGACCTCAATAGCCGATTTGTCTATGTAAGAGATTCCGGTTTGACAGCGAATAAATTTAACATCCAAACCAATGCCGGTTCCACAGACTTGTATTGGTGGGCAGTGGGACCAGCTTAATGGCACTAAAGAGTTTCTTAATCGCACCTTTTGATAGTGGCTTGGTCAATAACATTGAACCTTGGCTCACTCCTGAAGATGCATTTCAATTTTTGGAGGATGCCTATGTATGGCGAGGAAGAGTTCGTAAACGCTTTGGTTATCGGTTCATGGGGGACACTGAACTTGATTCTCGTTTGCGCATTAATATCGGGAATACGGATGGTTCCGGAAACATATCCACCACTGTCCCGGGAGCTACGTTCGCTGTGGGACAAATGTTCTCAATTGGTTCGGAGATTTTTACCGTAAATGCGACAGGAACCCCGGCTGCCATGCTCGACACAGGTGCGGCCACAACAGCCACATTCAACACTACGACAGGAGCCCTTGTCATAAACGGGGCAGCAGTCGCCACTGCCGTTTATTACTACCCTGCAGAACCTGTTATGGGGCTCCGATTAAGAGAGACATCAAATATCAACTTTGAGGATACCGTAGGGTTTGATCCTCAGTTTGCCTATAGGAGGGTATCAGGTGCATGGGAAAGACTTGGAACGGCCGTCTGGACAGGGAGTAATTCAGACTTTTACTGGACCGTCAATTATCGAGGGACCAACCCCTATGAAACCTTCCTGTATGTGGTCAATGGGGTGGCAGCCGACAATATCAAATACATTCCTGCAGGATCAACGACATGGACTAACTTGCGTCCCCAGCTCGACTCAGGAGCGACAAGATTTCTGGAAACAGCGGCAATTATCGTGGGATTCAAAGATCGTCTCCTTGTGCTCAACACAATTGAAGATGAAGGTGGAAACGATCGCACGTACCAGAATAGGGCAAGATGGTCACAAAATGGAGACCCCACAACAGCTGCCACCTCATGGTTGGACGATACTCCAGGCCGGGGTGGCTACGTGGATGCACCGACGCAAGAAGCCATTACAACAGTCGAATTCATCAAAGATCGTCTCATTGTTTACTTCGAAAGATCGACTTGGGAGCTAGTCTATACAGGTGATGCTACACTTCCCTTTAGATGGCAGCAGATCAATAATGAACTGGGAGCTGAAAGTCGGTTCTCCATCATTGGATTTGACAAAGGAGCAGTAGGGGTAGGAAATGTAGGGGTTCATACCTGTAATGGAGTCAACGTTTCTAGAATCGATGAGAAAATCCCAAATGAAGTCTTCAATATTCACAACGGCAACGATGGGCCTCAAAGAGTCTATGGAATCAGAGATTATTTCTTAGAGTTGGTTTACTGGACCTTCCCCGATGATACAGCCGATCCCACCTTCCCAACGAATGTTTTGCTCTGGAACTATGCCAATAATTCTTGGGCTTTCTTGAATGATAGCTTCACATGCTTTGGCTATTTCCAAAAAGACAGTGACCTTACTTGGGCAGATTTAGGGTCCATATATGGAACCTGGGCTGCATGGAATGATCCGTGGGGAGGACCTAGAGCGCAGTCTCAATTTCCCGACATAGTCTCGGGAAATCAGCAAGGATTCACCCATATTATCGATGCAGACAAGTCTTCAAATGAGCAATCCCTCTATATCACAGATATGGATTCTGGCACTGAAGAGCTGACAGTGATAAACCATAATCTTAGCGAAGATTCCTATGTTCGCGTGGATGATGCTCAAGGTATCACTTCACTTAATGGGTCTATTTTCCAAGTACAGCAGGTAGTGGATGCAAACACAATTATATTGGATACCACATTCACTGGCACTTATACCGGTGGAGGAAAGCTGCAACGCAATTCAAATA
>Ga0209757_10000060_pt1 | contig 34755 bp, 50 predicted proteins | sample ETNvirome_6_1000_FD_185472 | JGI IMG/M metagenome (GOLD analysis project Ga0209757, IMG submission 185472) | Marine viral communities from the Pacific Ocean - ETNP_6_1000 (SPAdes) (version 2) | ecosystem: Environmental > Aquatic > Marine > Oceanic | place: Pacific Ocean | collected 2013-06-19 | reverse complement strand
AAAGTCAGAAGAAGCTAAAACTTCATAGTACCGGTGGCTTCATCATTGGTAAAAACGTAGATAGAGATTTATTATAATGTTAGCGCGACTTTTATTAACTAAACCCGTTCGTTTTGCTACCAAAAAAGCATTTAAAGCCCTTAAAAATAAATTAAATAAAAATATTAAATTTACTAAAAAACAAAAATTAATTAAAATTAGAGATACGGTTCAACAGAGTAATAAAATAGGAGTTACTAATCTTAAAGAGCATCAAGCACATTTAAACAAGTGGTGGAAAGATAGATACTTGCCTGGAGAAACTACTGTTATGGGACGTAAAGGGCTAAAAAAAAACATAAAAAGGGGAGAAATGTATTTAAAAAAAACAATCAATGAGAACCAAGCAATAATGAAAACACTAGATGATAAAATAAAAACAATGAAACGATATGGTGGTGTTATTACTATTAAAAACGTTGACGGAGGATTATTATAATGGCTTGGTTCGGATTAGCAAAAATCGCATTACAAGCAGGTAGTAAGATATACGCTAATCGTCAAAGAACAAAGATGGCAATGTCGGATGCACAATTGATGCACGCACAAAAGATGGCCTCCGGTGAAGAATCTTACCAGGGCAAACTTTTAGAAGCCCGGCAAAACGATTATAAGGACGAAATCGTCCTTTGCATTTTAACGCTCCCAATAATTGTGCTCGCATATGGGGTTTGGTCGAATGATCCGGGCGCTATGGAAAAGATAAACATCTTCTTTGAGCATTTCTCGAACCTGCCAAAATGGTTTACAAATTTGTGGATTTTAGTCGTAGCCAGCGTTTTTGGCATTAAGGGAACTCAGATCTTCAGGAACGGCGGCAAGAAATAAAATACTTCAATGAATGTTTTAACCATCGATTGTGATTGGGCCAAAACACATGAAAAATTTCTTCAACTTATTCGTCTTACCTTAGATAAATATTCTACAGCGGACGAATTAATTTTTATTCAAGAACACCATCAAGCTTATCCCTTTATTCAAAAGGGCGATATCTTATATAACATCGACCATCATCATGATTTAGGTTATGAGAATAATCATTTAACGATAGAAAAGCAGGGAATGTATGGTCCAGCAAATTGGGTCTATGCTTTAATTTATCAAAAAATTATTTCTGAATATCATTGGATTGCTAATATTGATTCAGATTATTACTTTCCAGATATTGAAAATAAAATGAATGGGGTTAAAGCTTTTACACGTGAATTAACACTAGACAAAATCCACCCCCTGTCTTTTAAAAAAATAATTATTTGTGAAAGTAGACGCTACGAGAAAAGTGCTGCGGTTACTTTTGACGTGCTCAAAACTCTTGCAAAAAATCATAAAAATGTTAAAACCATTGATAGTATGAATTCTACTACATCTATCCATGTCTGAACCGGTTATCAATTTTTTCACTCCAACGCTTGGAGAAGAGCTTTTAGTAGACACTATTAAAAGTGTTCAAAATCAGACGGTGCCTAATTTTAAACACACTCTTGTTACCGATACTCCTGAAGGTAATACCATTGTTAAAAAAGTATTAGAGTATTATAAACCTAAAAATACCCTTCACTATCATATCCAAGAACGGGTGACGCACGGAAGACCGGAACCTTTAATTTCAGGTTTTGTTCACTTAATTAATTATGATTATTTTCAAGTCTTGGGTAGTGGTGACTGGTTGGAACCGAATCATTGTGAAGTAGTTTTAAAAACGTTTGAAGAAACCAAAGCGGATTGGGTTTTTAGTTTAAGACGGATTTGGGATCCTGAAAAAAAACTAATTTGTAAAGATACGTTTGAATCTATTGGTTTACATCCAGTATGGAATAGTGATGAAGTTAAACACCAAACAGGACAAGATTATTATTTTGTGGATGGTCAATCTTTCATTTGTCCTAAAGATAAACTCATATGGCTAGCTCCTCTGTGGCACCTAACCCGAATATTAAAGCAAAGAACGGATAAAGTATTATTTGACAATTTAGCTAGTAAATATCCTAATTTTAAATGTACCAAACAGTATACCTTGAATTTTAGACTAGGACGAGGTAAAAAAGAACAATTAGAACACGCAAAACGATGGTATTTAAAAGGTAAGGAGTATATGGATAAAAAATATCCGGACGGGAACTTTCCATGGCTGATTTAAATTTAGATCCTTTTACTGTTGAAACATTAAAGGTTCATATCCAAAAAGAAATTGAAGCTGTCAAAGATCACATTTGCCAGGGTGTAGACACACTGGAGAAATTACAGTATTCTAGAGGTCGACTCAATGCTTATGAAGCATTGCTTCAGGACTTTAAAAACCTGCAAAAGGAGAATATTGATGGCGACGCTGATACAACCTAAAGGATTAGATATTCCTAATTCTTCCCCCAATGCTAGACAACCTGTTCCTACAAAGCCCGAAGGAGTTAAAAAATATATTGAAGTCCTTCCAAAGCCTGTAGGTTATCGTATGTTGGTTAGACCTTGGTCCGGAGAAAAGAAAACCAAAGGTGGAATTCTTTTATCCGACACGACTCAGGAAATGATCGAAATGACTACCGTAGTAGGATTAGTTATTATGATGGGAGATCTTTGTTATAAAGACAAAGACAAGTTTCCAAGTGGGGCGTGGTGTAAGGAAGGTCAGTTTATTATTTATGGACGCTATGCTGGATCTCGATTTAAAACTAAATACGGCGAACACCGTATTTTAAACGACGATGAAGTAATAGCCACCATTAAAAAGCCCGAAGATATTCTTCATTTATATTAGGAGGATAATCCATGGCAGAAGAAGCACAACAAACTAAAGAAGTTGATCTTGATACGGACGATGTTAAAGAAAAAGAACAAACAGTCCAAGTCAAACAAGAAGAAGTTAAGAAAGATGAAAGAGAAAGCATCGATCTAAACAAAGGAGAAGTGGATTTAGGTTATACCGATCACGTAGAGAAAAAAGAAGAAAAGGCTAAAGTGATTGTAGAAGAAACGGAACCTGAACCCGTTGAAGAACAACAAGAAGAAAAAAAACCGGTCGATGATTTATCAAAGATCTCCGGGAATGTTCAAAAAAGAATTGCTAAACTTACTCATCGTTATAGAGAAGCTGAAAGAAGAGAACACGCAGCTCTAGACTTTGCGAAAGGTTTACAAAAAAAATATGATCATTCACTCGATCAATACAAAACTGCGGACCAACAGTATCTCAAAGAATTTGATGCAAGAGTGGATTCTCAGCGAGCACAAGTTAAAGGGAAATTAAAAGACGCTATAACATCTCAAGACGCTGACAAAATTATGGAAGCGAACGATGAGCTGACGCAATTAGCTGTTGAAAAAGAAAAAGCGAGATTTAAAATCGCTGAACAAGAACAACGAGCCAAGCAAGAAGAAGAGGATAAAAAATTAAGACAAACCGGTAAAGATCAGATTCCTGATCAATTACCCCAACCCAGTGAAAAAGCGAGAAATTGGGCTGGTAAAAATGAATGGTTTGGTAAAGATAAAGTCATGACTAATGCCGCATGGAGTATCCATGATGACATTGCAAGTCGTGGTATTGATGTAGACAGTCAAGAGTATTATACTGAGATAAATCGTCAGATGAAAAGTTATTTTCCTGATCGATTTGATACGGATTCTACCGAAGAAAAGGCAGAGCCACGAAAACCCGTCCAAACGGTGGCTTCAGCTGGTAGAAAACAACAAGGACGCAGAACTGTGAGACTCACCAAATCACAGGTGGCTATTGCTAAAAAATTAGGGGTGCCACTAGAAGAATACGCTAAATACGTGAAGGAGGAAGCATGACCAAAGAGTCATCAAACGATAAGTTGAAGACCTCACGCGCGTCAGAGGAAAGATCGAAAGATAAACGTAGTCAACCCTGGACGCCACCATCTAGTCTCGATGCGCCACCAGCGCCTAAAGGCTTTATCCAGCGATGGATAAGAGTTGAGAGCATGGGTTTTCAAGATACAGGAAATGTATCAAAAAAACTAAGAGAAGGATGGGAATTTGTTAGAGCTGATACACTGAAGAGTGAAATTGGTAAAAATGAATATCCTAACATCCTTGAAGGAAAATACGCTGGTTTAGTCGGGGTTGGAGGCCTTGTGTTGGGAAGGATACCTGAAGAGATCGCAAGATCGCGCGTTGAATATTTTAGAAGAATTTCAGCTGATCAAATAACTGCGGTAGATAATGATCTTATGAAGGAACAACGACCGGGAATGCCTATCAATATTGATAGACAGTCACGGGTAACTTTTGGTGGCGGACGAAAACCTAATTAATTTTTTGGTAAAAGTCCAACATCGATATTTGTTTAACCAAGGAGGATAGACTATGGCGAACGTGTCAGAAAAATTCGGACTACGACCAGTTCGAAAAATTGACGGATCACCATTTATAAATGCCCAAAACAGATATCGTATTGCAAGTAGTTATGGAACGGCAATTTTCCAAGGCGACCTGGTAACCCCAGTAGCTGCGGGTGGAATTGAACGACATACTGCAGGCACTACGAATGCTGTAGTCGGAGTATTTAATGGTGTATTCTATACCGACCCTACTACCGCCAAACCAACATGGAAAAACTATTATCCAGGTTCAATTGCAGCGAGCGATATTATCGCTACTGTTCTTGATGACCCGGATTTAGTTTCTACTATTGATTCGGACGGAGCATTTGCGGCTGCAGATATTTTTAAAAATTTCTCAGTAACGAATGTAACGGGTAATACTAACACAGGTACATCTAAAGTTCAGCTTAACTTTTCTGCTTCAGGAACAGCTTCAACATTTGTGATTCAAGCAATTGATATTACACAAAACGTTGACAATTCAGAAGCAGGAGCAGCTAACGTAAATGTCCTTGTTAGAATCAACAACCACTTCTACAGAAGTGGCACAGGTCTATAATAGAGGAGAATAACTTATGGCTATATCACGATCACAACTAGTTAAAGAACTAGAGCCAGGTTTGAATGCTTTATTTGGCCTGGAATACAACAGATACGACAATGAAGCAGCAATGATATTTGCTACAGAAACTTCGGACAGAGCGTTTGAGGAAGAAGTCATGCTTTCAGGATTTGGTGCAGCAGCAGTAAAAACTAAAGGTGCGATGGTAAATTACGATGACGCTAAAGAAGTCTACACAGCTAGATACACTAACGAGACTATTGCTCTCGCTTTTGCTATCACTGAAGAGGCGATCGAAGATAATCTGTACGACAGATTGGCAGCAAGATATACTAGAGCATTAGCAAGATCTATGGCGCATACTAAGCAAGTTAAAGCGGCATATGTTCTGAACAATGCATTTACTGGTGGACCAACTGGAGGAGACGGCGTTTCTTTATGTAACGTTTCTCACCCGTTAGCTACTGGCGGTACATTCAGAAACCAATTATCAACTGCAGCAGATTTGGCGGAAACTTCACTTGAACAAGCATTAATAGATATTGCAGGGTTCGTGGACGAAAGAGGATTAAAAATCGCTCTTCAAGGTGTAAGAATGATAATTCCAAAAGAATTACAATTTACAGCTGAGAGAATTTTAAGATCACCTTTATCTACAACTGCGACTAGTGCTGGTTATGCTAAGAATGACATCAATGCAATGTTAAATATGGGTATGGTTCCACAAGGTTTCTTTGTGAATCACTACCTAGCAGACACTGATGCTTTCTTCTTAATTACGGATGCACCTAATGGATTGAAACATTTCCTTAGAGCTCCAATTAAGACAGCAATCGAGGGAGATTTCGACACTGGTAACGTGAGATTCAAAGCTAGAGAAAGATACAGCTTCGGCTGGTCCGACCCTAGAGGAATTTTCGCATCACCTGGTGTGTAATTAATATATAGTGTGGGGGCGTTGTAGACGCCCCTACGCAACTAAGATAGAATAAGAGAATTATGGGATTTACAACTATTAAATCGAAGCATCTAAGTGCTTCAGGAGCTATTATAGGCGGATCATCTCGAATTAAATCCGTTTATTATGTTCATGGTGCAGGAGTTGGCATTATCGATATTAAAGATGGAGGAGCCAGCGGCACAACTGTAGCTACAATCAATACAATGGCGGGTGTTGGTGAATATCAAATTGACATGCCTGATCCCGGCATTCGATGTACTAACACGACAAGTGGCTCTTACGCCCTATTGACAGGCGGGGTTAGCTTTGTCACCATCTTTTACGACTAATTTTTCACACACATTTAAGGAGGCTTTATGGAAATGATTATAGAGGCTGCCAAAACTTTATGGAAAGATCACAGAAAAATTGTGATTGGCGCAGCGGTAGTAATTGTTATATTAGTTATTGCGGCATTATAATATGAGTGAATGTAAGGGGTGTACATGTGATTGCGGTTGCGATAAGCAATGTGTAGACTGTAAATGTCACAATTGCGATTGTAAAGAAACTAAAGGTGTGGTAATAGATGACACTAATGATTGTGAGGTATGCCAGTGAATAAGTTTTATTTAGTATTAGCACTACTTTTTGCTTTGAGCGCCTGCTCGGTAGGCAAAAAATGTACCTATACACAAGATGGAACTAAGATTTCGTCATGGGTATGGTTTTATGGTAGCGATAAACCTATTGATTTAGATAAAAATAACTGTAATTAATTGTTTATGCATAGAACATTGAAAATAAATGAGTTATCTAAATGCCAACATTCCTATTATTTACGCTCAAATTCGTAAAGAATATCTTTATGATCTTAAAGATCACCACGGGGAAGTTGAGGATTGCGTTATTTTTGGACTGGCTTCGATCACAGGTCGGGCAGTCCTTTTTCATTGCATGCTGGAAACGGGTGCAATCTTCTATCGCCTTCCTATCTCCGCGTTCATTCAAAAATCATATGATATATCACAAGTTCCTAGGATGCGACTTGATGAGTTGGAGCTATGGAATTCTTTTAGTTACTTTCCTAGTGTTACTACTTATGATTTCTTAGGCAGCCAATCATGCAAATTTTTAGGCAAAGACAAAAAATTTTATCAGGGAGAATATTTATTCACAATCGATTGGGCTCATCCTGATGCCAACATTCTTGATTGCGATCATTCTGAAGTTGTCGCTGAGCACAAGTGTGGTCACGTCCTCAGCTTACAAAATGGTAATTTTGCCATCCAACCTAACAACCGTATCTTGTGGAGTGTCGGTAATTTCACAGTTAAAGGAAACACCTGGCCTGACTACAAGGTCCAAACATCCGAATGGAACGTCGAAAATAATACATGGGTCACGGAAGATTCTGACCGAATGTTTTATGAAATAAAAGACGAACCATCCTCTTCAACACCCCCTAATGCATGGGGTATAATAAGCAAAAAATAGTATGACACTCAAGATTTCAGACGAAGCAAAAGTTCAAATGCCGATGAAGACGGTTGCCTCTTTGATCGCCCTGGTTTCAATTGGAACCTGGGCTTACTTCGGTATCATTGAGACCCAAAATCGTATCACAACTCAATTTGAAATTATGAATAAAGATTTAGAGATGAATACTGAGTTCAGAATAAAGTGGCCTCGGGGTATGCTAGGGGCGCTTCCGGCGGACCAGGAACAATTTATGATGATCGAGGATCTTTACAAGTCCGTTGATCGTCTCCAAAAAGCTATCGAGGATGGACTGCACAATAAGGTAAACATAGATTTTTTAACTAAACAAATGAATAAAGTTCAATCTGATATTGAAAAGCTCAAAGATAAACAAAGAACTTTTTCTAATGGGAATCAACACTAATGGAAACAGTTATAGCCCTCCTTATGTTCGTAAATTTTGAAATTAAGGAACACCGTATCCAACCCTCGATGGGGGTATGCCTTCGCGGAAAACGTGAGGCTGAAAGAACTTATTCAGATACGGTACAATATAAATGTATTAAAACTCAGGCTGAAGTAAAAATAAATAAAGATGGCTCAAAATATATTACGAAAATTATACTTAAATAAAAACAGCTAAATGCAACTTTCTAAAAATTTCAGCTTAGCTGAACTCACAAAATCTCAAACAGCAGAACGTATGGGATTAGATAATAATCCTAATGAGGATGAAACGGAAAATCTTAGGATTCTCTGCGAAAGAGTCTTGCAACCCGTTCGAGATCATTTTAATCATGTTGTTACGATTTCGTCGGGCTATCGGAACGAAATTTTGTCAGCCAAGATCGGCAGTAGTAAGACGAGTCAGCATTGCGCTGGAGAAGCGGCGGACTTCGAAATTTTTGGAACACCCAATAATGAGGTCAGTGACTGGATCAAAGAAAATTTGATGTTTGATCAATTGATTCTCGAATACTACACACCGGGACAGCCCAACTCGGGATGGGTGCATGTGTCATATAAAAAAGAAATTAATAGTAATAGAAAAGAATATTTAATGGCGATTAAAAATCCTGAAACCGGAAAAACATCTTATAAACCTATTATGGGTTTAAGCACAGACAGGTATGTAAAATAATGGCTATTACAAGATCTCAAATCCCTAAAGAATTAGAGCCTGGTTTAGGTCGAAATTGGAAGCGTGATCCCTATGGAAAACTGCTTGAATCTAGACTGTACCGAGCCAAAGTGATAAACTCAAAGAAGTTGTACAACCGAAAAAGGCTGAAACAACACAAAGTGTAAAGTAGGCAATGGGGCCCCAATATGGCAGATAAAAAGAAGATTAAATCTCCGTTAAAAAAGAAGAACTTTATAAGTTCTCTTTTGCAGGATAGTACCATAGGCGGTGGTGTAGGTGTTCAAGATACTGAATATGAAATCATACCTAGGGCTAACGTAAGCTGGACTAAAGGAAACACCACGGTTGGAGCAAATCTTGAAAAAGGATTTAGTAAACTAGATAAACAAAATATTAATAGTCAAATAGGCTTAAATATTATTAAAGAGACTGACGCAGGACATATTGGAGCAGAACTATTAAAAAGTGGGAAAAATAAGTATGCTGGTGTAACTTTTTCAAAAAAATTTAATCAAGGCGGTCAGGTGACAGCCGATAACTATATAAAGGATTTATTATAATGCCGTTTAGATCAGTGAAACAAAGAAAATTTTTATGGGCTAATCACCCGGAGATCGCTAAACGATGGACGGCAGAACATGGAAGTACCCCTCAAAAAGCGGCACATGGTAAATTAGTGAGTTCAGATTATAATGGAACTTATATTGAAGGAACATTAGCAGGCGTTAAAGTGTCTAATCCTTCATACAAAAAATATTACAAAGGAATGATATAATGGCTAAGAAAAAAGATAAAAACTGGATTCAAAAAGCAAGTGCTTCAATTAAAAAAAGAGGCACGAAAGGCGTTTGTACCGGTCCTAAATTTGGTGGACCAAGTTGTCCCCCAGGATCAAGACGTTACAACCTAGCGAAAGTATTTAGAGGTATGGCAAGCAAAAGAAAAAACGCAGCAGAAGGAGCTATGATACACGCTAAAAACAGTAAATATATTCAACGGGCAAAAGATAGACATCCACCACTGAGTGCCGACGATAAGAACCGAGAACTTTATGAGCGAGCACGAAAAAATAAAAAAAAGGATCGTATAACTGTAAAGGATCTAAAGAAGGACGATTCTTGGAAATATCGAACTGGACCTATACGAATCGATAAACGGTTTATGTTTAATAAACGTTTCTTAAAACAAGATCCGCGAATGCTTAGACAGGGTGGAATGCTTAAAGCTCAAACGGGAGAGCTCGTTAGAGAAAAAACAAGAGGCACAGGAGCAGCGGTTACAGGAGATACCCATGTTGTGATGCAAGGTATGGATGCAGCTCAAACAGGAAAATTAATTCAAGTTCCTACAAGAGGATCAGGAGCAGCCGTTACAGGTAATCAACATTATGTAATGGAAGGTATGGATGCAGCAAAACATGGCAAAATAATTAAAGCTAAAACCAGTTCCTTTGCAGCAAATCCTGACGCATGGAAAAAAGCAAGAGGAGCTTCAACAACGGGTATGAAAGTAGCTGGAGCAGGAACTGCTTATACATCACCAGGTTGGACGACAAAGATAAATAAAAGTTTAAATAAATTAAAAGGTATGATGAAGCTTGGAACAAAAACTACTGCAATGAGGGCAGGTGTTATTAATCCTAGCAAATGGAGTAGCGTTCCTAAAGCTTCTCAATTAGGTAAATTAAAAACTCTAGCAAGAGTTGGAGGTAGCAGAGCTACATGGTTAATAGGCGGACCAATGGGAGCCGCGGCAGCAGCAGCTACGCTCACTCCAAGTCTAATTGATAAATTAACAAAAAGAGCTCCAGGAGCAACAAAAACTAAATTGTTTGGTATTGATATCAAAGGAGCAGAAAAATCAGCAAGAACAAGGGAAGCTTTAATGGCTAAAAGAAATAAAGCAAGAGGATATAAAAGTGGGGCAGAAATAATTGCACCAAGTTCTGATTTTGTGATAAGACCAAAACCAACATCAGGCGGAACGGTTTTAGAACAAAAACCAATTAACGATTATACTAAAGATTTATTATAGGAGGAAAACACATGGGAATGAAGTCTTACCAAAAGTCAAACATTGCACCTAAATTTGCAACACGAGCTCAAATGGAAATTAACAGAGCTGGTGCTAAAGTTGCAGATATAGAGAAAATGAAAAAAGGCGGCGAAAAAAAATCCAAAAAGAAAAGATAATGTCTAATGGCTACATCAGGAACTACAACATTCAATTTAACAATAGACGAACTTGTTGAAGAAGCATACGAGCGTTGTGGGATCCGTACGGCCAGTGGTTATGATCTTAAAACCGGTCGACGTAGTTTAAATCTTTTACTTCAAGAATGGAATAATAGAGGCATTAATATCTGGAAGGTAGAATTAATCGCTCAAGCTTTAACAGCAGGAACCAGTCGGTATGTCTCCGAAGCAGGTACCAATGATGTTATGGAAGCTTATATTTCTAATAATGGAACTTTAGTTAATAATATAACCTCTTCTAATGATATTGCCTTAACAAAAATTGATCGTTCGGCTTATGCATCTTTAGCGGGAAAAGGTACTCAAAGCCAGCCGTCCCAATATTTTATTGATCGTCAAACTTTACCCGTGATTTATTTATATCCCAATCCGGATGCGAGTACCTATACGCATTTAAAATATTACTCTATTAAACGAATTGAAGATGCAGGAGGATATACCAAAGATCCTGATGCACCTTTTAGGTTTTTACCCGCTATGTGTGCAGGCTTAGCTTATTATCTTTCTCAAAAAAGAGCAATTGAGAGAACAGAAGGCTTAAGATTATTTTATGAAGACTCCTTACAGCGAGCTTTAACAGAAGATGGGGCTAGAACCAGCGCTTATATTACTCCACAATCTTACTACCCGACGGTGTCTTAATGGGAACATGGGCAACAGGTAAATATGCATTAAGAATTTCGGATCGATCCGGAATGGCGTTTCCGTATCGGGAAATGGTTCAGGAATGGACAGGCTCGTGGGTACACACAACTGAATTTGAAAAAAAACAACCTCAACTTTTAACTTATTACCATCAAGCGGATGCGGTTGCTTTACAGTATCCTAAACCACAAAAAAAATCAGGGATCATTGTTACACTCGATCCTGCTTTATGGTGGACAATAGGAACTCCTGGAAGTATGACAGTTCCTCCAACAGCGAATCAACAAAACATTAAACGAGTCGCTAGAACGGCTCTTGGGAAAGTGAGTGTAGTTATTACATGACGTATTCTGAATTAATAGCTAAAATTAGAAATTATACTGAAGTCGATAGTACCGTCTTGAGTGACAGTATTTGTGATGGATTTATTCGTGATGCTGAATTAAGAATTTTTAGAGATGTTGATGCAGATTATTCAAGAAAATTTGCAACGTCTGCTTTTGTCGCAAGTAATCGATATGTTCTTTTACCAAGTGACTGTTTAATTGTTAGATCAGTTCAACATATTTCAGGGGGAACACGAACTTTTTTACAAGAAAGAGATACCAGTTTTTTTTCAGAATATAATCCGGACGATGACACAGGGACTCCTAAATATTGGGGTCATTGGCATAAAACCAATGATAATTTTTATATTGTAGTGGCTCCTGTCCCATCAGCTGCTGATACTTGCCAAGTGAATTATGTGAGAGTCCCTCCTCATCTTTATTCATCAGCAGATGTTGCAGCAGTTCCTGAAACAATGACATCTACTTTCTTAAGTACCAATGCTCCAAATTGTTTATTATTTGCTTCTTTGGTAGAAGCTTATGGCTACTTAAAAGGATCGATGGATATGTACAAGTTGTATGAAAGCAAGTATAATCAAGTAATGCAAGCATTTGCATTGGAGCAAATGGGCAGAAAACGTAGAGGAGAGTATACGGATGGAGTACCACGAATGGTTATTCCAGCCCCTTCTCCGAACTACGTTAAAAATTAATTTTGGAGGAATATAAAATATGGCAATTTCACAAGCAGTGTGCAACTCATTTAAAAAAGAACTTTTGGATGGTGCGCATGATTTTGATACAGGCGGCGGAACATTTAAATTAGCAATGTATACATCTGCAGCAAATTTAAGTGCTGCAACAACAACTTATACAACGACTTCAGAAGTCGGTGACTCGGGAGCTTATGCTGCCGGGGGCGGAGTTTTACAATCACAACAAACCTCAGTAGCAAGTGGAGTAGCAATTGTAGATTTTGCAAACTTGTCGTTTACAGGAGTAACGATTACGGCAAGAGGTGCAGTAATTTATAATTCAAACGCAAACAAACAAGCTGTGGCAGTATTGGATTTTGGCTCAGATAAAACGGCGACTTCAGGGACATTTACGATACAGTTTCCTAGCTTCACAACTTCGGCTGCAATACTGAGAATATCTTAATAAGGAGCTAACTTGCTATGGCGAGCAAAACCTATACGGTCACCGTAGCAAGTGGGCAACGTTACATTGTTGCCGGAACAGGAAACGTCTATTTTCGAGACGGTCTACGAGGAACAACTGCTTCCGATTTTACAGCGGACTGGCTCGCAGGAGCTACGCTACGCTTTGACTTAAGCGATAGTTCCAACGACAATCATCCTTTAATTTTTTCAAGCAGTAATTCTGCTATCCTGGGTACTTTCAGAGCAGGAGTTATTAATACTGGTGTTACCTATTATTTAGATGGAGAGGTCGGATACGCCGATTGGTTGACTCCTTCTAGCTATGATAATGCTACGGTTCGATATATTGAAATTGCACCAGCAGCTTCTCCAATTAATTTTTATTGGGGATGTTATATTCATGGAATTGCAATGGGAGGTCCTTTTGACCTACAAAGTGATGTGTTCGCTGCAGGAATGTGGGGACATGGAGGTTGGGGCGACCAAGACGATTCCTCAGTCGCATTAACTCAATTAAATCTTTTAACTGTTTCATTAGATGATGTAACCGCTAAATCTTCATCCGGCTGGGGCCGAGGAGATTGGGGCGAACAAAATTGGGGTCAACCCGACGAGTCTACTGCATTAAGCGGACAAGAACTTTCTTCGGCTATTGCAAGTGTAACTATTGATGGAGAGATTAATACTGGATGGGGCCGAGCAACTTGGGGTGCTGATGCCTGGGGTATTGAAGGAGATATTCTTGCTACCGGTCAATCTGTAACTTTAAGTCTAGCGACCGTTTCCGTAACCGCAGAAGTTAAAAGTGGTTGGGGAAGAGGAGAATGGGGTGATCAAGTTTGGGGCGATGCAGATGAAGCGGCAGCTCCAACTGGAGAATCCTTAACTATAAGTCAAGCTAGTGTAACCATTGATGCCGATGTTAACCAAGGTTGGGGAAGATTAACATGGGGAGCAAATGCTTGGGGTCTTTTTGGTACTCTTCAATTAACAGGCCAAGAATTAGCTACAAGTATCGCCAGCGTTAGTATTAATGCTGAAGTTAATAAAGGTTGGGGCCGAAATGAGTGGGGTGCTGATGTATGGGGTGATGCTGAAATTACTTTTGCAGAAATTTCAGGATTAAGCTTATTATCTTTAGCTCAAGGCAACACAACAGCAATTATTACAGACGTAGACGTTATTGCTAGTCTAAGCGGAATTAATATTACCTCAGTAGTGGCAAGTGCTACTGTAGATACCGAAGTTAATGTAGGTTGGGGACGTTTAACCTGGGGTGAAGGTGGCTGGGGCGGAGGCATGGTTTTCGCTGTCACAGGAGTCTCTGCTACATTAGCGTTAGGTAATGAATCAACTCTTTCTAATGCAAAAGTTAATGCTACGGGTCAATCACTTAGCGTCACAGCAGCAACGATTGTTGCAGGTTCAAGTGTTGATCCAGTTATCACAGGACTAAATTTAACTGCAGCGACTGGTACATTCACTACTAGCATATGGACTGAAATTAATCCAAATGTAAGCATGGTATGGACAGAGTTAGCCGCGTAACGTAAAATACAATCAAAGACAAAAAATTATAAAAGGAGTTTTAAATTATGCCTTCAAGTTATTCGAGTGGTCTTTCACTAGAACTAATGGTAACGGGTGAAAAATCCGGCCTTTGGGGAGATATTACAAATACAAACTTGAAACTTGTTCAACAAGGTCTTGTTGGATATACAGGGGTTACTCTTAATGCAACGACAGGGGCAACCCTAGCCGTTAGTGATGGTTCATTATCTAATGGAAGAAATCACAACATTAGTATGGGAGGAACTCTTACTTCAAGTGTAAACGTAACTATTCCTGATGGCATGGCAACAAAAGTTGTTAGTAATGCTACTTCAGGTGCATACGCAGTTACATTTAAAACCGCAGCTGGAACAGGAACAACATGGAGCACCACAGATAAAGGGCATAAAATTCTTTATTCCGATGGTAACAATATTGTTGATGTCTTAGCGGCGTGTTCACAAATTAATTTACCAAATCAAAACGAAGTTAGGTTCGAAGATACAACAGGAAATCAATACGTGGGGTTAAGAGCTCCAGGAACAGTTTCCTCTAGTTTAACTTTTGATCTTCCTTCTTCTGATGGAGCAAAAAGTGGATGCTATTTGCAAACCGATGCCTCAAAAGGATTATCGTTTTCATCTTTTATTCCAGCATCAACAGGTAAATCTATTGCAATGGCAATGGTATTTGGTTAATTTTTAATAATAAGGAGATAAATCATGGCAGCACCAAATATAGTGAATGTATCAGGCATCATAGGGTATACAACAACGTTTGCCCTTAGTGCCACTGTTGGTACGTCACTAGTTGTTAACGCAGCAGCATCAAACTATGTTTACAAAATTAATAGTATTGTTGTAACAAATATTACAACTACTACACATACAGTAACTATTCAGATTGATGACAGTACAAATACGCGTAAATTAGCAAGTACAATTTCTGTACCAGCTAATGCAGCGCTAGTAGTAAGCGACAAAAACACTTCATTCTACCTTGAAGAAGGTATGACTCTTGAAGGTGGCGGAGATGTAGCTTCAAAACTAGATTGTACAGTTGCGTACGATACAATAATTGACTAATTAAACAAGGACAGTAAATGTTAGGATCTAACGGAGGTATTATTGGCCCTGAGAACGCCCCTACTACAACACTAGCTAGTGGGATGTGGACTATTGGGGAAGTATTCTCTCATATCTTAGCCGGTAACTGGCCTACAACATAGGAGATAAGTATGCCTTATAATCAAGGCGGAGTTATTGGAGTAAATAATCCAACAGCAGCTGGACCAGGATCTACTACGGAAAAAATTACAAGTTTTCCAGCTTCAGGAACTTTTACCTCTCAAGCAGGTCAAACCCAAGCTGATATTTTTTTACTAGCTGGCGGTGGAGGAGGCATATCAGGCGGCGGCGGTTGCGGCGGAGCCGGAGCTGGCGGAGCAGTTAAAGCTCCAGGATATCCAATTACAGCAGCTACAGCTTACCCTATTTCAATCGGAGCCGGAGGAATTTATCCTTCTCCATCACAGGTAGGTGGAGATACAACAGGATTTGATTTAACTGCTCTTGGTGGCGGTGCAGGAAACCGTGGACCTGGTGGTTGCGGTGGTGGTGGACAAGAAGGATTGAATCCTGCTGGACCAGCAACACAACCTACTGCACCTGGAGATTCAGGAACTTATGGCTTAGGATATGATGGTGGAGTCGGCGGACCATCGGCGCGTGGCTCTGGTGGGGGCGGAATCGGAGGAACAGGACAACCAGGAAGTGGCCCAATGGGCGGCGGACCAGGAACACCGATTGATTATGGTAGTCCAACAGCTTCTCCATCAGGTACAACTTATGGCGGCGGAGGCGGCGGATGTGCGAATGCACGTCAAGGCGGACCTCATGCACCAGGCGGCGGTGGCGGAGGCGGCGCAGGAGACGCGGGCGCAACTCAAAATCCACCAAATGACGGAGTTCAAGGACTAGGTGCGGGCGGAGGATCAGCCTATGCTGGACAAGGAGTTGGAGATGGCGGCGATGGATTTGCTGTCGTTAGAGAAACTGCTGTCTCTTTTCAAGGAAGTGGCACAGGAATGTTTAGATTAAGAACACAATATGACAGAGTTGTGGGCGGAACATGGCCATCAGCTTAAGGAGAATAAATGGCAAAATATTTTGCAGAAATTGATAGTAATAATTTAATTGTAAATACAGTGGTAGCACCTGATCATGCTGATGATAATTGGTGTGTTCAAAATTTAAAATTTCCTAAGGGTGGTTCTTTTTATAAAGAGTATTCTACAACAAAACCCCCTGATTTTCGAAAAAGAACTGCGACTAAAGGAGGAACCTATGATTCAAGCACAGACACTTTTGTTATGCCTCAACCTTATCCTTCGTGGACAAAGGATGTGGATAATGAGTGGCAAGCTCCAGTAACTTACCCTACTATTTTAACTTATGACAAAGACGGGGTAGATACTAAATACGAAATTGCATGGGACGAAGATTTAGGTACATGGAAAGCTTATACTGTGGGAGCTATACCCGGAGGTCCTTACGGCGAACATTATAGCTGGAATGATGGAACTAAAGCATGGGATGTTATCGGAGATCCTATTGTAGCAGGACAAAATTCCTTAGGTAGTTTACTTAAAAACATTGATAATGTACGTAGTAAAGCTCTTAAACAAGAGCACGACCCTTTACCTGCGTCTTAAAATTTTTAAGGAACGAAAAGTTTTATCTTATCGTATCCCATATTTGATATATCTCAAATAGTTAGACCTCACTTTACTTTTCTACTTAAATCATTTATTTTGTAATAAATGAATCTTACTCATTATTATTGGTGGTTTCAAAAAGTCATCCCACAACATATTTGTGATGATATTCTTAAGTATGGATTAGCACAAAAAAAACAAATTGCTTCTACTTTTAAATATCACAGAGATCTAAATAAAGCCCCCCTTACTCAAGGGGAATATAAAGATTTGAAAAAAACCAGGGATTCACATATAGTATGGATGAGTGACCCCTGGATTTATAAAGAAATTCAACCCTATATTCATGAAGCCAATCGAAATGCCGGTTGGAATTTTCAATGGGATTTTACCGAAGCTTGTCAGTTTACAAGCTATTCTAAACGGCAACATTACACATGGCACTGCGATGACTCTTCGCTCCCTTATAATAAACCCCATTGGCCCAACTACCATAAGAAGCGCCGAAAACTTTCTATGACTCTTTTATTATCAGAGAGTAAAAATTTTAAAGGGGGTGAGTTAGAATTTGATTTTAGAAATTCAGATAGTAAACAACCTAATATTACCAAATGTACAGAAATAAGTGAAAAAGGATCATTGGTTGTTTTTCCTAGTTTTGTATGGCACCGCGTAAGACCCGTTACTCAAGGGACTCGTCATAGTTTAGTGGTGTGGAATTTAGGATGGCCTTTTCAATGAGTTTTAATAATGATCATTATAAAGTTTTACCCGGCGTCTTAACTAAAGACGTTGCTGATCTTGCTTATCGTTATCTTTTAAATAAAAGAAAAATTGCTCGTTTTCTTTTTGATGAGCATTATATTTCTCCTTACTGTACAGAATGGGGAAGTTGGGCCGATAAACAAATTCCTAATACCTGGTCTCATTATGCTGATCCTTTAATGGAAACTCTTTTAGAAGGTCTTAAACCTTTAATGGAAGAGCAATCAGGCCTTAAATTATTTGAAACTTATTCTTATGTTCGAATCTATAAAAAAGGAGATATCCTTAAACGGCATAAAGATCGGTTTTCATGTGAGGTGTCAACCACTCTAAATCTCGGAGGAGAGTCCTGGCCCATTTATTTAGAACCAACAGGAAAAGAAAATCAAAAAGGCACTAAAGTAGATTTAAGGCCTGGAGATATGTTAATGTATAGGGGTTGTGAATTGGAACATTGGAGAGAACCCTTTACAGGAGACAATTGTGCTCAAGTTTTTTTGCATTATAACGATGCTTCTTCGAAAGAGGCAGTAAATAATATGTTTGATAAACGACCCTTTTTAGGTCTCCCTTCTTACTTCCAATCGTACAAAGTGATAAAATGACGATATGGCACTTAGAAAAATACCAATAGCTCCTGGCTTTGATAAGCAGCAAACAGCCACCCAGGCAGAAGGACGATGGATCGATGGGGATAATGTTCGATTTCGTTATGGTTCTCCTGAAAAAATAGGAGGGTGGCAACAAAATAATGCGGATAGACTAGCTGGAGCTTCGCGAGCAATACATACTTGGAGCGCTTTGGATGGCACCAAATTGGCTGCTATAGGAACCAATAAAACTTTGAATTTATACACGGGGGATACCTTCTATGATATTACCCCTTTAGCAAGTACGGTTGCCACATGTTCGATGACTTCTACGACTGGCTCTACCACTATTACTATTGACCGTAGTTCTCATGGTTTAGAGGAAGGCGCTTATATTTTATTTGCTAATACAACCATTCCAGCAACCACCGATTTTACCAATGCGGATTTTACTTCTAATATTGTTTTTGAAATTCAAGCTCGAAGTAATAACAGCTTTAACGTTGTTATGGCGACAGCTGAAACAGGATCCGGAATGAGTTCAGCCGGCAATGTGGATGTAGAACCCTATGTTACCATTGGCCCAATTGCTCAAACCTATCAATATGGTTTCGGTACTGCAACCTGGGGCTTGAGTACATGGGGAACAGCAAGAGCCTCTTCCTCTGTAACGTTAGCACCTGGAAGTTGGTCCTTAGATAATTTTGGAGAAAAGCTAGTTGCAACTATTCATAACGGTAAAACGTTTGACTGGGACCCTTCTGCAGCCAATCCTCTCGAAACACGAGCCACGGTAGTCGCGGGAGCTCCAACTAAATCTGTAATGACTTTAGTATCGGATCGAGATAGACATTTAATTCATTTTGGAACCGAGACGACAATTGGAGATACAGCTACTCAAGATAAAATGTATCTTCGATTTTCGGATCAAGAAAATATGTCCGACTATACTCCAGTTTCAACCAATACGGCTGGAACTATGAGACTGGATCAAGGCACACGAATTGTAGGAGCTATTCAAGGAAAAGATTATATTTTAATTGTCACTGATCAAGCTGCCTATACTATGCAATTTGTAGGTCCTCCTTTTACTTTTAGTATTAGACAAGTAGGATCCGGTTGTGGCGCCGTAGGGCAGCACTCTTTAGTGTTTGCTAATGGGCGTGTCTTTTGGATGGGGATCTCAGGAGGCTTCTTCATGTTTGATGGTACAGTGAAAACTTTACCATGTTTAGTAGAAGATTTTGTTTTTAAAACAACAGGCAGTAATTTAGGATTTAATTTTGATACCGGAAGTGATCTCGTTTATGCAGGACATAATAATCTATATGGAGAAGTTCAGTGGTTTTACCCTCAAAGTGGGGCAACCCAAATTGATCGTATTGTATCCTTTAATTATGATGCAGGGGTCTGGACTACAGGAACTTTAGATAGAACTAGCTGGGCTGATGCAAGTGTGTTTTCTAAACCTCAGGCTACTCGTTATTACTCAAGCAATGTTCCTACGTTTCCAACTATTAGAGGAGCTTCAAATGGAAGCACTGTTTTATTTGATCAAGAAACAGGTACGGATGAAGCACGCTTATATTCAACCGGAACTGTAACCACGGCTATTTCTTCTTCTCTTCGTTCCGGAGATTTTGATTTAGATATCGATGGAGATGGCGAATATTATATGAATGTGAGAAGATTTATTCCTGATTTTAAAGAACTAAGCGGAACCGTTAATATTAGTATTTATTTAAGAAGATTTCCAAACGACACTGCAGCCAGTTCTTCTTTAGGACCTTTTACAATATCCACTTCAACTCAACAAGTATGGACACGGGCGCGCAGTCGTTTAGCCAGTGTTCAATTAGAGTCTGATAAGACAGGACAAAGTTGGCGTTATGGATTATTTAGATTTGATGCAAACCAGGATGGAAGAAGATAATGGCTAAAATTACTGCACACATTCCTGAACCTACTGATAAGTATGTTGCTTCAAATCAAAGACAAGTTCAAGAAGCTTTGCGAACAATGCAAAGTCAATTAAATACTTCATTTCAAAATGATTTGAAGAATGAACTAGAAGCTTTTAATTTATTTATCGCATGACTATTCAATATAAAAATTCCCAGTTTTCATTAACGAGTACCACACTAACTACGGTATTAACCATTGATAATAAATCTCGAGCCATTATTAAAAATATCCAAACCGCTAATGTATCAACGGCTACAACAACGGTTACTACTAAATTATTTGATAATAGCCTAACTACTAATTATATTATTGGTCGAAATGTTCTCTCTTCCGTTTCGACTACAAATATTGTACAAGGGAATAGTTTAATTTTAGAAGAAAGTGACGCTTTAAAAATGTCCTGCACCAATACGCAAGTGGTCTCAGGAAGTATTGCTTATGCTTTAATTAATCGAACCAACGAGAATGGCTAAAAAAAGGCCATTATTTGGCGTTAGTAATTATAAAAAAAGAACGCAGCGGAAAAGACCAGGACGTCATGCTAAAAAATATAGTAAACGGACTCCCACGCGTTCACGCAATAGAGGACAAGGATGAAATATAAAAATATAGATGGAAAAGACTATCCAGTACAAAACGTAGACGGAAATGAAGTTCCGGTAATACCCGCAACAGCTAAAGAAATTGTTAAAAATAAACGTACAGGAAAAATTTATGCTTCCAAAGATGAATTTGAAAAGGATGTGTCGGACCCACTAACCGATACTAAACAAGAAGATTTTTCCCAAGACGTAGAAATAACAGTTGCATCTTTAAAAGTTTTTGGTAAAACCAAACTCTAATGCAACCTTATGGTGGAACTGAAATTCAATTTGATTACTTAAGAAAATATGTTCCGAATATGTTTTTTGACGAAGTTCAAATTACAACCTCTATTCCTGAAAAAGAACCCCTTCATCCTATTCGCCCCAATATTCTGTGGATTAAAAATTCTTACGATCAACCTAATGTAGCTCCCTGGTTTAAGAACAAAGACAATCATAAAAAATACCAATGGTATGTTTTTAATTCACATTGGAATTATGAAAAGTATCGCTATTTTTTTAACATTCCTACCAATCGCTGCACAGTCATTAAAAACGCTATTGATTATAAAGAGCTCACTCCCAAAACTAAGTTTACTTTTACAGCACCTATTAAATTAATTTATTTTTCTACTCCGTGGCGAGGACTCGATGTCCTATTAAACGTGATGGAAGAGCTCAAGGATCCAGATTTTGAGCTCGATGTTTATTCAAGCACCCAAATTTATGGAGATAGTTTTAAGCAACAAAATGATAGTAATTTTACAGCCTTATATAAAAAAGCTGATGCTTTACCCCATGTAAATTATAAAGGATATGTCTCCCATAAAGAACTTCTTAAGCTTCTACCCCTCTATGATTTAAGTGTACACCCCTCAACATGGGAAGAAACTTTTTGTATTAGTGCAATGGAATCTTTAGCTGCGGGGCTGCTTGTAATCACCACGGATCTCGGGGCTTTACCGGAAACGTGTACTGAATTTCCAATCTATGTTCCTTACACAACGGATAAAAATAAATTAAAAGAACAATTTCGGGATACCCTTAAAGACCTTAAAGCCACTCTTCTTAAACAAAATTTAACTGAGGCCTTGCAATTTCAAGTTGAATTTTATAAAAGATACTATGACTGGAAACATGTTGGTCAATTTTGGCAACGATTTTTAATAGGAGCAATTAGTGAGTTTAGACGCAGACCAAAAAAAGAGACTTGAGAATACCCAAAGACAACGAATCGAAGACGTTGCTAAAATAAAGAAAAATGATTCTTTATTTATAGCGACGCCCGTTCATTCTGAAGTTTCTTTACATTATATGAAATCTTGTTTGGACCTCCAAAAAGAATGTTTATTAAATCATACTAGTATTACTTTTCAAATTATGAAAAGTAGTTTAGTAACTCAAGGAAGAAATCTTTGTGTATCTGCTTTCTTAAGTAGTAAAGCAACTCACATGTGTTTTATTGATTCCGATATTGCTTTTAGCCCACGGTCTATTTATCGAATGTTTGCTTCTCCTTATGAGGTATCTTGTGTCCCTTACCCTATGAAAACTACGTATCGAGAGAAGTTTGTACATGATTATAAGAAACGGCCGGATGCTGATCTTGAATCATTGGGTCATATTTTTCCAGTGGAGATTCCTAATTTAGAACATATTACTATTAAAGAGGGATTTTTAGAAATTAATAAAGGACCTGCGGGCTGTATGATGATTAAACGAAGTGCTTTGGAAAAATTAGTTAAAGAATACCCGGAATTAACTATTAAACAAAAAACTATGATTAATGGTAAACTAGTAGACAAACCTAATTATTATAACTTCTTCGATACTTATTGGAGTAACAAAGATAAAACTTATTTAGGAGAAGATTTTTATTTCTGTAAGTTATGGACCAGTATGGGTGGAAAAATTCATGCCCTAGTAGACGAATCAATTGATCATATTGGAGAGTCTATTTATCGAGGGCGTCTCTTAGATGAGCTGAGTAAAATTGATCCTAAAAAACCTCCATCTAAACCTATTAAAAAATTCTATCCCACAACTTAAATTGACCTAGAACTGGCCTTAATTTACACTACCCTTGGATATTGCGGAGCGGTGTATATACAGGTAAAATGGTAAATACTTAAGTATTTATTATGGATCCGTTTACATTAGCTTTAGCCACTTTTGGCATACAAAAATTACGGGGAAAATCATCAAAGAGATCCCTAAGGGATGCCCTTATGATAGGGGGTATAGGTCAGATGGCTGGCACGCAAGGATGGGGTGGAATGCAATCTTTTGGACAAGGACCTAACGCTATTAAAGGAGCTAACCTAGCTCAACAATTCAGAAACACCGGAGCCGCTACAATGGCATTAGGAGCTCCTCAGACAACAACTCCTATAAGCACTAAAGCGGCCATGACATCGAACGCAGCTTATACTGGAGGAGCAACAAAATCCGGAGGCATTAAAGGCTGGTGGGACAGTATGGGTCCTGGAGGTAAAATAGGAGTTGGTATGGGTGCCGCAACACTTGCCGGCAACCTACTAGGAGATGAGGACGAATTTAAATTTGATGAAACACCTTACAAAGAAGCTTACGCAAGACAAAAGGGATTAACCGCAGGTTTAAGTAAGCGTGCAAGTTATGGATCCTCACCTTTATACTCTACACAAAATTTATACAGTTATAAAACCGGGGGCCTCGCTAGTCTACCTGTTCAAAAATATGCTCAAGGTGGTATAAGTTTTATGCCATCAAAGATGACTCATAACGACAAAGATTATAACAATTATATTAAAGCAGATGGCTATATTGAAGATGGAAGTGGAACTGGAAGTAAAAATAAAGATACGATTCTTGCTCAGTTAGCAGATGGAGAATTTGTTTCACGAACCGATGCTATCTTAGGAGCGGGACTTATTGAAGGAGCAAGTCCTAAAGATGAAAAAGACATGCGTAGAAAAGGAGCTGATTTTTTTTATAAACAACAAGCAAAATTTAAAAGGATTTTTGATTTATTAAATGCTAGCCCAAAAAGAACAAATTAAAAAAGAAATTAATATTTTATTTATTGAACCTAAAGATCTTCATCGTTATTGGTCCCTGGTTCAATTTATGATTGCAGAGGGTTTAAAATTTGATGGCAACCCAATGTCAACTAAGGATATGCGCGAAAAAATTAACACCGGAGAATACCAATTATTTATGATGTTTGGCTCTGACGATGGGGAGAAGTATAAAGTCTTCGGATGTTTTGTTACTCGAATTCAACAACTACCTAATTTTAAACAGGTAGAAGTTATTTTATTAAAAGGAGAAAAAAGAGAGCTGTGGCAAGAAGGAGCAGCTCGAACCATTGAAAATTTAGGACGTCAATATGGCTGTAAACGTCTAGCTGTTTTAGCACGTCCGGGTTGGAAAGATTTTCTAGAACCGTTTGGCTGGAGAGTTAAACGTTATTTATATCAAAAGGATCTAAAATGAGTTTTATATTTGGAGGCGGCGGAGGCGCCGGCGGTGGCGGCGGATCCACAACCGGAGTACAAACAACAATCGCTAGAGAAGCACCCGAAGTAGAAGCACGTAAGCTCTCTCTTTATGATGAAGCTTTAAAACTTGCTCAAGACCCGGTTTCATTACCAGGTTATCAAGTTGCACCCCCAACTCAATTAGAACAAACAGGATTTGGATTAGCGGGAACAGGAGTAGGAACTGGAGCAGGAGCCCTTAACACAGGCTATGGAACTTTAGGAACAGGAGTCGCAGGAGTTGGAGGAGCAATGACAGCACCAACAACCGCGGGTCTCGCTCCTTATTTTAATCCCTATGAATCTTATGTTACTGATGAAATTAATCGTCAAGCCCAAATGGGCCAACAACAATTGTCTGCAGATGCCGTACAAGCAGGTGCTTTTGGTGGTGGACGACAAGGAGTGGCTCAAGCCGAATTAGAAAATAGAAGATTAGGTCAAGTTGGACAGCTCCGAGCTCAAGGTTTTCAAACTGCGCTAGGAGGTTTTCAAAGACAACAACAAGTAGGGTTACAAGGAGCTGGCATGCTGGGTCAAATGGGCCAAGCTCAAGCTGGCATGGGGCAACAAGCCCAAGCCATGAATCAAGCAGATATTTCCAGTGTCATGCAAGCTGGAGGCATACAAAGACAACTAGGCCAACAAGCATTAGAAGCGCAACGAATGACAGGTTTACAAAGACAATACGAACCATATCAAAGATTAGAATTTATGAAAGGGTTGATGACTAATCTTCCAACAGGTCAGAGTGCTGTTACAGCAACCACGGCTCCCGGAACTAATCCTTTAGCGCAAGCTGCAGGAGCCGGTATCGGAGCGTATGCTGCTTACCAAATGGCTAACAAACCACAACAGATCAAGATGGTATAATGATATGGACAAAGCATTACTCCGACCATTATTCCGACAAAAGGCCCTTCACCAAAAACAAATAGAAACAGGCAACATTCCTCAATATTTTTTAGGCTCAGCTATTGGGTGGGGCGCACGTTTAGGCACCTCAGCCATGAAAGGCTATAGAACGATGAGAGGAATTCGAGCTGCAAGAGCTGCAACGGGAACTCCTATGGGATTTCAACGAGCTGTTCAAGGTGCAAAACCAACTTATGAAGCGGGTAAAAGATTTATGGCCAAACCCGGTGCTCAAAAAGGTTTATTAGGTTTAGAAGCGGCAGGTGTTGGGGCCGGTGCTGAAGAAGGGAGACGCGCTGCTATGGATAAAGAATCCTTAATAGGAAGCGGACCCGCTACTTATACAGGAGCCCTAGCAATGATGTATCCCGGTGCTGTCTTTGGAGGCAGAACTTTTCCAAGAGCTTTTCCAAAAATTGCAGCCACTGCTACCAGTGCTAAAGTCGCAGGTAAATTAGCTAAAGGACCCGCACCTTTTTTAATACCTGTAGGATTAGGAGCTTCTTCAATGATAGAAAAAGGAGCTTACCAAGAAATTAAAGATGAAGAAAAGTATAGACTCACCCCTGATATTTTAAAAAAATTTCAGGAAAAATTTAAAGAGATTGGTGGGGATAGTTCCACCATAGAAGATAGAATTCAATTAGTAGAATCTTTTAACTTTACTAATGAACAAAAACTTAGAGCTTATGCTGCTTTAGGATTACAGGATAAAGTTGAAGAGACAGTTAGTATTATGCAAGGCTCGGAAGTAGCTCCCCTCGTAGAGGGAGAAGTAGTAACGGAAGGGGATGCTCCACAAAACATTCAAGGAGAAACTGAAAGTATTGCCCCTGCTAATGTTGTTGACGAAGCAACTATTCCAGTAGAAGCTTTACAACCTGGCGAACAAGTTGCTAAAGGAAAAGCAATTATGAATGCTAAAAAATCAGCTGATCACGAAGTAACAAAATTTACTTTATCGGCAAGAGGAAAAGAAATAGCTAGAGAATTTGCAGATCTTAAAGGCGCCATTACCTCTGTAACAGGAGGAGGAGATAACGCCAATTTACTTTTATTAAAAATGGCATCCGGCTTAATGAGTGGGAAGTCTACTAAGTCAGGACTAGCAGGATTAATGGATGTGGCGGGTCAGGCAATGGGGCCAACCGTTGATACGGCAATTGCTTTAGGTAGTCAACAAAAAGAATATGATAACACGTTAGCGATGGCGGTAATTAAAAACATGCAAGAAAGAGAAAACTTACTGATGGAAGCTCAGCTTGAAGGTGCAGGGGGTATGAATATTTTACCGGAACGACAATACGTCAGAGTTAAAACAGACGATTTCTTAGGAGCCGATACCCTTGAAGTAGGTATCGATGATGAGAGTGGACGAAGAGTTACCATTACTCCAGGCCAAGGAGGAGAAGGCTTTTCTTACTTTGAAGGAGAAGGAACCGCTGTTAAACCTGATACCAAACGACAAGCCACTTATAATGCGAGTATGCAAAATGCTGCAATTGGAATTCAAATGGCACGTTTTGTGCGAGCAGCGAGCCCAGCGGTACTAGGTCCTAATGCTTCTATCGTTCAGTTTCAAGATAATTTGTCCGGTGCTTTAAGTGCCGTAGGAGGTTATTTTGATGGAGGAGATATTCAAAGTATTGAAACCTATAATAAAATTATAGATGATTCTAGAGCAAACGTTATGGGGGATGAGGAAGGTCTTACGCAAGACGAACTTGATGATCGAGCTAAAGAAGCCGATCAACTAGTTACCGAATTCATTGCAAAAGAAGAAAAATTAAAGAAAACTTATGACAAAGCACTCGATGTTGGAGATGAAAAACGATTAGCCTTAGCACGACTAGGCTATATTGAAAATAGAATGGCTTACTTAGTAGCCAATACCTATAAACCCGAAGATCGATTAACAATTAAAGATATTGAAATTGCCGAACGTAATACTAAAATTATTAAATATTGGACTAACCCACGAAGAGTTCAGGACAACTATAAAATCATTGAACAAGACATGAACACACACTTTGTTCGTAATGCGAAAGCCTATGTAAACATTGGAGGAGGCTCAGCTTCTTTTGTTTATTCTAACTATCAAAGTATTCCGATAGTCAGAAGAAACTATCAGAGAAAGAAAGAGTTAGAGGGAAGAGCCGGTGAAACTCCACAAGATGTTTTAAATTATGAAAAAATTTTAGAGAGTATTCAATAACATGAACCCACAAGTAATAGAAAACCTACAAAAAAAATTGGATGAAAAACAAGTCAATCCAAAAGATTTAGATACGAACCAAAGAAAAGCTCTTGATAAAGCTTTTAAAGAAGGAACTTTAAAAGGTTATAAAAATGTAGGAGAGATGAGAGCTGAACGGTCTAAAGCCGCTGTGGATATTGCTGAAGATATTGAAAGAAAATTAGCCCCTTTAACTCCGCGAAGTAGATTAAGTTTAGGAATTAGAAGAGGAACTATGGTAGCTGCCGGAGATATCATAGGAAGTTTTTATCCTTATATTAAAGATAGTAAACTGTTACGAAAAGAAGCTTTAAAAGCAGCTGTGGGGGGCCAGCGTGTAGGTTATATTCCACGAGTGAGAGGGGTGGAAGGCATTAAAGTTTTTAATGGTTTTAAAAATATAGTATCAAAGATTACTCCTGGAGGAGGACCTTTAAAACTTTTTGCAAAAACAGGCAAACTATTAGATGGTTTAGTAACCGGATCACGAGCTCTTGTTACAGGCAAAGCACTCACGAGTCAGGCTTTACGAACAGAATTAAAATCTCAAATAATGGGAGCAACAGGAGCCGCAACAGGATCCGTGGCGTTTGACCTCGCTAATTTTCCAGCTCGTTTTATTACAGCATCCGGAGAAGATCTTTCTGATTTATCTGAAAATGAATTAGATAAAATGTCTCCAGTCGAGCGAACTACAACCATGGCCATACGAAACTTTCGAACAGCTTTGGTGTGGAATACACTAGCTTTTGGGGGCATCGGCGCCATGATGGGATTAGGAAGAATAGTTCGTAATGGAGTAGGGCTTAATCCAAAAAATCTCAAGTTTCAAGAAAATGTAAAAACTATTAACGCTGGTGGAGAGTATGGAGCAACTATTAGTTCTGCAAAAGAACCAGGGGTGTCACAAGCCCTAGCAGGACATGGAGGAAGTCTTGGAGTATTACCCGGGTCTGCTTTAGAAACAGGCAAATTTAGAAAAAAAGTTATTGGTGGAGGAGTGGCTGGACTGACAGGAGCGACTGACACGTTGGCCCCTCTTTATGGAGCTGGGGAGTTAGCCACAACTGCGGGAGTTCAAATGACTCAAGTCTATAAATTTGAAAATAAACTGATCAATAGACTGTATAGTCAGATTGATGACGAGTATAAGAATATTAGTAATTTATTTACAGAGTTTCACAAACATAGTAGCAGGATACCTGTGGTAGATACCATGAAAGGAACCATGGAGGTTCCTATATTTCCAGTCCGAGGGATTACAGACTATAAAGATGCGATTCTTGCGGCAGGAGCTGCTCCTGGAGAGGCGGCTAAAATTTTAGCTGAAAGAGGTTTTGACACTATCAGTAGCGTAAGTCCAGCCATGTTAAGACATGCTAATCAACTGGATGTTTATATAAAAGAATGGAAAGAAGCCTTGGGTCAAGGAGACTATATTACTTATAGTCAACTCAAAGACTTAAGAGAAGAATTTACTAAAGCTTATAGCCAAGCATTAAAAGCCAAAGGGGGAGGAACGCTAGGTAAATACAGTGATGCCCAATCCATCCGAGAATTTATGAAAAAATATGAAATGGATATGTTAGCATTAACCGGTAACCGAGATGACATGTTGAAGATGTACCCGGATCCTAAAACAGGTGCGATGACGAGTAAGAACCCAAAAGTAGCACAATTTTATAATTTCCTTATAAACGATCCTGGAGTAGCGAAACGGCTTACCGCCGAAGGACAAATCCGGTTGCTAGATGGCACCATTGTAAAAACTCCAAAAGAATTAGGGGATGCTTTTGTGGATAAACTTATGAAAGGTTATACTGCCGTTAAACAAAAACATGAACTAGCAAACCTATCTTATTCTTCTATGATGAATAAGTATGCGCCTGCAAGTTTAAGAAATGATCAACTTCAAAAATATAGAAACGCTTTAGGTTATGATATTGCAACTCAAAAATCTATACTCGGGGGTTTTAATCAACATACAGTAAATTCCAATAAAGCTTTTAAAGAAATGACGGATACCATTTTTATAAAAGATGTGCCTGATCCTGAAGTAATTACGCAGTTTGCAAAATACATTGGAGCCGAAGTAAATCCTCAGCTCCTAGCGTTTGCAAGAGCCAATAATGTAGAGGTTAATCAAATGATCGCCGAAGGAAAATTCTTAATGCGAATGATCAATAGAAGACGTTTTACTGATGCTGCAATGCAATCGGTTAAGGTAGCCGAAGTCATGGGAACACCAACCTATCGTCCACTCTTTGAGGAACAATCCAAAAGCGTGCGCGAAATAAATAAACATTTGATGGAAAACTCTGCTAGCTATCGTAAGCATTATGAAGAGACGGCAGAGGTTATACAAAATAGTATGGGGATTACGGGACGAACAACGGATCTCGATGATATGAGAACCATTCGATATGCTCTCAGACCTAAGTATTTAATGCTTTATGAGAAAGCTTTGGAAAGTAGATTAACAATGCCTTTAGCTGCCACAAAGGTGGGAGGTAAATGGGTTGCTCCAGAGGTGCCTAAAAATTTAGAAAAATTAAGATTAATGGCTTTTGAAGGGAAAGGATTTACGGATCCTGTTCTTCAAAAGGCAAGACGTCCCGACTTCACAGGAACTCCGGAAACCGTAATCAGTATTAAAGAAGCTTGGAGACGAAATCCTAAGGGAGTGATAGGGCTGTCTCAAAAACTAAGTGCCTCGGAAGAAAAAGCACTCACTAATTTATTAGATGGCGAAGAAAAATTAGTCATGGCGGCCAAAGCAGCTACACAAACTTATAAAAATAACGTCCATAAATTTTCTAATTTTGAACGTTTTGATTTTGATACCTATGAAAAAATGCTGGGTCTAAATACCCCTGCGGGAAAAAAATCAATGTTACAAATGTTTAAAAGTATGGGAGTAAAAAACCCTAAAGAACATTTAGAAGTAGTTAATACATTTATAAATCAATTACGAAGATCACACGAAGCTCCTATCGGAAGTCCTTCTACTTGGTTGTCTAGAGCAATCATGATTGGGGTTGCAACTGGAGGGATGGGAGTAGCATTAGGAGGAGTAGGAGGCGGTCTTATGGGTACAATGTTTTTATGGGGAGGTTTAAAATACTCTACACGAATGGTAAATTCTCCTGCGGTCTTAAAATATTGGACTAACACTTATCCTGAAATGGAAAGACGTTATATGAATATGGTTGGAGGGTCTTTAAGAAGACCGGTAGATGCTCCCCCAAGAAGAGATAGACTAGCAGATTTTTTAAATTATGCTTTTGGTGGAGATCCGGATGCCCCTTACGTCACACCGGATAATATTACGGATGAGAGAATTATTAAATATTTATTAGAGGCTCCAGTCCATGAAACTAATGGAGCCATGCTCTATGATGAACAACCTCAAGCGGTTAAAGAACTATTTGATCCTGATCTAACTACCATTAGAAAATTACCACCCCAGGAACTCCAAGATATATCTGCAGCAGTGGAAGGGATGAACATTGGTAAAAAAAGAGATACCTTGTTGGAACAATTAGATTCTCCTGCGGGTGCAAAACTCTTAGCACAAGATACAAATTTGAAAAATTTTATTCAAGATCCTCCGACGGCTAATCAAACTATTAATCCGGTTCAAAGACCACAGACTGCGAATACCGTGCAACGACCCAACACCTATAGAAATTTATTTCCAGGCGATAACTTAGGAGCTGCTATCGCAGAGAGTCAATCTTCAAAACCAACCCTTAAAGTTCCGGGAAGACCAACCTATAATGCCTAACAAGACCTAATGGTTACACGATATTTTATAACGAAAGCAGCCAAGTTAGCATGGTCTAACACGCCATCAGGAGTAAAAAAACATCTTGCTAAAGGCTATCGTGAATTAAAGGGAAAAGTTAAAGAAAAATTTTTAGATCGTGCAGGATATTATAAAAGACTTAAAGCTCGATTTGTTAAGCGTAAATTAAAGGAAAAGGATCCTATTTATAAAGCAAAAGCTCTTGCTAGAAAAAGGATAGGATGGAAAAAAGAACTAAAAGCCCGAGCTTATTTTAATAATCCTAAGGCTAACAAAGCCAACTGGGAATCCTATCATAAAATAGCTAGTATGGAACGTGCGCATCCTGTGCAAAAATTTAGAGTTAAAGGAACCATTAACCCGAAGGGTAAATTACCAGAAAAGATTCCAGGTCGACCTACTTGGTCTTCAAAGAAATATAAAGGAGGCTTAATGATTAAGCCGCGTCTAGCTCAAAAAGGTTTCTATGCCCAAGACTAATGGTAAGGTCTTAGCCCAACGAATCACAGACCACGAAAAACTATGTAGAATCATGCAGAAACAAACTCAGAATCAAATTTCAGGTATTAAAAAACAAATTGAACGTTTAGAAAAGGTTGTTATTTCATCTGCAGCTTTTATTATTATAGGTTTATTCACTCTTCTTTTAACTTTACTTAAGTATCATTTTTAAATAAAAGAGTAGGGTGCAACTACTCAAAGAAAAGACTCGCTTTACAGTCACGGATTTTAAGCGCATTAATAAATATCAATACGCCAACTACAAACGAGACGACGAACACGGTCCACGCACCTATGCCGTTAAAGACAAGAAGGTTCCAAGTGTCACTACCATTCTTTCCGCAACACAATCCGAAGACAAACGCAAAGGTTTAGATGCCTGGCGTGACCGAGTAGGCTATCAAGAAGCCCAAGCCATTACTCAAGCCGCAGCTAAGCGGGGCACAGAAATGCACTATGTCTTAGAACAATACTTAGGAGGGAGAGGATATTTAAATTTATCAGATGAAGGAGCTCAGTCTAGAATGATGGCTCATGAGATTATTCTCAATCTTGAACCTCTCAAAATCATTTACGGTAATGAAGTTAACCTGGCCTATAAAGATCGATGGGCTGGCTCTACCGATGTCGTTGGAGAGTACGATAACAAACCCACCATCATTGACTTTAAGCAGTCCAATAAGCTTAAGCGAGAGGAATGGGTTGAGGATTACTACTATCAGATTGCTGCCTATGCGTTGGCTCATCAAGACCAACATGGTCCTATCGATCAAGGATTAATTTGTATTTGTACGAAAGATGGTACATATCAGGAATTCAAAATGGATTCGAGAAAGCTGGATGAGTACGAAAACAAATGGTTTGAGCGAATCGAGCGATTCGAGAAACTTAAAAAAAAGAGCTCTTAAATTTTTGAGGAAGGAAAAGTTTCATCCCATTATATCCCATACCCTATAACCACTTCTTTACTTCTTCTCCTAATGTTTCTGCACTTAATTTTACTTTTCTTTTTAAAGCTGAAATAATCATCGTATCAATAGAATTGGGAACTTGAATATCTATGTACGTGACTTTATGTTTTTGACCAATCCGGTGAGCGCGGTCTTCGCTTTGTTTCCTAACCTCAAGATTGTAAGAATTACTGAAATATATAACATGCCGAGCAGCAGTAAGGGTAAGACCATAACCGCCAGTAGAAGGATTACCAACGAGAAAACGGCATCGATCATCCAATTGAAAAGCTTCGACAGCCCGTTTGCGATCATCGACGCTGTCTTTTCCGTATATCGAAACCACTGCATCTTTTCCATAAACAGCTTCCAGTCTAGATTTAATTTCTTCTATGTTATAAACATAATTAGCCCATATAATACACTTCCCAGTAGCCTCCTCCAATATTCTCAGTAATTCAGTCAGCTTAGGATTATGACCAAATCCATAATATTTATTATGATCAGTTTTGATAAAACCATTACAAACTTGATGAAGCCTCAAAATTTCAGTCAATTTATTAGCAAAAGTAACCGTATCATCTTCGATAATAGCCCGAGCCTTCTTTTTTAAATCATCATACGTTTTTTGTTGTTCTACATTAAGCAAAACTTGTCTTTGAACATAAAGTTTAGGAGGAAGATCCAGGCATTCATCTTTAGTTACTCTAAAAGAAAATGTTTTGAGCTTCACCTCGAGCTCATCAAGATTAGTGTAGTATTTAGGCATTAAAATTTGACGTCCCCCCAGTTGGATGTGCTGCATAACCGCATATCTAGCCCTGAAGGTGTAATAAGACTCAAACCCCAATAATTCTTTACTTAAGAAGCCACATTGTGTAAAAAGATCTAATGGAGATTTTGTTACTGGCGATCCTGTTAATATGCGGCGGTATTTGGCTAATCGGCCTAATCGGCAAAGGTGTTTTGTTCTTATTGCTCCTGGGTTTTTTATTGTGGTCGATTCATCAAGAATCAGCAGAGTCTTAGATCCGTTTAAACGTAATCTTTCTTCTAACCATTTCCAGCCCGAGCGATGCGACATGGCCTCCACATTGACTAAAATATAAATTAAATCATTACTTTTAGCCGCTTTATCTAAAGCTTTTTGTTTATCTACTTTCCATACCCACGTATAAGGAGTGATTGGAGAATGTGTCGAAATTTCGGCAAGCCAATTCCGATAAACGGAATTAGGCGCAATAACAATGACTTCTTTAATTTCTTTTTGTTGATATAAATAAGCTGCATTATCAATAACTACTTTTGTCTTACCCGTACCCATTTCCATAAAATAAGCAAAATTAGTTAAAAGTCCGCCCTTATTGAGCGCCACTCTTTGATGCTCAAAAGGCGTCGTTTTATATTGATACATTTTTTTGAATTTTAAACTTTTTAATTGCAATAATCAAAACTTTAATTTATAAGGTTCAAGGAGGTTCTTATGGACTTAGAAGCAGAATCGGCCATAACGGTCGACACTGCAATGTCCCTGGACATTGCACAATCTTGCAATAAGTTATTGGAAACTCAGAAGCAGATAGCTAAGATCGACGAACAATTAAAAAAGTTCAAAGATACAGAAACTACTCTCTCTGAGCAAACTATTCCAAACTTAATGCAAAAAGCGGGTGTATCTTTAATAAAACTTAAAGATGGATCCAGTGTAGAAGTAAAACCTTTCTACGCAGCAAGAATCCCTTTGTCAAAAG
>Ga0209757_10000059_pt1 | contig 34898 bp, 59 predicted proteins | sample ETNvirome_6_1000_FD_185472 | JGI IMG/M metagenome (GOLD analysis project Ga0209757, IMG submission 185472) | Marine viral communities from the Pacific Ocean - ETNP_6_1000 (SPAdes) (version 2) | ecosystem: Environmental > Aquatic > Marine > Oceanic | place: Pacific Ocean | collected 2013-06-19 | reverse complement strand
TGAATATCTCTACATTAAAACTCGCAGACGGATCTTCAGTTGAAGTTAAACCCGTCTACGGTGCTTCTATTCCAATTGCAAAAAAGGAAGAAGCATTTAAATGGCTTCGAGACAACGGCCTAGGTGATCTTATTAAAAATGAGGTTACTGTTGCTTTTGGTCGTAACGAAGACACCAAGGCATCGCAATATGCGATCCTTGCAAAAGGTCAAGGGTTTGAACCTGTCCAGAAATTAAAGGTTGAACCTATGACACTTAAAGCATTAGTTAGAGAGCGTTTAGAATCTGGACAAGAGATTCCCTCTGACTTATTTAACCTGTTCACGGGCAACAGAACAAAAATAACAAGGAAAAAATAATCATGAGCAAAGAACAAGGAACCATGACAAAAAGAACCGATGCTCCTCTTCCAGCCAATATGTTTGAAGATGACATGGGGAAAGGACTAGGCAATATAGGTCAACAAGACTTAGCGTTGCCTTTCTTAAAAATCCTTGCACAGTTATCACCTGAAGTAAACAAAAGGGATGGTAAATATGTGGCAGGTGCAGAAGCAGGAATGATTTACAATTCTGTTACTGGAGAGTTATATAACGGGGTGGAAGGCATTAATGTTATTCCAGCTTATTATAAACTTGAATATCTTGAATGGAAGGATAGAGGGGAAGGTCTAGGTGCGCCAATTAACATCTACCCATCTTCATCTGACATCATCTCAAAAACAAAAGCCGATGCAAATTATAAAGATAGATTACCTAATGGTAATTACATCGAAAAAACTGCGTCACATTTTGTGATTATCTTAGGAGATAGTCCTTCAACCGCATTGATTTCTATGAAATCTACTCAATTAAAAATTAGTAGAAAATGGAACTCAATGATGAGTGGTTTAAAAATAAAAGGTAAAGCTGGATCATTTACTCCGGCATCTTTTAGCCATATTTACAAACTAAAAACAACTCAAATGTCTAATGACAAAGGCACTTGGTTTGGTTGGGAAGTAAGTAAGGTAGGACCAGTCACTGATAGTTCGCTCTATCAACAAGCCAAAACGTTTTCTGAAAACATTTCTAAAGGAAATGTTAGAGCAAAACATGGCGAGGAAAAACCGAAAGGGTCTGAAGCGCATTTCTAATTTCTTCGGAAGAAGAAATCATGCATGACGTGGGCCCGGCGGGAGACTTAAGGGCCCATGAAAAGATATTATGGAGAAGAAATACATACAGATTTTTGATGGTTATAGAGGCGCGTATGGTGTCGCTGATTGGACCAACGTTAAAATAGAACCCAAAACTGGAAAAAGAAAGCCAGATTATAGATGGAACTATGAACCATTCACGGATCAAATCTTTATCGATCATTTAAATGGTGCCAAATCTGTGGGCATCCAGCCTACAAATGAAAATGCACAAGTTAAATTTGCAGTTATTGATGTAGATCCAGATAAAATCCCTGGGTGTAGTTACAAGGACTACGACAAAAAATTTTTCATAGATAAAATTCAAGAATTTAAATTACCTTTAATACCTATAGAATCTAAAAGCGGAGGGCTCCATTTATTTATATTTATGAAGGAGTTTGTATCAGCTGCTTTATTAGTATCCTTTCTAAGTAATCTTCTTCCTCTCTTTAATTTAAAACCTGATAATGAAATTTTTCCAAAACAAACTCAATTAACCAAAGACACCGAGACTGGTGAACTAAGACCAGGACAATTTATTAATTTGCCTTATTACAAAAAAACTCAACGACAGGCTCTCAATGTAGATGGAACTCCTTTCACTTTTGAACAATTTATAAAAGTAGCCGAAGCTAACCTTGTAGAAGTAAAAAATCTAGATGCTATAACCGAGGGCATAGATAAACAAATATATGAAGGGACTGATGAAGACTTTAAAGATGGTCCTCCTTGTTTAGCTCATCTATCTAAAATTATGAAAGATCCTAAATTCGATGGTAGAGACAGATTCATGTATAATTATCATGTCTTCGTTAAGCTAAAGTATCCGGACACATGGAAAAAAAAAGTTAAGAATGCACCTGTAAAATATTTTGAAGAACAATATGCTAATGCATGGGATGATCAATTATTAAATGCCAAGGTAAGATCATGGAATAGATCTGAAAAAGGTTTTACTTGTACTCAAAGTCCTATTAGTGATCATTGTAAAAAAGGAATATGTGTTACGAAAAAATTTGGAGTACTGGCTGGTTCCAAGGGAAATTATCCAGAATTAACTAATTTAAAAAAAATAGCCCTAGATCCAGAACCAGAATTTGAATTTGATGTTATTAAATCTGATGGATTCACCACAACTACCGTACATTGTAGAAGCATAGAACATGTGACCGACCAACGTAAAAGAAGAAACGCAATAGCCAAGGACGCAGAATTCGTTCCTCCAATCATCAAAAGTGATCAAGCAGTTCTGGACGCTTTATTTAAAACTCAGGAAGTTGTTTCGCCACCGATCGGTACCACTCCTAAAGAGAAATTACACGGCGTCTTGCACGCTAAGATTAATGGAGCTAAAGCCCAGGCTGATGCATCCTTTAAAACAGGAACGGTTTTAATTCAAGATGGATATGCTTTTTTTAAATTTGATAAATTTTATGACAAACTAAAATCTAAGAACTGGAAGTACAACGAAGATAAAACAGGTACAATGATGATGAAGACCTACGAAAAATGTGAAATAGAATTCTTAGATCAAAAAAGATTCCCTAGTAAAGAGGAAGGGAAATATAATACACCGACTAAAAATGTCGTAAAAATTTCTATTAAAGAATTTGAAAACGTTCCGATTCATCACACTAACATAAAACATAAAACAGAAATCTTATGATGAGAAAAATACTCGGGCCTCCGGGAACAGGGAAAACAACACGTCTCTTACATTATGCCCAAACTTTTCTCAAACTAGGAACTCCTATTGATAAAATAGGATATTTTGCTTTTACTAAGAAAGCTGCCGGTGAAGCTAAGGAAAGAATGCTCGATCAAAATCCACACATCGGTGAAAAACAATTAAAACATTTTAGAACTCTTCATTCTCTGGCCTTCTGGAAATTAGGCATGAAGAAAAGTGAAGTGATGCAGGACGAACATTATGAAGACATAGGAAGAGATTTAGGAATAGAAGTAACAGTTTATAGTAATGGACAAGAGACAACCGGTTTTGTTAATTCCGATAGTGAATATTTTAATATAATTAATGCTGCTCGAATCAAAGAAATATCTACTGAGGCAGAATATAATACGGACATGTATTCTCAAGACTTAGATAGAAATTTATTACATATTTTAAAAGCAGAATTAGACAACTATAAAAAAGCATATTCTCTCAAAGACTACACAGACATGATCGAAAATTTCATTGTGGCCGAATTATGTCCGAAATATGACGTCGTTTTTATTGATGAAGCACAAGATTTATCGCCGATTCAGTGGAAAATGTTTGATGTCTTAAAGAAAAATTCCAAATATGTTATCTTGGCTGGTGATGATGATCAAGCTATTTATGGATGGGCGGGTGCTGATGTTAAAAGATTTCAACAAGAACCTGCAAAAGAAATAGTATTACCACAATCCTATCGAGTTCCTAAACTCGTTCAACATATTGCTGACAATATTTTAAGTAGAATACCAAAGGAACGGAGATTAGAAAAAAAATGGAAGGCAAGAGATGAAGATGGATTCGTACAGCCGGTTACTTCTATTGAAGATGTTCCTTTGCACAAGGGAAAATGGTTAGTGTTAGCTCGTTACAATGATAAATTAAGAAAGCTTAAACCATTACTTAGAGATATGGGAATTTATTTCGAATATAAAAACAGAAAGAGTTATAAGACTCGTCTCTACGATGCTATTCAAAACTATATACGCTGGACAAATGGGTCTCAACTATCCATTTCAGAATGTAGAGATTTATTTGAGTTTTTTGGAAAGGAATTTCTAGAAAAAGAAGAAAGACTTTATGACTTAAAAGAATTTGGTTATAGCCCCACTCAGCAATGGTCTGAAGTTTTTGAAACTGAACCTGAGGACAGTCTCTACATTAGAAATATGATGCAGGCGGGCGAAGAATTATCCAAAAAAGCTAGAGTTAAACTATCAACGATTCATTCAGCCAAAGGAGGCGAAGCTGATAATGTTTTACTTATTATGGATAATACCAAAACTATCCGGGAGGCTATCGAAAAAAGTCTCGATAAAGAAGACGAAGAACACCGGGTTTGGTATGTAGGCGTCACGCGTACTAAACAAAATTTATATATTATGGCAGCAAAAAAGGAGGACCATGGTTACGACATCGAAAGTCTACAATAAACAAATTGGTGGAACACATTATCAGAAGTTTAAAATTCAGCCAAGTAAGTTCGTAGTTGAAAACGAGTTGCTTTATCCAGAAGGATGCGTTATAAAATATATCTTGAGACACAGGTTGAAAGGAAAAAAGCAAGATTTGGAAAAGGCAAAACATTTCATAGATATGATAATTGAAAGAGATTATTCATAATGAAAGTAATAAAAAACTATTTGGATAAAGACTACTTTAATAAACTTAAAAGCGTCTTTGTAGAGGGGATAGACGGATCTAAATTGCCATTTTATCTACAACGTACAGTTGCCCACAAAACTAACGAAAAAAGCTTAGAACATTTTTATTTTACCCACCTTTTCTATGACCATGCTATCATGAGTGACTTTTACGAATTAGTAAAACCTATTATTTGGGATACACTTAAAGCGAAAGCATTAATAAGAGCTAAATTAAATTTATATCCGAGAACAGATACCCTTTTACATCATTATCCCCATACAGATCACGAGTTTAAACACAAAGCTTTAGTCTTGTCTTTAAATACTTGTGATGGAGGAACTCGTGTAGGTAAAAAATTTATACCGAGTATAGAAAATCAAGCATTCTTTTTTGATGCAAGTATCCCCCATAACAGTACAACTTGTACGAATCAACAAGCTAGAATTAACATTAACTTTAATTATTTTTAATGAGAATACCAAAATTTGAAGCTCAAACCGAATGGGTGAAACCAACAGAGTATCCCGACCTACGTCAAGCAGATGAAATAGCGATAGACTTAGAAACAAAAGATCCTGATCTGATTAAAAAAGGATCCGGTGCCATTATTGGTAATGGAGAAGTTATAGGGATTGCTGTAGCTACTTCTTTTTACAAAGGATACTTTCCTATTGCCCATGAAGGTGGGGGTAATATGGAAAAAGCTAAAGTTTTATCTTGGCTTAAGGATATTTTAGAATCTCCTTCCACAAAAATATTTCACAACGCTATGTACGACGTCTGCTGGCTAAAAAAGATGGGATTTAAAATCAACGGTGACATTGTCTGTACAATGATTGCTGCAGCTGTAACAGATGAAAACAGATTCCGTTATGATCTTAACAGTTTATCCTGGCACTATTTAGGATATGGAAAAAATGAATCTGCTTTAGCTGAAGCTGCCTCTGAATGGGGAATAGATCCAAAAGCTGAAATGTATAAACTACCAGCTATGCATGCAGGATCTTACGCAGAACGAGATGCAGAGATTACTTTAGGGCTTTGGCAAGAGATGAAAAAAGAAATTATTAATCAGGACCTGGAGGACATCTTTGATTTAGAAACAGAACTTTTCCCCTGTCTTGTGGACATGAGATTTAAAGGTGTGCGTGTTGACATTGAAAGAGCTCATGCAATGAAAAAAGAATTTAAAAAAGCAGAACAAGATTTATTACATAAGATAAAAAGTGAAACAAATATTGATGCACAAATCTGGGCGGCACGGTCTGTTGCTAATGTATTTGATATGTTAAAAATAGAATACCCTCGAACAGAAAAAACATCTGCCCCCTCTTTTACTAAAAATTTTTTACAAGAACATAAACATCCGGTCGTAAACCTAATTGCTAAAGCGAGAGAAATAAATAAAGCTCACACTACATTCATTGATTCTATTTTAAGATACGAACATAAAGGCAGAATCCATGCAGAGATTAACCAACTTAGAAATGCAGGAGGAGGCACGGTCACAGGAAGATTTAGTTATCAAAATCCCAACCTCCAACAAATTCCCGCTAGAAACAAAGACTTAGGACCCAAGATCAGAAGTTTATTTATACCTGAAGAAGGATGTAAGTGGGGTTGCTTCGATTACAATCAACAGGAACCAAGACTCGTCGTACACTATGCATCACTTTATAAATTACCTTCTGTCTATGATGTTGTAGATTCTTATAATGATAATGTTAAAGCAGATTTTCACCAGACCGTAGCCGACATGGCAGAGATTCCTAGATCACAGGCCAAGACAATTAACTTAGGATTATTTTATGGAATGGGTAAAGCTAAACTTCAAGCAGAACTAGGAATCACAAAAGAAAAAGCAGCCGACTTATTTAATCAGTACCATGCTAAAGTTCCTTTTGTTAAACAGCTAATGGAGAAAGCATCTAACAGAGCACAGGATCGAGGACAGATAAGAACTTTACTCGGAAGACTTTGCAGGTTTCATTTATGGGAACCAAATAGTTTTGGTATGCATAAGGCCATGCCTCATGAAGAAGCACTCAGGGAACATGGACCAGGAATTCGAAGAGCATACACATACAAATCTTTAAATAAATTAATTCAAGGATCAGCTGCTGATATGACAAAAAAATCTATGCTAGAATTATATAAAGAAGGAATCATAGCGCATATTCAAATTCACGATGAACTTGATTTATCTATTAAAGATGAAAAAGAGGCCCAAAAAATTGTTGAGATTATGGAGAATGCTGTTACACTTGAAGTTCCCAACAAAGTAGACTATGAGTTCGGATCCAATTGGGGAGATATATACGATTAACAAGGAGGAACCTATGGAAAAAGTAAAAAATGAAGCTAAGAGAATCTGGGGACTAGCAGTAGCTCATCCTAAGATCTCTGCAGCTGTAGTAGTAGTGGTAGTTGCCATATATTTTTTAGTAAACTAGGAACTATATGACCGATGGCCTATTTAAATGCAAACATTCCTGTGATCTATTCACAGATCAGAAGAGAATATCTCTATGATCTTAAAGATCACCATGGAGAAGTTGAAGACTGCATTATCTTTGGCCTGGCATCGATTACAGGACGTCCTATACTCTTTCATGCAATTATGGAAAACGGTGCTGTATTCTATCGGCTACCAATATCCGCTTTCATTCAAAGAGCTTATGACGCGAAAAAAGTTCCTAGGATGCGACTTGATGAGCTGGAGCTGTGGAATTGCTTTAGTTACTATCCTAGCGTTACTACTTTTGATATCCTAGACGCACAATCAGGAAAATATATAGGAAAAGATAAAAAATGGTATGCGGGAGCTTACCTGTTTACAGTTGACTGGGCTCATCCAGAGAGTAATATTATCGACACTGATCATTCGGAGATCCCGCAAGAACATAAATGCGCACACATACTTGCTTTAGAAAATGGCAACTATGCAGCTCAACCCAACAATAGAATTATATGGAGTATTCCCTCTTTTACTGTTAAAGATGAAATACCTTATGATTGGAAGACACAGAGTAGTGAATGGAATGTGGAAGATGATCGTAAATGGAAAACAGAAGATTCGGATAGATTCTTCTACAACATTGAGGAAGTAAAAAATGACAAAGTGTAAAAATTGTAACTGCGATTGCCACTGTTCTTTAAAGGAACATGGTGATATGTATGGAGTTTGCAATTGCATGAACTGTGAACATGAGGAATGTGAAACATGTCAATAGATAAAACAAAATGTTGTAAGACACATACTGAAGAAAAGGAAGAATTAGGTGAATGCTGTCAAACAAAAAGCATTCATCAACTGGCTAAAGAAAATCCAACTTTAACCTATACACAAGTAGAAAAAATAATGAAGGAGCAACATGAATAAACTATTTCTGGTACTCGCACTATTATTTGCCTTGAGCGCCTGCTCAGTAGGCAAAAAATGTACCTATACACAAGAAGGAACGAAGATTTCATCTTGGGTATGGTTTTACGGTAGCGATAAGCCAATTGATTTAGATAAAAACAATTGTAACTAATATGCATGATAAAATCATTACTGCACTTTTGGCAATTCTCATCGCCCTTGGAGGATGGACGCTCTCACGAACGTTCTCCCTGTCGCAAGATATGGTTCTTATCAAAGAAAAAGTATCGGGGATTGAAGATGAAGTATCGGACTTTAAAACTTTTAAGAAGAAGAAAAAACGCAAGAAAAAGAATTCAAACAACTGAAAAGGGAATACAGGCTTTGATAATTGGCCTAGCATTGGTTCTTTTTCTTTTGGTTGGATGTAACGGTGTAAAGCATGTTATATCAATTGAAGAACCAACAGATCATACTTCAGGAGATGATGGCGGCAAATTAAAATATAAAATCATCTTTGGAGATGTGAATCAAAAGGAGTAGGTATGTTAAATAAAATAAAAAAAATAATACACAAAGTGGACTGCTGGATTAATAGATATGAATTCGAATACAGAATCTTTGTTCTGGTAGCAATTGCATATCTATTTTATGTTCATTATTCCGGGTGTAATTAATGGCCCTAAAAATTTCAGACGAAGCAAAAGTTCAAATGCCGATGAAGACAGTTGCCAGCCTCATCGCGCTGGTTGCGATCGGAACCTGGGCATTTTTTTCTATCCAAGAGACTCTTAACAGGCATACAACAACCTTAGAGTTAATGGAAAAAGATTTAGAACAAAACTCAGAATTTAGAATCAAATACCCTCGTGGAGAATTAGGACAATCTTCGGGAGAGGCCGAACTTTTCATGTTGGTGGAGCATATGTCAGGTCAATTAGAGAAAATGGAAAACCGGATGGAGAATATGATGTCAAATACCGTTAACATTGAACGTTTACAAAAAGATGTTGAGAAGGTATTAAGTGATATTGAAAAATTAAAAGATAAGCAAAGAACTTTTTCTAATGGAGACACACAATGAAAGAAAGTTTATTAAAACTTACACACAAAATTACTACTTGGCATGAGAAAATGTTTAAGTATATAACTTTAAAATCTAAAACCAGTATATTCTTTACATGGCTTTTAGTTTTTATATGTTTATATGAAATTTTTGAACATATTATTATACCTTTAGCTTTAATCTGGTGGGGGTTTTTTAAATGATTATAGAGACTGTATTCGCACTTTTACTCATTTACAATAATGAAATTATAGAGCATCGTATTCAACCCTCACTCAGCGAATGCCTTAAGGGCAAGCGTTATGCGATGCGGGATAAAAAATCTACTGATCGGGTGATATTTCAATGTATCAAATCAAAAGCTGAAATAGAGATTTACATGGGTGAAAAAAAGATTACAAAACTTATTCTTGAATAATGAACAGAAAGCATTATGCTTTTTTCCTTAAAAAGAATAGAAGAAAGAATCCAGTTGCTAAAGCTTTAAAGTTCTTTACACCCAAAGTCATAAGAGATAAAACTAAGTATAGGAGAACAGATGACCAAGACTGGAAAAAATATTTTTGGAAGGGGTTTTGACCTCAAGGCAGAAGTCACTAATGGAAAGTGCCCAGTCTGCGACTCTCCTACAATCTTTGTATCCATTTATAAAAATCTTTATAGATGTATGCATTGTGGCGGGGACACAGAACAAAAAGTTAATGGCGTAATTAGCTATATTCCGGCTGTTGTGTCTGGAAGTAAGCTTCCAATTTTAAGTCGGCTTTCAGATCTTCCCGAGGATAATGGCTAAAAAAGGTCTTTACGGTGTAAATAACTATCGCGAGAGAACCAGAAAGAAGATTGGGCGTCACACAAAAAATATGAATAAATCTGCAAGACGCAGTTATAAGCCTTACGTTGGTCAGGGCCGTTGACAAAATTTACAAGTTTACAAAATTCGTTTACAAAAGTTTTCCTTATTTACACGTAGTACCAACATTTTTGTTGCATCTCCCCTGGTTGTCAATTATGTAAAGAATATGACACCCCTTAAACCTCAATTTCCAATATCAAATTGCGTAGTTCACGAAGATGACGTGGATTGGGGTGGAATTTAGTTCTTGACAATTATCCTATAATTTCTTATACTACTTTTTAGAATGAGTAGAAAGATAACATTAACCACAGATCACATCAGCCAAAGACAATGGTCTACTTTGCTTTTAGAACTTAACAGTATGTCTAAGTCATGGAAAAGATTTGGTGTTGATATAACAATAAGCGCGTTGAACGCAGAAAGAATAATTAAATGGGGAAACAAAAGTCACAATGAAGGGGATATACGCTCAGAAAAGTCTACCTGAAATAAACGAAAGTGGAACTTCAGAGCATGACTTGTGGGTTGCTGTTTTAAGTAAGGCAGCTCATGACGCAATTTACGCTTCAGACTGGAGAGAGTCTCTTCAGGCTATTGAATGGTTTAAGTCAGGGGGGTTTAATTTCAGAACCGTGTGTGGGTATGCAGGTCGTGACCCTGAGTATGTGCATAGAGTAATGGAACTTCCTATCAAAAGAAGAGAATCTCATATGTCAATGGTTCGTAATGGAGGACGTCTTTATGTAGCAGAAACTACACAACCTCCTAAACAACATCGCAGTCATTACCGGGGAGCAGGAACCAGGGGACGGGGAAGACCTAGAAAAAAAGATTCAACAATGTTTTTACGAGGAATAAAAGGAGGAAGGCCTAGACTTTATAATCTCTAATGCCAGTCCATCCACTTTTTCCTCAACCTATTTACATTTCTAATCTTGAAAGAAAACTAACTAAAGAAGAAGTAAAAGCAATTAATAAATATAGAAAGAAAACCTATAAAAACGAAGGCAATACAGTTTCTAAGAATAAATATGTTTTAGAAAATAAAATGTTAAAGGATCTTAAAAAAGATCTGAATAAAAAGGTTATTAATTATTTTAATGAAGTAATTTGTACAAATAATTCTATTGTTCCTTATACTACTCAATCCTGGATTAACAACACAGAAACCAATCAGTTTCATCATCGTCATTCTCACGCTAATTCTTACATCTCAGGAGTTTTTTATATTGCTGCTGATAAAAAGGTTGATAAAATCACATTTTATAAAACGCCAGCCCATGAGCCGATCAAACCAAACATAGCTAAATATAATATTTTTAACTCCAGCACTTGGGAGTTTCCAGTTGAAACAGGAAATGTGATTCTTTTTCCCTCTTCTTTACATCATGGAGTAAATCCGAAAAAAGGAACCAATACTCGTATCAGTTTATCTTTTAATAATTTCTTCAAGGGTACAATTGGAAACGGGGAAAACTTAACAGAATTAATTATTCAATGAAATATGTAATCATACTTCTATTAAGCGTGAACGGAGTCGAAGAAATAAAATTTGAAACTCACGGTCTTGACTGTGGGGAGATGGCTAAAGCGTGGCGTGAAGTAAACACCACATATTATGAGGGACCTAATCAAGGGAACTATACCCATGATGGTAAGTTAATGTTTGCTTATATGTGTCAATAAGTTTGAACCGGTTTGCAATTATACTTTGTTGCTACCCTATAGTCATTAACATATTTATAGCCCATTTTACTCAAAATCTTCATAGACTCTATATTAGCATCACGAGAGCACTCATACCAACTATCATATAAGGTAGGGTATTCAATTGGGGCCATGCAGGCGTTGCCCTGAAGAAACGAGCACACCCAGATTATTAAAATATATTTCATAGTTCTATTGACAGCTATTATATTATGGGATATATCACATATATATGAAACCAACAGAAAGAGGTATAACACATGACTGACATTAGTCGATATAAAAATGTTTCGTTAACCAAAGATACTTATCAAAACTTAGATAAGATTCGCAAAATTATAACTCCACACATTGTTCAAAGTCGTAGTGGAACTATTAACATTTTAGTTAATAAAGAAATGCAAAGGTTAAATGGAAAAGACAGAACTAAAGATAAGCAAAAGTAAATCTACCATTTGCCCACGTTGTAAGGGAAATGGTTATTTTACAGTTAAAGAAAGTGTAGATAATCCACTGGACAAAGTAGTACAATGTCCTATGTGTGATTCAAGAGGAGAAATTAATGATCCGAACGATGATATTATTATTACTTCTAGTGGTGTGCACAAGCTGCAGTGAGTTTGCTCTGCTTATGAGCGGATCAAGTGTTGCCATTAGTCAAAATACCTATGCTAAAGTTTACAATGGCATGGATGTATTAACTATTATGAAAACAGAAAAAGGTATTAAGACCCACGCGTATAATAAAATGAAAGAGGTTATAGATGGGGACGAATGAAGATAAAGTAATTGAAGAGAAAAAAATTCTTTTGGAACAGCTAAAAGAAAACAATCAAAAATTAAAAAAACAAGTAGAGTTTTTACAATTTACCTGTCGTGAAGCAGCTACTAAAATTAAAGACTTAGAGGAACAAATTCAATCCCTTACTAGTCCGTTGAATACCTTGCGCAAAGGTGGTCTGTGAGAACAATGACTCCGACTGAACGAGCCTACGTTGCAGGTATTATAGATGGAGAAGGCAGTATTGAATATGTTCAACGCGACCGGATCCGTCATGATCGAAAAGGAAAACCAGTTCATAAAGTTTGGAACATTCGTATGGAAGTTCCTCAAGTGGACGGCCGACTTATTGATTACTTGATGGAGACTACGGGTGAAGGGCACAGGGACATGAAACGTTTCCCTGGCAACGATAAATGGCAAGACCAACACCGATGGCGTCTTGGATATCGAGGCGTTTACCGAGTCCTAAAGCAGGTCCACAAATATTTAATTGTGAAACAGGAAAAATCAAAACTTGTTATAGATCACTACGATAAAATTTTTGCTAAAAAATTTTTCGGAAAGGGAGGGTTTGGTGTCAGATAAGATAGAATATTCTGTTTTAACGTGGGGGCCTTGCGTTGTTAAAATGAAAATAACTGACAAATTTTATGAAGCGCTAACGAAAGAAGCAGAGGCATCTCAAACCAAAGCCCAACTTTATCAAGATAAACTCGCTGGTATTATTAAAAAGGAATATCAGCTAAAAGATTATACAAAAGTTCAACCCTTCATAAGCGACATTGTTAGGATATACGATCACATCTGGGACAAATGGAGAAACGTTGATAAGCCTAGTAGTAATCAATATTTAATTAATGCTCTATGGGTTAATTATATGGGACCTGGTGAATTTAATCCACCACACGATCACTCAGATGATTTATCATTTGTAGCTTATTTAAAAGTTCCTGAAAAACTTAAAAAAGAACACAAAGACTATAAAGGTAAAAGCTCTGGTCCTGGTGGAATTAGCTTTCTCTATGGAGAAGGCAATAGGCAAGCCATTACTTATCAAGCGTACTTTCCAGAGGAAAAAGATTTTTTTATTTTTCCTGCATGGCTAAAACATTGGGTCGCTCCTTTTAAATCAGATGTGGAAAGAGTCTCAGTGTCAGGAAACATTGCGAGTCATGTTCCATTTAAATCACTTACACCGACTAAGAAATGAAAATACAAGATAAAATTTATAATGAAATCCTAGAACATGTTTTACGATTACTAAGTGAGCACCATTCAATTGAAATGGTTGCAGGTTGTTTAATGGCAATTGCACAACGACTTTACAGAACTCACTTAAGCAAAGAAGAATATAATAAAATTATGAAGATCGCTTCTGAAATAGACATTAAACCATACGATATTAGAAAAGGAACTGTGCACTAATGTATCAGCCCTTACCTCGTGGATTATTTATTGACGAATCCAGCATTCATGGCTGTGGACTCTACACCAATGTAAAACTTAAAAGAGTACATGAGCTGGGTATTAGCCATATCCAAGTCGGAGTAGATTTATACAGAACTCCACTTGGAGGATTTATTAATCATTCAGATACTCCTAATTGTGATAAGGTTAGGTCTTTAAAAACAACCAAGATTGCAGATGCAGAAGCACCAACCCTGCATACGAAAGGTCCTAAATATATTGTATGGAATCTTTCTACTCTTAGAGATATTGAAGCCGGTGAAGAACTAACAGTTAAATATACTTTTTATAAAATATGACAAAAGATAAAACAACTCTATTTCAGCGTCGAGGACGCGACATGATCGCTGGTAAGGTCTCCGGCCAAACGCTCCGGGGAACCGGAACCGTGCATAGACATACATCTGGGGAAATCCCTCGAGGCATGACTGCAATTGAAGAAGCAATCTGGAAACTTGAGCAGAAAGAAAAAAATAAATGAACGAAGTATTTATAATTGTATTTACGTTTTTAGGTCTAATGACTCTATTAGCTCTTTACATGCTGGTGGTGGTTCTATAATGGGTGAACAACGAACCATAAATTTAAATTCATCTCCTCTGAAGCAAAATAAGCAACATCATAAAGCTCACGACTGTTTTCATTTCAGATCAACTGGAATTAAAATTGTAGGAAAAGAAGATGATGTACAAGAATGTAAAGAATGTCACAGGGTTCTTCCTTTAACAGCATTTACAACCCATACTTTAAGATCAGACGGAGCCTACTATCTTCTTAAAATCTGCCGAGAATGTAAGACTATAGTAGAATCAGAACGTTGGGCAGTGAAAAAAAATACTCTCCCAAAACCCGATCGTTGCGACTGTTGTCATAAAGATAAAAAACTTCAAAGCGACCATATCCACGGCACTACTACATTTAGGGGGTGGGTATGCAGGAATTGTAATACCGGAATAGGATCATTGGGAGATAACCTGGAAGGTGTACTCCAGGCTGCAGTTTATTTAGCAAAGGAAAAAAATGAAATTAAAGAATAGGGCCTCCGCAAGTTCACAGGGTTAATGGAATCCTGAAAAAGCTAACTCGGGCGCGGGGATCACCCTTAATCTAATTAGCCCGGGTTGGTGTCCATAATATAACGGAGTCGTTAGGTTTTAGCCTTGCTTAACGGCTCACTAAAAGAAGGAAACAAATGAAATGGAATAAAAAATTTATCTACCCGACTAGTTCCCGGTCCCTGATCGATGGAAAACGTCACTATGATATTGGACACACAAAGTTACCAAGTGTTACAACTATCATTGGCGCAACTCAGTCGGAGGAGAAGAAACAAAGTTTAGCGAAATGGAAGGCCAGACTAGGTGATGTTGCTGCAGATAGAGTTAGAGATGTAGCTGCGCTGCGTGGCACCGCCATGCACACGTATCTGGACGCTTATATTCGGGGAACAGGGCACAGGGACCTGACGCGCGTGGGCCAGGAAGCTGAGCCAATGGCCAAAAAGATAATAAGCGATGGTTTAATTGACTTAAATGAAATATGGGGCAGTGAGGTTACCTTATATTACCCAGAATTATACGCTGGTGCGACTGATGTAGTAGGACTTTATAATGGACGCGAAAGTATAATAGACTTTAAACAAACTAACAAACCAAAAAGAAGAGAATGGATTGATGACTATTTCGTACAACTTGGGGCATACGCAATGGCCCATAATTATGTATATCGTACGAAGATACAGACTGGAGTTATTCTAATGTGCTCAAAAGATCACTTTTTTCAGAAGTTTGAAGTGTCTGACCAAGAGTTTGTAAAGTACCAACACCAATTCCTGAAGAGAGTTGACCAATATTACAGCTCCCATGTAAACAATAAAGACCACCAATATACAAAACATGATGAAAAAGTATAGTAAATTAGCCATTAATTGCATTTTGTACCTTTGTATACCCTTTTCTCAATGAAAAAGAAAAAGTTTTTTTTATTTTTTTTAAAAGTGGTTACAATGGATACAAAAGTTATTCTTGTTGTATACCAACACTTATTCGCTCGTTTTTGTATCTTTTACAAAGATACAATAGGATACAAAAGATACAATGGATTCAAAAAGCTAGCAATACCAACAACTTAAGGGGCGCGCGCACATGATTCACTCTTTTTATTTTTCAATTTATGGTAAGGGGAGTATACAGAGGTATGAGAAGGAAGAAGTCTAAATATAAACACATAGTCATCAATAAGAAAAAATATTATTTCTATAAGATTAAATGGATGGATATCACTGGTGATGCGGGGCATGCAACAGCGCAGGAGTTTGATAAGTTCGAGTGTGCTACCATGATTACGTTTGCGTACGTCTATAAGAAAACAAAAAAATTTATTTGGACATTCAGTAGCTTCGATACAAAAGATGAAGTGTTCTCAGATAGAAACATTATGCCTATGGGATGTGTGTTGAAGTTGGAGAAGAGAGATGTCTAGTATTGACTGGTTAAGTGAAGAAAAGTATAACTTTAGGAAGGAGAAATATAACAATATGCCTAAGAAAAAAAAGAAAAAGAAAATAGTTAAAAAGAAAAAGAAAAAAACTAAAAAGTCTAAAAGATAATTAAGACTTTGATTTTTTGGCTAAAAGTTTTTTAGCTTCTAATACTTTCTCGTTCTTCTGTTTGATTGTCTTCATTCTTTCATACAGTTGATCGAGATTGAGGTCGTCGATCTTTCCGTGTCTAATAATTTTTTGATCAATATAATAACCACCCACTTTTCCTCTAGCTATTTCAGTAGTAGCCGCAGCCGCTAGATTCCTGCCATCTTTTTTACCCTGATCTCTAATTTTTCCTAATTCTTCTAAATGTCCCTCGTAACTGATGCCATATTTATGCCTTACTTCATCTCTGAGATTACTGATGTGAGCACATACAAGAGGATATTTATTTGGATTCGTTAAGTCAGATCCTGCAACAGAACACCAATTGCCAGTGTCAGAATATCCTGCTCGTTTTGCAGCTTCTGTTTTGGTGATAGGATTGCCTTCTACCCCATATACTATGAGGTGAGCAAACTTCATTTGTTGAGGTGTTAATTCCTTTGGTGGTCCAGACATAATATTGACAATATATAATACTTATTTTATAAGTTCAACAGAATGATTACAGGAAAACACTTCAGACAGATGCTAGATAAATTTCTTCTGTCACCAGCATCTCAGTCAGCCAGAGTTCAAGTTGAGCTTCCAAACGGAGAAATGATGGATATTTTAGAAATTAGCTTGCTAGAGAATACTTTATTAGGTAGTAAAGAGACTCACAGATTAGTTTTTAAATGTGGAAAATCAAGAAATCCTATGGGTAAAATCATTGGAAAATTATAATTTCAATTAGGGCGGTTAGATGGCCCTGAGAGAAAGACAACTTTGGAAGAAATTAAAAAATGCGACTCCCTCCATATCGTGGACGAGGCTTGAAAACTGGGCTTTATTTGGTACTCCTGATCTTTTGGGCTACTCTTCTCGTGGGACCTTTTTTACAGTAGAATTAAAATCAACCACCCTTAAAAACCCTAATTTTGTGCGCTGTTCCCCGCACCAAATATCTTTCCACATGAAGCATAAAAAAAATACTTTTGTCCTGGTTGCTTGTGCCCTGGACCAGCTTGTGCGCTTGTACCCTGGCTCCCGGATCCTTGAGCTTGTTGACTCCGGATTGAAGCTTGAACCCTTAGCTTGTGGTCTCACTTCCTGTTCCAAGTTCCTAGAAAAAATTTAGTGTAGTCCATATGCGATGTTGGCTGTACTCCGGTCCCAGCATGCGCGGCAATCTTTGCATTCGTTGCCTTGTTCCTTGGCCGGGCAGCTCTTGCCATCAGTCACCACAGTGCTGGTCCATCTCCAGAAGCTGGCCGCGGGTTTATCTATTTTGTGTCCTGATAATCTAATAATCAAATTTTTTGGTATACTGTCAGTACTTAGTGGCAGGAATTTGGCCTCTCTAGTTGGCAGCCAGTGCTGTGTGTCTGGCGTGAGCTTGCACACTTCAAAAATATTTTTTAAATGCTGGACGCCTTGCAGGTCCCCTGAGTCATGCCATCTGAACCATGGAGTCTGATCAATTAATACAACCATAGCGGGAATCCATTCAGGATGTGTTAGGCCAGCCAGTCGACGCGTTAACGCTTCCTTCACATTCGGGAATCTATACCGGCCCTTAAGAGCGTAACAGCCTGAGCATACCGAGCCCGGGATCTTGACCAGCTTGGACCCTGTAATGCATGCCTGAGCTGGCAGGTTAAACGCTGGCCCCGGCATCTTGGAAGGCTTCGACAGCCCGCCAGTTATTTTGATTGCTTCTTTTTTATTCATATGTCCTAGAATATCCTAGAGCTTGCAGCCTGTCAAGCTTGGGAGCTTGCAGGCTTGAGCCCTTATTTTTATTGTGGTTGTCCCTTCACCTGTTGCCAGTCGCCATCTCTGCGCACTTCAGTCACCTGATGAGCATAGACGGATCCTGCTTCGTCAAAAAATCCGATCTCTGAGCCATTGCTCTGGATCAGGATAGCTCTCTTGAGCCCGCGGCCCTGCTTTGGAGACTCCAACAGCTTGCCAGTCACCGGGGTGCCCAGCTGTGTGGTCCTTACTTCGTCTTTTTTCTTTAGATCTTTATATTCAATCATAATTATCCTTTTGTTACTCCCAGTATATCCCAGAGCCCAGACGCTGTCAACCCTGCTGCTTGGACCCTGATTCTTTAATGGGCGGGCCCACCCGCTTGGGAGCTTGTACCCTGTACCCATTTTTTTTCGCCCAGGCATCGTGGAGCTTTAACATTTTTTTTCTATTGGGTTTTTTCGACCGGCCCCGGGTGGGGCCAGTCTTCCAGGCTATAGTTTTAAACATTAATTAGATTTCTTTGGTAGCCCTTGGGTGAAACTCTGGACCGTGATATTGTCCTGTCCAAAATTCTTAGTAAGCATTTTAGTCAAGCCTGAAATCATTTTGACCTCGGCGTGCTTCTCGTGCTTGCCATTGTGTTTAATATATTCTTTGTTCAATGCTAGTGGCTCAAACTTGGTATGATACCAAAATTTCCCACCATCATAACCGTCTTTAGTTGTATACATTTTTTGAGTTGATACATGCCATCTATTATCTTTAAATATATAAATATATTCAATGTGCATATCTCCGCGCATATCATGCATATACATCCACTCATCTCTGTACACTTTGGCTGGGTCTTCCTTCCTATCCCAGTCGCGACCGTAAAAACTACACTCATCTAGAGTATCGCCTAAGTAGCTGGCGTCACCCTGATTAAATAATAGTTCCGCAACTTCGCGCTTATGATAATGATCCATAAGAATTGAACCAATTCCGTATGGATAGCCATCACTGTGAACATATATAACTTTTACTTTTTTAGTCTTTGGGTCTTCTATTGCTATATTACTTCTTGTTGACATTTTTTCCTTTCGTTAAGATCCCAGTATATCCCAGAGCAGCTGACAAGTCAAGCAAAAAAGAAAAATTTTTTTCTTGACAGTCCTTTTAAATTATGTGGGCGGGCCCACCCTGCTTGAGGACTCATTCATATTTTTTATTTTTTTTTTAAGTTTAAAGCCCTGGTGTCATTGGAGCCAGTGCGCTGGCGATTTAACTGGTCGTGTCATGACAAGCGCCATCCAAGATATAGTAGTTGATGTTCTACCACTCAGGGCTTGAAAGCTTAAAGCAAAAATATAATCCCTAAACCAAAAGCTATGGCAAAGATATTTAATGCCCATAACCATTTTGGCCAAAAGGAAAAAAATTCTCTTAATGGCTTTCCATATATTATCATATAACCTTTCTCACTCTTACTGCTTGTAGAGATTGATGAAAAATTACAAGCAGTTCAAGTTTTATTCTTTATCATCAAAGAGTGATACTCTTTTATCTTCAAGAATTAATATCTTATATAATCCTATTGACAACCATTGTCAAGTAGTCTATTGTTTTTTTTTATGAAAGGAAAAAACAATGGCTAGATTAAGACTAAATCAAGAGTACAGAAACAAGATTGCTAATCGTATGAGAAGTCATCTTGAACAAGAGAACACGCAAGAGAAAGAGAAATTTTTTCAGTTGCGTGAACGCATGAAACCTTTGCAAGATAAAACATGGGAACTTGCCGAAGAAATAGTAAGCCGACATTATACACCCGAAGATATTAAAATGGCTTATCATTTACAAAACAAGTTTGAAAATGTGGACACTATTGCAAAAGATAGTTGCTTTCATTTTGGTTATCAAGGTCAAGTAGAGGGTAGAGATAATGATGATAGACCAGTTATGAAAGATAAATACATTGAAAGTCATTTTGATTTTAGATTAAATGGAAATATCAATGGTAAAGAAAGTGGCAGACAAACTGATTTTGCTTATGCCATGTATCGTGATGAACTCAAAAATAGAGAGGGTTGCAATCCCGATATAAATATAGAGCAGAAAGATAATCAATCTAATCCACATTGGACAAAGATTGAAGATAATAATGAAAAATATCTTGGACTTGGAAATAGAAGTAGTAATGAAAATCACACTTCATTTTCAGCAAACTGGAATAATGATTATGTTCTTGATTTAATTGGTCGGGAGTATTGCCGAGATAGGTCAATCTCTTGTGAAAAACAAGAGTATGATACTTTAATGATTTGGCAAACTGCAAAAGGTCAATTAATCATGGCACATGATAAATGGATATCAAGTGTTTTAGGTCAAGTGAGTAAAATTAAAACTTGGTTGAAATCTTGGAAATATCTTGATGAGGCATTAGACTTTTGTGCAAAAGCAAAATGTCCGATTGATGAGGCAGAAATAATCAGATGTAATTCTACTGGCTTGGCGATTTTCAATCCACAGAATTGTGCTGACTATCTTGAAAGCATGAAGAATAAAGATGTATCAAGAGCAGATAAACTCTTGGCTTTAAAGAAATACAACGAAGAAAAACAACAATCACAACAATAACACTTCTTGACTTTAGGCATGGGATAATGTAATATTATCCCATGTTTAACAATAAAGGAGAAAGTAAAATGTCTAAACTAAAAATAGACATCATTAAAAAAGTAATGATGTTAGATACAAGACAAGAACTTCAAAATGTTCTTGACGTTGTTGGCAATTCAATAAGTAGAGAATTGGACAATGAAGATAAAGAACAAGAGGAGTTTAAACAATGGAAATCCAAAAAGAATAGTGAGGAAACAAATGACATCACTTTCTAAATCTATCTTTTGGATTAAATATTATGCAACTAAACATGGTTGCATAATTGAACGCAAAGCAACTCTTGATAATGAGTGTTATGAGGGAACGCATAAAAAACATGGTTATCCTTATAAAGTTTATGTTGATATTCAAGCTACTGAAGAAATAGACAATGGCAAGAATCAATATAGATGTGCAAGTAAAGAGTGGGAAATAAATGACAACCCAACTTTAACTTCATGAAGTATTGTCAAGGAACTAATTGCCACGAATACAGAACTAAAGACAGAATTCGTGGCATGAAAGGGAGTAAGCATTATCAAACTCGCAGACGTTCTGACTTTTATTATGGCAAAGGAAATTTTTGCTCTTTAAATTGTCAGAACGATTGGTTTAATAAGTTTGGCAATCTTGCTATTAATCATTTCGGAAGATTAACTGAACCGAAGAAAGTAATGTGCGACCAGGCATGGTATAAAGATTATACTTATAACTATGACCATACTAACAACAGAAGTAATAATCGGCATTTCTTAATTAATGATTTACTTGGTACTCGTATTCCAATTACTGAACAACAGTATCAAGATGAGAATATAATCACACCGAATAACTTATCCCAATAAGTTAGACATGCAAGGCGCAGAAATGCGCCTTGTTCTAATATCCTGTCAAGCTAAATCTTATAATATCCCATGTTATTATTGCATACCTCGTGAGGTTGTGCTATTCGGGGCGGGCCCACCCGAATCCCGGGCTCGGGCGGGCCCACCCGAGCCCGAGGGGTCCCAGTTTCTGCATAGCTCAGAATTTTAAGGGAGGGCCCACCCCCCTTAAACAAGAAAATAGGGGTCCCAATCTTACCCTTTATTGCTTAATTCAGACTCTCATGGTAAACCTTTTATAAACGATGATTCAGATGAACGACGACATAAATTTTATAAAAAAATTACCAGTAGACGAACAGAAAGCATATTTAAAAGCTTATTTAAAAGCAGATCAATTAGAGACCCAAACTAGAGTTAAAGGAGATTTTTTAGAATTTATAAAATATATCTGGCCTGCGTTTATTAGTGGTGAACATCATAAAATTATTTCTAAAAAATTTAATGATATCGCTAATGGTAAAAATAAAAGACTTATTGTGAATATGCCCCCTAGGCATACGAAATCAGAATTTGCTTCTAATTATCTACCCGCTTGGATGATTGGGAAGAATCCAGATTTAAAAATAATTCAAGCTACCCACACAGCAGAACTCGCTATACGGTTTGGTCGTAAAGCTAAGCATGTCATCGATTCTCCGGAGTATCAAGAAATTTTTGAAACTACGCTGCAAGAAGATAGTAAGGCAGCAGGTCGATGGGAAACGGCACAAGGAGGTGAGTACTTTGCGGTTGGTGTTGGAGGTGCCATGACAGGAAGAGGAGCTGACTTATTAATCATTGATGATCCTCACAAAGAAAAAGATTTATTAAGTAGAGACTCTTTTGATAAAGCATATGAGTGGTACACATCAGGTCCACGTCAAAGACTTCAACCAGGCGGCCGGATCATTTTAGTTATGACGCGTTGGTCGACAAGAGATCTAACGGGTGCATTACTCAAGGCTCAAAAAGAAGTAAAAGGAGACCAATGGGAAGTAGTCGAATTTCCCGCTATCTTGCCAAATGACAAACCTGTTTGGCCGGAGTATTGGAATAGAGATGAATTAGAATCTGTAAAAGCTTCTATTAGCGTTGGTAAATGGAATGCTCAATATATGCAAACTCCAACTGCTGAAGAAGGAGCCCTTATTAAACGAAGCTGGTGGAAAGATTGGAAAAGCGAGAAGCCTCCTAAACTGAGTTTCATTATTCAAAGTTATGACACCGCATTTATGAAAAAAGAAACAGCTGACTTTTCTGCAATTACAACGTGGGGAGTTTTTGAGAAAGAAGGCAGCGGCCAAAATGCAATTTTACTTGATGCATTTAAAGGTCGATATGAGTTTCCAGAATTAAGACGTTTAGCTCATGAAGAATATATACACCATCGTCCGGATATTGTTTTAATCGAGGCCAAGGCATCAGGGATCCCCCTAACTCACGAGCTTAGAAAAATCGGAATCCCAGTTATTAACTATACACCGTCAAAAGGAAATGATAAACACATTAGAGTGAACTCAATCGCTCCGCTTTTTGAGGCGGGTAAAATTTGGGCCCCTATGCATGAGCATTTTGCCCAAGAAGTGGTTGAAGAGTGTGCAGCATTCCCGCATGGTGATCATGATGACTATGTGGACTCGACAACGCAAGCAATTATGCGTTTAAGGGGTGGAATGTTCATAACTCATCCTGAAGACTATAAGGAAGAGAAAATTGAGAGAACCGGACTAAATTATTATGGCTAGACAACTCATATTAAAAAATTTAATGAAATTGGCTCAAAATATTGGAGCCAATCCTCAAAGGTTTATGGGGACTCGAACGAATGTTACTTTTTTAGGAAAAGGCCCAACTAAGAATCCCTTGTTCCAGGGCCCTTTACGAGGAATAGAGTCTGCAAGCGAAACGCAGCTGGGACCACGAGAAACAATCATTGAAGCAGTTGAAGATGCTATGGGTTTTGCCAGCGCTAATAAATTAAACGCTATTCAACTTAGAGCTTTAACCCTGAATCTTGAAAGTATTAACAAAATTTATAATCCACCGGTTCTACCGATGGCAAGCGTAGCGGACATGGTTCCAGGGATCAGGGGCCTAAAAGTATCTAAAGATTTAGGATTTAAAAATCCTGAGATGTATGGAAGAGCACAACCAGGAAGCACCATGGCTAAAGCAATCGATGAATCGGTTGATATCAAACCAGGATTAAAATTTTTTGAAGGTGCTGAACTTCCTGAAAAAACTGCATCGGCACGAGCGACTATGTTAAAACTTTTAGACATGTCGGCGACTAAGGAAGGCGTAGGACTGACTCTTAGAGAAATTATGTCCAAGCAAGATTTGAAATGGCTTTTAGAAGGCGGAGGCGGAACTAAAGGAGACCCTATTACTCTTTTTGCAAAATATTTTGGCAACGCTTCAGCTAAACAACTTCCAAGCGCAGGAACGCCTGAAGTTATCGACAATTTCGCTCTACAATTATTACGAAGAACCGATCGTATGGGAAGAAAGATAGACGACCCATTTTTTAGAAGAGAGGATCTTGATTTTGCTCATGGTGGTCTCGCAAGGATCTTGGAGGTATAATGACTGCAACTGGTTATCCTGGAGGAAGTCTCAAAGCACATCTTCAAGAAATTAAAAAATTATGGCTCGAAGGAAATTCGGCTCAAGAGATATTTGAATCTAATCCTAACAAATTTAAGGCAAAAGGAACAGTGGCTCATGCTCTAAACTCTATGAAAAAAGGGTTAGCTCCATTAAAAATTAGTGCTCTTGAAATAAAAAATAGAATTACTCAACAAGTAGCCGATAATAAAAAAGTTAAAGACGCCTATGACACTTTAGTAAAGGATTATAAAAAAAGAGGTTTAAAGATTAAACCAAGTCAGGCTTCTTTAATACGGGAAACCAATCTCGGTTCGTCTGTAGTCAGTAGAGTTATTAAAGCTGAAAATTTAAACGTAGAGCCAAGAAGTCTTTCTCCGGAAGTACAAGAAGCTCAATTAAAAAAAACTCAAGAGGCCCTAGAAAAAAACCGACTCCGTTTAAAAGAATTAAAACCTGTTTATAAGGGAAGAGGCTCTAAATTCGGCGAGACTCCAAAGGTAGTTGATCTAGCTGGTCCCGAAAAATTAAAAAAAGAATATTTAACGGAATTGAAGAAAAGATTAAAGTATCCGGCTGCAGGAGCGGAGTATAGAGCTGCAGTAGCAAGAGGAGAGATTTTAAGCAACCCACAATTAGCCAAAAGATTTAAATTGGGTGATGTAAGTACTGCGGAGCGAATAAATTCATACTTTATAAAAAAAGAAAACTTAAAATACACTCCACAAACTTACGAAGGAAAAAAGGAAATACAAAGGCTAAGAGACATAAAGAGAAAAGGCTATATTGATGTAGCTTCTAGTCGTAGTAATGAAAAATTAATTCAAGATCTTATAAAAAAGATTGATCCAACAGCTTTAAAATATGATATTGATGTTGCCCATAGGGCGTCTTTAAGAGCTAATGCAATTTTTGGGGGTAATTATTTAATTAACTCCCTAGGTATTGATCCTAAAGAAGTAAACTCAAGAATAGTTAAGCCTGCAGAAATAAAACTAGGTGGCTTATATGATGCTCAAAAGAAATTAATTAAAGGTTTAACTCCAGGGAAATTTCCAAAAGATATTCAAAAAAGATTAGAACAATTAAACTACACCATAAGCAGGGTCTCTGGAGAAACAGACGGAGCGTTACAGGGTGTATTGATGAATGAAAAAACAGGTAGAGTAGGACATATTTATGGAATAAATTACAATAAGGTTCTTGGAAAGGGTTTCGTAGATGGTCTAGTTAAAGATTTAACTCCAGCAAAGCTAGATTTAATAGCATTAAATCTACCAAAGGATATTCAAGAGGGAAGAGGAGTACAGACTGCACTCCTAGATATATTCAACAATAAAACTACTACAACCCCACAAAAAAACCAAATTGCTATTGCATTACAATGTATTGGCAAAGCTGAGGGAGGAAGAATTGGTTATGCTCTAGGAAGTGCAACTATCAACTGCGTTAATACAAAATTAACTAATGAACCGGTTCAATCTTCAATGAGATTAAGAATTGCAGAAGGAGTGGGTAAAATTAAACCTGCAGCCACAAACTTTTTAAAACTATTGGGTAAAGGCGGAGCGAGAGCTGCGCCGTTTGCAGCACTTGCTGCAGTAGGTGCAGGTATAGAACCGTTAGTGAAACCATTTGTAATTGATGATCCAAATACTTATTTAACGGACGAAAGTCAGATGAAAGGAATGCTCCTTGCAACAATTGAAGGAGAAACTCCAAAAGTTGATGAAGAAATTTTAAAATGGCAACTGCCAGCGTTAGGAGGAGCAACCGTTGCAGGTGCAGTTCCTGGTGCCCGAGAAGCGTATCTTGATAGATTAACCGGAAGAGGTCCAGCAGTAGGACCTGCAGGTACAAGAGCATTAGCAACTATTCCTGAGAAACCGGTTGGTAAACTTAGAGCAGCTTTAGGAATTAAAGGTGTTTTAGGAAAAGCTTTAGGAGCAACTTTTTCTCCTTTAGCGGTTGCAGCCACAACTCCTCTACACATCGCTGCTCAAAGAAAAGAAGGAACGGAGTGGGGAGACATTGCAACTGATCCTTCTCATTGGTTTGGACCTGCATTCGCCAGTTCCGGATATCAAATGGCAAGTAAAGGAATTACGAACCCAACATTATTAAAAGCATTAAGATTAGGAATAAGTCCAAGTGTATTAAGAACTGTGTCTAGCAGATTTGGTTTACCAGGACTGATGGTTAGTGCTGGAATGTGGGGCTATGATAAATGGAAGAATAGAGGAGTCAATGACCCAGAAGATTAAAAGGTTGACTTTAACTATTCCACCTTTAAGAGGACCTGATCCACAAGGGTTGAATGTTCCTTTCAAACAAGTTAAAACTGTGATAAACTCGGAGAAAATTAATGGCAGACAAAGACAATATAGACAAGGCTCTACCGAACGTAGACCAAGAAGTCGTATTACCTAAAGAGGAACTCGTTGTAACGGAAGAAGATAAACTATCTGAAGTAACACCAGATGGTGCTGAAGTTATTATGGATGAAGAAGGCGGAGCGGAAGTTAGTTTCGATCCAATGGCTGATCAACAGGCAGGTGGAGATCATAATGCTAATTTAGCCGAATTATTACCGGACGATATTTTAGGTCGGATTGGTTCTGATTTAAATGAAAATTACATGCAATATAGAACTTCCCGTAAAGATTGGGAAGATACTTATACCAAAGGCTTAGATTTATTAGGATTTAAATATGTGAATCCAACTCAACCGTTTCAGGGAGCAAGTGGTGCAACTCATCCAGTGCTTGCTGAAGCAGTCACCCAATTCCAAGCGCAAGCTTATAAAGAATTACTTCCAGCTATGGGTCCAGTACGGACTCAGGTTTTAGGAAGGCCGAGCAGACAAAAAGAAGAACAGTCTGTTCGTGTTAAAAATTTCATGAATTACCAACTCATGGATGTTATGAAAGAGTACGAACCCGAGTTCGATCAAATGCTCTTTTATCTACCGTTGGCAGGATCCGCTTTTAAAAAAGTTTATTACGATGAACTTTTAGGACGAGCGGTTTCTAAATTTGTTCAAGCCGACGATTTAATTGTCCCGTATACGGCTACCTCATTAGCCGATGCGGAGGCGGTTATTCACACAATTAAAATGTCTGAGAATGATCTCAGAAAAAAACAAGTTGGAGGTTTCTATAGAGATATTGAAGTTAAACCTGGTTATGATCAGGAAACTGAAGTTGAAAAAAAGGAAAGACAACTTGAAGGAATTAGAAAAACAAGAGATGAAGATATTTTTACGATTCTTGAATGTCATGTTAATTTAGATATTGAAGGGTTCGAAGATATAGGAAAAGATGGAGAGCCCACAGGAATTAAACTTCCTTATATCGTGACGATTGAAGAAGGCTCACGACAAGTTTTATCGATCAGACGAAACTATAGACAAGAAGATCCGATGAAATTAAAAATACAATATTTTGTTCATTTCAGATTTTTACCTGGAATGGGTTTTTATGGTTTTGGTTTAATTCATATGATTGGCGGTTTAAGTCGTACTGCAACAACTGCTTTACGTCAATTATTAGATGCAGGAACGTTAAGTAACCTTCCCGCAGGTTTTAAACAAAGAGGAATACGTGTAAGAGACGAGGCCCAAGCAATACAGCCCGGCGAATTTAGAGATGTAGATGCACCTGGTGGAAACATCAAGGACGCTTTTATGACTTTACCTTTCAAAGAACCATCACAGACTTTATTGTCTTTGATGGGAATTGTTGTCCAAGCAGGACAAAGATTTGCCGCCATCGCTGATATGCAGGTCGGAGACGGCAACCAACAGGCCGCTGTTGGAACGACCATCGCACTCTTAGAACGTGGTTCACGAGTCATGTCAGCGATTCACAAACGATTGTTTGTGGGGCTTAAACAAGAATTTAATTTGTTAGCTGGCGTATTTAAAACTTATTTACCTCCTGAATATCCTTATGATGTAGTTGGAGCACAGCGAAATGTTAAAGTTACAGATTTTGATGACAAAGTAGATATTGTTCCGGTTGCAGATCCAAATATTTTTTCTCAATCTCAAAGAATTTCAATGGCACAAACCGAATTACAACTCGCAATGGCTAATCCACAGCTTCATAATTTGTATGAAGCGTTTTATTCTATGTATAGTGCGATCGGAGTGAAAGAAATTGATAAAATTTTACCTCCTCCACCTCAACCGACGCCTTTAGATCCGGCGGTAGAGAATATTATGGCATTAAGCCAAAAACCTTTCCAAGCTTTTAAAGGTCAGAACCACCAAGCGCACATAACTTCGCATTTAAATTTCATTTCTACTAATTTAGCTCGAAATAATCCGATGATTTTAGGTGCTTTGGAAAAAAACTGCTTTGAACACATTTCAATGATGGCTCAAGAACAAATTGAAGTCGAATTTAGAGAAGAAATACAACAAATGCAGCAAATGCAGCAAATGTCGCAACAAAATCCTCAAATGCAGCAGAATCCCCAGTTTCAACAACAAATGATGCAAGTTTCTATGAAACTTGAAGCTAGAAAAGCAACTTTAATTGCTGAAATGATGCAAGAATTCAAAGATGAAGAAAATAAGATCATGGGTCAGTTTGGAAATGATCCAATTGCTAAATTAAAAGCAAGAGAACTAGATTTAAGAGCTATGGATGACTCGGCTAAACGTGAACAAGCAGACCAGAAGATTAATATGGAGAAATCTAAACAATTAATGGGTCAAGAGCAGTTTGATGATAAATTAGAACAGAATGAAGACTTAGCTGAACTAAGAGCTGATACTTCGATCCAAAAACAACAAATGGCTAATCAAGTCAAAGTATATTCTGATAGGATGAAACGTAAAGATGTTAAAACCTTGAAAGGCCCTAGAAGATAGTATATTAATTTAAAAGGAGAAAATTATGGCAAAAAGAGAAGTAGGAGTTCCAGAAGGAGGAAAAAAGTACAAGCCACAACTTGATACTAGTCGTAACGACCCTCGATCTGAAATCATTACTAACGCAGATAGTGTACCTAGCAAAATAGGTGTTGGAACAACAGTTAAGGTTCAAGGTACTCGAAGAATGCTAGCAAGCAAACGTAAGACAGCAACTTGGTTCTAATATGGCCTGGTTCGGTTTAGCGAGAATAGCTCTTCAAACTGGAGCGAAAATATATTCCAATAGACAAAAAGCAAAAGCAGCTATGTCTGATGCACAGTTATTGCATGCAGAGCGACAAGCCCGTGGTGAGGAATCTTACCAGGGCAAGCTTTTAGAAGCCCGACAGACAGATCTCAAGGACGAATTCGTTTTGGTCATTCTCTCGGCGCCCATAATTATTTTGGCCTGGGGTGTTTTCAGTGACAATCCGGATGCCTTAAATAAGGTTAAAATCTTCTTCGAGCATTTCCAGCAGCTGCCGACATGGTTTACTTCCCTTTGGGTATTGGTTTGCGCGAGCATTTTTGGTATAAAGGGGACGCAGGTATTTAGAAATGGAAGAAACAATAAGGTAGACAAAAAATAATAAAAAACATATAAAAGGGTATCATGTCAAAGAAAAGTAGACGAAGAAATAAAAAGATTTTAGCTGCATTAGCCTTAGCAGGCGGAGCAGCGATGTTAGGAAGAGGTAAAGGAGAAATTTCTTCTAATAGACCCTCTGGAATAGATGCGGCATCAGCGGCAAAAAATTGGATTTCCAAAAAAGCTTCAAATGTTGCAGATACAACTGGTTCATATTTAGGTAAAATGACCGGAGGCAATCCTGATGATCCCACAGGTCATATAGGACAAAAGATTAGAGCAGCTCATGCTGCAGCAGCATCGGCACCTAAAAATATAATGCATCCTTTACATAATCCAACTCGTATGAGAACTCATGTAGGAAGAGGTAATTTTAATTATAAAAAAGGTGGAAGAGTTACTGGAGCCGCAAAACGTGGTTTTGGTAGAGCACTAATGAAGGGGAAAAAATAATGAGAGACGATTTTGGAACAAGACCTTACACACCTAGATTTCCTTATTCTAAAGGAATGAAGAAAGGTGGCAAAGCTAAAAAGCAAGGATACACTGATAGAAAAGATGAATCCATTGCAATGAGAATTAAAAAGAAAAGAACACCTAAACAATTAAAAGCAAGTCGTGATGAATCTTACGGAAGATTCGGTTCGTCTGCTAAAAAATCTGGAAAGATAAATAGATAATTCAGTGCCACAATATTTCGATTCAACAGCAAAATTTCCAATGAAGACTAAACAAAGAATTTATGCCGCTAAAGGTGGATGGATTCAAAAAGCTACCGCTTCAATTAAAAGAAGAGGGACTAAAGGAAAGTGTACTCCGATTACAAAACCAGGATGTACAGGTCGAGCTAAAGCTCTAGCATTAACATTTAAAAAAATAGGAAGAGACAGAAAGTCAGCATAATGAGTATAAACGGAAAAGTAAAATGGTTTAATCCAACCAAAGGATTTGGGTTTATTGAAAGAGACGACAAAGAAAAAGATGTGTTTGTTCATGTGTCTGCATTAAAAAGTGCAGGTATGGATAACCTTGCCGAAGGTCAAGCTATAACTTTTGAAGTGGAGCAAGGTCCGAAAGGTTCCAATGCAGTTAATCTGCAGAAAACATCTTAATGAGACAAGTCTTAATAGACGCATTAGAAAAACAGTATGAAGCAGAGATCTCAGCAGCGGATGTTAAGATTAAATTACTTTTAGAAAATTCTGTAGGGGTCAGTGAACATCTTAATCATCAACAAGAATTAGATAGTCAACTACATAAAATTGCATCTGCCGAAGAGAAGTTATCTGTTTTGAAAGATTATAATATTCCTAGTAAGGAGAAAGATGCCATTTAAATCAGAAAAACAAAGACGTTATTTATGGAAGAATGAGCCCAAGATAGCGCGTGAATGGACAAAAGCTTATGGAAGTAAACCAGTTAAAAAGAAGAAAAAAGCAAAAAGGAGAAAAAAATAATGGAAGACTTTATATTTATAGATAAAATTAGACGAATTATTAAAATGCGTCATGATGATGTTGTTGCAGCCTTGGTTTCTGGTGGTGTTGACAATATGGAAAAATATCAGTATATGTTAGGACAGATACGAACATATCAGTATCTAAGTCAGGAGATATCCACCCTGCTAGAAAAAAAGGAGCAAAAGAACAGTGACGGAACAGTTATCAGTATCAAACCAAAAGGAAGTCCCAAAACATAAGGCGGCTCTCCAAGAAAAATACGATAAAGAACCTAAAAGACCTAAAAAGGATTTAACCTCCGAAACAGCTAAGTTGCCAATTCCTACAGGATGGCGATTATTGGTTCTTCCTTTCAAGCATAAACAAAAAACTAAAGGTGGAATTATTATAACTGATGACGCTTTAGAACGAGCTCAAGTAGCCTCAACTTGTGGACTTGTTTTATCCGTTGGGCCTCAGGCTTATAAAGATAAAGAAAGATATCCCGAAGGACCGTGGTGTAAAAAAGGTAATTGGGTTATTTTTGCAAGATATGCAGGATCTCGAATCAAAATAGAGGGGGGTGAAGTTAGACTTTTAAATGACGATGAAGTTTTAGCGACCGTGGATGACCCCGAGGAAATATTCCATGAAATGTAACCATAGGAGAAACTATGCCAGAAGATAAAGTAAAAAAAGAAGATCTAATTGACGTCGGGGATGCTGATGAAAAAGCAACCGAAATTGATTTAGATAAAGATAAAAAAGCTGAAGGAGGAGAAATACAAGATGAAAAAACTACTCAAGACAGTGATAAGCCCGCTGACACACCTGCGGAACCTGATAAGCAGCCTGATGTTCAGGATAGCGAACCAGAAAAAAAAGAAGAAGTAAAAGAAGAAGTAAAAGAACCAGTACAAGAACAAAAGAAAGAAATGGAAGAGTATAGCGAAGGCGTTCAAAAACGTATTGCCAAGCTTACTAAAAAAATGCGTGAAGCTGAGAGACAAAAAGAAGAAGCTGTTTCTTATGCTAGACGTGTCATGAGAGAAAGAGATGATCTTGGCAGACAGGCAAGTGATTTAGATCAGGGATACACTACTGAAATGGAAGGAAGAATTAAATCTTCCCTTGCAGCAGCCCAAGCTAAATTATCAACTTCACGTGAAACTGATGATAAAAAAGCTGAAGTGGAAGCCTTAACTGCAATCTCTCAATTAGGATATGAGCAAGCTAAACTTGCAGAAATGAAAAGCAGACAACAGATGGAAGAAACTGCTAGAGAAAATTCAAGAAAACAAGGACCCGCAGCTCAGTATCCAACTCAACGAACCCCGCCACCAGATGCAAAAGCAGAAGATTGGGCGGAAAAAAATGAATGGTTTGGCAAAGATAATGCCATGACCTACACAGCTTTTGATCTACATAGGAAGCTTACTGAAGAAGAAGGATTTGATCCAAAGTCAGATTCTTATTATGAGGAAATTGATAAAAGAATAAAGCTTGAATTCCCACATAAATTTGGTAAGGTAGAACAACAGATTAGTAAACCTACACAAAACGTTGCTTCTGCAACGCGTAGTTCAAAGACTAGTCGCAAAACTGTGAAACTCACATCCTCACAGGTAGCAATCGCTAAAAAATTGCGTGTGCCACTAGAAGAGTATGCAAGACAATTAAGACTCACGGAGGGAGAATAGCATATGAAACAAGAAGAAAATAAAACTTCCCGTGCGAGCCAAACAAGGGAAAAAACATTACGTAAAAAAGTTTGGACTCCACCATCGTACTTAGATACGCCCAACGCGCCAGCTGGATTCAGACACAGATGGGTCAGGGTAGAAATCTTAGGGTACGTCGACACGAAAAACATACAAGGACGCTTAAGGTCAGGGTATGAATTAGTAAGAGCCGACGAATATCCAGAAGAGGACTACGCAGCAATACCGGATGGCAAGTATAAAGGGATTATCGGGCACGGAGGCCTTGTGCTAACAAGGGTACCTGAAGAAATCGCGCGACAACGTTCAGAATATTTTAAAAGATTATCAACTGAACAGATTGAAGCAGTAGACAATCGACTTCGAGAGGAACAGCATAAGAGTATGCCGATCGATATTGATCGACAGTCTCGTACAACCTTCGGTGGAAGAAAACGTTAATTTTTTAACAATTCAACCAACGAAATTTTAAAATAAACCGTGACTGGAGGTCCCTAACGGGACAGGTCACACTGTAAGGAGATAAACATGGCAAATCAAGACGCTGCATTTGGCTTTAGAGCTATTGGCGGTACAGGATCTAGCTATGAAACACAGGGTACTTCAAAGTATCAAATCAATGACAACTGGACTAACGCTATATTTCAAGGCGATCTAGTTGGAATGGGTGATGGTACTGTAACTGACAGAGCAGGAACTACATCCGTAGCAGGATATATTTTCGGTTCAATTGCAGCTACAACTTTGAATCTTGGTGTTTTTAATGGCTGTTTCTATATCGATCCAACCACTTCTAAACCAACATGGAAAAACTATTACCCAGGAGCTGTTAATATCACGACTGGTCTAATAGACGCGTATTGTTATGATAACCCTCAACAATTATATGAGGTGCAGACATCAGGTACTCTGACTCAAGCGGACGTAGGTAGTCTAATTGATCAAGGAACATATGCTGCAGGTTCAACGATTAATGGACATTCTGTAATGGAGATAGGTGGAACCTCAGGTTTCACTACTGCTCAATTTAGAATAGTTCGTTTATCCGGAGATCCGAGCAACTCTGATACAGGCAACGCGAATAGTAACTGGGTCGTAAGATTGAATGAATCAATCTACTACAATTCAGCTATACTATCTTAATAGGAGCATAGAAAATGGCAATATCACGTAATCAGCTAGTTAAAGAACTAGAGCCAGGTTTGAATGCACTATTCGGCCTGGAATATAAACAATACGAAAATCAGTCGGCTGAAATATATACGACTGAATCATCTGACAGAGCTTTTGAAGAAGAAGTTATGTTGTCAGGTTTTGCAAACGCATCAGTTAAACCAGAAGGACAAGGGGTAACTTATGACGATGCACAAGAAACTTTCACAGCAAGATACACTAACGAGACAATTGCTCTCGCTTTTGCTATCACTGAGGAAGCTATTGAAGATAACCTGTATGACAAACTTGCTTCAAGATACACAAAAGCACTAGCAAGATCGATGGCAAATACTAAACAAGTGAAAGGCGCAACACCTTTGAATCAAGGTCTACCAGGAGTAGATAATTTTGATTCTGGTGATGGTGTTTCTTTGTTTAATACATCACACACTACACTAGCAGGGAGTTTCTCAAATACTCTCTCTACTCAAGCAGACTTAAACGAAACTTCATTGGAGCAAGCATTAATTGATATTGCTGCGCTAACTGATGAAAGAGGTTTAAAAATTGCTGCTAAGGGTGTGAAGATGATTATTCCATCTGCTGGTCAGTTCACTGCTGAGAGATTGATGAAATCTCAAGGTAGAACAGCAACTGCTGACAATGATATCAATGCAATCAAATCTATGGGTATGATTCCTCAAGGTTATAGAGTGAACAATTACTTAACAGATACTGATTCTTGGTACATTATTACAGATGTCCCTAATGGTATGAAA
>Ga0209757_10000058_pt1 | contig 35998 bp, 29 predicted proteins | sample ETNvirome_6_1000_FD_185472 | JGI IMG/M metagenome (GOLD analysis project Ga0209757, IMG submission 185472) | Marine viral communities from the Pacific Ocean - ETNP_6_1000 (SPAdes) (version 2) | ecosystem: Environmental > Aquatic > Marine > Oceanic | place: Pacific Ocean | collected 2013-06-19 | reverse complement strand
CTAAAGAATTAAAGCGTAGGATGGATGAACACGCGGCAAAAATAAAAGCTGAGGAGGCAGAAGCTAATGACACACAAACAGATGTGCCAATTGATGAAGCAAGCGCTTGATGAAGTTGCAAAAATGCGTGACGCAGGTCAAAAAGAATACGCTCATACTGAAGATAATGTCTTCGCAAACTTTGAAAGAGTTTCAGAACTTACTGAAATCTCTAGAGAAAAAGTACTTTTAGTGTATTTATTAAAGCATATTGACGGTATCTCAGCTTATATTAAAGGGCATGAATCTCAACGTGAAAGTGTTAATGGTAGAATTACAGATGCTATAGTGTACCTTTTACTTCTAAAGGGAATGGTACATGAAAACGATAAATAATATAGACAAATCATTTAGTAACTGTGATGTTTGCAAAGAGCTTATTGGCGGGAGCAGTCCTGTTATTGAAATATCTTATGGATTTATTGATGAAGATGGCTCGATGTGGGTTGAAGAATCTATTACTATTCACAATGATTGTAAGCGTGACGATTTACTTTACATGCTGTCTGCTAAAATCGAAAAGAATTAAGTTTTTCTCCTTGGGGATAAAGATGGTGAGTTAGCTTGATTGTTGCTAACTTACTGTCTCCCTTTTTGTAATCTAATTATACTCTATAAAGTTCTTATTTCTTATAAGACCCTGGGTATAACATATCATCCTTATAAGCGCCCTCTTTCCTCTTCTGAGCTTCCTTATGTAATCCTACTAGTGGTATACCAGTAACCTTATTCATAGCCCCTATTGGGTTATCTATGATATTGTTTTTACCAAATACGTCCTTTGCCATACGGCCAAAAGGGAACATTGTCCAAGCATGATACTCAGCAACCCTACTCCAATCATCATCTACCATAGCTCTAATGGATGGAGCTATCATACGAAGAATGGGAGGGCTGATAACTTGCAATGGAGCTACAGGTCGAGGGTAGGCACCAAAGAAAGCTTTATTTCGTTCTTGCTCGTCACCAAATACCCAATCAGCCGTATCTTGCATCCAGTTCCAAGGAGCTGGTAATGTGTTGTCAAACAACGAGTATGCAAACATATTGGCTAAGGCGAGCACAAAAATATCAATCTGTGCCATTCTAGTAAACTTTTCGTAAGAAGCCGTTCCAGGAATCAATCCATAGATACTAGCCTCTTTCATAACATCTTTTCTAAATCTTACAGCATTCCAACCCCATAGCTGAAACCTTGTCATAACTTTGCCAAGTGCTGTCCGTGCAAAGGCTGGCCTGTATGTGGCACTATATAAAAACTGTGTTGCTTTCACACCTTTCTTTGCCATTTCTATTAAGAATGGATGGTCAAATCTTTCAAAAGCACCACCAAATTTACGCCAAGTCTGCAGATAGTGAGCCATAAATGCATCTCTACGAATAGCTCGTTCAGGCACACTCATAAACTTAGCTGCAAATTCCATAAGCTTTTTAGGGATATTACTTTTAATAGCTATATCTCTAACGGTTTGTTCAGATAGTTCAGGGTCTCTAGTTAACTTTCTAGATATATCTTCAATAAAAGACTTGTTCTTAGCGCTCTGAAACTCCTTGCTTAATCCAAAATCATGTATTAGGAAGTCAGGAAATACACCTTGACTAATAACAAACTTGTCAGCATCTGCCATAGTTTTCCACTCTGGATTAATTTTCATTAATGCTTTAGGATTACGTGCATCTAAAAAGTTCTTCCACCCAGCACTTTGAATAGTGTGGGTAGTACCACCAAAGATATTAGCAATCATAGATTTAGGATGCGCCAACAATGAAGCCATTTCAAATTGAGCTTCAAGATTAGATAAGTGTCTTACTTGTTGAAGGTCTATACCACGCATATTCTCTGGTAATTCCATATTAGTAACACCAATCTTATCCATCATCTTATTAATTCTATCCCTTACTCTATTGTCAGCCCACCATCCATATGGAGTGCCTTTAATTTTCATCACTGGATTATCATATATTTTTTGAGGGATATTTGACGGATTGCCAAGGGCGTCCTGTGCATATAATTTAGCATGTGTTTGCCAAGCATCTGTCTGTTCAGGCCCCCACTTTTTATACATGCCTCGTCCCATTTCTTCAATAGTTTGCTTTGAGAATATTTGTCCTAATTGTTTAAAGAAGGATTGAACTGTACTCCTAGTATATGTATCTACAGCAGCTTCATCCATAGTCCAGCCTTCCATGTGGGTTATTCTATTATTCATAGAGCCACTACGTTCATCTGGATTAAAGTAATCGATTAAGTCATCTTTAACTTTCTTTTTATCAGATATTTCTTTAACAATCTCATCTGCTACATTCCACTCTTCTAAATCTTGAGTTGGCCATTCTCCGTCAACAGCTTTATATTTATACATGAGCTTAGCAAGGGCTTTATTACGCTGTTCCTGTGTCATTTCACTATCAGGAGTTTCCATAATCTTCTTTAACTCAGCTTCCTTAGCTTTCTTTGCCTCAACTCTATCAAACAACATATGTGGCCAGTATGCTTCAAACTTAATATTTTTTGTTTCAGCATGTGGCTGACGTAAAAAAGCAGCTCTAATTTTAGGGTCTTTCTTCATCATTCCAGCCATCATAGTTCTTGCAACTCGACGAACGCCATCATTCCCTATGTTAGTCCAGAATGCTTTGTCTGTTTTGTTGCCCATCCACTGGGTTTCTAAATGCTTTAAAAAACTCTTAACATCAACCATAGGGACTTCTCCCTTATCAATGTTCATATCAGTAACAGTCCAATCATCTAAGGCTCTATCGTTACCCTCTATAAATGAAAAGAACTCTCGAAAATATGAAGTATAAGCATCGTTAATTCTCTTAACAACTTCTTCGCCAGTCATTCTCTTACGTCCATCTGGAGTATCAACAACAAACTCACGTAGTTTTAATTTAGGCCAATTATGAGCTGCTTCAGTATCTGAGCGTCGTTTAAAGTAACCCATAGCAGCTTTTTTATCGTCATTTTTAATAATTTCACCTTGCAATGCATTCCTCTGTGCTACAGCTATTTGTCTTAATGCTTCTCCTTGAGGTATATCACCTAAGAATAGCATTCGCTCTTTTAAGTCGCTGACAAATTCGTCACCTATATTAGTTGCTTCTTCCATAGCACGACCAATAAAGTTTTGAAGTTTACCTATATAGCCAGTAGGGACATACATAGTACCTTTTTGTCCTCTCCCAGAATAATCAAAATACATACCCTTTTTTTCCATTAGCTGTATTTCATCTCGCATTAACTCTTCATTAATAGCTCGAGGGAATAACATAGTATGCCGCTTACCCAGTTTAGTAGGGCCATCCTTATCAAACATTTGTTGCCAGATACTACCTGTCTTTATATCAACCAAGTAATTCCGTAATGCTATAAAATCCTGCTTATTCATTGCATTTAAGTCTTTATTTAATATACCTCTAACCAAATCATTAAGCTTGGTCTTGACATACTGCCCTTCACCATTTAAAATGGTTGCTATTTCTGATACGACACCGCTGTACTCTTTGTCAATTTTACCCTCTTTCAAGTGTTCATATCCTGTATTGGCAAACATCTTAGCTATAGGATTCTTATCAGCAGTCTCTCCTTCAACTGGTATACCAACTTCTTTAGCTTTCTCAGCAACCAAATCTTTCTCAGATTGCTTTTCTACAGCCTTTAGCTCTTTATCCATAGGTTGCTCCCATGTAGATGAGAACTTATCATTAAATGCACCTATATGTTCTTTAGCATGGACTACGTCTATAGCATTGCTTAAGAATCCTAACTTAGACATAGATGTTTTTGCAGCTTCCATATTAATTGCATGTATAGCGTCAAGAGTTACTCTGCTAAGTTTCTTATTAGAGTACATAAATTGTTCTAATTTTTCAACATTTCCTTTACGTAAACTACCAAGCATTAAATGGTCATATAGGCGTCTACCTTCAGGTGTAAGCTGAGTTTTATAATCTCTAATCCTATTATCAACTTCAACTTGGTCAAGTGAAGCTGACTGTTGGCCAGACATTTTTTTATTAATTTCTTGTATTATCTTCTTAGCTTCAACATTCTTAGTTTCCTGATAAACCTGCTCAACGGCATCCTTCACTTCTTTTTCAAAGTTTATCCAATCGGGGTCCTGCTCTTCAATCTCCGTTAGCATATCCTTCATTTGATTTCTTTGTTTGTTTTTTAGCCAAGATAAATCCTTTAGTGCTTCTACATGTCCAAAGATTTCAGCTACCTGTTCCTTAAAGTTCATTCCAGTTGCATTATAGAGTTTACCACTCTCATTACCAGCATTTATGGCATCCCTTACTAGCTCAACGGTAACCATATCAGTTAAATCATTTATGAGATAGTCCTCGGCTAACATATTTAACCCACTTAACATTTCCTTACGCTTCTTAGTACCTTTTTCACCAGCTTCTTTAGCTATTCTTAATCCATAATGGTCACTCTCATAAGGAGTACCTTTTATCATTCTCATAAAACGCTTATAAGTTTTAGCTGCATGTCTTAATCCTTCAGGAGTATATAGGTCATTCTCCTTAACCCTCACAATGTAATCAGACATAACACTTTTTAATGAAGAGCGTCCTAATAAAGCCTTCATCCACTCTAAACCTTCAATATCATTGTCAAAATCAACATATAACTTATTGAGCTGTGGTAAATCAACTCTATTAAATATAGGGTCGCTCCAGTCTAGTCCCGCTAAGTCTACTCCGATTTTACCTAAGAAAGAGTTAAGCATCTCAGGCTTTGCTGCCAGAGAATATGCTCCAACTCCAAGCTCTTTGATTTCTTCCATAGAATGCTTGCGACCTTTTGTCCAGTTACGACCCCAATATGCATCATTAATATCCCTAAAAGTTCCATATACCCCAGCTTTGAGATTATTGGCAGTGAGAGATTTTTCAATTTTAAATTTCATACCGCTCTTTATAGGCACTACTCGACCTTTAACTACCTGCTTCATATCTGCAACTTTAAAGTGAGCATTCCATAAATATTCAAACCACTTCTCTTTGGATTTTAAGCCAAGTTCATCCATTGGGTCAGAGGCTAAACCAATCATAGCCCTTTTTAAGTTACGCTGGTGCAACTTATCATCAGCTGTTTCTTTTGGTTTAATAGTGAGTTCAATTTCTCTATATTTATATACATCTTTACCAGTTTTAAGAGACTTTACATGGTCTTTTTCCCCCTTAACAGATATTCTAAATTTATCTTGCTTGTCAGGGACTGCCATAATCGCATTATATGCAGCCTGCATAATTTGAGTTGATGATGCTGCTGGACCTAACTGATTACGGCCATCTACTGCAGCTTGAGAAATACGTATTCTTTCTACAGGAGAGTATTGATATGCTTTAGAGTTATATCGTGCTTTAGCTAATCGATTTTTGTCATTAGCTGGTGTATCTTTAGTAATAATAAACTTAGCTAATAGCTCTCTATACAGGGATTGCTTTTTATGTACTGAGGCGGGAACCCTAGATTCTTTGTTATCTCCCACAAGCTGTCTCTTCTTCCTGCCAGCCCCTTCTCCAAAATAGAACTCTTCCTTATTAGACTTATACATCTCTTTCCATGCTGGTTGCATACCATTTTCACCACCAAAGAATACAAATGATTTATCTCCATCTAAATCTGCGCCACCTTCAGCTCTCATAGCTCTAGAATGAAGTAAAATACCATGGCCATCTCTACCTGTAAAGCCTTTAAAATGAAGCACTTGCGCACCTGACATTGAATCCATAGGCACACGAACTGTCACAGCATTAAAAAACTCTTCTACAGCCGCTTTAGTTTCTGGTTGTGCCTCATATTCCTTACCTTCATAATTCTTCCATAACTCACCAAGAGTTAATCGTGGATGGTCTATACCACTGATACCTGTTTTAATTTTACGCTTTGCATATTTATCATCTAAAAAGAATATCTCATCAGCATATATATCTTCACCTAAAACTTTACCAATAGCTTTTCCACCTACTTCATCAAGCTTCTTTAACCATTTATTAGCGCCATCTAAATCTACACGTAACCCTTCATCATATGGACGCATAACAGATGTTAGTGAATTAGCCATCTTAGGTCTAGTAGCTGACTTAACAATATAATTCTTGACGGCAGTCATTCGATAATCTCTAACATATTTATGCAGCATTGTACCTAAAGCAGAAGCTTCCATGCCCTGTTTGCGTTTATCTCTAGCCCATTCAAGAGCCAGTTTAATATGTCTACCAGTAGCATCATTCTCTTCTTCCCATCGGAGAACCTCAGCATTAAATTCTTCTTCAGTGTATTGCTTATCCCGCATCTCTTCCTTAACTAGGTCAAGAGATTGTTTTAATATCTTCTGATATACAGCAGCTGATATCTGCTCAGAATGATTGGCTTGCAATAATCCAATAGTCTCAGCGATACCTAATTTGTCAAGGTCTTTTAGTATTGCATTTTGTTCTTTGACAAGTTCGGTGCCTAGTGCTCCATCTTTACGAGCGGCTATATATTTTCTTGCATTTTCATTAACAACTGCATCACCTGCCATGCGCTCACCGATAATAGATGAGTACATATCATTAATTGTATCAGCATCAAGTTCTTTCCAGCTTAATGGCATTAATGAAGTAAATAGTTGTTTAGGTATAGCTTGGTCTTCTAGCATATGCTTACTCTGCTTAACAGAAAAGTTACCCTTAACCTCAGAAGGTAGTAAGTGATTTAGTTCAGAGTCATGTATATTAATTTCACCATTCTCAATAGAGTATCTACCAACTTTACGTGTACCTAATTGTTTGACAGCTGATTCCTGCATAATCATATGTAAGCCTTTAGCCTTCATCATTTTAGACATCTCTAGTCCAACAGTATGGAACATAAACTTACCTAATAATGCTCCTTGAGCTTCAGATGTAACTGTACCATCACTTCTTGTTGTATATTTAGGATTTCTTGCTATAATAAATGATTTATTTTGACCAGAATGAGGCATACCAAAATCCTTATTCATAGCATCCACTACTTCTTGAGTAACTAGAATTGCACCATCTACATTTTCTGATAGTTCGGTAGTTTTTCTGATAGTATCCCAAGAATAAAACCCATCTTTAGACATAGCATCTTCAACTTCTTTAGATAAGTCTCTTGTAATTATATATTGATAGCCAAGTTCACCCTTAGCATTCTCTACTAATGGCTGCTTACCACGACCAACTTGCTCAACCCCCTCAGCATCTATATAAGTTTCATTTAACTCCTTGGCCATGGCAATTCTATCACCAGGATATGAGTTAGTGAACCATATTTGTCCACGCTTATTAAATGCAGTTGAGTTCTTGATAAAACCCTTATTTGTCAATAGGAGCTCTATATTAGCCCTTGTAGGCTCTAACCTATTCAAGGCAAGGTCATACATCACATTGGACCAAAACGAGCGTTTAAAGGATTCTAAGGCTTCTGTCTTTGTTAGACCTTTAAATTTTGGGTTTCCAGAGGTAAAGGTCTTTATAAATTCAGCTTGAGCTTCGTCTCTATATTTTTTAAAATCCTTAATTTTACTTGTCATTTTAGATAAGCTATTCCATTGACTCTCAAAATTCAGCCTATTTGTACGCATATGCGGATGATACTTCATCCATATAATTCTATCGTTATCACCTTTGCCACCATACATATACCATCCACCGCCACCTTTACGACGATTTCCTTTACCATCAATATAGGTATCTTTAACACCCATATACTTTATCATAGCAGATAGTTCTCTATTAAATTTCCCCTTACCTACATCATCAAGCTCTCTATACCTACTGACCTCATAATCTCTGTATTGACCTTCTTCCTTACGACTAATATGGTCAAGTATCCCATATACAGATTCCTCTGGTCTGCCTGTGAGTTCATGATGGACCTCCTCAATAATCTTTAATGGCTCTCTCATATCTTTTCTAAGCCCAGATAAGCTAGTCTGCCTATTCTTTTCCTCAATATGCATGATGCGGCCAGGAGTAGCTCTAAAGTGCTTAACAGGGATACTTTGATTGAACATAGTAATCCATTGTCTTAGTTCTGCTATAGCTTCATTCTTACCAAGCAAAGAGACACCTATATCTTCTTGTATGTCATTTATAATTTGGTCAACTTTATTAAGTTTAGACCCCTTTTCAACATGCCTCTGAAAAATCTGTTCTATTTGTTGGATGATTTTAAATCGTGTTGCATGTACATCTTCAATACTAGTAGCACCCTTCGTCCAAAGTTCTTCTGGCATATGATTTCTAGTAAACCATTCAGCTTTTAATCCAGGTTGTATCATGGAGATATCATCTGCCGGTATATCGGCAAGTTCAGCTTTTAATAAGGACTCATCATGAATCTTCACTTCATCACGATAGCTTAGTTCAGTCTCTAATTCTTCTTGTTTATTCTCTAAGGTACGTTCTCTTAATACATAAGTATCTAATTCAGCAGTAGCCTCTTTGAGTTTTCCAGATGCTTCGGAATCAAGTTCAAGGTCAATAGCTTCGCCAAATTCATCCTTATTAGACTCTAGTTCATCATGGAGTTTTTCTATACTATCATCTAATTTTTTAATTTTCTTCTTAACTTTATCGAGGTCTACTTGCTCTTCTTCAGTAAGTATAGAGCGTTCATTAAACTCGATAGCTTCACCAGATGCTTCAAGCTCTGCAGCTCTACGACCCTTTAAGCTTTCCAGCATTTGTGTGTAATGCTCTCCCCATAATGGGTCATTGCTAGGTACTCTAATATTACCAGCGCTATCAACAGCATTAGAAAAATCTCTATCGGCATCATACTTCTCAGCCATGATTTCAGAAAGCAATTCTTCTCTACGAGCCCTACCAATAGTCTTAACACCCTTCTCAGATTTTAATCTATTATTAACTTGCCATCCAGTGAGCTTAGTATAACCTTCGCGATACTCGCCTGTTTTCCATGCTTCATAAGCGCCTGAAATAGTTTTAAAATGCTTACCTCTAAACTTAAAGAATGACTGGTCAAAGGTAGACAGCTTCATATTTGTTTTACTACCATAGTCTACATAGGTAGTCCTACCAGTAGCGCTAGCTTTCTTTAAATCTAATGCTGCATACTTCGCAGTTTTATTTAGATTCTGTGCAAAGAACTCTTCTATTGCTCTTACTGCCTGAGGGTCTTTAATAAACTTACCGCTAGATGTTTCTCTTCCAGGATTGCCAAGTCCAGCTATTATCTTAGGCGGTCTTTTTGGCATTCCTTCCATTGGATTAAACCTACCAGAGCTTCTAGAATATTGATGCCATTTCTTAGTCCCTAAATCGTATACAAATGTAGGCTTCTTCATATCAATAGCCATTTGCACGCCCCATTTAGCTTTACCCTTAACTTGAGCAAATGAAGGGCGAGCCTTTGCCCACTTACTTTTATTAGACGCTTCAGCAAACTCACCTACAGCATATACAGCTTCAGCCCTGTTCACTAGATAGTATTGTTTTCTAATATTATTTAATTGGAATCTTGAGCTATAATCTGTATTTTGTATTAGATTATTTAGATTAGCGCCAAGTGATTCATTAGCAGCTTTTATAGCTCTATTAACATGTGGGGATTCTAACTCACTAGGCTGTAGATTGATGCCAAATACATCAGGCCCAGTGTTCTTTTTTTCACCAACTTGCTTATATGAAAAGGGTTTATAACCATACTCTTTACCTTGGTTAAGCCAAGTAGCTTCTGTATTTGGACCAGCTCCAGATAATATCTGCAGACTAGGCTCCTTTTCTAATACAAGACGCTTCTCACCCTCTATATATTCTTCAGTCGTTTCCATACCAGCTATCTTTTTGGTCTTCTTATCAACCTGCCATAGTTGGTCAGTTAATTTAGATAACTCATAACCAGCAGCTAAATTTTCAGCATTCTTGCCATAGCGCTTTGTTATTTCTTCTTTAAGTATAGGTTTTACTTCTTCAGGTAATTCCGCATAACCTTCCATAGTTTCAGGGTCTTTAAGCGTATTAACATAGTCTTCCATACTTTCTTCTTTAGTTTTCTCAATTTTGCCTAAAGTTTTAAGAGCTCTATGTCGAGCCCAACTAACCTCATTACTACCAAAGTAAGCTCCCATCATATATTCATAAACTTGTTCAGGAGTAGTAGCTCCTCGTATTGTGGATGGTAGTCCCATAAATAAAGACCCTGCTAATCCTCTAGCAAGTTTAGTTCCCATAGGATTATCCACCTTAAGATGATTACCTATTAATCTAAACATTGCACCTGCTTGAGCACCACCAATAAAACCTGAAATCATTTCATCGACTCCACCTTGCCAGGAAGAAACACCAGAGGCTACACCTAAATGAAAGGCACCCTCTACAATATGCTTAGCTTTATTTCCAAGGAAAAAGTCAGAGACCTCCTTAACGGCACCAGTCCTACCTACGGTACTAGCTTTAGCAGCTCTTGTAAATAATTTTGAAGTTTCTTTTGTGACCCTATCTGCAACAAGCATAGGAATTGATTTAATAGCGCCTAGTTTATGAGCAGCATTCACTAATGATTTAGCTTGCACTGCTTTCCCAAGTACATTTAAAGGCTTAGCAAGCATACCTGGGGCAAACCCAGACAAGTGCCCTATATTACGAGCTACTGCTTCATATTCATTATCTGGATGGTCAGCTACATTAAGAGTAGTGAAGCCTTCAATAAAGCCAGCACCAAACTGCTTAATAGCTTCTGTTAATTGAAACTCACCTTCATAGAATGTCTTGCCATAAAACTCTGCATGCTTCTTTATCCTATCAATGTCTTCAGTTGAAAACCGTGATGGGGTCTTATCATAGACATCCATTATACGTGACAGAGCTTTTTCTGTCATCTCTGGCTTCCATTGTTGCTGTTGCTGACTGGGTTCTACTGCTCGACCTGGTTGATTCATTTATATTCCTATAGTTTGCCTGCTGGGGCAGTGATACTTGTGGGGGTGATACCTTCGAAGTCATCAGGTGTCATTGCTCGCAGTATATTAACTACCTCATATATAGTGTATGCATCCATAGCTAATCCTGCAGCTGTACCTATTCCAGAGCCAGTTAAAAGTGCTCCTATTGCGCCTTTACCTAGTAATGATACCGCCTTCTTCCACCCAACTTTCTTAGCTACAGCACCAACTAACTTCGGTGCGCCATATCGTTTCTTAAGTTTTGCTAAAGTTTTCATAGCGCTTTTTTGTTTTTGTTTTCCAGCTTCACCTGTTAAACTTTGGAATTGCTTATAACTCTTATCATGTGCACCTGTCTTTTCTTCTAGTGCTGCGATGGCCTTTTTAAGTGTGCCTTCTTTACCCTTCTTACCACTAGTGCCTGAGATTTTATCTATGATTGATTGATGCTCTGCAATTTTCTTATTAACCTTTGCAACTGCGGCCTTCTTTTTATTAATAGAGCCTTTGCCTTTAGAACGGCCACTGCCAGGACCCTCTAATTTAGCAAGTTTCTTTTTATAATTATCAATTGATTTTTGTGCTTTTGATACAGCTGTTGGCTGTGATAGTATCTTAGCTTCTAATGCAGCTCTATCAGCGGCATATGTAGGAGACTTTTTATCAAGAGCTTTAATACTTGCTTTTAACTTATCAACAACCTTCCCTTTACGTCCTTCTACTTTCAGTACAGCAGCTTTTGCGGCATCTCGTGCACTACGAGATTTAGTTAAGTCTTCAGCTTTAAACTTATTAATCTTATCTTGGAATCGTTTGGATTTAGCTGTCGCAGTCTTGGCGTCCTTAAGGCCTAAATTCTTTACCAGCTCATCATCCATAAACTTCCCACCCTTTTCCCAGTTAAGCCCTGATAAAGGAACCAACCCTTTTACACCTTTCCATGCACCTGCTCCAGCACCAGAAAGTGAACCCTGCTTTACACCTTCCATTAGAGCTCTTCCACCAACAGCAAGCCCAGCCATTGTAGGTAATTCAGATTGACCAGCTTGATTCAATCCTCTAGCAATCCATCCTCTATTTGGTATGACATATCCTGCTGATAAAGATTCAGGATTTCTAGCTGCTTGACGTAATATCTCACGATACATATCAGGATTGCTCTTCATAAAAGCTTCTATGGCAGGTCTACTGTAACCCATCTGCTCAATTTTAGCTAGCTTTTCATCTATTAAACCACCACGCTCATCCTCTAAATTCTTGTATAACTGAGCGAACTGCTTATAGTCAGCTGTGTTACCAGCTACTTGCTTGTATTGATTCCACTCTTGAGACATCGAGCTGTCTCCAGGAGTAAACTGCCCCTTACTATATTTAGGAGCATTGTTTTCAATAGAAAACTCACCTATATCATAGAATTTATTATATAAGTTATTCATATAAGATTGAGTGGCTTCTTGCTGTATCTCAGCTTGAGACCTAATGTGAATGCCCTGAGTCATGGGAGAACCACCCTCAAGTCTTTGTCTATTCATCATTCCGAAATTGATTGCCATAACTTACTCCTTACGTAGGTTCTGATTTTAAAAATTGTAATGCCTTTTGTAGCATACTCATTTTACTTGGTTGCCCTGCATTTTGATATGGAAAGCCTACTGTTTGCTGGCCTCCAAACACAAACGGTCCACCAACCTGCCCATTCTTTTTGTTAAGTAATGGACTATATGCACCTTGTGGAGGGCCAGCTATAACATTGGTTCCTGGGCCAGCTATAGGTACACCTTGACTATTTAAATTAGGCTGCTGAGTAGGGGTTTGTGATACAACGCTTGGAGGTCCAGCTACAGGCATAGAATTTGGAAGCCCAAACGCAGTATTGTATGCTCTCTGGTCTTCATCACTCATATTGTCAAATACTTTATTGCCTGCACCAACTGCTGCCTTAGTCATGGGCTGATTATTTTCATCTCTATTGGTATGGTTAGTCCAAGCTTCTGTTAAGGCATCATATGCTTTACCAGGCCCTCCAATGATAGCTCCAGCACCTTTCTTTATAAGGTTACCTGCGCCACCTACGACCGCTCCAACACCTTTACCAATAGCTCCAGGTATTTTTCCTATATGAGGTGCGGACATATAACCTATCTTGGCCCAGTCACTCATTTCATTTGGGTCTACTTTAAACTTAGACGCCTTTTTAAGCGCTTGTTTTGCATTGAAAACCTCTTTTCTAGTGGTTTCCTTACCAACACTACCAGATTCAGGGTCGTCCTGAAAGTACTGCTCGTCAATATATTGTCGGTCCCCACCAAAGGTTTCTTCAAAAAATGGCTTACCATTCTCATCATATTTTAAATCCATATCAAATGGGTTCCACCAGCCTGAATCTTTAGCCATATTTCCCTGAATCCCCCCTTGAGAGTAGTCAAGTTGACTTCCTGTGCCTGCTTGATATCTGTCCCAATCTACTTGAGCTCGATTATTAGGTCCATATTTTATGCCTGGTTTATATTCTTCTGCCATTATCCACCCCAACTTTCTAGCCCTTTAGTGATTAATCCTTTTCCAAAGTCACCTACACTACCCCACATGTTATTTTGGGCTTCATCTTGATTAGATTGATTGAGCAAGTCTTGATTAGCCATAGTTTCACCATACGCTCTTTCATTACCCATTACTTGTCCCAGAATACCAGCGCCACGTTGTTGAGCTTTGCCAAACCAGTCAAGGAATTGTCCACCTACTTTAGACATTGAGTTCGACATTGCTTCTCTGCCTTGTTGGGCAGCAATACCTGAATATTGTCCAAATTTTCCTATCATTCTACTGGCTTGATTACCTATTTGAGAACCAGCATTAGATGCTTGATTTTGTAGGTAAGCCTTGACTCTTCCAGCCTGGTCGCCTCCCCAATCCATCATATCCTCACCAATTTCACCCATCTGCCCCATCCGCTCTTTCCATGGTTCCAGTTGACCTGATATATCTACTTCTTTTGGTTTATTTAAATATTGGGAACCCATACTTAAGAGTCCGCCTATTATTGTTGGCCACATATTAGTGTTCCTCCTTCTTTCCTATATAATCTATTAGTTCTTTTTTCATTTTATACTTTTTATGTCCCTGTAAAAGGTGTAGGCATTGCTGTTGCTTTTATTATTAAGGGAGGATAATATTTACCTGTTTGGCTACCTGCTCCATATTTAATGTAAGTATATAGACCGCTTGACTTAAAGGCTATGTAAATAGAGTTTGATGACCCCACACTTGCCAAGACTGAGTCTCCCAAAATCCACTTCACAGTCACCATTGACTCATTCTGCTCATCATCGGAATATTCAATCGTGTCTTGGTCATATTCAAATGCATCACCAAGTGAGGTATAACTAACCTGAGATGATGACAGTGCTACATAAAGTCCCCTGTCTATTGTACTATACTCCGCCCTAAATGTTGCCTCAATCTCTACAGACTCAGATGATGGAGTATTAAATGAAACTTTAAAATCAGCACTTGGGACAGAAAAAGCCCCATATCCATGATGTATTTGTGCAGTAACACCTGGGTCTGGTTGCATATGAGTCAAGCCAATAACGGAGCCATTAGCATGGCTATCTGCATAAACCTTAATAGATTGTTGACTTGCTGCATAATCCGCTGAATCTGAAGCCATAGTATCTTCATCTTTCAGTCCAAATAGGATTCCCTCCGCACCAAGTGACCCAAATGTAATTCTATCTAGATTCAGTGCCCTATAATTCCCAAAATCAATACTGCCTGTCATAGTACCGCCTGCAAGAGGTAACATTGTATCAACATATTGTTTAGGAGCTACATGTAAGTCATTTGTAGGATTTCCACCTAGTGTTATTTGCCCTAACATAATTCCACCAGCTATAGGTAATTGAGCATCGTTAGTAACATTCCCTAGGGATAAATCTGTTTTAACTTCAGAAGCACTTCTTCCTTCTACTTCTGTTCCATCTATGCGTAAAAAATCATCATCTGCAACTACATCATTAGCGGCTAAGACGTTTCCATCAGAAATACCGACCGTGATACCATCTAATTTTGTATGGTCTGCATCTGTGAACGTATTAGAGTCTGTACCCGCTTCAACTGCCGCAACTATCACTGCATTAGTAGGGTCCACTGGGTCACGCCATCCTGAAGCATCAGTTCCTAATGCTGTAAGCACCTTCCCATTAAGTTCTGAGGTCGATAAAACATCACGCCCCTCAACATCAGAAGAGCCCCTTGTAACTTCATCACTCCCCGTACTACTCCTTCCACCAATTAGTGTTTTCCACCCACTACTATCTCTATATTGTAATCCTTTGTCAGTAACCCTAATGCCACCCGCTTTACCTTGGTGTTCTTTTTGGTTATTGAAATCATTTACCGCATTAATTATCATATTTAAATCATCATACGTCTGCTTAAAGACTCTATCTACTGAAGGGTCTTCACTATATCTAGGTGGCTTTAAATTTCTTATTGGCATTATTTAACTCTCTTAGGCTTCCCTGAGAAGCTTATAGCCTCTAGTGAACCTGTTTGGTTTATTAGCTTAACTTGTATAGTCATACCCTTTTTCACACCAAATTTCTCTAATTCTATAACGTTATCCTTAATATCTATATCAAAAGTAACAGATACTCCATCAACAAAAACCTTAAAATTTTCCTGAGCAGATGAAAGCCCCTTGCCTCTAATATATATTTTACTAAATTTCTTGTTCACATTGGCAACATCAAAGTCTAATTCTTTACTCTCCCACGTCCATAGTTTAGTTGCGGTAGTAGACTTAGCAAAAACTTTAATTGCTGTAGGCTCAGCCATATAGATTTCACCTAAAGGGCCTTGCGTAATGGTAGATATTGGAGCTGGGTTCCCATATTCATCTAACCTATCAGAAAATGTCCATGACCCTGACAGTCTATTATATATAAAAGTTCCCTCGCCTAAAGTATCTACTGAGGTAACCAGTGACTCAGTAATAGTCTCAGTAGTGTAGGTAATACCTTCTCCACCTGGAGGTTCTTGTGCTGTGTGAGTGTACTCATACGTTACCGATGCATCACCCGCTGTTACTGTCCCTGTAATGGTAACTGTAGCTATTGTCTCTCCAGCGTCATAAGTTATATCCGTTGGAGAAAATTCAGTCCCAGCATCATTTGTAAACACCATAGTATCTATATCTGTATTAATTAATCCATCATCACCATAAGTATTGGTAAAAGTATATGTTGTAGAGGAAGCGACTATATAATCACTAATATCAGTTATAGTATCAGTATTTATGTAAGAATAATATGTAACTTCTGTATCTATTGCGTTAAAAGTTGGTTCTGCTTCTTTATCTACGTATGTAACAAATATAACATATGAATTAATTGTAGCATCATAACCGATTTTAATACCAGTCTTCTCAAGCTCTTGCCATCCCTTAAAGTCTGATGATTCTAAAGAGGTTAAAATAGGAGCCCCAATAGCCACTGGCTTAGAGCCATCATGTAAATATATATTATTATGGTCTGCAAAGCACATTCCATATTCAGTTACTACAAATGCATTTCTGCCAAAGCAACCAACACCATTATAAGTATCTTCTATAAATCGGGTGTCTGGGTTAATACGATAAGTATTTACATCATCCCATACATATATACGTCCATTAAATGCTGCTATTGCAGTGGGTATATTCGGTAATATTGCGATGTCATTAGCCCAGTCAAAGATATGAAAATTATTTGGTTTAGAACTGCATATTACATGAGACATATCATCATGAGGGTTGCCAGGTGTTGAAATATTTACAGCAAATAAGACTCCACCAAGCACTGTCGATTGCTCGTAATATACTATAGGTCTTTTGGCAAGCTCGCTTAAGCCAGTGTCCCCAGAGAAGGTTCCTAATACGTCACCGTCATCAATGACCGTACAAGTTAACTGTATCGGAGCTCCTTCTGGTGTAGGTATTTGATTAAATCTTCCTAATTTTATAGATGCAGCTTCTGCATAAGCACCAGTATTAGGGTCTTTTCTATAGACCAATACATGGGTAACTCTAGGGTCTGGCTTATTAATTACTACAGTTACAGCTACACCATCTGTCTGTTCCGCAACATGATGCGACCAGGCACCCTTACCTAAAGGACTAATATAACTACCCTCATATAGATAAGCTATTTTATATTTATATTCACTACCTTCTTGGAAAAATCCTACTTCAGAAGCACTTTGCGAATCCATACTTGTATAGACACTCTGCCCCCACTGGCCTTGTATAGGATAAGTTTGGGTTCCATCAGTAGCATCATCAGCTATAGTTGGGCTATATATATGATATCCGAGATTTTGTGATGAAAAAATTCCCATCTCATTTCCAGGAGAAGTAGAGCTAATAAGTGGGAATAGTAATGGTCTATCTATCCCGCGTGCAGTGGCTATATAATTATAATCAGTTCCAGTATAAATCTCGGTCTCACCAGAATCAAATGTAGATTGCATATTCTCTAATGTTGTAGCTGCAGTTGCAGTGCCGCCCAACTCCATAGTCGCTGTTGATGGGGTTGTCTTCACGAATTTTGTATTAAATTCACTTCTGATACTACTAATATTATCCTCTTTTTGAAGCTCAAAGATATATAATTCTGCTGCATCATTATCATCATCTTGTGTGCTTATAGCTATTTTCAGTGCTACTGCCTCAGCGTCATTAACTACAAGTATAGTACTGCCTGCAGTAGGTGTAGCGTCAATGATATCAAGAACTTGGTCTGCCTTAGAAGAATATACGCTTGTAAATGAAGCGGCTAATACAGCACACTGTACTATCTCTTCTTGAGATATATCAAGAGGTAATGGGAATATAGCTTTAGTTAAACTCATTCTAGGACTTCCATCCCATGTATTATATTGTGGAGATAGTTTTGACAGAGCTGACATATTAAACCAGTAAGTATCAATAGGCTCGTCATCGACCAGATATTCGCCTGAAGCTGCATCAAATTCTGTTTTGTCCGCTTCGTCAGGCCCAGTAGGACCTATCTGAGTTAATCTTTCTAAAGTATATCCTGCTGTTAATGTACCTGATGCAGCAAAGTAGTCTTCACTCCACTCCATATTATTAAATGTATATAAGAATGAGTCTACCGGTGCTACTTTACCATTAGCTGCAGATGCTATTGCATGCAAATCAACTACACCAGAATAGTCATCTTGATATTGAGCTACTCCTCCAAATTTAACCCATTTAGCATCTGAATGAGCTATTACTCCAACATACGGTTCAAATAAAGTAGTATCATCTCCATCTAAGTCTTCTATTATCGTTAACCCTAATCTTGGTAAATATATAGAAACTGTACTATACCATCCAGGGTCAAACCCTAATGGGAAGTATACATCTGCTCCGGTTGTTGGGGTAAGGCTTTGCATATATTTGTTTATATGTTCTCCTGCATTATCGATTAAAACACCAATAGTAGCAACTACACCTTCTCCAAGAATAAATTGTCCTAATGTAGGCACTGCTGCTCCTACCACAGCTCCTGCGGCGACGTACGCTGATAGAACAGCAAACCCTCCACATATTAACCATGCGTATGCCAATCCAGTAAAAACTATCTCTAGTAGCCCTCCTATGGCAGATTGCCACCAATCTCCTGAACTAGAATATGCATTAATAGTGACTACAACTGTTTCCCCACTATATGTTCCATCATTATTCTTAGCTTTTGTTGTCAAGTCAAGGTAGTTATAAAATGCACCATCCCAATCTTTAGTATCTTTAAAGTTTACACGTTCTGTATCGATATATAATTTATGCCTGTCATTACTTTTAACTTCACCCCACCAATGGTAGGACTTATAGTGCCCAGGCTTAATTAGAGAGCATTTGTTATTAGGTATACTTCTATCAAGTAATTCTAATGTATATAACATTGAAGACCCTGATTGCCCCTCATTCTCCATCTCAGCAATACTGCCTGTGAATATTTGGCATTCACCTTCTCCAAAACCAGTTTCTTTAAACGCAGAGATAACCATAATAACATCTTCAGGTAGATACGCGTCAGTTTCAGATGACCCATCATGCCAAGTGATGCCTGTATTCTTTTTATAAGTAGCTATGTCACCTATTAAGGCGCCTTCTGGAAAGTATGCAGTATCATATTTAGGCGAGACACTTATTTCCTTCCTAATTGTAGCCTCTAATTCTCCATCTACAATGTTAAGTTCTACTTCAGCAATCCTTAAACTGGTATAGCTTGCAACATATATTATATCAATTGAAGTGACTTCAGCATTGTTTTCCCAATTATAACGATAGGCTGGGGCGATAGATGAAATCTGAAAAGGGATATCATCAGATGCTAATATAGTTGAACTTGACTTACTTATTGCATATATTTTTGTACCAGAAACAGATATACCTATAAACATATCTTCTTCGTCTACTCCTTCAGTACCACCTTCAGGTAGCCACTCAAGATTAGAGTCTATAACCTTATCAATACTCTCTTCAGGGGAGTTAGCTGTTTTAGGGGCTCTTATTTCAAGTGGCTTCAGTTCATATGCCCCTTTACCCCCAGGAGCTCTTACATACCTAGTAACCATAGGTTCTGATTCAGGACCATATCCTATAAAGACATTTTTATTATAGACATCCATGTCAGTAGGTTTACTAGGAGTATCACCTTCACTGCCTGTTACGTCCTCAACCTGTACTTCAGTATAACGTCCATCTGCATTAGGCTCGCCATCAAGGTTAAAGAATTTGACACTACCATCTGTAGCATCGGTATATATTAAGTCTGTCGTTCTTTCGTGATGTATTGCTGAAATCATATAAGCGTCAAAATCTTGTAAAGTATAATGTATTTTCCACACATCTCCTACAGCATACCCTGAATAGGTAGCCCCGATTGCAAGAGGCCATAATATACTTATTGTTGGCACTCCATCCTCTCCGTCTATCCTTTCGGCCATAGCTACTTGAGCTGTACTGCTTATAGTCCTATCAGGGGTAAATAAAGTGAGCCCAGAGTCATCAGTTATCCAGTCAGGGGTTTGCTGGTAGTTTACCCAAGCGCCATTTTCTAATGTAGTAGAATAAGCTGATATAAACGTAGGGGCGGTAGGCGTACTAACATCTGTAATAATAGCTATTATTGAAAAACTTGTATAGGCACCTATATACTCTGCTGAAAATTCTGCTGATAAACTATTAACTGCCATATTTAGTAATTCCACCCAGTTGTATAACGAAATGGTGAATAAGATGTTTCTAAAAGTAGGGATGGATTTGTGATACTTCCAGTGGCTCTAGCAACCTTTAGAACATATCCTGTCCCATCTGGCAATCCCCCGAGAGGAAAGTCGGTGACTTGGGAAACGAATGTATCATCATCAAAAGTTACTACATATTTAGTAATCTTACGGGTGCTGTCATAAGTCGCTGTAAAGGTGTTTACTCCATCCATTTCTCCGACATTACCCATCACAGTTGTATCACGTGAAATTTCTATCCCAAATACATATGTGTCTAACAATTCCGCTACTGTAGTTGGTATCATGCCTACGGGTAGCCAAGTATCAGTAAATCGTATTCTATGAATGCCCTCAATATTATCTAATAATGACTCTGATGCCTGTCCACTATTTTCAGTAAATTCATATATCTCATTACCCCCAGATACTTTAGAATGAATTACAGGTGTTAATGTTTTAAGTTGTACATTAGTATCGTAGTATCCATTATAGCTGCCGATATGTAACCCTGGGGCATTCGAAGTCTCAAAAGAACCCCATGGGTCAGCCGAAGACCCTGTAGGTCCAAGGTTGGCTGTTAAAGGGGCATAATAATGCTTATATGTCGGATAGGGATAACCCGGTATATGTTTGTTTGCAGTATATGGAATTTTATCCCAACCATTTTGAATATTATAATCTGTTGTACTCCAGCCAAACCATGAACCACCTGATATGTAGCCAGCTAGAAAATATGTTGGCGAAATATCTGGCCAGTTTGGTGCACCACCACTCATACTATGGTTATAAGTTCCCAATGGCGATAATGCAAATGCACTAAAATCAACAGTAGTATTAGCATTCCTTAGTTCGTCCATACCTTGAAACTGCCAATTATAATAAGTATCAAATGCTGTATGACCGACTAATGTCTTTGGCACAACTGCAGGATATACTCCTGCTCCTGATATCTCTCCATTCTCTGCATTTAGCGGGCGCCCGTCATCTAACTCAAATTTTTCAGAATAGACTGGCATGCAATTTGCAGATTCACTGGTATCTATAAGCCACATATCAACGCGCCTGCAGTTTCCATTCTCATATTTAGTATAACTATGGGTACCCCATGCGGGCAGAGTCACGTTTGGAATTTGTGTATTACCTATAAACATATGAACTGACCCAAGCTGGCTGGTACTCATATCCTCTTTAAAGGCTCTAAACTTATGGGAAGCATTCTGTGCAATTTGATAGGAGTGGTCATTCCCAAAAAACATTGCTAAATTCTCAATACCAAAGTGTCCGGCATGCTCTACTGGATAGTTATTCCATGTTGTTCTAGCTATAAAATCATCTTGATATTCATTGTAATTAAAGAAATACTCTTCTCCATATACTGAAAAAACTGGTAAGTATTCCGTAGTTATCCATCCAAGTGGCAGGTTCGTGGCCCATCCCGGGAGTCTATCGTCATCAACTTCTATTTGTATAGATAGTCTGAATTGGCTCATATCTCCTACATTAATACCGCTAATATCTAATTCACCTGTTGTCTGAGCATATTCAATCAGTAATGGTGACGCCTCTGTATGCGCTTGATTCAGCCATTCCCACGCTCCGTATTGAGTATCGGCAAATATTGTGTTTCCCAATTCATCAAGATGATAAAGGTTTAATTGGACCTTAGTACTGGTTCCATAAACATCATCAGTCCATATCTTTATACCAAAAGATAGATTGGTACTTGCAGTAATAACCTGATGCACTGAAGTGTAATCTTCTCTCCAATGTATCTTAGGATAATTATGTATAGGTAACGCAAAAATATGTTTCTTTGTATTCCAATGACCTGAACTACACTCAATATCATATTTCCCGTGAGCAAAATTAGTATTTAAGGAATATCCATACTCAGAACTATTTGCATTTGATGTAGTGCTTCGTGCAGGCTTGATGATATTATTGACTCCATCGCCAATTGGTAGTATCACAGGACCCCCCGTATAAGTAACATCTGTTAATGTAAAGGTAACATCATCAACTAAAACATGGTCATCACCAGAATAGGCCATTGATATTGCATCTATATCTTCTAGATATTCTATATTGAGTTGAGCATTTCCCAGATTTTTAAATCCAGTGGGCCCCTTAGTAAAACTTTCACCAGCTATTAGTGTCTTGTCTTCTGGTATACCCTTTAATATACCATGAGCTGAATGAGGATGTACATTCTTTGAATAAGGAGATGCACTATCTGGCATGTCCTCAGGAGACACTGAATTAGCTATCCCCTTTCCGAATCCTCTTATTTCTTTCAGCTGTTTTGCCATATTAACCCTTTATGTATTCGCCCCATAAGTGAGCCTTACCATTTACAATTTTAACAAGTTGTACTGAAAAATCTCCACCTCTATGAAAATCTACTATGGCAAAACAATGCGCCCAATCGATAGGACGCCCTTTAAGCCACTGATTCTTCTCTTTGGACATATCCTTCAAGCAACCTATAGACCAAGCCTCTAAGGGCCCTTGTAAGCTCGTAGCAGACATCATCTGTACTCCGTGCCAGTGCCCATACATTATTGAGGTCCCTAGCTTTCTTAAATGATTTGCAGCATGATACTGCCCGCCATAATGGTGTCCATGATAAAAGTATAGTTTACCTACATGCATATAGTCACCAGCTTTATGGTATTTATATCCCCTAGCCTTTAAATCTAAAACCTTGTCAAATTTATAGTCAAGGTAAGGGTGTTCTTCAACAAACATGTCAAGCCATTCATCATGGTTTCCCTGAATCATATGCTTAATCTTTACATTAGCCTTGTCAAGGGATTCATCAATATCATCCATAAGAGACACTGCTGAGGCTACATCCTTATCCACTCTAGGAATAATATATTCCAATGGTGGTTTCTTTTTTCGCTTCCACTGCCAGTGAGAGCATGAGTTCCATTCTCCAAAATCACCTAAGTCTATGTAGCCATCTGGCTTGACTATTTCTATTGCTTTCTTTAAGACATTTATAGCCTTCTGGTCGTGCAATGGTGCATGTTTATCTGGTGTAACAATATAGCGCTTAGTAACGCCCTTATCATTCTTCATATATTAAAAAACCTTAATTAAAGTGACTGCGCGGAGGGACCTCCCAGCTTAGCTCGTCCGTCCACAGATGTTTAACTTGGCTAAACTTGCCGGTAATATACGACAAGCTGTACCTTAAATACAATGATAAACATTCAGTACATTCCCATAGCACGGGTTTATCGTGTATGGCTAATAGTTCCACTTTGTCAAACTTGGTGGAGTGGCAGTGCCTACAGGCCTTTGGTTTATTTCTATAAACCTTCTGCCCTCGTAGCCCCATTTCCTCTAATAAGTCAACGGGGTCTTGAAAGGTATCTCGTAACCCTAAAATGTTAGCGACCTTAGTCTCCAACATTGAGAGTTTTCTTTACTTTTGCCCAAAGGATATCGTCTAGTTTATTCTTGCTACTTTTTACCAAGTAGTCGCCAAGAACGCCCATAACTTGCTTTAATAACTTTTCAGTTAAAAGCTTCTTTAGTACAATAGAAATTAAACCTGTCATATCCTATCCTCCTAGTTATCTATTATTATTCCTTAGACCATTTCCTGTCAACTTAGACAAGATATGTTCTATTCCTTCTATATACCCCTTGACTTGTTTTACATCAAGTTGAGTTATCTTCTGCTGGTCTATAAGCTTAACAATAATACCCTCAAGTCTTCTGAAGTTATCATCAAGGTCTTCAACTAACTCTTTCTGAATCCAGTGTTGCTGTTTCCATATGAAGTACCCAAAGGCAATGCATATTGCTATAGGCAACCCATATTGGTCTATAAGAGTTAAGTCCATTAACTAATATGTAACCAACCCATTTTAATCATAAAGGCAAATAATCCTATGACAAGTAGAGTAACTTTCATTCCTCCTACAAGTTGAGATTTCCAATCCTCTAATTTATTTACCCTACCATTTGTTTTCTTTACCTGCTCCAATATTTCATCAGTACGCCTGTGAATTGCTTTTAGTTTATCGTGCATCTCATCCCTTGTCTGTTCCACAGTTAACTTAGTCATTATGGTGCAGTATATGTAAGTTCTATCGTTTCTGATGGGTCACCAAAACCAGTACCAATTGTATAGGCTCGTACTCTATAATCATGGGTCCCCGATGCTAACACGCATCGGGGAATTGTATAATCCCAACCAACCAATGTTAATCCGCTAAATATCTCCTCCAGTTGGCCTCCTAAGACGTACCCCCTGATAATCCACGTCGCGTAGATTGGTTGGTATCTTTCCCATACTACTACAGTAGGTCGCATTATTGATTATACCGGTAATGTGCCTGTAACAGAAACGGTATTCACTGCAAATATAGTGCTACCTTCTGGATAACTAATTTCTGGTACTCCAGGATTAACCATATTACACACAATACTACCCTGTGTCACAAAGGCGGTCTGATTGCCTTCGGCATCTGTCCATGCAGTACTTAAACTAAGTATGTTTACTGTATCATCTAGAGCTACAGTGTCGGGTAACGTGTAATTGTTAAAAACTGCCGAATAAAACGGGTCATCCTCAGATATTGTCGCGTTAGGGTATTCTGCAGGAAAGAAATCGTCTCCAGCACCAATATCAGTTGCGAAACCAGGTGCAGTTGCAGAATAAGTATCACTGGTGCTTTCACTGGCATTAGATACTTTGAAATGAATAGACCCAACAGTACCATCTATTGGCGTTACTGTATTATTTGAAGGAATATGTACTCCCATTACCCCGCTGAATGTTCTCTCAGACATCGTCGCCTGGATGCCCTCACCAGCACCTACAAATGAAGCGTTTGTCCAGCATGCTATGGCTGGGCTTATATTAGATGCATCGTATATCTTCAACTCTGCTGCAGTACTAGAATAATGTACTTCACTCCCATCATCATATTCCGCTCTTATATATATTGTGTCCAGTCCGCTAAAGTCTAAGTCTGCAAGCGTGAATTCTCCGTTCGTTACTGTTGTTGTTCCCAAGCTAGTTGTAAAGCCCGCATCACTAAAGGCCTCCACATGGCTTGCTGTTCTGTTAGGCATTTTATTGTTCCTCCCATTGTATTAATTTAAGTTCTTCTGTCATTACAATCCCACGTATATCTACAGTTTCACATACAAGTATTGGATTGTCTAATGCAAATGGAATAACAATTACATCCACACGGTTAAATTTTACTTCTTCCTTCCACTCTACTACATGAGCTGGAGGTATCTCAATACCTTGAGTCCAATCGACTGAAGGTACAGGTCCAATTGTGTAACCAGGTCCCACTGTCCAGCTAGTTGTATTTGTAGTTGATAGTTCAGACCATGCCATAAGCTCTCCTTAAAAATCCTGTGGACTAATTAAGCCCGTTGAAACCTTCTGTGATTTTACAAAGGTTTTTGCTCTTTTAATAGCATCTAAATATTGTGCTGTAAAAAACTCACTTAATTGTGGGTTTATATCAGGCGGTTTCTGGTATCCTAGTGCAATTGCTTTTAAAACTAATGCCTCATGAAACTGTTTGGGAATCTCAAGTACGGATTCTAATTGCCATAATGGGTCACCTGTAAAATAAGACTCATTGCTTCCAGATTGAGGTATAGCCGTAGCATGCACTTGCATCTTTTTATCCGAATCTTGAATGGTAACCCACTTACCATTATATTTTTCAACAAGGGCTAGGTTGTTTCTATCTATATACCATGCATATAATTTTGTCATGCTAAATTTGAATCCTCATCAGGAATCCCCTTTAATCTTGGAATTTGCACATTATCGAGCATACAACGCTTTATTCTTAACACATTGTCAGACAAAGCATAATAGCGTTGGTCTGCTTCAGTATCTTGTGTGAATACAGTCTCGTGTATCTCTGTTTCAGCTGCAAAATTGTCAAGCGCTCTATTGAGTAACTTTCTAGCTTCAGTATCGCCCATAGTAGGATGATGCTGTTTTATTAGTTCAATCATTTCTAATTGTTTCACTCGTTAGCTCCCTCCATATAGCGTTTCATTTCAGCTTGATAAGCTCCTTGATAAGATTCTATTTGAGCTGCCACTAGTGCGACTATCTCATTGTCCTCTTCTTCATGTACAGCCCATGCTAAATAAGCATTTAATACATAGGTCGCTGTTCGTAATAAAACTGCCATCGTTAATTGATGTGGTAAGCCAGCAACACTAGATACAGCAGTCTCAGGCATCGCTGTAGGGTATTTAAATAGATATACCTCTCCAATCGATGGGCTTGAATCTCCTGTGGCAGGAAGAGGTAATATTTGTAATGTAGGTTCTCCTTCAAAAGGAGCAACTACATACACAGGACTTTCAACTGTAGCGGCATATATACTATCTGTTATATTAGCATACTGGAATTGTGATATAGTAATCTCTGTGCACTCATAAAATGGTCCATCTGCTTGTATTAGATTATCTTGCCTACGAACATACAACACCTTTTCTCCAGTTACTGGAATAGAGTCATCAGCAATGGTTAATGTTACTGGTGCATCACAATAGTCCACTAGAGTTTCAGCTGGTAATAAATCAGCCACTTCTGCAACAGCAGCAGCATACATACCATCTAAGTCTACTTCCCATTCGCCTCCAGATAAATGTATGTCCCCTAATAGCTCATCTAACCTAGTTGCGATAGGTGATGAAAAAACAATAGGGGGAGCCCAGTTGCCTGGAACATTTGGTATAGTATTACTCATTTACCTTTACCTCCCTGATTATGCTTTCGTCTATCATTAGGTTGTACACCTTTAATGGGTTTACCCACCTTATTTGAAGTTACAGTAGCCAATTAATTTGGTATAACTATTACTTCTAATGAGGCTTCAGCACCCGCATCTAATTGTCCTGAGGTATCAGCCTTAATACGAAATGCTGGTAATGCTCCCTCAATAAGCCTATCATAATAATATCTATAAGCTACATCATCAATAGCTTTGCCCGATTCTGAAATAACATTAACCCATGTTGTACCACCATCATAAGATGCGTCTAAATTCCAAGCTAAAGTTGCAGTTACATCATAATTAACCCCACTTGGATTAAAGACTACTGTAAAACTATCTCTTAACACATCTGGATAATCAGGTGTATATTGAGCAGCATGGTCTCCAGCAGGCCATGTAAATGTTGAGCTTCTATGCCCATTTGAGTTGTTAACCCATGCACTAACTCCACTTGCCATTTTTAACTTCCTTTCTTAGAGGTTAAGAGCCCCGAAGGGCTCATAACCATTTTGTTTACTATGATGGGTCAGCTCCGATACCACCGATACTGCCAGTAGTTGTCTGCCCAGAGTATTGTTCAACCATAGAAAGGTTGTTATTAGCCTCTTGACTAAAGGGAACAGTACAATAAGCAGCATTAACAGCAGCTACCCCAACGTTAATGATAGTATTAGTTATACCATCAGCGCCTGTATCAGTAGCTACCATCTTAACTCTTAACAGTGTCCCTTTTTCTAAAGCATCAACATCAGCTGCTAATGCTCCATTTAAGGGGGCATTATCGTAGTCTGTAGCAGCTGTTCCTATGTCAGTCCAAGTACCATTTCCAAATGTACCATTTGAACTATCAAAGTCAGCATCATCACCACTAGTTGCAGGATTATACCATTGCCAGCAAGCTGTCAATTGTGCATTACCAGTAGCACCTATTTGAAAGGCCATACCGTCCATAAAAGGACCAACACACAATACTTCACTGTAATAATTGCCAACAGTACCTGTATGATAGGGTGAACCAGCCGCAACTACTTCAGCCATGATAGAAGTTCCTGTAAACCGCATAGCATTATCATCAGTGCTTTCGGTCCAATTAGCATTTAAACTACCGATTGGGTGGGACCCCGAAGGGTCCCCACCAATACCAGTTATTGTTAAGTTACTTTGGTCAGCCATAATAGACCTCCTTAACTAAACTTCAAGATTGCATGGGTCTCAGGCAGTGAGATTTCCAAACCAGCTTCTGTGATGATTTGGTCTCTACGTCCGTCTTCGTCATTACCTTGAATATTCGTTTCGATGAAAGTATCACGAGAATTGCCGTTACCAACCAATGGTCGATAAGCTACATTTTTCATGTCTACACATACAGCATAGTCTTCCCAAGGTCCACGCAATAGAGGCTCAGCTACGAAATGTAGATTACCAAAGATTGTGTTAACCATAGTTACTTGGTGACCAAATGAACCAGGAATAGTATTGATGTCAAGCTTATACTGAGATGCTCCTACAGTATTATTCATGAAAGAACCACCACCTAATTTGTTTAGGTAAGTGATAATTTTACGAGAAGCTAACACAAGTTTATTACCTGAGTTACCTGATTCCAATGCGAAGAAGTCTTCCATTGCGTCCAAGAATGCATCATAACCTGATGAAGCATAGCTAAAGTTATAAACTTTACCATTTCCTTCAGTATAAGGTACGATACCATGAGTATAACGTGTACTGCTATCTACTGCAGGGTCACTTAAATCGCCAGCACTGCCAATACCAAACAAGAATCCTTGCTCTAGGTCCATTTTATGTTCCATAAGCTTTTCTGTCCATGTTCGTTTAAACTCATCCCCTACACCACGATAGCGAGTTGCCATTGCTGTGCCTGAGAACATGTTACATGCAGTTTTGAAGATTTGACAATAGCCTTCTGAATTAGAAAGAGAATCTTCCCAACCATCAGGAGCCTGAGAACCTTCAGCCCAAGCAGAACCAACCACTTGACCCTTATTGCCGTCAGCTACAGCAACTCCTGCAGCAAGTGTATCTGATAATACGATTGTATCAGCAGCGGGAACTGTTGTATAGCCATCAGCAGAACTAGTAGCTGCCTGAGTGGCAATGGTCGCGTCAGACTTGATTTTAACTTGACGAACGCCTCCATCATCATCAGAAATAGCAATAACTTGTCCTGGTAATATAAAATTACACTCTTGCTCATACGCAGCTACTTTACCAGAGCTATCATATCCACACGATAAAACTAAATCGTCTGGAGCAGCACTTCCTTTAGTCCATACATCGGATGAGACTGGTGTAGTAACTTCAAAGTTACGTCGTTGCCATTGGTGTCTTTGTTCTAAAAATTTAAAAACTGGGTCATCAGTCGCTTTCTTTGCTACTTTAGATAAGTAAACGAAGAAAGGAGAATGTTGAGGGGCCAGTTCTGCCACTCTTTCACCGAAGTTATACAGTCTACGGTCATTGCCTAACGCAATACCACCTACTGCACCTCCAGTGCCTGTACTAAGTACGTCTAATGCACTCATATTCTACCTCCTTAAGGTATTAAACTGACTACCAAGGATTATCCTTTTTGTAGCCAGTAATCATTGAATCCATAAGTTGGTCAGCATCAGAGACTCCGGTATTACCACTAGCTGGCATCACTCCCATTGGGGAAGGTATTTGCTGTGCTTGTGTGGTTTGCCTAAAAGCAGCACTCGGCTGAGCCACAGGCTCTGCAGGTACACCACCTTTTTGCAGTCTATATAATGCAACCAAATTATCCATTGAGACGGAGTCGGGTTGTGCCATGGTACGCATGAAATCAGCGGCTTCCTCTTGACTCATACCATGATGGCCAGTAACATATTCACCAATTTCTTGGGCTTGTCTGGCTTGTTGGCGTTGAGCTTCTTGGATATCAGCGGCTTGCTTTTTTTCTGCTTCGATAGTTTCAAACTTATCTTGCATAACTGCTAGCTCATACTGATGTTTTAAACCGTTATATTCACCCATTGTATCTTGCCACGATTCGACTTCGTCGAGATATTGAGCACTCGCGCTAGACGGGTCAGACCACGCCTCTTCTCGAGAGAACCCTTGTGGTTTTCCAGGTTTAACAGGAGGGGGCGGAAATTCTTCAACTTGGCCTGACTCTTCAGATACTTGAGCGGCTTCAACCGGGGGCACTGCCCCTACTTGGTCTTTTAGAGCCTGTAACTCGTTCTCTTTTTGAGCTGCCTGAGATTGCCAGTATTCAAAACGTTTCTCATCGTTTTTAGGACTGTTATCTGTTTGAGCTGGAGGTATTGCCTCAACTGATGGAGCCTGCTCCTGAGAGGGAGGGGTATCCGTTGTTGTATTCTCTGTATTACCAAAAAACGCATCTTCAACGGTAAGATTTCTTTGAGAGGGGCTCACTACTGGCTCCGAAACTACTGCGGGTGCAAATGCACCATCTGTATCATTCGTATTAGCGTTCGTTGAGGTACCCTGATTAATATCTTCCATTTACTTGTCCTTTTTATTTTTGCTGCTTCCACTACCGCTGGAAGGTGAGCTTTGTTTAGTAGCTAAAGCGACATCGCGCTTAGCGGTAGATAAAGTGTCATCGAGTCTCTTCTCAAAGATTTGTCCGGCAGCCTTGCTCTTATTAGCAACACCATCCAACTGTCCTTTGAATTTCTCGACTTCCACCTTCTTGCGTAAGTTAACAGCTTCTCTATCTCTAGATTGCATGTCACCCTTAAGCCCTTTTATTTGTTCTTGAGCTTGCTGCAGCGCTTGTGAGAGCTGGGCAATTTCATCGGTTCGTTGTAATACACCTTCCATATCAAATACTTCTGTCTTCTTAAGAACTTCTTGTTTGTCAATAAGTCCTTTCTGATAGGCATCCATATAAAATTCAAGCTCCGCATATCTATTAGTTGGGAGCGTTGAACCTGATACATAAACTATATCGTACTTACCTATAGTAATGTCATTTATAACTTTAATTTCGCCAGTCTTATCATCCACTAACTTCTTATTAAGGACATAGTCATCAATAGAGTTATTAGGCTGAACGACTCTGAATATCTTTTCTTCAGTATATAACTGTTGCATTAATGCAAAAGAAACTTTAGCTAGTCTTGTAAGACCTGCTTCAATATCTGCAAGTTTAGATTTCATCTTCCTTTGGCCAAACTCATCTATACTAATAGTAGCTTTATAAGTCTGAGGCGCTGCTGCAGAGTTACCCATCATCATCTCGTATAAACCTAATTGATGGTCTATATCAGACTTAGCTGATGTTTCATTATGGTATAGCTCATTAGGTAAAGGCGTTGGTTGAACAGGCATAGGAGCACCATCAGTAGGGTCAAATGGTATTGCAACTCCTGGTTGTGCCCACTTCTGCTCAAACTCTGCCATATCTACTGAACCTTCTGGTACAAGTATTTTAGTATTAGTACTTGTAGTAGCATGCGCTATTATCAAAGAGCGTGTCTTATTAATATATTGTTGTATACCTTTAATCATACGTACATCTGATGTAGGATAAGGTGTTCTTGTGTGTATATTCATAAAAGGGACTATAGGATAGTACTCCGTAGGGAGTATTCTACTATATAAATAAGTGTCACCTATTATTATACACATCTTAATCCTCGACACTTCCGTCTGGACTACTTTAATCTTGGCATTCTGTATAAGGTCCTGATGAGTTACTTGCTCTATTTCCATCTCAGGAGGAGCAGCTTGTTCACTATAACCTAATTGAGCCATTTCTTGTTGTTGCTGCATTTGTATTTGCTGTACTAATGCTTCTACCTGTTCTGGGTCAGTCATAATATGCTTACCTTGGAATATCCATGCAGGCTTTTGTGCATACTCTGCAAACTCGTCCTTATCTAATAGCTCTTCTTTTCCTGTAAATGTTTCATATATTCGATACTTAGGTACTAATATCTTCTCATAACGCTCATAACCACGTACATATTCTTGATTCTGAACTTGTCCTACATCTTCTGGGAACGTAGCTGCTTGATTTTCTGTAGCTAGTCCCGTACTTATTTCATTCCAATTCTGGTCTGAGTTGGCATTTTGAATAGCCTTATCATACATAGGATACATTTTCTTAGCCTGAGACTTAGTAAACATCCTAGATACAATAATATTCTCTGCATCATCAAAATATCTACTTCTACTATTAGGGTCTATATATACATCAAGAGGGTCAATGTCCTTTATAATAACCTCTCCTTTACCCATATCCTGAGTTGGGTCTTGATAGCATTGCATGATACCCATACCCATTACATAATAGTCATCTACAGACTGTCTCACCGCTGTTCTTCCATCAGAAATGTCAAACATATAAGACAATAGCGCTGATATTACTTGCGCTACCTTATTATCAGAATCTTCTCTAGGAGCTACCCTAAATGACGGGCGATTAGCTGTAAGCATAGCTTTAGCCGACTCAACCGCAGGATGGATTCTATTGATAACAATAGGAGATTGACCCCTATTGATAAGAGTGTCTTCCTGTTCTGTTGTCCACTGACGTCCTAATCTAAACTCTTTATCCTCTTTCGCGTTTCTAGCCCAGTTATCTCGGCTCTGCGAATAAGTGTTAAATATGTCTAAGGTCTCGTCAACGAGCTTCTTATCTGGTGAATCACTTGAATTTGTATTATTTAACATCCCCATAATATACGACTTATAGTACCATCCAATCAATAACTTTTTTCACTATTGTGCGTTTATTATCAGTTTCTGACCAATTCTCTAGTCTACAGGGCTTAGCACCGTCTAATGCGGTCCATATAGCGTCCATGACATCATCGTGCTTACCCTTAGGATAGGATAAGAACTCTTGTTGTCCTGTCAAGTCCTGCGGCCTCCAGTAGAACTGACCTTTAGCAAACATAGGAACCATAGATAATAAACGTTCAGATTTACGATTGCGAGGTTTTACACCCTTTTCAATCCCTGGTATATAAATCCCTTCCTCCTTTTGAATTTCTCTTACAGCAGTTCTCAAAGCTTCTTGATATCCTACTGTTTCGATTTTAACCCTTCTAGGTTTGTATTTTTTATACATCTCCACTATTTTAGCAGGTTGCTTTTCAGGGGACAGCCTTTCCCGAAAGATATCTACGGCATACCTATTCCCTTCATAATCCATTCCTATAGCAGCTATAACAAAGAAATCCGCATGTGCTGCTAAAGAAGAGGCAGGGTCTACGCCCATATAAACCTCTACTGGTATAATCGTTCTTTCTTCACCTACGGTTCGTGTCATGCAGGTCTGTCCATCTATCATCTCAAAGTCATTATGATGCATCTTCATCCATTCTGGTTTAAATGGAGCTGAATCAGGACTCTGTGCTATATTCATGTATTCTTGATAAAATCCATTAATATTGCCTACAGACGACATATCATTCTTAATTTCTAATATTCGCTTTCTAGGGAACTTAGCCTCCCATAAAGGGACTTCATCTTCATCCCAAATGGAATACCATAGCACTTGCCATGATTTAGCCTCCTTAACCCAGTATAAAAAGCAATCTTCGGAGATAACAGTACCTATCATTACTATCTTACCTTCATCAGATAAAGATGGCATAACAGCTTCTGTTATCCATTTCCTATTCTTTGTACGGGCCTCTGCAGTATACGCATTCAGCTCCGATTCAAAGTCATCTACTATAATAAGATTCGGTCGAGTATCGCCTTCGATAAAGCCACGAACACGTTGCCCTGTACCAACGGCGATAATTCTGGTGCCATTAGCTAGCACTATATCATTGTTAGTCCAACGTTTCGCAGTATTACCACTCATATCTCCGAATAATGCCTTAAATCTATGAGAATTAGTTAAATGATGTTTAATACGGCTAAGAAAGTTAATAGCCTGTTGTTGCGATTCAGAGACTATTACTATAAATAAATCTTCATCACTTTTCTTAAAAGCCACTCTCCATAAAGGAAAGATAAGTGAAGTTGTGGTACTCTTAGCTGTACCTCGTGGGGCTGCTATAGCAACCTTCTTTTGCCTATCATTAGCTAAGGCTTTGTACACTTCCCCATGAAAAGGGGGTATATCCTTATTTAATGCAGTAGGAAAACAATGTACGCCAAATAAAGCCATATTCTCATAAAGTTTCTTATAGGCTTGCTTCTTAGCGTAAGCTTCTTCATAGTCCATGTATATCGTCCTCTACCCGCCTATGTTTACGATAGTTTGCGTTTCTATCAGCCTTTTTACTAAAATTATTCGACTTCTTTGTTATCTTCTTGTCGAGAGCTTTCTTCCGACGATGATTCGTGTGGCTCATCTACTTCCTCATAAGTGGTTCTAGTGGCTGTAATAGCCTGTTCTTCTGTTCTTAATTCATCAATAAGGGATGTAGCACTATGTGCCTCTAACCTATCAACAGTTTTGACAAGATGCTTATCCTTCATCCCATGCATATCCTGTAGGTTCTCTACGGCACGCATTAGATTGGTAGTATCGTTCTTGTCCTTACACTTATCAATAGCTTCCTTTAGTAAATCAAGGGTATATTCTTCAGTTAATCCATGGTCTGTTAATAGACCTTGAAGTTCCTTTTTAACCATAGTCTTAAATATCTCCGACTTCATGGTGCGTTTCCATTTTCTACGCTCCATATCGTTTACAGCACCCATAGCCCACTCTATAGCCAAATCATAATCTGGTTTAAGTGCAAACATAGTTGCTAGATTCTTCATTTTATCTTGTCCTGATTGGACCTCGATATAACTCTTACCAGTAAAGGTTACATTAGTCTTGCGACCTCTTACATTTAATTGTTTAGATTTATACTTTGGACTAAAGAATGTATAGCCCCAAGGAAAGCGGAGGTATATGTTAATCCCACCTGACTTATGAGGATAGTTACGTTTTGAAATAACCTTAGCAACATACCCGTCGTCTGAAATAGCATAGTCCCCCGCATCAGCTTCCTTCCAATAAGAGTAATTCACCCCCCTTTGCTTAGCTTCCTCTTCCCCATACACAGAGTATGTAGTGGGTCCTATGTCACCTTTATGATGAATATCAATAGTATACACTTTACTTTAGAAATTCCACTTAGCGCCTACCCTGATGTTACCTGGGCTATAGTCCAAACTGTAGCTAGAATTGTCATTAGGACTATATTTAACACTATCCATGCCAATATCCAGCTTATCCCCAAACTTATTGTTAAGATAAGACCCAAGCAAGCCACCAATAGCCTCGTCACCCTTAAGCTCACTGAGTTCAGTCTGTATCTTCTGCGGTAAGTTGGACCACGTTGTATCTTTCGGCATTTGCTGTGCTATCTTGTAAAGCATATCTAAATTCATATTCCCCCTCGTGTTTGTGCTCTACGTCACAATATACTGGACAATCAGGCACTAATTCTTCATTATAGCTCTCAAATAGATTCATAAATATAAAAAGGGAGATAATAAGGGAGCCTTCCCACATTATTTCCCCAAAGGACACTAAATCAAACTTCCTGCCTGCACTCTATAAAGCGCTACAATCATAGCTAATATGTCCAGTAAAATGTAATATAAGTAGTATAAACCATAGCATATACACAATAAAGCCCCTGTTTTAAGTATATCTAACAGGGCTTTCATTAGTAAGCTTTATTAACGTTTATCGGTGAGGGATTATTAACACTGTTCCATATATTCATATCCCCATCAAATGAAGCTTTACGTGTACTTCTATCCGCATCAGCGCCTCTCCAGTGGTTGTCTAACCACCATTCAGAGCTATTGCCTATAGACTCTGGCTTGAAGTTACTTGTAGGGTCATACCTAGTATTGGCCATAAAGAGCATTTGTTGCTGTTTATCAGTCAATTTACTAGCATCGAAGCCATTTAGGTTACTATCTGCATTTGGTTCGTTCTGATTTGATTGGGCCCACTCAGGGACTTCCATATTATTTTCGCCA
>Ga0209757_10000057_pt1 | contig 36288 bp, 49 predicted proteins | sample ETNvirome_6_1000_FD_185472 | JGI IMG/M metagenome (GOLD analysis project Ga0209757, IMG submission 185472) | Marine viral communities from the Pacific Ocean - ETNP_6_1000 (SPAdes) (version 2) | ecosystem: Environmental > Aquatic > Marine > Oceanic | place: Pacific Ocean | collected 2013-06-19 | reverse complement strand
CCGTGAGCAGACCATTGCTCAAGGAATGCCGATTTTCAAGGATGTCGAATTCGCTATCATCACGATGCCGGGCGGCGGATTGGTGGTCGATAAGCAGATCACAGACTCATTACTCCATGAGTGGCGACACGGCGACAACCGGCGCAAACCGCCATCGCCGTTCGCTTTCACCGCATATGAAGCGTGGAAAGAGGGCCGCGAGGCTCCCGTGAACGGAACTGATTTGAAGAACTGGCCGGGCGTGACGCCCGCGCAGTTGAAAACATGCCAAAACGCCACAATTCGCACCATTCAGGATTTAGCTTCGGCCAACGCCGATACAATCCGTAAACTGGGCATGGGCGGCGTTGCGATGGTCGAGAAGGCGAAATCCTATCTGGACTCTGCTGAGAGCAATAAGGCTTCAGAAGAAGTGGCATCGCTGAAGATCAAAATGGAATCCCTGGTCGAGGCTATTAACAAGAAAGACCGCCAGATCGAAGATTTGCTGGAGCGTCTTGAGAATGCCCCTAAAAAGCGTGGCAGGCCGAGAAAAGAGGAATAGATGACGCTTTTAACCATTGTCCAGAACGCATCCGATACAATTGGTTTGACGCGCCCGTCTGTTGTGATCGCTTCGGTTGACCAGAATATCAGGACTTTGCTGTCCCTGGCGCAGACCGAAGGGCGGGAAGTGCTAGACCGTTATTCATGGCCTGCGACCCAGATCGAAGTCACTCACACCAGCCTCGCGGCGGAACTCCAGGGCGTCATGACAACGCTTGCGCCGGGCTTTTCCTACATCACCAGTTCGACGTTCTGGGACCGGACGTTGACGCAGCCGGTGACCGGGCCGTTGTCGCCTATTGAGTGGCAGGCTTTAAAGGCCCGCACAGCGACCGGGCCTTACCCCAGCTACAGGATATTCGGCGGGAAGCTCTACGCCTACCCAGCGCCCTCTGCGGGCAATACATGGGTGTTTGAATATCAGTCCACATATTTCTGTCAATCTGCCGGGGGTACGAATCAATCGGCGTGGGCGGCGGATACGGATGTCGGTGTTCTAGACGAGAATCTCATGGAATTGGGTGTTGTCTGGAGATTCAAGAAAAAGAACGGGTTGGACTATTCGGAAGATTTCCGCTCCTACGAGCAGAAGCTGGCGAACGAAACCTCACGCGCGGGTGGTAGGAAAGTTCTTGACATGATTTCCGGTAACACTGCCGCAAGGGGAGTCTATATCCCAGAGGGCAGTTGGGCATAGTGTCATGGGGATACCATGCGCTGTTCGATTGCCAATCCTGCCCGATTGAGAGGGTAACAAGTGAGGAAAATATCCGGGAATTTATCAATGAAATCGTCTCGGCTATCGATATGAAATCGTATGGTGAACCGATGATCGCTCACTTTGCGACACATGACGCGGATGCGGCTGGATACAGCTTCTGCCAGATGATCGAAACCAGCAATATCACCGGGCATTTTTCAGACAAAACCGGTGATTGTTACATCGATATTTTCAGTTGTAAGGAATACGATACGGATGTGGCGGCTGATGTTATAGACGACTTTTTCAGACCTGAAGAAGTGAAGATGAGATACTTTGAAAGGGGCGATTGGTGATAAATCTGGATCAACTCGCTGCCGTTACTGACGACTTTGTGAAAAAGAACATCAGAGTTTTGCAGATACATCGTTTCGCCGACGGTGAGTTCGATCATCTTAAACGATTGGAGAGATGGGCCGAGTTGCCCTTCGGTGCGAGGGTGGCGGATTTAGGATGCGGGATTGGCGAGGTGGCGCGGACTTTCAAGCAGTTACGTCCCGACCTTTCTTTTTGTTTGGTGAATATAAGCGAAGCGCAGCTTCTCTATGCAGACCCGGCAATGCAGCAATATGCATGTAATTTCCTGAATGTCCCGGAACCCGATGGGTCATTCGATGCGGTTCTTTTCTGTTTCTCAATCGGCCACGAAGACCAAGCCGAGGCAATGGCTGAAGCGCGTAGGATTCTCAGGCCGGGGGGCATACTTTTCATATATGACATGATCAGGAAATCAGGGAATAATAAGATTATGGAAGACGTAAGCTATACCGTATGGCCCAGAGAGCATATGGAATCGGCTTCCATCGGGTTCGATCTGGATTATTATATGGAGCCGTTCGATAGTGGTTCCTACGGAGAACAAATTCTAGGCGATGATTATGAGAAGTTCTTCGGCGGCACATCGCCAGCCATTTGGCGTTTCATCAAGAAAGGGTAATGTTATGTATGACTTTCCAGAAGAAATTCCGGGGCAAATGACACCGGGACAACTGACACCGAGAGTGTTTCAAGAATTTACGCACGAGCTTGGTATTCCTATTACAGGTGATGAAGCGGCAAAATTCACGGCAATAATAGAGGCGATTCAGGGCGCTGAAGGTAGTGGCTCAATAGGCGATACTGGTTTTACTGGTTCTATAGATGTTCCTACTCGCGGTCTGCCTCTTGGGCAAATGGGCGCTTCTCCTAATATTCCAGGTGCAACTCTCGGCTCTTCGTCTGGAATAGGAGGCATCCTCCCGGAGGAAGAAAACCGACGCCGCATGAGGGGCGTGTTGAGTGGTCAAGGTCTGGGATATTAAGTAAATGCTCCAGCCTCTCCTCGACAATTCCAGAAAGACCGGAACCTCCCAAAGTGGGAGTATTCCGGCACCTGTCCGGGGCTGGAACGTGCGAGATTCTCTGGCAAATATGCCGGAAGATTTCGCGGTCGAGTTGGAGAATATATTCCCGAATCTGACAAGCTGCGATCTCAGGTCCGGTTTTCTGTCCCACTCAACCGGCAACGGGTCAGCGGCTGTCGAGACTCTGGTGGAGTATGCCGGTCCGGTTACCCGGAAACTGTTATCTGCGGCTGGATCGGTGATCTATGATTCTTCCGCCGAAGGTGCCTCTACATCCATCGCGACGGGTAAATCGAACGCCAGATGGCAAACAACGATGTTTGGCACATCCGGCGGTAATTTCCTGTTCATGGTCAACGGCGCGGACGCCCCGATTTATTATAACGGCAGTGCTTTCACAACTCCGAGTCTGGCGAGCGTCACGGCGACAGATATCGTCCATGTCGCAACCCATCAAAGACGCCTGTTTTTCGTCTTCAATGACAGTCTGATTTTCGGCTATTTGCCGGTGGTTTCGGTGGCTGGAACCGTCGCCACATTCGATATAGGCGGCATATGCAGGAAAGGCGGTTATCTCCAGGCCATTGGATCGTGGACGCGCGACGGCGGTGCCGGGCCGGATGATCTATTCGTCGCCATCACCAGTGAAGGCGAGTGCATCATATATTCTGGAAATGATCCGTCTAGCGCGGATGCCTGGAATCTTGTCGGCGTATTTAACATCGGAAAGCCAATCGGGCGTCGATGCATTGAGAAAGTCGGGGCCGATCTTATTGTAACGACCCAGGACGGCGCGATATCTCTAGCCACTTTCCTGCCGATTGATCAGGTTGGCAGTCTCGGGCAGGCAGTTACTACAAATATCCAGAATGAATTCCTGGCATCTTCCAGGGCGTATTCGACGGTCTTTGGATGGCAATCTATCCATTATCCTCAAGGTTCGTATTCTCTTTTTAATATCCCTCTATCCACCACGGAATCCGTGCAATATATCGTCAATACCCAGACGGGGGCGTGGTGTAAATTCACAGGGCAGAATGCCGCCTGCTGGTCATTATTCAATGGTGATCTGTATTTCGGCGCACAAGATGGTGGCGTGATATACAAGGCTGATACCGGGGTCAGCGATAATTCCGCCAATATAGATTGGAAAATACGACCGGCGTTTTCTTATTACGGGTCGAGGGGAAGCCAGAAGATTTTCACGCTGTGCAGACCCCATTTCACGACGAATGGAGCGCCCGCATTCGCTGTCGATTTGAATCTTGATTTCTCGAATATCAATCCGACGAATATTCCGACCACCCCGGAACTTGCCGCTGCGACATGGGACGTTTCAAAGTGGGATGAGTCGTATTGGGCTGACACGATCACGACTGCCGCGTGGACGACCGTTTTGGGCATAGGAGATTGTGCCTCTCCCACAATTCGCGGGAATACGAATTCCATCACGTTGTCATTCACTGCCTACGATATGATCTGGCAGCAGGGGAGTCCCTTGTGACAGCATTGGTCTGTGGCCGTGATGATGAATTAGCGGCGTGGGCAGAGGAGCATTTCCCTGATTGCGCTCCGCTTTCAAGGCCGCTGACGGCAATCGGGATGTCTTCAGATGACGGCGATATCGTGGGGGTTGCTATCTTCCACAATTATCGGCAAAATGACATTGAAATTACTCTTGTGACCGCGACCCAAAGTAACAGATGGGCCACGCCGGGAAATATACGGGGAATCCTTTCTTACCCGTTTATCCAACTGGGCGTTAAGCGGATGACAGCAATCACCACGAAATCGAACAAGAAGGCCCGAAAGTTCATGACGGGCCTGGGCTTCATGTTAGAGGGAGTCCACCCATACGCGGCCAAAGACGGCACATCAGCGTGTACATATGGCCTGTACCCTGAAAATGCGGAGAAATGGATAAATGGGTAAATCAGCACCATCACCGCCACCCCCTCCTGATCCAGCGAAGACCGCTGCCGCGCAGGCTGCTGCAAACAAGGAAACAGCTATCGCCCAGGCGAAGCTGAATATGATTGACGAATATACTCCTTACGGGTCTTCGTTATATACAAAAAGAGGCGAAGTCGAAGACGGCATTCAGCAATATGCTCGTACAACCACGCTCGACCCGGCACAACAGTCGATTGTTGACAAGCAGAACGCTGTCATAAATGCGTTGAATGATGTCGCTGTTTCTCAAGTCGGGCGCGTCGGAACTGCTCTGGAAGACCCTTTCACTTACGAAGGACTCGTCGATCCCGGCACCACGGCTGGCGTTCGCACCGCTGCTGATCGCGCCAGACAGGCTGTCGGGAGCGATTTCGACTATGTGGGTCGCCCTGATGCGCCCTCTGCCGCCGGGGTAACCGGCGCTGCTGCTGCTGCCGCAGGGTCTATCGAAACTCCATTCGATTTAGGCGGCACCGCTCCATCAACCAGCGAGATAACAGAGGCGGCAAACAGAGCCGAGGCTGGCATGGACCAGCCGTTCAATTATGCCGGACTCCCCGCCTCATTCGGGACGGCGGGTGCGGAGAGTGCGGTCCAGACCGCAACCGACGCCTATGGCACTCCTTTTGACTACTCTGCCGCCCCTGCCGCCCCTGCTGCCGATTCTGCGGCTCGCCAGCAAGTTATTGATTCGGTTTATGGACAATATGCGTCAAGGCTTGATCCGAAGTTTGCCGGCGAAATGCAGGAAATGGAGACCAAGCTCGCCAATTCCGGCATTGCTCGCGGGACACAGGCGTTTTCCGGCGCGATGGATGATTTCTATAGAGGCCGGACTGACGCTTATCAAACCGCCCAGAATGCTGCGATCCAGGCCGGTGGCGCAGAACAGTCGCGCCTTTTCGGATTAGGAACGTCCGCGCGACAAAACGCGATTGCAGAGGAGAATTATCTCCGCGCTTTGCCGGGGGCCGAGCAGGGGCAGCTTCTTGGTTATCAGGGTCAGCTTTCGGGTCTTCAGGGACAGGCGAGAGCGGACGCTGCGGGCGAACGTCTGACCGAGAGAGGAATACCGATCCAGGAAGCCGCTGAACTTCAAGCACTCCGGGGTGCTGAATTCGATGCATCTTCAGCGGCCAGGGATAGGTCTGTTCAGGAGCAGTTGCTGCAAAGGGGAATACCGGCGCAAGAGCAGGCCCAAATTCAGCAAATGCAGCAGTTATCGTTCAACGCGCAGGCTGCTCAGAGGGACCGTTCAATCCAGGAGGCTCTGACCCAGAGAGCGATTCCCCTCGCTGAACAGCAGCAAATCTACGGTATGGAGCAAGGGCTATTCGGCCTTGACCAGGCTGCACGACAACGCGCCATTGAGGAATCCGCCTATCTCAGGAATCTGCCGCTGAATGAAACAGCGGCGCTTATGTCCGGCAATCAGATTATGAATCCGCAATTCGGGGCATCGCCTCAGACGGGGATAGCCAATACCGATTATGCCGGATTGGTGTCGAGTAACTACGCTTCTCAGGTCAGTGCAGCTAATGCGAAAGCCGCGACGCAGAGTGCCAACACCTCTGCCATGATCGGCGGGGTTGCGACCATAGCGGCGGCTGCGATAGCATTCTAATGAAGAAAGTCGTCCAATTCTCTGGCGGAAAAGACAGCATTGTCTGCCTTCATCTTTTCAAGGATGTTGATGATGTACAGGCTCTTTTCACGAATACGGGCGGTGCGTTTCCTCACGTTGAGGATTTCGTGTCGGAAACCTGTAAGGAATTCGGCGTCCCCTTGATTATAGCGCGGCCCGAAAATAGCGTTATGGATTGGCAGAAAGCTAACGGATTGGCGGCTGATATTATCCCGTGGGACTCGACACCATTTATGCAAACGATGTCCAAGGCCGACTTCGGCGCGACACTTATTCCATACGCCACTTGCTGCGCGGCGAACATCTGGACCCCGATGAATCAGGCGTTGCTCGACAACGATATAAAATATGTTATTCGGGGGTCGAAGGAGTGTGACTCAAAGGTCGGCGTTCCTGACGGGTATGTTGATGATAACGGGATTTATTACCATTCCCCGCTCTGGAACTGGACGGATGAGGATGTCTTTGAATATATCGCGGATCACCAGATAAAACTTCCGGACCATTATTCCATCAGTGGCGACAGCGATAGTCTGGATTGCTGGTGCTGCACGGCGTATATGGGCAAGACCGGAGCGGCGAGGGTGTCGTACACGAAAGACCGATACCCGGATTTCTATGATTCCCTGGCTCCCAATATCGCGCTTGTTAATACCGCTGTTTCCAACGCCGTGAAATATTACGCGGAGGGGTTTTGAGATGTCATTAGCGACCGAGAGATATAAATCGATTAAACTTTATCCCTACCGCGATGATATGCGTAGGGCACTGATGGGAGAGTTCGAAGAGATAGACAGCCGCGGGGCAAAGTCGGTATCACCCAAGAAGGGGCCGGATCGTCTCTTACCCTTGAAGGAAGCTCTTATGAAGTGGGCCAAAGAAAGGGGTGATGCGTCGAGAGAGGGAGCCTCAGATTGGACATCATACACAGACTATCAGGACTACAGACCGCCACCGGCGGCACCGGCACCACCGACTAATTATTCGTATCTGAGCCGATATTAAAGGATTTAGGGATGGCACCACGTCCAATATTTAATCCGGTTAAATTCTATAAGGAAGCTGCGTCTGCGAAACCTCTGCTTGTTGCGGCTCCGCAAAGAAGGCGCCCCCCGGTTTCTAAAGTGCCGCTTAATACCGCCTCTCATGTTGTGGGGGGGCTTGCTACGCTGGCCGAAGCAGCGTTGAAGGCTTGGCAGTCGCAGGAAGAGAAGGACAAAGAAGCAGCGGCAGAAGCGGAAATGCAGGGCATGATATCGGCTCTTACGAGGCCCGGCGGGCAGAGGGCATATGATGCTGTGTTCGATTCGGAAACGGACGGCGAAATAGACGCAACATATGAGGACTTCCGTAGTCAAGCCCAGGCCGCATCTGAAAGACCGGGCGGAATGTCTGCTGTGAGGGCTGGGGCTGTTCCTAAGACACCAGCGGGCCGGGGAATGCTGTTGGCCCTTACGCATGACGAATATCGTCAGAGGCAGGCCAGGGAAGCGGCAGAGTTGGAGCGGTCTCGGGGTATGGAAGATTATGAGAAGAAAAAAAGTATTGAGGCAAAATATAGAGAACGGAAGATCGACAAATATGGAACGCCGTTTGTGGTTGCAGATAAGAATTCCTCGACAGGATACTCCCGCAAGCAAATAAACCAAGCGGGGGTCGAACGGATTCTTGGCGAGGCCGCTCCACCAACTAAGGTATTCGACCCAGGAGCAGCACGAAAGAAGAGTCTCTTTGAGGGTAGAGAGAAAAGATACAGTGTCTCTATGGCAAAACTAGACGAAGCTGACGAGATTATTGGCAATGTCAATCAAATGTGGAACTTGGTGCAGAATGTAGACTCTGGTTCGCTTGCTGAGTGGGGATTAGAATTTAAGAAATTCTCTAATAATTTCGGGTTCACTTTCGACAAGACCGATATCGCAAATGCGGAAGCAATGCGAGCTAAAGGAATGGATTTTATCCTTCAACGTATTAGTAATACAAAAGGTGCTATATCGGAAAAAGAAATGGAGGCCTTTAAACGGGCTAGTGCAAGTCTAGCAAATACTAAGGAAGGCAACGAGATGATATTAAACCTCTCTCGCTCTGTTGCCGAAAGAATGAAAGCCGAAGCCGGGGCCGTTAGAGAGGCTTACAGTAAGAATCCAAATATGGGGAGAAAAGAACTCGATGATGCCATGCTTAAAGCGCGTAAAATTTACGGTCCCCTTTGGACACCCCCTATGAAACCACCAAAAGGTTTCGATCCTAAAGTTTGGTATAACATGACCAAAGAACAACGAGTGAAATATACTAGGTTGGGGAGGGGCCAATGAACAAAGCACAGAAAGAATACCTTGAACGAGTTCAGGCTGAACAAAAACAAGAACAAGAACAAGAAAGGGCGACTGATTCTAATTGGTCAGCCGCGAATGTCGCGCGGCAGACCTTGGGCCAAGGTCTTGCATTTGGGTTCGGTGACGAAATAGAGGGTGCTTTCCGTGGCATTTACGAGGCTGCTACATCCGGAAAATCATACAGCGATGCAGTGAACGAAGGGATAGAATACGCCCGCGCTCAGAATAAAGCGTTTGAGACTCAAAATCCCAAGTCTGCGCTCGCAATGCAAATCGGTGGTGGGCTATTAACAGGACTTGCCGGTGGTGGCAGGGCGCTGGCGGCGAAGGGTCTTAGCATGGGTGCGAAAGCAGCCAGGGGAGCGGGGGTTGGTGCGGTCGTGGGGGGCGCAACCGGGGCCGGGATGGCCGAGGGCGGCGTCACTGACAGAATACTCCCTGCCGCCACGGGGGCAGCATTAGGCGCGGCGACCGGTGGTGTGTTGCCGGTAGCTATGGCCGGGGCGGGCAAACTTATATCCCCAATAAGAGGTATGATCCCTGGCGGCTCCAGAAGGCAAGCAGAGGGACTTTTCAGAAATACAGCAGCCGAAGACGCGATGACAAGCGGGACGCTGCGAAGCGGTCTAGATGATATTGGTCCCCTAGGTGTTGTTGCTGATGTAGGGGAGCAATCCACAAAAGACTTGGCCCGGTTCACTGGTACTAAATTTGGGGGTAAATCTACTCAGAAAATGCTAGAGACTAGACACCTCGACCAAGGGCCAAGGGTTGCGGCATCTATAGATAAGAATGTGGCGGATATACCATTAGACGATTATCTGGTTAACACCACAAAATTACGCCAAACATCGGCAAATAAGAATTATGGAGAATTGTACGAGGCCGAAGTACCATTGACAGATAAATTAAAAGGCTTTTTCCAGAATGACGCCATTAAGGAAGCTTATGAATCTGCGAGAGATATCGCCAAGGTAAACAATCATATATTAACGCCACTGAGTCAAAAATTAGATGAGGGGGTTGCGTTTCTTAAACCGAATATGAGAACGCTCGACTACATTAAGCAAAGTCTAGATGACAAGGTGAGTGAGGCATTCCGTGCTGGAAAGAATAAACTTGGCGCTGCATTACAAGCAAAACGGGATGAATTCAGACAACATATCGATGAGATTTCACCAAAGAATGAACAAGGAATTAGCTTATACAAGAATGCTCGTTCTGAATATGCTGGACATTCTGCTGCTCTTGAAAGCGCGGAATTGGGGGCAAAGTTTATTTCATCGCCAAAGAGTGTCAGTATTAGAACAATAAAAGAAATGGGCGACCATGAGCATGAAGCCTTCCTTGTCGGCGTGGCCGAAGAATTAAGATATAAAGTTCTTTCTGCGCCTGATGCCGCTGATGTTACAAAAAGGATATTCGGCAATCACTTAATAAGGCAAAGATTAAAAGCGGCATTTCGAGGTAACGAGGAAGCATATTCTGCTTTCGAGAAAACAATTAGGAATGAAGCGGCTATGGCCGAAACGAACGCAGCGGTTCGTTTCGGGTCAAGAACTGCCCCGATGTTGAGCGACGAAAGCACTTATTCTAAAGCCGCCGGTGCTGTAGGGGATGCCGTTGGGGTAGCCGCCGGTTCTCCTGGGTCTGCTGCGAGACTTGGCAGTAAGATGGCGGACGCTCTATCGACCCCACCAGAGGCTGTTGCTAAACATTTGAGCGGCATGTTGTTATCGCAAGACCCCGCAAAAAAGGCGATGGCGATAGAATTATTAAAAAGAGGACGGACCGCCACGAGCCGCGCTGGCGGGATGACTCGTGCCTTGGTAACGCCCGCCGCAGCATATTTAACAGCACCACGCCCAGGAGCAAGATAGATGGCCCGCAACGGATCAGGAACGTACAGCAATCCATACCCTAATTTCGTCAGTGGGACGGTCATATCGTCATCTGAGGTCGATGCCAACAACAGTGACATCGCGACGGCTCTGACCCAATCCATCGCGGTTGACGGACAGGCGGTGGTGACGGCCCATATTCCTCTGGCTACTCATAAATTAACCGGGGTATCCGCCGGGTCCGCAGCGACTGACAGCCTTAATCTGGGACAGGCCCAGGCCGAGGCATTCATCTGGTGTGGCACGGCTGGCGGCTCCGCTGACGCCATAACTTTATCGCCTTCGCCCGCAATTACTGCCTACGCAGCCGGGCAGCGGTTCGTCTGGATGGCAAGCTCTTCAGTCAACACGGGTGCCACCACGGTCGCTATATCCGGCCTTACGGCGATTGCACTCCAGGACAACGGCGCGGCTCTTGTCGCCGGTAATCACGCGGCCAGCAAGATGTTCATGGGCATCCTGAACACCACCAGCACCGTCCAGATCATGCAAGTGCAGATCAGTGGGACTGACCCTCTGCTTGTTTCCAGCCTGACGGTTTCGGGCGATGCCCTGATTGGTGATGACCTGACGCTGAATTCAGATGCCGCCGTTCTGGGCTTTGGCGAAAACACAGATGTCACGTTAACTCATGTCCACGACACGGGGCTTCTTCTGAACGGCGCGATGCAGCTTCAATTCTCTGATTCCAGCCAATACATTAATGCCCCGTCAGCCGCCGTTCTGGATATTAATGCCACTGACGAAATCGAACTAAACGCCACTCTCGCGGATATCAACGCAAATCTGGAAGTCTCTGGAACCAGCCAGTTGACTGGTATCACAACTCACGGTGGTGACGTAGTTTCCGATTCTAACAGCACCGATAGTCTCGGCACGACTTCGGTACGATGGGCCGGGACTTGGACAGACGCTATCAACGGTGTCACTGCCCCCACTGCACAGTATACCAGCGCCGAAGAGACAAAATTATCCGGCATTGAGGCATCTGCTGATGTGACGGACTCAACGAATGTTCTGGCTGGATTAGTCGGACAAGAGGCAGTTGCCACCGGTTTTACCGGCACTCTAGACGGGGTGCTTGGTGGCGGAAGTGCCGCTGCCGCTAGTGTGACAACCCTCACAATTGCCAACACCCTGAAAATGGCTAAAGGCGGCGACATACCATCGGCTTCACCGTTGGTGATCGATACGGACGGCAGTTACTTCGATGTGACCGGAACGACGAATTTCGCCGCTATGACAGTGGCGGCGGGTGCCTACTTCATGCTCCAGTTCGATGGCGTTTTAACCATCACCCACGGTTCAGGCATTGAAATTCCCGGTGGAGCCAATCTGACTACAGCCGCCGGTGACAGGCTTATCTGCTATGCAACGGCAGCAGATACAGTCGAGGTCATGAACGTAGCGACCGAGGCCGCAAGCGGTGGTGGCGATCTTGAAGCGGCCAACAATCTCTCAGACGTTGCCAGCGCGGCGACCAGTTACGGCAATATCAAACAAGCAGCCAGCACGACAGCGACCGGCGCAATCGAAATCGCGACTGATGCCGAGACCAATACCGGAACGGCTACTGACAGAGCCATCACCCCGGCTAACCTGACGCAACGCGCGATGTTGCAAGGGGAGAAGGAGCTTTGGATTCCGGCTGGCGCGATGATCCCTCGCGTTACCAACGGACCATCTTCTGGATTGTACGAAAGCTCAACCAACAAAGTCATGTCGCGGACCCTCGACTTCGACGCTTCAACTTCGGAGTACGCGCAATTCAATGTCGCGTTCCCGAATAGCTGGAACGAGGGAACGATCACCGCCGAGTTCTATTGGACTGCTGCAAGTGGTTCCGGGAATGTCCTTTGGGGGATTGCTGGTGTAGCCGTAGCCGATGACGGCATCCTTGATGCTTCATTCGGCACACGTCAGACCATATTGGACGCTCTGACAGCAACCGGAGACTTGATGAAGTCTGCTGCGACCAGCGCGGTCACCATTAAAGACACTCCAGCCGATGGCAAAATGACTTACTTCCAGATAGACCGTGATGCCGATGACGGAACGGATACCTTCTCGGCTGATGCGCGGCTGGTCGGCGTCACAATCCGCTACACCGTTAATGTAGGAAACGATGCATGATGATGATGCTTCCCTCTGTTGCTAGGGTGCATATGGTGACGATTTCAGCGACTGACAGTGACACGCCGGTCGAAGACGCAGTGACCAATCTTGACTTCCCAGACGTTGGCGACGGATCGATCCTGCTTGTCGATGTGCCGTCCGGTGTGACCATCGGGGCCACCAATACTAGCACCCCTGCGATGACTATCAACCTGACCGGTCACGACACATGCTATCTCGAAAATAACGGCACCATCATCGGCGATGGCGGTGCGGGCGGTGCGGGGTCAGTGTCAACCGGTGGCGCTGGGAGTGCTGCGGGTCATGCCGTGGACACTGACGGTCCGACATTTATTAATAACATCGGGACCATAGGCGGCGGCACTGGCGGCACTGGTGGAGCGGGCGGCAATGGTGCCAACCCAAGTGGCAAGGGTTGCGAATACAGTTCCGGCTCGGCTGGAGCCGCTGGCGCTGATGGCGGTGGTGCTGCTGGCTCTACAGGGGCCACGGGTAGCTCATCCGGTGGCTGTGGCGGACGTGCCGGTGGAGCCGGTGGCGCTGCTGGTAACTACATCGTCGGAAATTCTAATGTAGTTTGGGTGGCTAATGGGACTCGACGCGGAGGCGCATCATAATGATACGAAAAGTAATTGCCGAGTCCAAAGAGCTTCAAACGATAGCCGAAAATAACACTCTTACATCTACTGATCTGCTACTCGACGGCGAGGGGATAAAGCTATTCCGTATGCGCGGAGATACCGGGCAGTTCATCCGTGGCACCCCCGCTGCCAGCCAATCGCCCGCTCAAGAACGGGCCGTGGTGACAACGAAAGGCTCCTTCAATCTCCGCATCTGGGACGACGCCGAGGAAAATGTTGTTGTCGATGATACGGGAGGCGCTGGTCGCATCGCCGGGGGTCTCAACGAGACTGCCAGCAAAGGTATTATGCGTCACGATGTGCTGGAAGACGATACCGAATGGTTCTGTCTGGTGACATCGGCTTACAAGAATCTCGTCACCAGCCTCATATCGCTTGACCCCGGCGATGAACTCCCGGCAGTCCCGGACGATCCCCGCATTATCTATGCTCTCACCGAAGGCACGGCGGATTTAGACAGTGTTGCTGTAGTTGGACCCACACTTTTTCTTGATGACCCTGATGCCGCGTCCGACACGCCGGGCGTTATCACCTGTACAACGGACTGCACTTTCATCCGCGTGATTGCCGAAAAGGCAGATTGATGAACGACCAGATCAAATCCGCGTTTGATATCTCCTCCTTCGCTATCGTGGGCGCGACCCTGGTGGAGTGGCTCCCCGCGCTGGCAGCGGGTCTCAGCGTCATATGGAGCCTCATACGGCTCTGGGAGACCGCCACGGTGAAGAAATGGTTCAAAAGACACTAGTGATCGTATGCGCTGCGATCTTCCTCCACGCGCTCCCCGCCTCTGCGGTCGATACGGTGACTTCTGCGACCGTTTCATCTTCAACGGTGGTCGATAAAACGCCGCCCACTGCGTCATCCCCGTCAATTGTTGTGAACAACAGCACCATCTGCCAGACCGGCACCAGCGGCGCGTTACAGACAAGCCTGTTCGGAATTTCGGGAGGTACTACCACGCGAGATTTAAACTGTGAGCGAATTCTCCTAGCCCGGTCCGTCTACGGCATGGGCCTAAAGGTCGCCGGAATCAGTATCTTATGCCAGGATGTTCGAGCCTGGAACGGTCTCTGGATGGCAGGAACCCCATGCCCCTACCTTGGGGCCATTGGCGATGCGGCGAAGGAAAAATGGCTGGCCGATCCTGATAAATCTCCAGAAGGTTCGATCATTCGCGTGGCGGCACAGGTCGAGGCGAATAAGAAAGAAGCCGATTCCACGCCAGACCCAGCAGAGTTAGAAGATTTCGGTGGCGATTAATGCGGTGGCTTGCTCTCTTATTATTCTTCATCACGCCCGCGCTCGCAGAACCGGCCATCACCGGCAACGTGCTGCCCGCTTTGTCTGAATTCAGCACCAGCGGATCGACCACCAGCAATACGATAAGCGGCTGTACCTCCGGGCAATTCTGTACGGGAAATGCAGCGGCTGGCGGCGGCACATATAGCAGCAGTTTCAGCGTTCCGTTGACGACGGCAGAGCTTCGTCAGGGCTTCACGTTAAACAGTTCAGTGACGGTGGACAGTCACCCGTCCAATGCTGTTCTGGCGTCATGTACAAGTCTCACCCAAATAGGCGATTGCCGGGATGTTTTTCGCCTGACGGTTTCGTTATTCGATGGCCTGGACTTAGCCGAGAAATTCGAGCGTGAGGTCGAACTGGATTTCAGCGGGCTGCAAAATTTTACATTCCAGGACACGGTGGGCACCAACAGTTTCGACGTACTACTAGGGGAGTTCAGCCTTTTTGGCATTGATGCCGGGTTTCAATCTGGTTTTTTCGGGCCGAAATTCTCAAGCCCTGGTCTTACAATTTCGTATCAAACTGTAGTTGAGCAGCAAATCCTGGATCAGATAGCCCAGGCTACCGAGATCGTAACGGCATCTCTGGCACCACCTCCACCTCCACCACCCACTGAGACCGTCGCGGCATCCCAGACGGCTGGACCGCCACCCCCTGCCACGACAATCGCAACGCTGGAAACGCAGGCACCGGCAGCACCACCACCGCCGACAATTGAGCCGGTTGCCCCACCGCCCCCACCGGAGCAAGAGCAAGAGGAAGCAGCAGCGACCGCCGAGGTCGAGGCGGAGATACAGGCGGCGGAACCGGGACCAGAGCCGGGGCCGGGACCAGAGCCACAACCGCAACCAGAAACACGCGAGGCGGCTCCTGCGCGTGAACGCGAGCAACCCGCTGCCCCTCGCCAAACTCGCCAGCAGAAGGTCCGTGCGGCTGCTCAGAAGGTTGTGAAAAAAATCGCGCCTAGTCAGAGGTACAGCGCCGCATCTCAAACCACAACGCTGGTCGTCATGAATTTATTGTCAGGAAAAATTGCGACCGGGCCGCTGATCAAGGACGCGACGGCGGCCACGTTCTTCAGCGCGGAAACCGTGCCAGACGGGCCTAGCATGATTAGCCCTCTCACCCAATACCGCGCATTCGGCCAAGCGAACGGCGCTCATAACGCGCTGATCGAAAGTCAGTGGAACAGGTAGATGGCAGAGGTCGAGTATAAAGGAATAAAAATAGGTGGCGGGAGCAAATTGCTGCTAATTCTGCCATTAGTCGGGACGCTGGGTGGTGGCCTGTGGGCGGGTTTCGAGTTCTACAAAGACTATATGAATATGCGGTCTAAGATAGAAAGCTATTCTGCCCCTGATCTATCGGGCTTCGACAAAAAGTTGGCGGTGATGACCAAGGAGATGGGCGTTGTGACCAAGCAAATGAAATCAGTTCGCAATAGGGTGCTGGAAGTGCAGCAGATCGTGCGTGATATCCGCCAGGACACGCGATCCGACGCCGCGTCCCTCGAAAATGCCATATCCGCCGTGGATAAACGCGCCCGCGCTCTTGATACAGAAACCCGCGCGGCGATGCGACAGGCTGAGAAGACCATGCGCGGCATTGCCGCGAGCGCAAATGAGAGATTTGACGCCAAGATTAATCGCGTGACCGCTACTGCCCGACAGTCCGAGAAAAACATCCGCGATATTACGGAGTCGGCCTCCACTAGATTCGATGCCAAGATCAATGGTATCGACGCCAAGCTGACCGTTTTTGAGCGGCGTCAGGACAAGAAGCTGCGCGATGCCCTCAACAATCCGCTGCTCAAATGAATACACCGGAGGAAATCGCCGCTCGGAAATGGGCGCTGGAAGCCGAGATCGATCTCTTGAAACGTCGTCTATTACCACATGGTACTGGATCGATACACACCACGTTATTTATTCTAGGCAAGCGGATCGAAGAGCTTGAAAAATTGCTTGAAGATAAAAAAAGGAAATGACATGGCACAGAAGAAATTAGAAAAAGACTCGACGTTCAATGACCTTGATCTCGACGGCGACGGCATTGTCAGTGATGAGGAAATGGCAATCGGTGAGCGCATGATCGCCCTGGAAAACCGCGACCAGAAGGCAGACGCCCAGCGCCACATGGCATGGTATGCGTTGTCTGGGATGCTGCTCTACCCCGTCTGCGTTGTTGTTTCAGTTGTATGCGGAATTGACGCCGCCGCGAAGATACTCGGCGACATGGCGGGCGTGTATTTCATTGCCGTCGCGGGGATAGTGGCGGCATTTTTCGGGGCGCAAGCGATGGCAAACAAAGCACCGCCCAAGAAATAGGGCTGGAATGATGCTCTCCTTCACCCCAGGCGAAGTCCTGATCATCGGGCTGGTTGTGGTCTTGATCATAATTTCGTTGCGAAAATGACCAGATATCGTGATACTCGACATCGTGGCAGAACTAAATTAATTCCCCAACAACCACCATTAAGGAGAGAAGATATGAAATGGATATTAACTCGAATAGCGGAACCGTCATCTTGGGCAGCGGCTGGCGTTATTGTCATAGGAGTCGGCGTTATAATAGGTCAACCCGCGCTGGTATTTGTCGCAATTGTCGCGGCGATAGTCGCCTTTATCCTGAAGGAAAAGGGCATCCTGTAGATGCTGAAAATCTACCTGTTGATCATCGTCCTTGGTCTTGTAGGCGGCGTAGGATATGGCGGGTGGTATTATTACAAGGACACGCAGGAGCGGATTCGCATTTTGACGGAAAACACCGTCAAGCTGGAGACGGCCAAGGCCATGCAGGATGCCACGATCAACGCCATGATCGTAGATCGTGACCGGTTCTCTGCGTTAAATAAAGAGCTTGGGCGAAAGCTCGACAAAGCCAACGTCTACAAGGATGTGCTGATCGGGAAATTGAGGAAACATAATCTGGCGAAACTCAGCCTCAGAAAGCCGGGTCTGGTAGAAAAGAAGATCAATAATGGCACGAAGAAATTGTTCAGGTCACTGGAGAAGATATCCGGTGCTGTTCCTCCTCCTCCTGCCCCTGCTAAATAGCGGGTGCACCAGCTTTAAGAAGTTAATTCCGCTGGAGATCAAGACGGTGGAGGTCGAGCGCAAAATACCCACGCAGAACAGGCCGCGCCCGGTAGCTCTGAGCAACCTCCATTTTTACGTTGTCACGGAAGATACGCTCGCAGCGTTTAAACAACGCTTCGTGAAACAGAACGGTGATTTTCTGTTTTATGCGATTTCGGTCCGCGACTATGAGACGTTGGCTCTGAACATGGCGGAAATCAAACGGTTCATAGAGCAGCAGAAACAGATTATCATTTATTACGAGAAGGCCGTCGCGCCGAGGAAGAAGGAGAAGAAAAAATGATTGAGCAATTGCGCGAGGAACTCATGGCCGATGAAGGCTGCGTGATGAAAATTTACAAAGATCACCTGGGGCTGAAAACTGTCGGGATCGGTCACCTCTGCCGGGAATCGGACCCGGAGTTCGACATGGAAGTCGGCGCACCGGTCAGTGAGGAGCGGGTTATGGAATTGTTTGATAAGGACATGTCATGGACTTTCCGAGACTGCATCCGGCTGCTCCCGGAATTCAATGATTTGCCCGACGAGGTCAGATTGATCGTGGCGAATATGATGTTTAATCTCGGTGCGAGCCGCTTGGCGGGGTTCAAGAAGTTTCTGGCCGCTATCGAAAAGGAAGATTGGAATTCCGCCGCAGATGAGATGGTTGACTCGAAATGGCATCGTCAAGTGCCGGAACGCAGCGGGCGCTTAATTGAACGAATGCGGGCGCTGGCATAAAAAAAGCCCCGCACTTTTGCGGGGCCAGTTTCAGGGGAGGTCATCACTCCCATTTACCATATACGCTCTCGGACGGGATTAAAACACATTTATTAGACACCCACGTTCGATCCGGGAAATAGGTGACCTGCCCGCATCCCGCCGCCAGTTCTGCGAAGACGATGGAGATGAGAATTCCGATTGTCACGATGATGATGAATTTAATCATCTTCCCTCTTCTGGAACGATCAGCCCGGCGATTTCGTCCTGAGTGCCTCTTACAGCATCCCAGAATTCGCCCAATGTGCCAACCGGCAATTCACTCTCGGCGCGGTAGGTGCCGAGGATCAGGTTATCCATTGCCCGTCTGACACTCCTGACATTTTCCGTCAAATCGGCCAGAATCCCGCAGACCTCCTCACGCCGCTCGTCTTCTGCCGTCATCATTTTATGTAGCATTATTGTTCTCCTGTTGCCGGGGTCGAAGCCCTAGCCCATCGATGATCTGACCGGGATAGCCCTCGAAGTAGCTCTTCACATCTGCGCGGACGTCGTTAATGTCGATACCATACTCGATGGCCCATGCTGCTGCGTCAACGTCGACGGTCTGGGCGGGTATCTGAATTTTCATGTCGTCGTCTCCTCGTTTCGGGGCGGTCGGCCTATCCAGTTGCCCCATTAAAATCAATCATATATTATTTAAACTTAGGTGTAAACTCTTTATCTTTTCTTTAGCGTTCTCAGAGCCTTGGCCGATTATGACGGTATGGCCGATGCTCTCTAGGTAGGAAATCCAATCTTTCTGCGGGCCGGAAACCGTTCCGCCCTTTGCTCGCTTCATCTCAACCCAGCATCGCCACGCCGGGATGTATAAATCAGGCACCCCGGCGCTGACGCCCTCTGCCTTCAGCTTCGCGCCGGTCGTTCGGCTCCGTTGCCCACCGTTGGGGATGGCGAATATCCTGGCATCTGGATGTGTCTGACGCATCCATTGCACGAATTCGCGTTGCTCTTCGTGTTCGGTTTTCATTCCCATCTCCTTTCCGTGACGCGGTAAAATTTACCATCCCGGCGGAATTTTATGACACCAGGGGGAGCGCATTCGTTCATTTCGGCGGCTGCGATGTTTAAATCAGTTTGGCGCATGTCGGCATTGGACCCGCATCCGTTCGATATCCTGGCGAATAGAATTCTTGCTTTCTGCCCTGCATAGCCGTCATGCATAACAGTCAGATATTCGTTCACCGGCTTGTCTGAGAGTGCGCCGTAATAAGTGACCATCAGCATTTCCTTGCCGCTGACGAGGCTGACATGTCGCCGCCATTGCCAATCGGTCACGTTCATCTCGGTCGTATCCAGACCCATGATATCGTCATCATGGAGTTTTGGCTTTGGCACTTTTGGCGGAGGGAATGGCTTGCCGCAAGCCACGCATTCCTTTGCGGATATGTGGTTCAGTTCGTTACAGGCATCGCAGACTTTGACCGGTGCTTCGCCCTCGCCTTTACCTGACGGCTTCTTTGGATTGACCGCCGTGATGGGGCCGTGCGTTTGCACCACCCCGGCAAAGTCCAGAACGAGGCAATGGTCGGTATGGGATTTAATCCTCATACCGCGCCCGGCCATCTGCACATAAAGCCCGGTCGATAATGTGGGTCGCAGCATGGCAATCAGGTCGAGGTCGGGATGGTCGAACCCGGTTGTCAGGACGTTGGCGTTTGTCAGCGCCTGAATTTCTCCGCGCCTGAACCCGGCAATAATGCGCTCGCGTTCGTCTTTCGGCGTATCGCCAACGATACAAGCCGCACTGATATCACGGGCATTGAGAATATCCGCCACATTATGCGCGTGTTTAACGCCAGCGCAGAAAAACAGCCACGACCGGCGATCACCGGCCAGGCTTATAACTTCGTTGATCGTCGCGATGTTGTTCTTATCTGTATCAACGGCGGCTTGCAGTTCGCTCTCTATATATTCGCCGCCGCGCTTATGAACTCCATCAACTGAAAGCTGGTGCGCGGTCAGTTTCGACCGGAGCGGTGCGAGGAATTTTTTATAAATCAATTCCTCAATGCTGACCGGGCTGATGATGTCGGCGAACAGGGCTGGCGCGTCGGTGATGTACCCGTGGCCCAGGCGGTATGGCGTGGCGGTCAGGCCGATTACTCGTATCAACGGGTTAATATGCATCAGGTCGATGATCAGTTTGCGGTATCCGCCTTCCTGCTTGTGACTGACCAGATGGCATTCATCAATCAGCACCAGATCAACATGGCCGATCTGGTCTGCTTTATCCCGCACTGATTGAATGCCGGCAAATGTAATCGGCTCGCCAATATCCCGGCGCCGCATACCCGCCGAATAGATGCCTAGTGGCGCATCGGGCCAGTGGTCGCGCATTTTCTCGGCGTTCTGTTCGATCAGTTCTTTGACATGCGTCATCATAAGGATGCGGGTTTCCGGCCACTGCGTCAGCGCATCTTTGCAGATTGCTGCAACGATATGGCTCTTGCCCGATCCGGTCGGAAGTTCGATACATGGATGGCCCTTGCGGCCATCGCTGAACCATTTGTAGAGCTGGTCGATGGTGCGTTGCTGATAATCCCTTAACGCCACTGGTGCGCCATCGCGTCAGCGATGCCCTGGAATGTTTGACTGCGAAGTTTCCAGCGGTCAGGTGACGGCGGCAGATAGTGCAGCCGCTCACGCTTACGTTTGGGTAACGTCATCATTTCCGCATACACGTTCTTGGTTTCGTGTAGTGGCGCGAGGTTATGCAGAAATAATCCGGTTTTCTTTTGCTCCAGATGGCCGAATTGGTAGGGCTGAACATAGCTAGCCTTTGGCATGGATGTCATGCGCGACAAAACGCCGACAGGGTTTTCGAAACAAACAGAAGGCGCGACAGACTTGCACTTATGCCAGAGATTCTCTGTCCATTTAGCTGACGCCAGACGTTCGCTATATTTTGGCTGGCCCTCGCCATACCACTTATTGCCAGCCACGGTCAGCGCAGTGCAGGGTGGATGCGCGATTATCAAATCCCAGCGATCACTTAGCATCGCATACACATCGCCCTGATGATGAGGCCCATCCGAATCTGTCGGCAACAGGTCGCAGGATATGGCATCATGTCCGCGCTTTATAAATGCGTCTCGAACGACGCCGGAATATTCACATGCTATCAGGATTTTCATTTCTCACCGTCCCTCCCATAATTTCCGCGCAAGCCTCGCCACCGGCTATCAATTCCTTGCTTGAATAAACGTATGCATCGCCCTCGCCGTTGCGAACGTCAGCACCGTTGATTTCATATACAGCTTCATCCGGCGTGTTCGAATCCTTGATCGGCCACGGCACCAGATCGGGGTGCAGCACATGGCTATCGCAGCCGATCTTCTGGAAGTCGCCGGGGATGAGATTTCCTTCGCCTCTGGCCCAGCGGGCGCAAGACCAAGTGCCATCGCTCTCGGGCGTGGCATGGGCGCAAGTCCGGCAATTGACCTCCTGCGTCAGTTGCTGCTCATGGCAAAAGCTATGTGCCGCGCAGAATTTGCATTGATACCAACTCGCGTCGGTTGATATTGGCACGGGGATGCGCTCGGTCAAAGCAATCCGGTGGCCGCGATCCAGTAGATTTCCGGCAGCTTCCTCGTCATATTTCACGCGCTCGGTGTAAAGTCGGTCATCGTCTTTGCAGACCGCAACGTACAGTGCGCGGTTGATCTTGGTCCCTCGCATGTAAATCTGCATCTGCGCCCAGTGCATGGGCTTGCTGTCTTTGACGCCTTTCTTTTCAAGGTCATCAAACGATTTCTTGTTATGCGTTTTTATCTCAAGAATATGCCGTGTCTTGATCGCGCCTGGAACACCGGACTCAATGATGCCATCAACCGATCCGCCGACATGCTTGTTCAGATTCAGGAACCTCTGGCCGTCCCCGGTTTCGCCAATGTCCAAGCCGATTGCTTTGAGATCAGCAACGACGATTTCCTCTTCATTCCGGCCCCGCCGGAACAGCCGCCGAATACGACCGGGGAACTTTTCGCGCACCGCCCAGCGGAATGAGAGCCAGAGCCAGCGGTCGCAAGGGTGGCCCAGCATGGAGCCGCCAAGATGCAGTCTTGGATCGTCATGCTGGTCGGCATGGTGTCCGTCGACTAAGTTGGCGATTGAATTAATTGGTTCAGGGATTTTCATGTGAAAATGGCCGGGAGCTATTAACCCCCGGCCTCTCCTTTATTTAGACGCCCAAGGCGGGGCTGGCGGTGCGGTCGCAGCGGGTGCCGCAACAGGCGGTGTCGACCCTTCGATCGCTTTGAATGCCTTGACCTCGTTTCCAGGGCCATAGGTCGGATCGTTCTTGACCGTGACCTTGATCGAAAGATTGCCGCCGAGCATCTGGTCGGTATCTTCCAGCTTGGACAGGCCAATTGCCCGCATAATATCGCCAAGCTGTTGGCGACCGATTTCTTCCGCCTTCGGGTTGGGATTTCGCGTGTTCAGATTGCACCAAACAACGCGACCCTGATGTTCCGGCCCGATTACATCGAATCGCACGGCGATGTAATTTCCGGTCCCCGCTTTGGTTGTCTTGCTCTCCGCACCAACGATTGCGGCGGTATACCAGCCTGCAGGGATCGGCGCGAAATCACGATCCTCGGCAACCGGCATGTCTTTGATATCGAAACTCTGTTCTAGAAAACCCATCAAATTATTCCTTTATGATAGCGAATGAAGCCCGACCGGGCTGGGTGGTAATGCCGCCGAGTAGCGGCTCGGTGATCGATTTGTCGGCGCTTTTCCACGCCGTCATATTGATCTCCGGTTTCCAGCGGAACAGGCTCGGCAGATGCTCAACCAGCCCTTCTTCCGCTGCAATTTCCTGGATGCGTTTGCCATCGACCTTGCGGTTGATGCGCCCAGTGATCTTGATCTTGTACCCGCCGTCAGTTTCGACGTTTTCGGTGCCTTCCATGTTTTCGGCAACACCGATCAGCGATGCCAGCTTATCTTCAAGCTGGCGGCGGCGAGCGACCGCGACGGCCTCCGCTTCTTTGGCGTCGAGCCAGTTTTGAGCCAGATCGTCAATCATTTCATTCTCCAATCTTTTTAATGATTTCGCCGAGGTCAGGCGCTTCCCAAACTGATAATTTTCCCGACCGGTCTTTGGCTTGCCACAGCCCGTCTGACTCCAGCATCATTGCCCGCTGCGTCACGCCTTCCGCGTCTTTCTCGACTCGCAGGGCGGCGACAATGTCGAAATAATAGGGCAGCGATTGCCCGGTTTTATTGCCCGGCATGGATGGCGAATAAAGCATCCGGCCCATTTCATCCTGCGCCTTTTCCAGTTTCGCCGTCATCAGGATGTGCTTGGGCAGATCGCGGAACGACCGTATGATTTCGGCCATCGTTGTCTGCATTTCGCCGTAGGCCGCGCGAGGGTCTTTGGCGATTGCCTTTTCTTTCCCCAAGCAGACCTCTGCGATCTCGCTGATGCTGTCGATTGCTACGCTGGAAAATTGCTTGGCCTCGTCGGACTCGGCGAGCCATTTGTACGCCTCGCGGAGAGCGTCCATATCGGAGATTTCAAGGAATGGAATTTCCTTGTGCGCGATGGAAAGCAGCCCGCCTTCCGCCGATAAGATGACCGGCGTCGGCAAGGTTGGAATCAGGCTGGTCTTGCCCGATCCCGCTTGACCATAGGCGAGCATTTTAATGCTGCCCGATTTAACGGTCGATGTTGATTTCAGGTCGATCATTTATTCGCTCCAAATTTTGATATTGCGCTTCCGGCGTTGCTCCAAATTTTGATATTGCGCTGTACAATTTCGACAGCTTCAACCTTGGCGCGGTCCATCTCTTCTCTTGTCAGATCAAAGCTGGCCGCGATATCGACGCACTCGTCCACCTGTTCCACAGTCTGTGCCGTCAGGGCTAGGCTTAGTGCCAAGACGGTCGCCTCGTAGGCGTTTTGAGGGGTTTTCATGATCCATCCACCTTTTTCAAGATCGCGTTGATCCGGCGCGGATCGCCCGTAACGCAAATCCGCCGACGCGGGTGCCTCGCGAAATATTTGTCCGCACGTTTGCAAGACGCCGGGGTCGAAATGTTAACTCCAAGCTCCACCGCGCGGTTTCCGCGAGGCAGAATATATTTGCGCCATTTTCGCGGCCCCTCCTCGAAGGCGTTAGGCGGCGCGGCGAAATCATGCCAAGCGAGAGTTCTAAGGGCGCGCTCTTCAGCTATGCTGAGATTGATTTTCTTGCCGTTCAATTTGATCGTCTTCATACCTACCATCCCTGTTCGGCGCGGTCCGCGCATGTGTCACATTGGTATCCATGCGCCCGGTCTATCCTTGTCAGCCGGTCAGGTTCGCGACAGGTTGGGCAGGGTAAATTGCGCGGGTTATCCTTTGTCGCAGCCCTTAACGCGCTCCCTCCGCCTGGGTCCGCGAATCCCACTCCATCTATCGGGTAATCGTCGTAATCGTCGTAATCGTCATAATAGCCATTGGTCATGTTAGCTTCTCCTTTATATCGCGGTCGGGACATCCCGGTTGCGATTTGCATTTACATTTATATAACAGTTGGCTTATGGTGTAAAACCTTAAATCAACATTGAGGTGAGAAAATGACCACCGACGAAGCAATCGCCTTTTTTGGGAGTCGCAAAAAAATGGCCGATTTCCTTGGCATTTGGCCCCACGGAACATACCGATGGGGCGAATATCCGCCCAGGCTGCGGCAGTTTGAAATTGAGCGTTTCTCGGACGGGGAATTAAAGGCTGATGACTGACATAAAGGACATTTTCGGCGGGGCGTTCGTCCCGGCCAGCAAACACGTCGAGCCACCAGAAATCCAGCTTGCCAATGCCATGCGATCCGCCGGGATCGATCCGCCGCCAAATCTCACGCTAGACGGCCAGCTTCACAGATTCTCCACCAAAGGCCGCAAACGTGACGATTCCGGCTGGTACATCGCATTCCCAGACGAGCCTGTCGCCGGGCGCTTTGGTTGCTGGCGCGATCAGATCGACTGCGTATTCAAAGCGGAAATTGGGCGCGAGCTGACCGCCGCCGAGCATATGGCAATCACCCGCCGGCAATCCGAGGCCAAGGCCGAGCGTGATTTGGCACGGCAGCGCAAGGCCGAGATTGCGGCTGGCACGGTGGACACGATATGGACCGAGGCCATAGCTGCCAGCCCCGATCACCCATATCTAAAGCGCAAGGGGGTCGACCCGCATGGCGCGAGGCTGACCGGCGATGGCCGGTTGATTGTCCCGCTTTACAGCGCGGACGGCGCTCTCGCTTCGTTACAATATATTTCAGAGGATGAAAAGCGTTACCACCCAGGCGGTACGACTAAATCGTGCAGTTGGATGTTGGGCGAGGTAACGCCCGGCCCGATATTCGTGGCCGAGGGATACGCGACCGCCGCGACGATCCATGAGGTATCCGGTCGGCCTTGCGTGATCGCTTATTCGGCTAATAACCTACCCGCAATCGTCGGCCAGTTGCGCGAGACGCACGGCCAGGCGCAGGAAATCGTGATCGTGGCCGATAATGACGCATCCGGTGTCGGGCGCAATAAAGCAGACGAAGCATCCGCCAAACATGGCGGGCGCATCGTAATGCCCCCGACCGAGGGCGATGCCAACGATTATCAGCAAGCCCACGGCGATCTGGCCGGGCTGCTATTCCCCGTCGCCGATGATTGGCTGATTCCGGCTGATGCTTTTTCCGAACAGCCTGACCCGATCCGCTGGCAGATTAAGCGATGGCTGCAAAGCCAAGCATTGATCATGGTTCATGGCCCCAGTGGTGGCGGCAAGACTTTCTTGGTTCTCGACATGGTAATGGCAGTTGCCAGCAAGGGCGCGGCATCGGAGTGGTTCGGGAATAAGGTTCGGCCCGGCACGGTGGTTTATCTGGCCGGTGAGGGCCATCATGGTCTGCGTGGGCGTGTTGCTGCATGGAAGCAGCATAAGGGCGTCCCAGCCCTTGATATGTGGCTATCCCGGCATGGCCTGGATTTGAATACGCCGCAGGGTTATCAGAAAACGGCGGACGCACTCCGCGCCTTACCCAATACACCTGAAATCATCGTTGTCGATACGCTTCACAGGTTTTTGGATGGTGATGAGAATTCGGCGCAAGATACCAAATCCATGCTGGATGCCTGTTCATCGTTGATTAACGAATTCGAGTGCAGCGTGATTTTAGTCCATCATACCGGCGTATCAAGCGAGGCGCAGCACAGGGCGCGGGGGTCATCAGCGTGGCGCGGGGCGCTGGATATTGAAATCAGCGTGGTCCCCGGCGATACCATTGAAATCATACAGCGTAAATCCAAGGATGCCGAAGAGGCCGAGCCGGTATTCGCCGAACTGCAATCGGTGCCGATTAAAGGCTGGATCGATGAGGATGGCGACCAGGTGACCAGCGCGGTGCTGGTGGCCGGTCAGGAGCCTGTCAAGGCCAAGAAGGACAGCCCTCTTGCCAAGCATCGAAAAATATTTGAGAATGCGTGGTGGTCGGCTGGCGCGGAGGATCACGATGGTGCGCCATATCTATCCCGGCTGGCGTTAACCAGGAAACTGGAGGCGGATGGCATGGCAGAGCGCACGGTCAAGAATATGCTCAATCCGAGCTATGACAACAAGCTGATCGGGGCGCTGATGATGGCAAATATGATCGAAAAACATCTGGATGGATGGATCGTCATAGATACCGTTTGGGCATCCGCAATGGTTGTAGCGCGCAATGCTTAAACAATTTATGCGAGCTACCCTAAAAACCCCTGGGGTACCTCTGGGGTTTTTGGGGTACGAGGGGCTAAAAACCGCAGAAACGTGTACCCCAAAAACCCCCCTACCCTTTAGGGTAGGGGTTTGGGGGTACTCTGCGGGCAGGGGGGGTTTTTAATGGATTGGCCTGCGGATAAAATCGAACGGCGGAAAGTGGATGCGCTGATACCATATGCGAGGAATGCCAGGACGCATTCCGACGATCAGGTGGCGCAGATCGCGGCATCGATCAAAGAGTGGGGATGGACGACCCCGGTGCTGATCGATGAGGACGGTGGGATCATAGCCGGGCATGGCCGCGTCATGGCAGCGCGAAAGCTGGGCATCAAACAAATCCCGACCATGACGGCAACCGGCTGGAGCCATGCGCAGAAGCAAGCTTATGTGCTAGCGGATAATCAATTGCCTCAAAACGCCGAATGGGATTTGGATTTGCTAGCGGTGGAAATGAAAGACCTCGACAGCGAGGGGTTCGATTTGAGCCTGGTCGGGTTTGATGAAGGCGCTCTTGTTAATTTATTTTTGCCTACCGAGGAGGGTAAAACCGACGCGGAAGCAGAATGGGAGGGAATGCCTGAATTTGATCAGGGCGATAAAACTTCCTTCAGACACGTTATCGTACATTTTGAAAATAATGACGATGTGGCGGAATTCTTTAGCATCATAGGCCAGAGCCATACAGATCAAACAAACTCAATATGGTTTCCCGAACAAGAAAATATGGATACAGAGGCAAAAAGATATGGGTGACTTCCCTATATATATTCCCAGCAAAAGCCGGTCAGAGCATATGATGACATCAAAATATCTAACTTATATGGGTATCAAGCACAATGTTGTGGTCGAGCCAAGCCAAATGGACGAGTACAGGAAAGCTATTAAATCAATGGATTTATTGACCACGGCGGTCGAGTTGGATATGTCTTATAAAGATAAATATGAACTCTGCGACAATCATGGGCTGGCAAAATCAACCGGGGCTGGGCCAGTAAGAAATTTTGCGTGGGATCACTCAAAGTCAAACGGCCATAGCTGGCATTGGGTAATGGACGATAATATTAGAAGTTTCAGGCGGCTTAACAAAAATGAAAAGGTCAAAGTTGCCAGCAGCTCGTTCTTTAAGGCAATGGAAGATTTCTGCCTGAGATATGAGAACGTATCTATGGCTGGGCCTAATTATTATATGTTTGCTCCGTCTCGGTCGAAAGTTCCTCCGTTTATTACCAATACGCGTATATATTCCTGTAATTTTATCAGGAACGATGTTCCGTTCCGGTGGCGTGGGCGATATAACGAGGACACTATCCTCTCTTTGGATATGCTAAAGGCTAAATGGTGCACCATTCAATTTAACGCATTCCTACAAGAAAAGATGTCGACCCAATCCCTGTCTGGCGGCAATACTTCCGAACTTTATCAAGCGGACGATAAACCACAAAAAGGGCAAAAATATTCTCAAACCGGGACTATAGGCAAATCTCAGATGATGATAACAACCCATCCAGACGTTTCAAGGTTGGTTCATAAGTTCGGAAGGATACACCATCACGTTGATTATGGGCCGTTCAAGCGGAATAAACTTATCCGGAAACAAGATGCTGAAATACCATCTGGTGTTAATAATTACGAGATGATATTAAAAAAGAAAAACACCGGCCAACAGGCCAAACTAGAGGAGAGCGGGGAGACTTTTTCCCCTCTATTGGCCGATGCCTCGTAAAGCCACAGGAAAACCGAACGGTCGGCCAGCCTACAAGCCGACCGATGATGATCGGAAGACGGTCAGTCTCATGTGCGCCGTGGGCATTCCGCATGAAGGCATTGCGCTTTGCATCGGGGATGGGATTGACGACAAGACCCTGCGGAAGCATTTCCCCAGAGAACTGGCAACCTCAAAGATCAAGGCCAACGTCAAAATCGGTGGGTCAATATTCAACGCGGCCCTAGCGGGGAATATGACGGCAGCGACTCTCTGGGCCAAGACGCAAATGGGCTGGAAGGAAAAAAGCGAGATCGAACATAGCGGCGATGTAAGCTGGTCAATCCAGAATATCTACGAGAAATGATAGTTCAGCGCCGCATCAGGAAATATCAGGCTCCGCTGCATAAATACATGGTTGACGGCGGGATGGAGAATAAACGAGCCATATCCATCGCGCACCGTCGCTGGGGCAAGGATGAAATCGCGCTTGATGTGACGTTCCAGGCATTGATAGACCGCCCGGCAACATACTGGACATGCCTTCCTGAATTCGCCCAGGCTCGCAAAGCAATCTGGTCGGCGGTCAATCCGCATACAGGGCTGCGCCGGATCGATGAAGCATTCCCCGAGGAATTGCGTGAGGTGACGAACGAGGGGGAGATGTTCATTCGGTTCAAGAATGGCGCGACATGGCAAGTGATCGGATCGGACCGGTACAATTCCTTGGTCGGCGCTAGTGTGGCTGGCATTACGTTTTCCGAGTGGGCATTGGCTAACCCATCGGCCTGGGGCTACATCAGCCCAATGCTGCGAGAGAATAATGGTTGGGCGATGTTTGTCACAACGCCGCGCGGCAAGAATCACGCATTCGAGATGTATAATTACGGCATGAGGACTGAAGGCTGGTTTGCCGAGATATCGAATGTCGTGGACACTGGCGCTTTCGCAGAGGCGCAGCTTAACGAAATCAGAGCGGAATATGTCGCGCTTTACGGCGCCGACTTTGGTGCGGCTCAATTCGAACAGGAATATATGTGCAGCTTCGAGGCCGCTATTCTTGGCAGCTTTTATGGTACGGAACTATCGGTGGCACGATCCGAAGGCCGTATTTGCGAGGTCGAATATGACCCCGATCTCCCTGTGATGACCGTTTGGGATATTGGCTATTCGGACGATACGATTATTCTATTCGTGCAGATCATCGCCAACGAAGTGCGGATCATCGATACCTATAGCGCAAATGGTCATAATCTTGAGCATTACGCCGGGGTCATTTCCGACAAGCCTTACGAATATTCCCGGCACTGGCTCCCCCATGATGCGCAGGCCAGGACGCTGGCGGCAGCTGGGCGGTCGGTGTACGAGCAACTGACCAAGGACCACGGCCTTAAAAGCGTGAATATCCTGCGAAACACCAACACTGAAATGCAAGGCATCCTGGCGGCGCGGCATCTGTTCCCGCGCTTGTGGATTGACGAGGATCAGGAAGATTTCTTGAATGCCTTGGGGCAGTTCCGAAGAGAATGGGACGATGAGCAAAAATGCTTCCGGGACCGGCCCGTCCATGATTGGACAAATCACTTCGCGGATGCGCTGCGGTATCTGGCGTGGGTCTGGAGGGAGCCGGTCAAGCCCAAGGCTCCCATATTGAACCCGACATTGACCATCGGTGGGCCGTCCACCATGACCATGAACGACCTGATGAAATCGGTCAGCAAGCGGAGGGCCAGGTATGATTGACAAGTTTCCTGATTTGAGGCAATAATTGCGAATGCCCAGCACATCGAAGAAACAGAAGAAATTCATGGCCGCAGCGGCGAACAATCCGAAGTTCGCCAAGAAGGCCGGAATTTCGCAGCGTGTGGCTAAGAAGTACAATAGGGCTGACATGATGACGGCGCTGAGTAGCAACGGGAAAAAAGGCGGATATGCCTGATAATATGGACGCTCAAGGCGGCACGTTAGTCACCCCGGAAGATGCGGGCAAGGGCGCACCCGGCGTTGTCGCTCGCTGGATTGCCGAGCTTGATCTGAGCGATAAGGTCGAGAAAAACTGGCGCGAACGCGCGAAAGATGTCCAGGAGCGGTACCGCGACGAGAAATCGCAGAACGAGCGGCGCTATTCGTCTTCCAATCGCTACAACATTTTATATTCCAACATCCAGACGATTTGCCCGGCGTTGTATAATCAGTCTCCGACGCCGGATGTTCGGCGGCGCTACCGGGACGCTGACCCGGTTGGCAAGGAAATCTCCGAGGTTCTGGAGCGGGCGTTGTCGTTCACGATGGATGATTGCGATTTCGACCGGTACATGCGCTTGGCGATCAAGGATCAGCAGATTTGCGGACGCGGCGTTACGCGGGTGCGGTACGATCCGGTGTTCAGCGAAGAATCCGACGAAATGGGCGACCCATACGATGATTTGAAGAGCGAGGAGGTGAAGTTTCAGCATGTCAACTGGGCTGATTTCCGCCACGGTCCCGGTCGCACATGGGAAGAAGTCGAATGGGTTGCATTCAGCCATTTGATGACGCGAGACGATTTGCGCGACAAGTTCGGCGACAAGATCGGCGACGAGGTCGAGCTTGACTACACGCCGATTGGCATGGAAGATAAGGACGGCGATGTTGTCGCCGACACGTTCAAGCGGGCAACGGTGTGGGAAATATGGTGTAGTCGCCAGAAAGAGGTGATTTTCATCTCCAAGAGCGTGAAGGAGCGCCCGTTGAAGACGGACCCCGATCCTTTGCAGCTTCGCGGGTTTTTCCCGACGCCGCGGCCCCTGTATTCGACTGAAAACACGGACAGTCTTGTCCCGGTCGAGCCGTTTCGGTTTTACCGTGATCAGGCCAACGAACTGGACAATATCACGCGCAGAATATCCGGCATTATCGCCGCCTGCAAGGTGCGCGGCATTTACGACAGCACGATCACGGAAATGTCCAATTTGATGGACTCCGGGGAGAATATGATGATCCCCGCGCAGGATGTGCTGCCGCTTATGCAGTCGGGTGGGCTGGATAAAGCGGTCTGGATGTGGCCGATTGAGAAGATCGCAGGGGTTTTGAACGAACTTTACAATCAGCGCGAGCAAATCAAGAAAACCATCTATGAAATCACCGGAATTGCCGACATCATGCGCGGTTCCACGGCTTCGTCCGAGACACTGGGGGCGCAGCAACTCAAGGTTCAGTTCGGCACCATGCGCCTGGACGATATGGGTCGTGAAGTTCAGCGATATGCTCGCGGCCTTGTCCGTCTTGCTGCGGAGATTATCTCGGAGCATTTCAGTCCCGACAGTATTGCCATGATGACCGACATCAAGCTGCCTTCGCCGGAAGAAAGGATGATGGCGCAGCAACAGGCTCAGATGATGGCCCAGCAACAGCAGCCGATACCGACCCAGTTGGAGGAGATACTCCAGAAACCGACCTGGGACGAGTGTATGCAAGTCTTGCGCGACGATAAGCAGCGTTCGTACCGGGTTGATATTGAGACTGATTCCACCATTGCCGGGGATCAGGCGATGGATCAGAAGTCGGTGACCGAGTTGTTAAGCGGGATTTCGACATTCATCAGCAATGCCGGCCCGGCGGTCGCGGCGGGGTATTTGCCGCTTGATGCGGCCAAGTCGTTGCTGATGTCTGCGGTCAGGCGGTTCCGGATGGGCCGTGAAGTCGAGGATGCCCTTGATATGATCGGGGAAGACGGGGATGACTCCGGTGCTGCGGGGAGTGGTCAGGAGATACAGGCCCAGCAGATGGAACAACAAGCGGCGGCTCAAGCCGAGCAGATGAAGATGCAGGCCGAACAGGCGAAGATACAAATGGAGCAGCAGAATTCTGCGACCAAGGCCCAGGATACGCAACAGAAAACACGCCTGGCAGCAGACAAGATGCAACTGGATGCGAAAGTCCAGCAAGCGTCCCTGATGATACAGGAACAGGAGATCGGGCTGAAAGAGCGCGATATGGCTTTGAGGGAATTCGAGGCGCAGAAGCCTGAACCTGATCTTGGCATGAAAATTCAGGCCGATATGCAGATGGCGCGTGAAAAGATGGAATTCGAGGCGGGTGAGGCCGACAAGCAGCGTCAGGTTGATCTGGCGAAGGCGATCATGGCCGAATTCAACGGGCCTGAAGTTAATATGACCAGCCCTGAAGAAGCTCTGGCGCGAGCGTCCGAGATAATGGCCAGGATTAATGAAGTCGTTTCCGCGACACGCGATGTCGGGGGTATGCCGCTGGCAGAAACCACCGTGATGGTCATGGACGATGATGACGAAGATTTCATTGAGCCGGTGCTGCAATGAGCGTTTACGGTGACAAATATGATGATATCGAATGGACGGCCAAGCCACGTTCGCGCAGGGTCCAGATCGATTATTCCTTGAAGCGGTCCCACCTTGCTGCGCCGTATGTGGCGGGGGACTACCAGCCATATGACTGCCCGATAACAGGCAAGACCATTGATGGCCGTCGCGAACACAGAGAGAATCTGGAATTGCACGGTTGCCGGGTTCACGAAAAAGGTGAATTCGAGGACGTTAAGAAGAACGGGAAAAAGCGAATAGAGGCGTCGATGGACGCGGCGATAGACAAGTCGGTGGATGCGATTGCCCGACAGATTGATTTTTAGAGGGAAACCGTGATGGCGGATGATGTGGAAGATGTCGTTGTCGAAACGGAGTCTATGGATGATTTCATGGGCGCTCAGTTCGACGCCTTGAATTCGGAGGATGCCGTGATCGGCTCCCCCAAGGTCGAGGTCGCGACTCCTGAAGTCACGCCCACTGAAGAATCGGGGGTGTCTACACCCGATAAAGATACCGTTGTGGAAGCAACGGATGACGCAGACAGCGAAGGCTCTGAACCTGATAATCAGACCATCACAGCCCCGCAATCCATGTCTGCGAAGGACCGCGAAACTTTTTATGCCTTGCCGCCTGAAAACCAGCAATGGATTTCAGATCGCGTCAGGGCGCAAGAAGCGGACTACACGCGGAAGACAATGGAAGTAGCAGAACAGCGGAAATTTTACGACAAGTTGGAGCAGACCATTGCGCCCCGGCGTCAGCAGTTTGCAATGAACGGAATGGATGAAGGCACCGCCATAGGTCAGCTTTTCGCCCTTTCCGATTATGCAGATGCAGACCCCGTTGGTTTTACGCGCTATCTGCTTGAACAGCGTGGAATTCCGGTTTCTGCCTTGAATGAAAGCGGCGGTGAATACGCCGTCGATCCTCAAATGCTCGAAATGCGGCAACGCATCGAAGGTTTCGAGAATCATTTCGCACAACAGCAGAACCAGCAGTTGGAGCAAGAAGGCCGAGTCGTTTCAGGTGTCATAAATGACTTCGCGACAGCGAATCCGTTTTATGCAGAACTTGAAAGAGAGATGGTCCCGATTGTTTCCGCTCTGCGTGAGAGTAAACCCGGACTGACCAGCGATCAATATCTTGAGTTGGCTTATAAAATGGCCCTGGCAACCAACGACGAGGTTTCCGGGAAGATTGAGGTCGACCGCAAGGCCAAATCCGAAGCCGAGCGGATCGCCAAGGCGAAGAAAGACGCCACGGCGGCAAAGCGGGCCGGGGGTACTAACATCAAGGCCACTGGCGCGTTGCCAGCGGGTGCTGCGAAAGCGAAAAGTGTTGATGATTTCATCGGAGCTTTGGTAGATGACCGCATGACGGCCTAGATATGAAAGGGCATTATCATGCCAGCCAATAGTTCGTTTACGGAAATCTCGGCGATTACCTATCGCCACTTCAAGAACACTTATCTTGAAGATAACATCTCGAACCACACCGCTCTGCACCAGCGGCTGACGGAAAAGGGTCGCGTCGATCTTATTTCCGGCGGCTGGGAAATCCAGATTCCGCTCGACTATGCGGAGAATGGCACTTATCAGCGGTACAGTGGATATGACACGCTCGACATTGCTCAGTCGGAAGTGTTTACCGCTGCCAATTTCGCATGGAAACAGGTCGCCATTAACGTGGTGGCGTCTGGATTGGAAATTCGGCAGAACAGCGGCAAGGAAGGCATCATCAAGCTTGTCAAGAACAAGCTGAAGAATGCGATGCGTACCGCTGGCAACAATTTCTCGACCGACATCTATAGCGACGGCACCACTGCCAACCAGATCAACGGTTTGCAGGCTCTCGTTTCAGATGCTGGAACGGGAACTGTTGGCGGGATTGTTTCCGGGACTTATACCTTCTGGAAAAACATCCTTCAATCTGCGGCCAGCCCGTTACAGGGCGGTGGGGCTATTACGCCAAGCTCGACCACTATCGAAAGCCTCATGCTGCCGTTGTGGCTCAACCTGACGCGTAACAACGACATGCCTGATCTTATTGTCATGGACGATACTTACTTCACGTTCTTCGACAATAGTCAGACCAGCATCCAGCGGTATACGAATACGACCGATCTGAAAACCGGCACTACTTCGTTGAAGTACAAAGGCGCGGATGTGGTCTATGACAGTTCGGCGGCTGGAATGCCGGATGCTCACGCGTATTTCCTGAACACCGACTACATCGGCATTTGCGCCCATCGTGACGCAAACTGGACGGAAGTCCCCGAAAAGTCGTCGGTCAACCAAGATGCTCAAGTATTGCCGATTATCTGGCAAGGAAATATGACAGTATCGAACCGTTCACTTCAGGGTGTAATGAAGGCTTAGTCTTGCCAGACAATCGGCAATACTTCGTTTCATTCAAACTCTATTTCCTGAAAGGAAAAAACCATGTCTGACTATCAAATTGTTAATCCGATTGTCGGGATGCAGAATATCGCTGATACCTCGACAACTCAAAACCAGCCACTCGGAACCATTGTCGAGGCGGTGGATCGCGCTTCCACCGATTATGGTGCCGGTGAGTTTGTTTACCTCAAGGGAGTCGCATCTACTGTTCTAGGCTCCTTTGTGACGTACAACGCAGACGACAATTCAACCGCGCTTCTGGCTGCTAATGCCATCGGCCCGGTTGCCACCTCAATGTCGATCAATGTTGCTAGTCAATATGGCTGGTATCAGATCGGCGGCAAGGCGGTTGGCAAGGCTCTAGCCAGTTATGCTGACGATGGTCTGGTCTACGCGACTTCCACGGCAGGCAGCATTGACGATGCTGTTGTTTCCGGGGATCGCGTGAAACTTGCCATTGGTGCTTCTGCCGTCGATACCCCGTCGAGTGGACTCGCTGAATTCGAAATCCAGCGTCCGTTCATGGATGACGGAAGCTCTGCTTAACTTTAGTCGGGGGTGTCTCGGTGAGGCACCCCCTTCTTTAATTCCAAGGGGAAAAAGATGGTCGATATGATGGCGGAAGAAAGACATGGATTTTATGTCGATTTCGAGCTTCGACCGGAGGAAGACCGCGAGCAAACCATTGCTCAAGGG
>Ga0209757_10000056_pt1 | contig 36774 bp, 45 predicted proteins | sample ETNvirome_6_1000_FD_185472 | JGI IMG/M metagenome (GOLD analysis project Ga0209757, IMG submission 185472) | Marine viral communities from the Pacific Ocean - ETNP_6_1000 (SPAdes) (version 2) | ecosystem: Environmental > Aquatic > Marine > Oceanic | place: Pacific Ocean | collected 2013-06-19 | reverse complement strand
GATCGGCCCGACCATCATGGGTCCTCAGCCCGGATGGGGCGGGTACAATCCCAATACTTGGGGCTTCATGGACAGCACTATGTCGTCGTTGGATGAGTCAAGTGCGATGGCGAGGATTTTCGGCGATGCCTACGAGGCCGAGTATGATTACTTTGGCGTCAACCGAACAGGCGATGCTCCCGCCCCCTGGGATGTTCCCCCTGTTGCGCCGGGCGGTGGAGGGGGATTTTCTGTGGACCTTGGCGGACTTAATATCAAAGACTATCTCAAGAAAGCAGAGACGTATGCAATAAGGGATGCGTATGACCAGGTGTATACGGAAGGTGTCTTCCCTAGTGTAAATATGCAGGGAACCCCCACGGGTTACTACGACCTTTTTACGGGGGGGGATACGCCATTTGTGGACCTCAGTCTACCCTTTGAAGATTTGTCTGCACAGTTTGGTTACGACATAACTCCAGTATTTACGGAAAATCCACTTTCCGGAACTCCGATCAGCGAGCTTGATGAAGCGGGTATGGCCGAACTCAATGCGCTGATTGGTACGTCGGGTACCACATCATGGAACAATTCACTTTATGGAGATTGGTGGCCCGAAACAGAGTTTGGCATCCCGCTCCCCGGAGAAAACCATCCGTGGACCTCCTTGGGAGTCTACCATGAGGGCCTCCCGGATCCCGTCACCTCCGCCGCGTACACCATGCCGTATACCCTGAATGAATTGTGGGATCTACAGGAATATGGTTGGGCCAGTGAGGGTGTTGGGAATCCGTTCGATACCACAGAAGCCTCCGCGACTCCCGCACATTTGCTCGATTACGACTGGGCACTTAATCGAGAATCCGATCCGTTGGGCCAGCGTGACTTGCGCGCTGACTACTTCGATGGAAATATAAGCTGGGAGCAATTCATCGATCAGGCCGAGGGCATTATTCCACCGTCGGTACATCAGGGTCCCGGCGCTGGTGGCCCCGTTGGGACACTTGAGGGCTTGACTTCGCAGATGAGTGGTGGACTTAGGCCGTCATCGGAATCCGGTATAGGTGCCTTGGTGAATTACCTGGGTTCACTTTCTGGCGATACTCCGTTCGGCATGAATACATCCTTCGCGCAAGCGGGCACCGACCCCTTCGGCGTCCTGGAAAGTTCCCCCACTTCGCTGGGTGATGCTTCGAGCTTCCTCCCGACCGACAATCCCTACATTGATCTAGCCGAGAACCCGGGTATAGGGGCCATCATCCCGGGTCTATTTTCCGGAGCTTTCAATAGAACGGGTGCTGAGGGTGAAGCGGGTGAACCCGGACGCCTGTTTGGTGGGGCGGCACCCGGTGCCCCCCTCGCCAGCCTTGCCGGAATTTCCGAGTTGATGACTGATCCGATGTCGATAGGCGGGTGGGCTGATCCGAACAGGCCCGACCCCTCCGGCAGGTATAGCGATTGGAGGTATTACGCCCCTCCGCGACCCTCGTTCTTGTCAGCAGATCCGGATACGGGGGAATATACTGTGCCCCAGATTGTTCCGGGCGCTGCGGAATATGGAGTTGCGCCCTCCTTCGATTGGGATATAGATTGGCACGGCATGGCTTTCGGGATGGCCGATGGTGGGGCTTTGGCCCCTGTCCCCGAATATTCTTCAGGGGAGCCCAGTTCTGATTTGATAGACATGACGGTCTCGGCGCTTACCGGAGAAGTTAAGGATTCCGGAGTTGTGATCTCTAAATTTATCAAACAGTATGGCGAGGGTGCGCTGGAAATGCTGGTTGCCGACATTATTAATGGCGGCGACGGTAGTTTCTTGCGTGGCCCCGGTGATGGTAGGGCTGATAATATTTCTGGACTTATAGACGGTACGGAACCCGTCAATCTATCCAGCGGAGAGTACGTTGTTCCAGCAGATATCGTCAAGCAGATCGGCGGCGGTAGTACCAAGTCTGGGGCTGGTAATTTGATGAGTATGGTGGATAGCATTAGGGCTGCCACTAACGGAAGGAATGGTCCAGCGATACCAGCATGAGTATTCTATTTTGATATTTCAGGATCCTTCTAACGCGGATGCGAAATTTACTCCCATTAGTCCCAGCCTTGTGGATGCTTGCTGGGAAAGAGCCGAGCCCATGATAGAGAGGGCTTGTGCCTACTCAAATGGAAGATTTACTCCCGAATCAGTTAGGGACGAAATAGATAAGGGTATTCAGGTCCTCTGGGTTCTTTACAAGGGTGATGACGACATGATGGTTGTCCTGACTACATCGATACAGAATTATCCGGACAAGAAGATGTTGAATATTCCCTTTTGCGGCTCCGATGGTAGCGAGTCGTACTGGCATGATAATAGATCCATGATTATTTCCAGGCTCAAGGATTGGGCCTCGCAGCATGGATGTTCAGGTATAGAGCTTTCGGGCCGTAAGGGGTGGGAGAAGGTTCTTTCTCCCCTCGGGTTTGAGAAATCTTATATCGTTTTAGAGTTGGAGATATAGTATGGGTGGAGGCGGAACGAATTACTCACAGGGTGTTAATTATACATCGGATATGCCGGTATGGATTGAGCCTGCCCACATGGAATTGGCGCGTTGGGGTACGGAGGTAGCCAGGACTCGTCCGTTCCCCAGTTACCAGACTGCGGAGGGTGTGGCCATCCCCAGGATAGCCGGGTTTGATCCGCTCCAAAGCGCCGCGTTCCAGGGCAGGCAGGATCTGTATACGCGTGGCGATCCCGAGAGTGCTGCTGCGTGGAATGCGTGGAACTCGATGAATACTACCCTTGGTGGCATAGCGGCTGTGACCGATTCCTATAGCCCCGGTGGCTTTACCCCGACTGCCATCAGCTCCGGCTATGTTCCGACCGCCTCGTACGGTGCTCCCAGTGTTTCCTCAACGTATTCTGCTCCCGAGACTTACGGTACGTCCCCGGCCACCTGGGGTTACGCTGCCCCCGGAGCACTGGGTTCTGGGGATGCTTCGTTTGATTACTCCCCGGGTGATTTGGCGAGTTTTAACCCGGATCGTCTATCTTCGCCATCTTATAGTGCTCCTGGTGCGTATTCCCCGAATTCGGTCGAGTCTTATTATTATGGTCCAGACTCTCCCGCTTTTGGGGATGCTTCTTCGGGTTACACTGGCCCGGGAGCAGCCTTTAACTGGGGCGATGTGTCCAATACCTACGGTGCCCCGGGTGCATTTGATTTTACTGACATTACATCTGCTTATGCGGCACCCAGTGCTCTTGGTTCGGGAAACGCTGCATGGGATTTCACAAGCCAGGGAGAGGCTGACTGGGGCGATGTTTCCAATGTCTACGGTGCCCCGAGTGCACTTTCATCCGGAAACGCTTTGTGGGCATTTACTCCCGGAGCGGCTGACTGGGGCGATGTTTCCAGTGGGTACGGCGGCCCCGGGGAGTTGGATTTCGGGACTGCATCCAGTGTGTACGGTGACCCTGGCACAATTAACGCGGGTGCCCTTGCTCCAGGTGATTGGAATGACTTGAAATACACTGCGCCTGACCAAGATTTTGGATCTTGGGATGTGAGTAAGCCCTTGGGAGATCCCGACGATCCATCTTCCACTACGAGTCTTATACGAAGGAACTACATAGATCCGTACACTGATGAAATGGAAGCGCACATATCTCGGTTAGAGGAGGATCTTGAGGCCCAGTTTGCTGAAGAGGATTTGGCCAAAAGTGCTGAGGGTGTAGCCAGCGGGTCTCGCGGTGGTTACAGGGAAGCTATTTACGAAGCAGAGAGAGATGCTGCGCTTGTTAAGGCGAAGGCGGACCTAAGGTCGCGTGAAACTGAAAAGGCTTGGGGCATAGCCTCCGAGCAGTTTGAGCGAGATAGGCGTTCCAGCATTACTGCTGCCCAGATGTCGGACGAGTCTGACTTCAGGGCGTCTCAGCAAGGGATCCAGGCATGGGGTGGTGATCGGGCCGCCAATTTGCAAGCCAGGGAACTTCAGGAAAGATTTAAGTCCACCTATGGTGACCAGTCGATGCGGGCCGCGATAGCAAATCAGCAAGCAGCGCAAGAGGAGGCGAGGATAGGGGAGGGGATGAGCTTGTCCTCCTCCGAACAGTCTCTCCGTGCGGCGATGGCGAATCAGCAGGCGATGCAGAGTGAGTATGATTTATTTACTCGCTTCGGATTGTCTAGTGTCGAGGGGGCATCCCGCGCCAGCATTGCGGACCAGCAAGCCCGACAGGCCGAATACCAATTGATGAATCAGTTCGGTGTATCGTCCGGAGAGTTTGCGTTGCAAGCGGCGATGGCAAACCAGCAAGCGAAGCAGGGTGAATATGACCTGCTTAATCGCTTCGGATTGTCTTCTGCCGAGGGGGCTTCTCGCGCAAGCATATCGGATCAAGCGGCCCGACAGGCCGAATACCAATTGATGAATCAGTTTGGTGTGGCTTCCGGAGAGCAGGCCTTGCAGGCCTTGATGGCAAACCAGCAGGCCGCCCAGGCGGAGCACGGGATGGAGCAGCAGTACGGCCTAGCTGCGGGACAGGAATCTCTCCGTGCGGCAATGGCAAATCAGCAGGCGAGGCCCTCAGAGAAGGAATTGTACAACCAGTACAATCTTGCGAAGGGCGATCTTGATCTTCGTAGCATGATGGCAAACCAGCAAGCCCGACAGGGCGAGCAGGCGCTGCTTGAACAGTACAGACTGGCGAGGACAGATTCGTCCCTCAGGGCGCAGATGGCAAACCAGCAGGCCGCCCAGGCTGCATGGGAAAGCGGCCAAGGCTTCGGGATTGCTGCTTCCGAGCAGGGCCTCCGGGCGTCGATGGCGAACCAGGCTGCCTCCCAGTCCCAGATTGACATGTTCAACCGGTTTGGACTAGGCGCTGGCCAGGGGGGTATGAACGCCTCGATAGCAAATCAAGCTGCCCGGCAGGCAGAGTACGAGATGGAAAATAGGTTTGGACTAGGTGCTGGCCAGGGCGCTGCGGGAATTTCCCAGTTTAATGCGGGCCAGTCATTCCAGGACGCTCAACTCCTTCAAGAGCTGAAGATGCGAGAATCTGAACTATCCACGCAGGCTGGTCAGGCCGATAGGGCTGCCGCGCAGGCAGCCTGGAGTGCGTACGAACAGGCAAGGCAGCAACAGGGCGCAATGAATGTCCAGGCGGAGGCTGCTTATTCCCCGATTGCCCTTGAAGCCCAAAGGCTTGCCGAGCAGGCCAAGTACCAAGATGCTGCACTGGGTGTCGAAGCACAGGGAAGGAGTATGGAGAATGCGCTCGCTCAGGCGGGTATGTATGCCCAGCAGGCCGGGATGGCCTCCGACCTTGGCACCCAGTTCGACGCCAGGCAGCTAAATCGCCTGAGGGAGATGGAGCGCGCTGGCGCATCCAGGCGTGAGCTTGATCAATCTGTCTTGGATATGAGTTATGAAGACTACATGCGAAGAACCAATTGGGCCGGTGACCAGTTGAACTGGTTGCAGGGTCTACTGTCTGGGGCACCCGCCGCCCAGCAGACGTATCAGACACAGCCGGGACCCTCGCCGGTCTCCGAACTCCTCGGCCTTGGTCTAATGGGTAGCCAGCTCGGGAATCTCTTCCAGGCCGGAGGCTGATCATGAATAATAGAAGGTGTTGCAATGGCTAGATTTGGTATGCCGGGCGCAGGTTCCGGAATGAGTTCACCCGGGGCAGATACTCCCACGGATTCCCAGCTCATCGAGGAAATAAAGAGTTGGCCGGACGAGAGGATCGACGAGGAACTCCAGAGGGCGATAGCGGTACAGAATAGTCCCGTCCCCGTTGAGGGTCCGATGGCCCCTGGTCATATCATCCTTGCGGAAAAAACCAAGAGGAACGATGTCCGGTTCAGGGAACCCGGAGGTCCAGTTCCCCCAACATCGATTGCCGAAGAGGCACTGTCTGGTGGTGCGCCCCAGGGCCAAATGCCACCCCAGATGCAGGGCCAAATGCCACCCCAAATGCCACCCCAGATGCAGGGCCAAATGCCACCCCAGATGCCACCCGGGGGACAGCCCGGTGTACCCAATGAAGATCCCATGCAGTTCCTTGCATCCTTGCAGGGTATGCAGGGTCCCCAGATGGGTATGAATATGGGTGGCTTGGTCCCTGGGTACGATAATGGCGGCAAGGTGGGGATGCCCCTCGAAGAGGCGATACGGATATTGAACGATCCTACATCCTCCCCCAACGCCAGGGCTATGGCCCTGGCGGTCGCTGAAGAAAAAGCTCCACGGCGCATGGGCGAGGACTATCGCGGGCCTGACGTACTCAGGGAGGCAGTCGGTTCGGTGGGTAGGCTGATGACGGGACCGCCCGGCGGTAGCAAATGGGACGAGACTAAGGATGATGTTCCTGGTTACGTTTTGCAAGCCATGGCGGCGAACCGGTCCGAAAGTCAAGTGCCGACCCGGGATCGCCGGGTACCCGTCATGGGTCAATTGAGTAGTCGGAATAGTCCGGAGGCGCAATTCTTTGCTGCGCATGGGGCAGATCCCGCCGTGACGGCACCCGGGGGCGATCCCGCCATGCCGGATCCTGCTAGGGACGTTAAAACCAGGCCCTATAAGGATTCAGGAGGTCTCGGGGCCTTCCATCGTGAATATCAGCAAGCTACTCCGCCCACACCTGTAAATATTGCTCCCTACCAAGAGCGATTCGACACAGCCATGTCTGCAATGGGGCAGGGTGATGCGCTTCAGGGGCAGATCGATGAAGTTGCTGGGAGAATATCTGACACGAAGGGTCCAGACTGGAGGTCTGATACAATACTGGCCCTCGGCGCTGGCTTGATGGGCGGGCGTGGAAACTTCCCTGAGGATGTCGGTCGTTCGGTCCGGGGTGCCCTTCCGTATATGCAGCAGGGCAGGATGCAAGAGTCCAGGGTTAAGAATCAGGCACTCAGGGAAGAGCTTGGGAGACTTGAACGCCAGCAGGGTCGCAACGCTGATCGTCGATCTGAGGCCCACCGGGGGGCGATGGCGTCCAGGCAAGATACCCTGGACACCAATGCGAGCCTCAGGGATCGCTTCGAGATGGGGCAAACTGCCTTCAGGTCCGAGAATGAATCCAGGAGATTGGGTATCAGTGAGAAGCAGTATGAATTGTCCAGGGATAACGCGTTAAATGCTCACAACAGATGGTATTCCGGGTTTGAGTTTACACAGGAAGAGTCAAAGAGAAACGAGAAACTTGCGACCTCCAGGCAGGCTAGGCAGATTGCGATGGATAAGTTCTCTTTTCAAAAGTTCAACGCTGAAGAGTCCCGTGCGTACACGAAGATGGCGGCAGACATGGCCAATGCCCAAATGAAGGATCATGTGGGTGAGGATTACAATGCGCAGTGGCAAAAGGCATACGTCAGAGCGCTGGAGTTTTTGTCCGGCGGGAATGGTGCTAGCGGTGTGGAGCGGAAGCTTTGACAAGCGAAGAGTATCTGAGGATGATCCAGGGCGGTGGTGGTAGCCAGGATATATTCTCGCTTGCCGGAAGGCGTCCTCGTCCGGCTGAACCGGAACAGAAGAGGATGGTTTATCTTCCCGACGGGAGCCATGTCAAGGTTGGCCCGGAAGTCACGGACGAGGAGGCCTTGGCCAGGGCCAGGGAGAAGTACCCGGAAATATTTGCGACCGACGAGGACTCTGGTCCGATAGACGCATTCGTATCCAGCCTTGACCGCACAGTTTCTGGCCTGATTCCAGGCGCTAGGGCTGCTGTTGCGGTTGCTTCGGGCGACGAGGAGGCCTACGACGAGGCCCAGGCAAGGTTGGTGAGGGCCAGCAGGGAGGCTCACGCTATAGCCCCCGACCTCCTCAGTGTGGGCGATATTGGCGAGGCATACGACAAGGATGGATTGTTGTCCGCCATTGGCACTGGCTTTGAGTTCGGTGCAGAGCAGATAGGCAGCAGCATGGGCAGGGTGACCCCATCCCTTGTGACCGGCGCTGCCGGGGCATTGTTGGGTAGTGTGCTTGGTCCACCCGGTGCTGCCCTGGGGGGCACGGCGGGGTTCTGGGCGGGCAGGTCCCTGACTACCATGCTTGCGTTTATGTCCGAGGAACTGGAGAGGGACTACGCCGAGGGCCTAGTTGACACCGAGGATGTCAGCCTGGGCAAGGTGCTTACTGCTGCCGCCGGTCAGACTGCCTTGGATAATCTGGGATTCCTGATATTGGGTCCGGCGCTTCGGATCGGCAGCAAGCCAGCGCAGGGTGCTGCGAGGTCTGCCTTTGCCAGGGTGGCTGACAAGATAAGTAGATCCTCTCCGCTTAATAGGTTTGTTGGCACGCTCGTTGAGGAAGAGGTGGCGGAAATTGGGCAGCAGGCGCTTGAGCGGTGGCAGGCCGGTCTTGCAGTTAGCCCCGCTGATGAAGAGGCTGCCGCCGAGTATGCCGAGATCGCACTCGCAACCCTGTTTCCATCCATTGGCTTTGCGGGAATGGGTGAGGTTGGTCACAAGATACAGCAGAAGCGCAGCCTGCTTTCGGACGCCGAGGTTGAACAGAATTACAAAGATTACATAAGGGTCCAGGAGGCTGTTCGCAAGAGTGAGGAGCGACTTACGGCAGAGACCGTAGAAGCTGAGGCTGCTACGAGGGATATGGATTCTCGCCAGAGTAAGTTCTGGCTCGGAAGAATGAGCGAGATTGCCGGTGGGTTGAGGGAACAGTACCGGAGGATAATCTACAACGACGAGAAGGTTACCAAGCGGGATGTTGTACAGATAGCAGAGGACAGAAACATTCTCTGGGATAATGATCCCGCGTTCATGTCATTCAGCAAGAGGCTCACCGGGTCTCTTGAGCTTGACAGTATGAACGATGATCAGCTCCTGTCTATGTATAAGCGGATATCCGCTATGCCCAGGCAGGAGTCAGCATCCAGGCTCGCTTACGCCAGCCCCGAGGAGGCGGTTGACCTTGGTGCCAAGCTAAATAAGCGTAAGAGTAAGTCCGTCACCACTGCCGGTGTCCGATCCGCCCTCGGTCTTAATGATGCGAGCCTCGATGACACCACAACGGACGCTATCGCTGATGGTTATATCGAGAAGATGGTTGAGATGGGTCTCGTTAAGGCCGAGACCACCAGTAGTGGCGATGTTAAATATTCCTTGTCTGGTTCGAGTCTCCCCAAGGGGATTAATGAGAGCCTGTATAAGAAGATAATTCAGGACGCCATCGATTCAAAGGATGGAGCATTCCCATCCCTCAAGGAGATGGGCAAGAAGTACGGGATACATAGCCTCCGGGCCTATGACAGACTCCGCACAGCCGCCATTACGCGGAGAGATATCGAGGTAAGGCAGGGCAAGGAGTATGTTTCTCCCGACCGGGGAGATGCCGGGTCTTACCAGCTAATAGTCAATGGAACCCTCGACCCAACTAGGTATTCCAGCAAGAAGGAGGCGGAAGAGGCCAGGTCTTCTATTTATTCATCTGGTCTTGACGCTGAACAAGAGGGTGTGTCCGATGCCAGGGCAATGGGCAATGCGTTCCGCTCGACCAACCCCATGGGGGTTGTGGAAATAATTGAGAATCCATCCCGGCCTATTCCCGAGGTCGTGGAGGGGTATAGATATTCCGTAACCCACAAGCCCGGGGGGAGGGGCGGTACGGCCTGGGTTGTAAGGAAGGCCCCCGTCGAAGGGCAGGCGAAGGGTGATTTCGTAAAGTCTTTTTCGTCCAAGAAGAAGGCTGAGGAATATGTAGGTAGGGCCAACGGCAATACCAGGGTATTCGATGTTGTTGTAGACGGCGTAAGGATCAAGAGACTTTCCTCAAGGTCGGAGGCCAATAAGTTCAAGCGGGACAAAGAGGCGTCTGTATATAAATCGAACTACGACGCTGTTGTGAAGTCCCTGGGGGAGGCTACGTCGGAACCCTCTAGGTTCCCGTGGCGTTCTGATTCCATTTATGGAAGTCAGACCATCGATAGGATGGCCAGGGAGAAGGCCCTGAAGGCTTCCAAGGCCTACGCCAAGAGCATGAAGGTCCAGTCAGTTGGTGTTGACGCTGGACTGTTGGCTCCCAGGAAGGAAGTTGGCTGGTCCTTGTCCGAGTCAAGGACGGAGGAGGAGGGTGCTTCCGGTAGGGAGAAGTCTTCCCGAATGCGGGAGGTTGACTTCTTTGATTACACGGACGATCTCGCTGCCCTGGATGTAATGCTCCAGAGTGGTCAGATTACTCAGTCCCGATACGACAAGGCTAAAGAAATTCTTGCGCGGAAGGCAGAGAAGAGAGCAATTGGGAGTCGTGACCTAATCATACATGACAGGACTGGTCGCGAGTCCGTCAAGGGTAGGTTGGGCAGGAGGGCTAGGCCGGATGATTTCGAGGCCAGGGCGCTTGAGGCTGTTCCGGAACCAACCTTAGAAGATGTCTCAACCCCAGTGCGGAAGCCGCTTCCCCCGCCCCCGAATGATCAGTCCAATCTCGTCAAGGCCGTTACGACCAAGTTGCGTTCTGTCCTGAAGCAGGTTGGCCTGGAGGATGTGAGGATCAATCTTGTTGAGGCGCTACAGGACGAGACTGGTGCTCTCGCAACATTCAACGATGCTACCCAGACAATCGAGCTTGCATACACAGTGGGGTTGCAGGAGATAAGTTCAGAGGAAACTCTTGTAAACATCCTTCTCCCCTTCGTTCGCCATGAGACCATTCATGCCTTCAGGAAGTTGGGAGTTATTAAGCCACAAGAGTGGAAGTCCCTGAGGAAGTTTGCTCTGAAGAGGAAGATCTCCAGTGCCCGCCTAAAGGAGATGAATGACGCCCTAATCGCAGATGGCAAGAAGCCGCTCGCCGAGGGTTCAACGTATTTAGATTTTGCGCAGAGTTCCTATTCTGAAATGGGTAACAGGTCTGCTGAGATAAGCAAGCTGGAGAATGCCCTCAGTGAAGGGGCTATGACTGAGGAAGAGTTCAGGGCGGAGATGGATCGTGAGGGTTCCCTGAAGTGGATCGAGGATGATTATTTCGAGGAGGCAATCGCCCAGCTATACCAGGATGTGTTTACTGGCGAGGTCAAGTTGGCGGGTCAGCCCAAGGGTTTGATACTCAGGGCGGCCAACTTCCTGAAGAGTGTATTCAGGGCACTCACTGGCCAGGGTTACAAGAGTGCTGACGAAATATTCCACTCCCTTTATGGCGACCAGATGGCTACCAGGATTGAGAATGGAAGATCCCTTGATCCCTGGTGGGCCAGGAGGTCGGGCGAGGCGAGTGAGATAAGGAGCAAGACCCTCGCCCTTCGCGGAGAGCTAGAGAAAGTAACTGATAAGCGAAGAAAGCAACTCCTGGCGATGGGTAAACCTGAGGCAGAGGTGGATGCGATACTCCAGCGCGAGTCGGGAGTCATGCCTACCAGCACGGGGGTTGAGGCCGGGCTGGATGCGGCTGGTCGCGAGAGAAAGGCGAGGGCTGCCCGCGAAGCCGCCGGTCTGCCCGAAGACCCCGAAAGATCCAGGGCTTCGATGGTTGGTGAGGGTGCCCGTGGGGGAGTTGACCCCGAAGACCTAATCAGGGTGCGCCTCAGGGAATTACGCAATAACGGCGAGACGGCATTCGACGGAAAAACATTCAGGATGTTCGGCAAGAATGAGGTTGAGGTTTATACTGGCGCTGCGGATCCTCAGATAATGAGTGCAACTGACGCTCGTAGCATGATTCGCAAGCTATCTGGCATGGTTGATGACGACCGTATTGTGACGGCCCCGACGAACACCATAGATGCAGCCATTAAGCGTGGATCATTCGACAGAAGGCCTAACGGAGAAATCAGACTTGCAGGTGGTGCTGCGCCAACTATCGAAGAGATCAACAGGCAGCAAGAGTCGGCAACTGAGAATATTCGGGGTCGAGAGGCGCAGAGGGCCAAACTTGAAGAGTTGCCCGATGACGCTGGCGTAGATGATGTTCGCAGTCTTGTGGGTATAGACTCTAGGGAGACTACGAAACGCGAAGCGATTAGGAATTTTGATGAGCTAATAGCAGACAGCAAGCAGTACTTTGACGATCTTGAGTTGCTCAAGGAATGGAGGGATGATGCGTGGGAGGAGAGGTCCCCCCGCGAAGCCGCTGGCCTACCCGAGGATCCGACCAGATCCAGAGCTTCGATGGTTGGGGGGCAACTGATCTCCGAAGGAGATGCCCATGCCGCCGCGCAAACGCAGCGGGGCGTACCCGAAGCCGTTATGGATGAGATAACGGCAGGGGCTAATCGTGCTGGATTCCCGGCAGTCCTTGGCGACCTGCTGGAGCACGTTGGGGATATATCCAACAGAGCCCAGCAGCATAAAGGAATAGCCATTATAAATGTTAGGGAAAAGGTTAATAAGGTTTTGCGGTTTGGTTCAGAGAGAAGAATGTCTCTTGAGGATGACATCGAGGATTCGAGACGCTTCAACGCAGAGTTTGACCTTCTTCCTATTTTGGAGCCCGAGCTTAAGCGCTTGGATGATGCAGGTTCGGAAGTCCGGAAAAGAGCAGGCTTTGAAACTAGGTCTGATTTATGGAATGCGTTCCGGAAGAAACATCCAAATCTCAAGGATCTAATCAGTAAGGAGGTTGAGAGGCAGAGGAGGTCTGAGATATCTGCACTCTCTCGCTATGTAGATGCTCACGAGACCCATAACGTAGCGTTAACAGAGATGGGTAAGCTAGGGAAAGATATGGCAATCCATCTCGGTAAGGGTGAGTACGATGCCCTCATGCAGAAGGCGCGAGTTCTGGATGGCTTGGTTTCCGAATACGAAAGACTGGAATCGGAAGGAAGGAGGGGTGAGGCAGAGGCGCTTAGGCTCAGGCCAGCCCCCATTTCCCCCCGCGAAGCCGCTGGCCTACCCAGGGACCCCACCAGATCCAGGGCTTCTACGATTGGCGGAACTCGGGAGCTGAGGGAGTCAACATCCGTTGTGGATTCCGCAGACCGTGGTCTCATTAGGGATCAACCTTTCGGTGACGAGGTGCTTGATGATTCCTTTACCCCGATTTCACCGGGTGCTGTTCCCGAAGATGGCTATGCTTCCGGAGCCCTGAGCGTTGGCGATTCCTCTTGGTTCGGGATCAACTATGATGGTGTCGGTCAGTACAGTGAGTCCGGTATGCCAGTCGTGGTTCTCTCGGGACACCATGAGGATGCAAGGCTAGCCCCGGACGGTACAGAGTTGGGGGAGCGTGGCTTCGGTGCCGTACACCTAGACAGGCACAACGAGGACATACAGAATTTAACCTCCAGCTACAAGAATTGGCGCGAACTTCTCGTTGGCTTCGGGAGGGAGATGAGGGACTTCAAGAACAAGGAGAGGATTGGGGAAATTGTTTCATATCCAGAGCAGGGTGCAGTTTCCTTCATATGGTCTAGTCCGGAGTTCAAGAAGCCAGTCCTAGTCAGGACCATGAATATTCCAAAGGAAGGGCTGGGGGATGTTGCCTATGTTGTATCTGCTTACCCGGTAGACACGTTTGCAAACCCCGTCGGCGGTAGAAGGAATATTACTGGGCATCTGCACGGCAAGGATGCCAGTATCGAGTCGATTAAAACATTCCTGAAGCCTGAGTTGTCTCCTAAGCTCAGAGATTCGGAACGCAGGAGGTATGCGACCAATTCATACGAGGGCAGATCTCCGGAGCAAGTGAGAGCACTTGAAAGTGTCGGGCTTCCCCAGTCTGGCAGCCACGGCCTCAGGACAATTTGGGATTCCTTCAGCGCATCGCTAGCTTCTCCCACGAAGGATTGGAGCGATATCCTCATTGCTTCAATGCTTGATCGGTTTAAGCGGATCGAGCGATACGGAAAACTTGCTAGGGCCAAGGCCGAGGAGCTTGGGTACGAGGGGATGCACGATCTGTTTGATGTATCCGCCCACGCGATGGCCCTTATGTCGGACAAGGCGGCTGGGTATCTGGCGACCTCCCTCAGGGATGGGGTGATGACATACAAGCACGGAGTCCCGATGATCGAGGGGTTAAAACTGGTTAACTCTGCCCCCAGGAGGGAGTTCGATCCAGTTACAGGGAGAACGGTTGAGCGCGAGATGGTTACCGTTGAGGGTATGTACGAAGAGGGATCAGAGGGTGGTCTCTTTCCGATACTCGAAGCACTGTCTGCGAAGAGGCTGATTCCTGAACTGTTCCTGTATATGCGTGCGCTCAGAGGTGCCCGCCTCAATCATGAGGGCCGGTCGGTACCCTTCGATAAGGATGTGATAGCGGAGGGGATGGAGGCTGCAAAGAATAATCCCGAGATAGTTGTTGCTGCACAAAATATACAGAACTGGAACGACGGGATCATTCAACTCCAGATCGATGCGGGTATTATCAGCGAAGAGATGGGCGATGTCTACCGAAGGTATTCGGATTACATACCGTTCTACGTTGAGCTTGAGGGGGTCAGGAACGAGACGATTGAGGGTATCCTGAGCAGGGAATTGGGTCGCCCCGATGCAGAGATGTTCATGTCTGCTGGTATAGCTAATCAACGTCAGCACATGAAGTATTCTGGGCTTGGAAAGGATCAGGCGATACTTGATCCGATTGAGTCCATAGTCAGAAATGCAAGGGCGGCCATTACCGGGTCGTTGAGAAATATTGCATCGCAGAGGGCTATCCGCGATGCCCTGATGATAGATCAGGCTACCGAAATTTCATCCGGGGAATTGGGCAGGCTAGGCATCAATGAGAAGCAGAGCACGGTAACTATCCGTGTTGCCGGAGAGAACAAGCACTACCTCCTGAAGGATCCCATATTCCATGAAGCTATAGTCGGTGGTTTCCAGGGTCATAATCCATACTTTGAATTTCTGGGCATACCGGCAAGGTTGCTTAGATCATTGGTCACGCGGTCCCCTGACTACTTGATTGCAAACATGCTTAGGGATTCGTTGCATGTGTATATCCTGAATGGCGGGGAGGCCGAGCCAATCATCGATGCAGCCAAGACGATGGCGAGCAATGTTTCAAAGATGACCCGTGGTGAGGCCAATGAGACATACACCCACTTGCAGAGGATGGGTGCCATTTCCGGAGTGGAACACGCAGAGCTTACCCCCGAGCGACTAACCAGACGATTCGCCATGGATATCGGCAAGGGTGCCGGAGTTGGGAATATTCTCAGGAAATTTTGGGATGCGACTGGTGAGTTGAGTTCGCGCTCTGAATCTGCGACGAGGGAGAATGTCTATGAGTCTGCTTACATTCATGCACTAAATAAGTACCGAGAGGCTGGGTTCGACCGCCTGGATGACAACGGTATAAATATCGCCGAAAGAAAGGCTATGGGAGAGGCTGCGTATCAGGCTGTAGAGGTCCTGAACTTTAGTCGGCATGGTAGTAATCCATACATGCAACTCATAACGGCGACTGTACCGTTCCTCAATTCCAGATTGCAGGGTCTGGCAACGGCGGCAAGGTCTATGCGCGGGGACAGTATTACGGGGAGGTTGAACCCGCAAGATGTAAAGACATCGATGCTCCTCAGGGCAACTACCGTATCATCGGTCTCCGCCATGTACGCAGCGATGGCAATCCTTGACACCGATAGGGAAAAACTGCCAGATCATGTGAAGGATGACTATTGGTTGCTGCCCATCCCCGGCATGGATTACTGGTTCGGGGTCCCGATTCCGTTTGAGGCCGGGGTCATGTATAAGTTGGTTCCGGAGGCGATAACAAACTTCATCATCGGCGAGATGACGGACGGAAGATACGGCGGAACGAGGGCTGACGTTGGTAAGTCTCTTTGGCATGGCATAACGAGTACTCTTAGTTTTAATCCAACGCCCCAGGCCATCAGGCCGGTATGGGAATGGTTCGCTAACAAGAATATGTTTACTGGTAATCCCATTGTCCCGCAGTGGCAGGAGAATATGCCTGGTGCTGAACAATATTCTGACAACACTACTGCGCAAGCCAGGCTCCTCGGCAGTGCTACCGGGCTGAGTCCGAGGAAGATCGATAACACACTGAGAACTATCTTTGGTGGAGTTGGTATCTACACGTTGCAGGCCCTGGACAACGGGTTGCGATGGATGATTCCTGGTATGCCTACAAGGCCCGGCGCCAGGGCTACCGATCTCCCCATCGTTCGGAGATTCGTTAGAGATCAGTACGGCGGTGGTCTGAAGACTGACTTCTACGAGATGAGGAACGCTATCGACGGGATGATGCTGGCCATCAAGCAGGTTCAGGGGACTGAGCCGGAGCGGGCAGTTGAGATGATCAGTGACAATGCCGATCTTCTCTCGGTGAGGGGTGCTGTGAACGCAATAGAGAGGAACCTCTCCAAGATAAGGAATGCTAGGTCTAAGGATTTCCGAACAAACAGGCTTACGAAAGAGAGGGAGTTTATGTACGATGAGATGGAGAGTCGTGCTCTGAGTATGGTTCCCGAGCTAAAGAGGATGATCGCCGGACGGTGAAGTTATCTGAAAATTTTTCGTTGGCTGAGTTGACGAGGAGTCAGGTTGCTACCAGGAAGAATATACCCAATGATCCTAGCTGGATTGAGGTTTCTAACCTAAAGTCTTTATGTAAAAATATACTTGAACCAGTTAGGTTTCATTTCGACAGGCCGTTCAGCCCCGCGTCCGGCTACCGGTCGTTGGTGTTAAACAACGAGATAGGTTCTCACGACAAAAGCCAGCACATACTGGGGCAGGCTGCCGATTTAGAAATTTATGGTGTATCGAACTATGATCTTGCGGTCTGGATTAGGGATAATCTAGACTTCGATCAACTGATACTAGAGCATCACGATAGGGACATCCCATCATCTGGGTGGGTCCATGTTTCTTATCTGGGAAATAACAGAAAAGAGGTTCTCGAATTCAGGGATCATTCCTGGAGTCTGGATCTCAAAAACTAGGAGCTTACGATGGATTGGATTACTGCAAACTGGAGTAGTGTGTTCGATGTTATAACTCGCATAGTAGGAATTGCTGCGATTGTCTCTGCGCTTACGCCGAACACTAGCGACAACAAGGCTGTGGATCTTGTGCTTAATATCTTGAATGCCTTGGGCGGTAACGTGGGTAAAGCAACGAACGCTGAATGACGGTGGCATCCCTTTCGCTTTCGGGTTTAATTATCATACTGGTCCTGGTGTTCATAGTTGCCTTCTATGTGAGGCGACTTGGCCGGGCTGAATCTAATTTGAGTAATGAGACTGAGAGGGTGAATGCTTTCAAGAGATTCAATCGTGCGCTCAGCAAGCCCGTTCTTCGTGGTCGCGATCTTGTTGCTGGGCTGCGCTCATGGTCAAGGAGATAGCATACCCCCGTGCCCGGCTCCGAATCACCTCGTTGCTGGCGAGATAGATGCAATCGTGAGCAGCGGTGCATTCCCCGGTACGCTGTACTGGATAGGTGAGGTGTACAGATACTGTATGGCTATGGGGGATGAGGGGGAATGGTAAAGCCGCTCGCCTTCAGATCCTCCATTCCAAGCAGGCGGTGTATGATATGCAGGAATGAGGATATGTCTTCGTGGATCTCAGACAGCCTCAAGATGACAGCGAAGGAGGGTGAGAGGAAGCCGAGTGCCCTGCTCGTTCACAGGGAGTTGAGGTCGGCCTTCCCCGACAGTGCCCCGCGCCATGAAAATTCTACACGGCGTCACCTGTTAGAACACGATGTGAACTGGAGTGAGTGGGTTGAAGAAAGCTAAACCCTTTATCGACAGGGAGAGGGAGGAGGCTGCCGAGTTCAGGGAGAGGCGGTCTTCCCGGAAGAGGGGAAGTTACAAGGTTGGTGATCTTCCCAGGATTTCGATACCGAAGAAAACGAGTAAGGTTCACTTGGTCATCGGTGACTCGCACGCTCACTGTGAGGAGGGGAATCAGAGGTTTGAGGCCCTTGGCCGGATGGTTAAGGACATCAAGCCAGATTGTGTTATCGATATCGGGGATAGCGCTGACATGTCCAGCCTCCTGGGGATTGAGACTGGATCGAAGTCTCCGATCTTCGAGGGGTTTAGTTATTGGAAGGATATAAATGCGTACCATGATGCCAAGGGTAGGTACCATCATTACCTAAAGGGTTCACGGAATCACCCACGGCATGTGCGTCTTATCGGAAATCACGAAGACAGAATCACGCGACTCTTGGATGTTGAGCCAAGGTTTCGCGGTGTCATAGGATTGGAGGATTTGGAGGATGAAGAATTTGGCTGGGAGGTGGTGCCATTCCTTGAACCAATTGGTATCGATGGTGTTGCTTATTCCCATTATTTCAAGAGTCCAGGAAGCAAGCGCCCGGTCGGTGGGGTGGTTCCGACACGGGCGGTTCTACTAAAATATCCAGGGTCCTTTACTAGGGTCTTCGGGCATTCGCATTCATTTGGATTCTTTGAGGATGCCGAGGGTTCTCCGGGCGATCACTTCAGGAAGATATCAGTCCTCAATGCCGGGTGTTTCTTCTCTCCAAAGATGTCTGGAATGAGGTGGTCCGGTACGGATAAGAACAGATGGAGGTCCGGTATCCTGCTGATTGATGTGGAGAGTAACGGACAGCTTAGGTCATTCAAGTGGTTTGACTATTGGGATGTCCTGAGGGAGTGGGGCCGTTGATCCTTGAGGCTGAAGAAACGGGACAGGGTTCATCAGGTATTTAGGTGGCTCAAGGATAGGCACCCTGTCGAAGGGGAGGTTCGCCTCCGAATCGAATCCGTTATGCCGAAGAGCATGAAGGATTGCGAGGGTGCGGTGTGGTTGTCTGAAGCCCCCTTGATACGGATAAATGGTAAGCAAACCAGGAGTGCTTGTATCTATTGTTTGCTGCATGAGTATGCACATGTGATAGTGTACGAGAGAGACACGGAGTATCCAGGCGATGATCACTCCGATTCATTTTACAGAGCACTCGGAGTGGTCGAAAGGAGTTGGCTGAACGGGGGCGAAGAGGATAGCCAGAAATTTTAAGATGTATCTACCCCACACAGTTGTCATTGGATTTGCTGCCTTCATATTCGCCGCCGCGATGCTTGAAATATTCCGTCGCTAACTAAATCCATTACTCCGGATCCTCCCCCTCGTCCGTGAGTTCCTTCCTTACGTTGTACATCTTCTTGTGGTATCCGAATCGGGCGGAGTAATCGACCAGCCATTGGTGAGCCGTTACGAATTCAATGGCTTCGCACTCGTTCTGTTTGCCAATCTTTTCGATCTCCTCGAAGAAAAGTGGGCATTGCTTTAGCGGTGTATCGGGAGACCACGCCAGCCACAGGAATAACACCTTCCCGGCGCTGGAGTTTGTTATTCGCAGGACGAAGAAGAACTCTGATGGTGGAGTATCTTCCCTGACGAATATCCTAGACTCTCCGCCGGAACATGAGTCATGTAGATCTTGCATCGTCCAGTCACGCCAGGGTAACTCGTCCCGTATTTTTGTAATTGCGGGAACTATTTCATCCCAAACTTCATCTATATGCTTGTCTATTAGCAATGATTTTCTCCCGTTGCGGAACAAAAAAAATCCCCCACCCTTTCCGGGGTGGGGGATTTTTCCTTAGGTGCTTTACTTGTTAGCTTGATTCCAGATGTCGTTGGTTATTTTCCTACTAAGATACCATACCGCCTTCTGAAGATCGCGGGTTGATCCGCCCTGCTCCTTCAGCTTGTATCTGCTTATATATTTGATAGCACAGGCAAGGTGATGCCCGAGGTCCCAGTCCTCTATGACCTCAATTGGTTCTATGTTCTTGTTCTCCGAGTAGTGCCTCGGCCTGTCCACATCGTCGTATTCCGCTGGCTTAACCGGATCCATCTACTACCTCCGGTCCTTATATTCTGTCGCAATCTCCGTGAACTTGTCCCTTGCTTCCGGGTTTGTTCGCAATTGGGATCTGCTCTGAACGCCCATAGCCTCACGCAGTATCTCCGCGCATTCGGCCTCGTCTATTGGATTGTTGATCTTCATCTCTTCGGCGGGCCTGAACTGGTAGAACTTCATAGCTATGAATTTCCTAAACTCTGGGTCTCTGCATAGCTGTCCGGACTCAGCGACGGCCATCATACCCCAGTGTGCTTCCAGGTCCTCTACCGACGGAAGTATCGTGGTGTCGATTGCCTGTGGTATCATGATCGATTCGTCATCGTCTATCTGGAACATCACACATTGAAACCTTGTTCCGAGCGGTGCGTCCAGTAGCGGTGATGGTGCTTCATTCGGGTGTACCGAGAATCCGAATACCCATCCGTTCTTATCCTTGCGCAGTATCATGAGAGATCCTTCAAATGACTGCGCTGCGTCTCGTATATTAGACTCCATCTACCGTATCTCCTCCCCCTGTTGCGGTGATCCTTCCCCATGTACGAAGCGCCAGTCTTTGCGGGGTTCCCTTGTAAACAAATGTTGTCCTCCCGTGTGCATTTTTTCTTTTCATGGGCCTATGTCCGTTGATCTCCACAATGCCACGCTTCTTGGCCTTGTAGAAGAGACCACCTATTGAATTGGGTCTCCAGGGATCACCGATAATGTCCTTTATGTCGTCAGCGTTAAAGCCTTCTCCGGGAGGGTAATCTGTTTTGGACCATTCGCAAATCAATTCCCACGCATCATCCCTCCATTCCTTGTCCTCAGCAACGTATGCCTTCTCCATTCCTTCGCGTGCGAGTCTTTGTCCCTCCGTGACCTCCTCCTCAGTACCGTATAAACCCTTGACCCTTTCGAGGATACGTTCTCCGGTTTCTTCGATGCTTGATAGTATGAAAACGTCTAGTCCCCTCTTAAGTATCTTCATTATCGATTCTCCACTTTTCATAATTATCCTTCGCCCATTCGATAGGTTCTTCGCATAACTCGTTTGCCCACCAGTCCTCCTCATCACCCCTGGTGTGACAATCAGCATGACATTCCCAGCACAGCGGAACGACCCAGTTGTCTCCGACCTTCTGCCCGAAGCCCCTCTTCTCCGAATGCCTTAGATGGTGGGCATGTACGGGAGGGGGGGAGTTGCACACTAGGCACGACTCCCCCCGGATCTCCCTTAAATATCCTGGGAGCCTTTTCTTTTTTATCTTCGGTCTGGCTGTTACCACGGAAGGTCTTCGGGCTTGGGGGCCTCCGTGGTCTTGGGCTTTTCATCTATCTCCATGGTGACAAAGACATACGGATTTCCCTGCTTGGATGTGCGCTCCCACGATGCACATCGAAGCTTCACCATGTTAGTGCCGGAACTCTTTGCGTGTGCCACAAAGGCAGCCAGTGCCTCGGTAGGGATTTCCCCCGTTCCGGTCTTACCCGGATGGTTGTCTGCCTGCTTGTATTGGTTGTCGTACATCCAGAGCTTTGCTTTATTGTTCAATTGTTTCTCCTACTTGTTGTTGAGTGCTTCTATTTCTTGCTTACGTTTGGAAAATTCCCCGACAACTTCTGCCCACATATCGTTGTGTGAGTTCTTCAGCTTGTCCAACTCGTCGCTGTTCCTAATCCACCAACCCGATAGATCGTTCTGTGTGTGGGCTGTCTTCAGGAACACGCGATAGGTAGTTGCTATCCCTGGTACTGAGTTTTGCTTGGCCCTTGGCTTGGCCTTGGTCTTCTGTGCGGCGGCCCCATCATCGTCCTCGTCAACCGGGAATACTCCGGCAGCGTTGAGCAGGGTGTACCTGCGGAGATAGGTGACCTCGCTTCCCCTGTCTTGCGCTCCGGTCTCGCACTGTAGGATCATGGATGATTCCACACTCTCGCCACTCTCTATGTGGAAGAGTATTGTCTTTTGAACAGGACATCCATTCTCATCAAACCCGCTTGGTTGTATGATCAGCACGCCATGCTTCGTGAGTGCTGGCCTGAGCGCATCGAGTACCTTGTCCAGCGGAGCATACTTGTACTTGAATGCGTCAGTATCTTTGACGATTGGAGAGAACTCTACTTGTGCTTCCAAGAGAGCCTTGGATATTGCTTTCATCTACCACCCCTTTGATAGGTTGCATACTGTTCGCAGAACTCAGACACCCCGCAGTAATTTCCCTCACACCTAGCCCTTCGACCGGGCCTTGTTTGAACTACTGCGATACCACCACCACCCATGTCCGAAACAATATTTATTGCTTCGAGTTCGTCGTCACACAACTTGGATGCCCGGGAGGCAACGGTTCCGTTCTTTAGATATTTGTGTACGGCGAATACCGGATCCGATTCCCACATCTCTTCACCCGTGCATAGCGTTGCCTCCTTAGATGTGTGTTCCCTTATCTTGTTCTCTACGAAGTTTATGGTGTCATCTACTTTCCACATGGCTACCGGAATCCTGACTACGGCAGCCTGGGGATAGTCGTATGCCCTCTCTGCTGCGGCCCGGGTCCAATCCCTGATGATGGCAACTACTTCAAGTTCCTTTATGTGGTGACCGTTGAGTTCTGCGAGCAGTCGGTAGACGTTTAGTTGCTTTTCCCATTCGGGTTTCCCTTCTGGATTTTTCTTAATGGAAAATGCTGCACACGTTTTGTAGTCAGAGAGTCTCCATCCGTCACCACCGACGGGAGACCTGAGGTCAACCTGTCCAGAGAAGGTTGTTCCCAGTAGTTCTCCATACAATCTCTCTTCGACAATATCTTCATCGGAAGATCCTGCTTCAAGTATATTGTGGATGGCAGTTCCTAGTAGTGACATGATTCTTTCCGATACATCTTCGACCATCTCTTCCGCGTTGGATGCCCTCAGCCTGCGGATCTGCGAACTACCAATCAGGGTGGTTACCCCCATGTCAGCGTTGCCGTGGCTGTATTCGTTTACCTTGCCGAAGTTAACGAATGCTTCCGGAAGTTTGTGTACGTTAGTTACTTTCATTCATCCTCCTGATTTTTTCCCAGCATAGCCATATTTTTCTGGCGGTCAAGTTAATTTAGGGTATTTTGATTCACATGATTGACTTTGAAATCCTTGGTGAGCCCGCTTCTGCAAAGAATCAGAGAAGAATAGTTAGCGTGGGTGGAAAACCACGCATAATAAAGAGCAAGAAGGCGTTGGATTACTCCAAGGCTTTCAGGGGTCAGTGTCCCAAGCTGGACTACTTGATTGATTGTGACGTAGCTCTCCGTATCGATGTTTGGTATGCGTCGAGGCGTCCCGATTTGGCGTGTGCTGACCTGATTATGGACCTGTTGCAGGATTTTATTTACATGAATGATCGTCAGGTGAAGGCTGTTATGAGTGTCTGGAATTTGGATAGGGAGAATCCGAGATGCAGGATCCGACTGAAAACCCTGAAGGATGGAGGCGACTCGCAAGGGCTGTCATCATTCAGTCTCTCAGAGATCTGGGAGATGTAAAGATCACCGGCCTCCGGGACAAGCCCCAGAGGAATTCCGTCATGAAGTTTATACATGGAAAGAATTTCCATGGGATGTGTTCGTTAGCTGGCTGGGAGCCGGATTGGTTGCTGGATGTCTTCTCCTCCGTCGATCACCTTGGAGATAATGTTAAACCCAAAATTACAAGAGAGACCATAGACTTGATAGAGGGTTTACCATAGGCTTGACCTGTGGGGGCATTACCCCACGGGGAGAAAATATTTTTCGTGACCGCGCCACCGGTCACTGTGATATTTTAGATTATATATATATTTTCAACACTGGGGGTGATGTTAGTTGCTAAGTGACAATGTAGAGAACTCGATAAGGGAATTCGTGGACGACATTTGTATTCGCGAGGCGAGGTCGGGGAGGATGGTATGCCCCGAGTGCGGACCGGATCGAAGGAAGAGCAGGGATAAGACGCTATCGATTACAATCGATGATGGCTTCGCTCTGTTCTACTGCCATCATTGTGATATGAGTGGACGGTTTGGTGTTGGGGTTGATTCCGTTGACGAGAACCCTGTCGTCAAGTCGCTGAACGACGATCACATCAAGTGGTTGCGTGACGAGAGGGGTATATCCGCAGAGACGGCGATCCGGTGTGGTGTTATCTCTGGTACGGCCTATGTGAGAAGTCGTGGCGGTGAAGTGTCGTGCATTGGGTTTCCCTACGAGAATGAAGATGGAACCAGCGCAATCAAGTGGCGCGATTCCGCTAAGAATTTCACCCAGACGGGGAGCGCGAGATCTCTTTGGAGAATCAGCGGGTTCTCCGGCGGCGATCTTGTCATCTGCGAGGGTGAATTTGATGCCCTGGCATTCGAGGAGGCAAACATATTTGCAACCAGTGTTCCGAACGGTGCGCCCAGTTCCGAGGTATCGGGGGATGCAGCAAAGAAATTTGCCTACCTCTGGGGTGATGTGCTCAACCAGGCTGATAAAATTATATTGGCAACAGATAGCGATGGACCCGGGGGGATCTTGTCTGACGAGATAGCTCGCCGTGTGGGGAGAGCTAGGTGTTGGCGCGTCAGGTATCCGGAAGGTTGCAAAGATGCCAATGATACGCTCCTTGCACACGGTAGAGATGCCTTGGTGGAGTGTCTGAAGTCTGCAACTCCGTGGCCTATCTCCGGTCTCAGGGATCCATCCGAGTACAGGGAGGATGCCGTCTCCCTGTTCAATGGCGGGTTCAAGAATGGCATAGGATGTGGTGTAACAAGTATAGATAATATCTATCGTGTCATGCCGCAGACCCTCACGGTTTGCACGGGTGTACCCGGGTCGGGCAAGTCCGCCTTCCTGACTTGGCTTGCCGTGGGCTTGGCGAAGAGGAACCATTGGAACTGTGCCCTGCTGAGCGCCGAGACTTCTTCCCAGATACATATGCTACAGATGGTGTCTACATATATTGGCGAGCCATATCGAGGTCCCAACAAGATGTCGGAGTATGATCTGGAGCGTGGCCTGGATTGGGTGGCCAGTCGTTTTGTATTTATCGATGAGAGCGATACTGAAATTAATTCAGTGATAGACAGGGCGCACGCAGCCGTGCTGAGAAATGGTGTACGTCTCCTGATGATTGATCCGTATAATTTCCTTACCGGATCCTTGCACGGACAGAACGACGATCCATCCAGCGTGTCTCATATTAATTCGCTGCTGGTTGCACTCAAAAGTTTTGCCGTGGAGAAGGGTGTTGCTGTTTTCCTGTGTGCGCATCCAACAAAGATGTATCGTCAATCTGATGGGAGAGTACCCACCCCTCTCGGCTATGATGTTTCCGGGTCGGCGGCGTTCTACAACGTGGCAGACTCTGGCCTATCCATCTCAAGGGAGGGCGAGGGAAGCACTAAGATTACATGCTGGAAGGCTAGGTTCCCATGGATAGGGGCACCCGGGGAAACAGTTGTAGATTTCGATCCGGATCGTGGAACGTATTCAGATGTTGCCCTTGGATGGGAGGGTTTTGACGTTGACTTCCGATGATCTGCCAGACAAGGCGCAGTCCTCGAAGCGTGGCTTTGTGTCCGAAGACGTAGACATCGGGGGTCTGGTCAAGAGGAACAGGGTTGTAGATCAAACAATCTTCGATGCCATGTTCCTAATGGAGATGATTGATCAGGGTCACCATGAGGCTGTTCATTTATTTTTGGGGTCCACCATATCATCCGGCATGTCCCTGTCCGGCATCTCGCCGGATACAGTTTCAAGACCACCCGCGTATGCTGTCGGGGATGCGATGGCCGACAGGAGGATGGCGTTCTCTGCCCCGTACCGGAGAGTTGTTGCCGAGTGCGGCGACGAGGCCGCGACCCGACTGGTTGATATTTTCTCCGACATATACACATACCCGAAATCGAAGGGTGTCTTGATGGGGCTGGCGAACTCACTTCTTCCAGCGCTCTCCGCACTGGTAGACTTTTATGGGATAGCCAGCAGGAGAGACCCGAGGAAAATTGTTCGTCGTCAGGTTGGCTACTACAAAAAGAAAAAGGCCCCGTTAAGGGGCCTTTAGGTGGGGGGAGGGGGACATCCCCTCCCCCCGTTGCACAGGAGAACCAATGGGCGTAACAACCTCATCCGTTCAATGCAAGTATTGCGTACACCGGGTGTTCGGTCAAGGGCTAAACATGTCTAAAGACATGTGCATTGTATCGTACTCATCTAGATCTACTTTGATCATAGATTGCATGTGACTTACCGTCATGAACATTGCGGACCGATTAAGCGATCCGGCCTCACAGCTACCATTCCTGAAAATCTTTAGCCAAGTTGGTCGATCCTCGGTTATGGCTGCATGAAGATCTGTTGTGAATAGATCCATGGAGTGTGCGTCGAGGCCATTATTCATAGGTTGATTTTTCCAATGAGACAATTTCCTTAGCCTTCTTGATGGACCATTCAGTCATGGATGAATCCATTCCCACGCTCCGCCATATACCTGTATACACTGCGCCCTCTATGTCCTCCCACGATTCGCCGGAGCCATGACATGCCCTTACTAGGGCACGCATTTCTTCATCAATCATCCTACATCTTTCCCTCTTCCCTCAGGAAGCGTATCAGGATCAGGCTGACCTGATTGCTGAGACTCCTGTGGTTGTCAGTGGCCATGTCTTTTAGTGCATCCTTTATGCGCTTTCCTTCATCGCCCCCGGGCAGGGATAGTACCAAATTATTTTGAACCTTGCGGATTTTCGGGGTATTACTTTCCATTTTCTTCTCCTCTGTGTACGTTCTTGTTTGGCATTGACATTTTTCAAACTCTATGCAATCACCATAGTTTGATACTACACTCCCCCTTCCACCACATAGCGGACAAGGGGGGCTACTCATTGGGAAAGATCTTTACAATTTCTCCCGAGTCAGCATCTGCCAACACAGCCTCCGGTGTATGGGTTGATCCGTTGGTGTACCCAAAGGCCTCTTCTATATTCTCAGGCATGTCTACTGGTATTGCCAGCGCTGCTGGCCCCGGCATTTCGTTCCTTCTTGCTGCTGGTTCGGAGAGTGAATACACCCACACCTCGTCACCACCAAATTCAGTTCTGAATCTCCAGGCATTGGCCATCCTTGAGCCTCCTTACCAATGAATGATAACCCATTGCTTGGGTTGGTCAATTACTTTCCACCTTTATCACCCTTGGTTTTCCATTCCTGTCAATCGATATATCCATATACCCCTGTGGGTTTGAACATTTCGGAGACAATCCTGTTTGGTTTTCGCTCCAGTAGATACCGCAGAATTCACACACCAAATCCTCGTCGAAACGGTGTGGCCATGCTGGCTGTATGTCTGACTTGGGATGTCTCTTCGTCCACACTGCCCTCACCTTCTCCATGTTTTGCTTGTATGTGCGCTCGCCTCGGTTGCGGATCTTCTTAGCGCCACGGTAACATTTATTTGAGCAATATATTTTATTGTGTGGTGCCTTGTCTGGCTTGGGAACTATCAGGCTGCAATGCTTACAGTATATTACTTGTGAATTCATTGGGTTCGACCCTTTTCCATGTCAGTACTTTTGATTCAGTCTCTATCCAGCAATGCGCACCACACGACAGTGGTTTGTCCGGTGAGTACACAATCCGGGATGGGCCGGAGATGTCTACCGTGTGCGCGTACCTATTCGACTTGTAATTCTTGACAGTAAGAACAGGTTCGTTGGTTCCGCTCTTCTTGTTCCGTTTTATAATGTGCTGATTCACATGTATGATTGTTTTCATTTGATTCTCCTGTAGTGTCCCCTCCCCCTTGACCCCCCCGGGTTTCGGGAGAGGGGACTTCCGGGACAGTCCCGGATTATTTATTCGCCTTGGCCAGCAGCATGATCACCTCGATCAATGCTCCATGGTTACCGACAAGGTTGGTGATCTCATCCGCGATCTCAGCGGGGTCTTCCGGCCAACCATCAGCGGGCTTGAAGTGGTCCCTGTGTACGGAAGTTCTGTTCCCAATCCTGGGACGAACCTTCTCGATCTCACCCATGATCCATTCATGGATTACTTCTGCCTCGGCGCTCTCTTGCGAATCGTAGTGTCGGTCCCAGGAATTGCTTGGGCATTCAACCTTGCTGTTCATTTTAGTTTCCTCCCTTCAGTGATGCGGATTTCCATGGGTCACCGCGATTGAGTCCGCTAACTGATATTATTTTGTATCCGTGAACTCGAACTAGGTCGGACAATTTCATGGGCCACTTGAGTCTGTTGTCCAGGGCAAGTTTACCTACTGAACATATCAAGTGTCCGGAGTTGTCCTCAGTCATGCAAAATATCAATCGACAGTCGTGACCTTTCTTCTTCAGCAATGATCTACATGCGATTGCGAAGTCATCACAATCACCATAGATGCGGTCATAGTTTTCTGGGAATCTCCAATCCTCTGGCTTGTCGTACAGTTCCTTGTCGCTCTTGTATGTAAAGCCATTCTTTACCCTGCGGAAAATTTTACCAGCATCTTCTATATAATTCATCAGCAATCCCAATCGTCTAGTTCCCATCCCGAAGAGTCATCGATTGTCTCATCGATTCTTTCCAGGTAGCAACATTTCTGACTGTTGTCCCTTCTCCACAAGACACATCCCCAGGGTGTATCCACCGTGTCACCCAGTATTAGTGGGGAGTCACTCTCCGGGTCTGGGACTGGACCCGTTTGGCAAGCGTATGATAGTGTTGCTGTTAGGAAAATAATTATGATATTTTTCATACCGTCCATTCCTCCCTGATTTCCTTAGCTAGATCCCCGAAGGACATCACCTTTTTATCTTCTGCGAATTCCACCGACATCATGTACCTTGGCTTGTCAAGGTTTACCACACAATGGTGTACTTGGGTATTCAATAGATAGAATGTGTTTGGTTTATACACAAGTTCAACACAGGGTCCCCTCCTCGCATTGTCCTCGTCCTCTGCTTGATACTCCGGTGAGAACAGACAATGGCTGTGGTTCTCTGGTGTGAGTAGCATGTTCACACTCACACCCCTATCGGCGTCAACATGCCAGTCATAGTATGAGTTGCCGTTTATCTTCAAGACACCAGCTACGAATGGATGCCTCTTGTACAGCCATTGCAGGAAGCCATCACTCCAGAATTTGAATTCCCCGCCCGGACCCTTTAGCGGGAGTGCCTTGAAAGCGTAGTATTGGATCCACATTTCTTCGGGTTGATTAAACGCCCAGTCAAGCAGCTCCTCCGTTAAACTAGACTCCCACTCCACTTCCATGAACATAAAGTCCATCTATCTCACCCCTCCTCTCCATGACGAATGAATCCCAGCCCTTATGTCCGGGCCACACCCTGGATCCCTTCGATTGGTTACACCCGGGACAGATGCCCCCAAAGTTAAGGTTGCAATGCCTCCCCTGCTTTGCGAGCGGGGTGATGTGATCCGTCTGCGCAGCCGGTTCCGAGAGACATACATAACAGGTACCGGTCACAATCTTTTCGTATTCGTTTCCATTGCATACCGTACATATCGAGCTTGCCTTCCTCGCCCTGTAGAGTTGCCTCTCCTTCCTCCTCTTCTCGGGGTAGGAAAGTCGCCGGGCATCCCGCTTCTCCTTGATGACCCCACGATTCCGGATACGGTACCCCTTGCAATATTTCTTGTTGTATGCGTTGCATCTTTCTCGGTTCTCTTCCCGGTATTTTGAGGAGCGCTTCCTGGCTGAACTGCGGAGCTTATCAGCGTGCTTGAGCCTGTAGCCTGTATTGTATTCCTTGACACACAGGGTACACCTGAAGCGACCCCCCCTGCTGTGACCCTTATCAATTACCCATGATTTTTGTGCGGTGTGCTTTTCGCACATTACTCTTTTCATTTTGTTCTCCTGAAATATTTTATTAGTACCAGCGCGGCCCGGGAACCTCCACCTCTATGACATCTCCGAACGGAGGCCTGTTTGAATACGAGTCGCTGTCATATACCGGGTCCGAGCTTGCCCATAGTGTGGGGCAGCTTGGCTTCGGTCCGTAGCTAGAGCAACAAAGATCAGTGAAGATAATGAGGAAGTCAGGATCTTCTGTCTGCCTCTTCACCCAGTTGGTAATCGACTTAAAGTTGGTTCCTCCGCCGACGTTGAATCTATTCGGCACATCGTCACCATCATATATTTCCACTATATCATCCTTCTGTATCACAGAGTTGAATGGTACGATGGTGATCCTCCTTGCCGGGACCTCCGTCCTGAGTTGGTTGATCATTGCTATGAATGCGTCACACTCCCTCTGCATAATAGAGCCGGAGACATCCATGCCTATTACGCCCCAATCAATTCCTCCCTCATGAATGGAGGGTGCCCAGATACCTGCGGGCAGGTATCTCCTGTTTGGCCTGCTCCACGTTTCGTTAATGGGAGTGCCGGTTCCAGACCAGAATTCAGACAGGAGGTTTGCCCAATCGGCAGACGGTGCGAGAATTTCGTTCACCGATCTTTTGTGGAGAGCGCTGCCGTCATTGCCAGCAGTCTTGCTTGCCTCGTTGGCCATGTGTACATCCACAGTCAGGTCGCGCATTGCTTTATGCTTCCCTTCCTCGGTCAACTCCTTGCCGTCCTTGTCGGTGGCATCCCACACCTCGCCGGGCTGTTTCTCGGGCGGCTCCCCACCTCCCCCGGGCGGCGGCGGCTCGTTTCCCCCAGCCCCAGGCGGGGGAGGCTTTCCCCCGGGCGGCGGGGGCGGGGGCGGGGGCGGCTTGAACTCCTCCTCCACCCTTCCGTATATCCTTTCCGAACTCCACCCCTTGTATTTGTAATCACAATACCAGCCCTCCCCGATCTTCATTCCGGCATCCAGAATCTGGTGGTTCACGGCATGATCGGTTGCTGCATTCCAGAGATCATGATTCCGACCGCCCCGTCTAAGGTGATGTGCCAGGGCCTTGTGTGATACTTCGTGAACAACGAGTGAGAGTTGCTCGTCGAACGTCAGGTCGAGGAAGTATTGTGGGTTGACAAAGAGATGCCTCCCATCCGTTGCTGCCGTCTCTACTCCGCGACCATTCCAGTTGTTGCATACCACCACATCGAATCCCATCGCAATGGATCCGTAATATGGATAGTCGTTCAGCAGCCTCCACCTGCACCTCTGTACAGCCTTGATGCACTGCCTCTTTTCTGCACCATCTATCTGTGTAAAAAGTATGTCTCGGATCATTGAGTTCTCCCTTAATAACAGTGTTGTTTTTAACCGAGGGTGATTTCACTGTGCGTGACCTGAAGTTCTCCCCACTTGGAACAATTGGAGAATTCATCATGTGCGTTCTGGCACAGCTTGAGTCCGAAGAGAAGCATCTCCGCATCCATCCGCTCGAAGTAGGATGCGATTGCATTGAATGTCTTCGACTCTACATGATTGCCCCCATTCTTGCAGTGCTGGAGGAACGCTGCGACATTGGAGATCACAGCGTACTGCCCGTTGGGTCCCACTTCGGGGTTGTCTTCCCCGGGCATCCTTGCACCATCGGGATCATCGAAGATCTCAGTGAGTGTGGGGAGATCTTCTGCCATAATGAAGAAGGCTCTGATCTCTGTCCACATCTTGTCACCCACGCAGCCAGGCGCGAGAGCATCGAGTATTTTTTCGTCGAGTCCCTGGTTCAGTAGAGAGTTGAGCTTCTGTACACCACGGGGAGATGGCTGCACCTTGCTCTTGGTGTTGGGATCGAACGAGTTGAGCATCTCCTTGTTCTGTAGTTCTGCCCAGCCAAGCATGGCAACCAGCCGAGCATCCCAGCATTTCTCCTCAGCGTAGGCGATGAGCCTGGGCATAGATACACCCATCGGGACAGTAATGATTCGACCCTCGCGGATGGATCTAGGAAGAGCCCTCGCTCCGCACTTATCCTCGGGCCGGTTGCCTGCTGCGATATACACGCAGTTGTCCGCCTTCTTCCTCCCGCGAATCTCACCCTCCTCGGCAACGGACTGCCAAGCTGAAAGGGTTGCGGGATTGGCGTTGGGAAGCTCGTCCCAGAACACCATCACAATATCGTACTGCTCATCCCCCTTGGCTTGTCCAAGGATATCATCAGGTACCAGGAAGTTCAGCTTCCCCTCCTTGAAGTCCGGTGCCGGTGCCCCGAAGTCAACGCTGTCACTTTGCGAGAGGATATTTATCCTCACGAGCACCTTGGGATGGGCGATGCCGAGCGCCTTGGATCCGTGCTTCTCCTTCCACTCTGCATATGCACAGATCATCTTGGTCTTGCCGATGCCGGGAGGAGATTCCATATAGAGGATAGTCGCATCCCCGCCTGCCAGTTGCGCTTCGACTGTCGCGTCGATCATGTCCATGACTTCTTCTGTCGTGAATTCGTCCGTGTTGTTCCATTCCATTTCTTGTTCTCCTGTTTTAGAAATATTAATCTCGCTTGGAACCAAACTGTCCAACCCTGGAGAGGATGTCGCTTGCCTTGCTCTTGATATTCTTCCTGAGTTCGGGGTCCTCCCTTAGTTCATCAGGGGTAACAACGCAGATCTCGTTGACCAATCGTCTTCGCACGTTCTCGATCTCGGGATCGTTGGTGATGTTGAAGTGTCCAAGTAGTCCGGCGATCTCCCGCACGTTACCCACGATTGTATCGTGAAACTTGCCTACGGTTTTGCCGTTCTCGTCCTTGCCATATGCTCCCATTCTATCAACCATCCTTACGAGAACATCCTCCACCCTGCTAGTCACATCCCGAACCGTACCCTGGAGTCTGCTATTTTCAGCAGCGTGTACGTCCTTAATGAACCGTTCCTTCTGCTCTTCTGTCAATCCACTCACGTTAACGTCGGCAGCTTCCGTGATAACTCCTGGGATTGCTTCTATTTCAAACTTACTTCTACCCACCTCCTCGGAGGGAAACTCCATTCCGTATTGTGCAAGGCCGCCACCCTCTGATTCCCAGAGTTTCTTCTGGTCAATGTAGGAGCCGAAGTGCTTCTCCATTTCCCCCTTGATCTCCGTGATTGCCTTATTGATATGACTGTCGAGTTCAATCTTGATTGCGTTGGGTACGAACCTTCGCCCGTCATCACCCCAGGGCATAGTGTTGGCCTTGATCCAGTTCGCCAGAGTCTGCTTCATATTCTTGGCGTTGTTCAGATGGGGTGAGTCGAAGAGTTCAACCCATACACCTGCTCGCTTTTTATTTTTGACTGACTTGGACTCAATCAACTCAGCCGTTGCGGTCCTGTGCTGCTTCCTTCCTCCACCAAATCTCGCGTGCAAAGAGATGGTTGTTCCCAACTCAGCGGGACTGGGAAACTTGATTGCTTCATTCTTGCCTGCCATTGTGTTCTCCTGTTGTAAATAACACCGTTGTTTATTGCGACTCAACTTACTATATCATTATAGCACATCTATAATGGTTGTCAATGTGTGTATTTCCCTACGCTGCCGGGTTCACTCCTCCTCCTTGCATTTAATCCTGTTGCCGTTTTCGTCGTATTCCTCTCCCACTACCTTGATCCTGTAGCCGTTGTACTCATACCCGTCCATCGCAGCGGGCTTGCTTACGACCTTGTGACTGACCAACGGGTTGGTGTAAATCCCTGGTTCTTTATTGAACCATCGAACCGCTTCTGTCACCGAGGATGCTTCGATATACGCTGCGCCCTCTATCGTTGCCTCCCAATCAATTCTGTATGTCCTTGTCTCTCTCCCTGGATCTCTCATTTCACTCCTCCTATTTTATTTTCACAACTTCATAGCTTCCGCTAAACATATCCTTGGTGATATATAGAGAGTCCTGCTCATCCCTTGTCTTGCTCTCGATATATTCCAGGGCCTGGTCCTCCCCCAAAAATACTGCAACTACTTCATAATCCATGGCGCAGATCTCCTCCCAAAATACTTCAACTACTTCATGCGTTGAATCACCCACCACGTTGGTCCCCCTAAGAAACATCGTTGTTATTTAGATCTCGATGCGTTGCGTCTCAACCTACGCTTCAGCTTATTCTTCATGGCTACTCTGGACAGTTTACTGTCCAGCCTTGGGTGTTCTCTGCCTTTTTCTGTCAGACGTTTTGCTCTCGATCTACCCGGTATATGCTCGATGCCAGTGATCCCTCTCCGTACTATCAGTTCGTTGATGAACCATTCGGGGAGATCCTCGAAGAGCATTGTCCTGACGGACTCATCGCCACGGGTCACCTTCAACGAGACAGTTCTCAATCCGTCCGGCCACTTCATGCCACCCTCTGGAATATCAAGGTCATTCCACGACTGCTTGCACGCGCCATGCTCAAAGGCATCGGGGAATAGTCTCTCTATTGCAAGGGATTGTGCCAGATCTTCATACAGTTCCGCGACCCTGCCTTGCCGTACCTTCTGAGCCTTAATCAGTTCATCTATCTTGGTGTGTTTATCGGTCATAGTCTACTCCTCCTTATCCTCGGTGAAGACTATCCGGGCGATCTCACCCAGGCTTGCAGTGGTGCGGTCATCGTACTCGGCCTCGTCCTTGACCCAGCGTCTATCGTCGCTACCGGTGTTGCAGTTCATGAGTTCCTTGAACGTGGGCTCATTCATTGCTCGACCTCCAGCTTGAGTGCCATCATGAGATCCTGACCGCTGTCGGCCTCCCTGCTTATATCCTGGTAGTACTCCTCGATCTGTTCTTCGTCCATTTTAGTTCTCCTGTTTTGATGTTTACTTACTGATGTTGATCCTGACTCGCTCGCCCGTCTTCTGGTCAACGAGTATGAAGTACTTGAGTTCCTCGTCTTTATGGGTCGCATACATCATGAGTAGATCCTTGCCTATGGTGTTACCCATATGGAAAGAGTCATGATCGAAAGGGTTTGAGTCCGGCGGGATTGATTCCATTTTCTTGATGATGATGTCCATCTGGTTCTCCTGTAAAAAACACCGTTGTTTTTTAGCGAGGACTATCCCCGCTTCCGGGGTGCGGTCAGGATATAATTATCATCCGACCGGTACACCCATAGCTCCTCCCCATACTCAGGGTTCTCAAGTTTTGCTGCGTAGTCGGCAACCCTCACCGCGTACTTGTTATTGAGAAATTGCTCACCGTAATTAACACCGTTGATAATTACGTCCCTCTCCCCACCTCGCTGCAGGTAGGTCATATCCTGGAAGTGGGGTCCCTTCTTGACCAGCGACCGGGCGTGTTGCGGGCTGATCTTTTCCAGATAGATATGATCATGATCCTCGAATACGTAGGTGGCACAGGTCTGCCCTTCGTCCATTTTAGTTCTCCTGTTGTTAAAAAACATCGTTGTTTTTTGGCTTCGCTATGAATGCCTCACACGCCCTCTGGAATTTAGTGAAGCCCCGGGCCTCATCTTCTTTCCGCGAGTGCCAGACAAGATTGAGATCGATCCACCCCCGCTCACCCTCCAGCTTGTCAAGCTCTCCCCGGAGCTTCTCGATTTCAGACACGACCCACTCCCGCCTTATCTCCAGGCGGTCGCGGGGCGGGATGCCCATCGTTCCCAGGTCGGGGCCGCGTTTCATTGGAGCATCCCCTTCTCGTCCTCTACGAAGAACAGCGAGAGCATCCCGGCGATTCCGATGATGCAGCGCAACGCTGTGGTCAGGTCAAATCCTGTTAGGTCCATGCTCGTTCTCCTGTGGTGGTTGCTGGTTCAGATCTAAAAAGCAACGATGTTTTTTAGGTCCAAGCCAACAACCCCCGGGGCTTTCGCCCCGGGGATGCTGCTCTGGTTCGATCTAGCCGATGATCGCTTTCAGCTCGACGGCTGCCTCGCCGCTCACGAAGGCCTCAAGATCCACGGTATCCTCGGAGAGCTTGGCGAGAGTCTTAAGAAGCTCCCGGGCCTGCTTCTCGGCCCTGTCCGCGAGGTCCACGGGTCCACGCAGCAGCGCGTCCAGCTTGGCCATAGAGTCCACTTCCGCGTCCTCCAGCTTCGTCCAGAAGGCCTCGCGAGTCTCCACCTTCTTGAACCGGTAGTCCGTTGCGATCAGCACCAGACGGTTCCACCACTTTTTCGCGCTCGACTCCGACTTTCCGGCCTCGACGAAGGCCTCAATCAGGCCATCCCTCGCGAGCTTCACCTTGGACCCCTCGGTGCGCTGTCCCTTGGTGAAGCTCCGCTTCGTCCTGAACCCATCCGCCCGAAGGGCGAAGAGCGAGTCCGGCACGGCGACCTTCAGCGCGGCGCCATCGGCTCTCGCGTAGGCCTCGTTGCGCGCCTTGTCCGCCTTGTCGGTGGATACGGTATGGGCTACGAGCCCGGCATACGTTGCTTTGAAATTCGACATTTTGGTTCTCCTGATAGTAGGGGCATGGCCCCCGGTATGGGCAAGGGTGAATCCCTCGCCCGGGTATCCGAGCCATTCGGCCCGGGTAAATAACAGCGTTGTTTTTTACGCGGTACAGTACTGCAGTAGTAGCTTGTCGTATAGCCCCGGTTTGGCATCGGGATTCTTGCGAGCGTTTGCTAGGTTTTGCCTCCACTTCTTCTTGAGTGGCTTTCCGTTGGTGCGGATCCCTCGCGCTTCGGCCTCGCGCCGATAGGCTATTGACCCCATCTCGCGCCCATCGGGCGCGCTCCCGGATCGGTTGGCCCTATCATGCTGGCGGTCTACCCTCTCCTTAACTGCCCGATCTGGTTTGCGGGATCCTATCGGCTGCTCCTGCGCAGCTTCCGCATGCCTCGCGTGGGTCGCCCGCTTGCCTCGCTCCCGGGTGGTCTGGCACTTGAAGATGCCCGCTTCCGGGTCTCGCTTCCGATACTGCAGACGCATGGTCTCCCCTCTCTGTATCGGGAGCCATTCGGCCCCCACAAGAGAACTATACACTAGAACACGTTCTATTACAACACTTTATTATAGTGGGGAAAACCCCCCAAAATGGATATTATTGTCTTCGGGTGTCCTGGGTAGGGTGCGGTACTCGATAGCAGTGGCGAGCCTCTCAGAGCGTATGGGGGGCGTGTGGTTTTCACCCCTATAACGCCCTAGGGCATGGGATGGGATCCCGCGGGGAATGGGGGTGTAGGCTTTTTGCACCAGTCTCCC